>Ga0207095_10364_pt1 | contig 10474 bp, 18 predicted proteins | sample Alteio_BWMinHeat_88_FD_153529 | JGI IMG/M metagenome (GOLD analysis project Ga0207095, IMG submission 153529) | Enriched cells from forest soil in Barre Woods Harvard Forest LTER site, Petersham, Massachusetts, United States -... | ecosystem: Environmental > Terrestrial > Soil > Temperate forest >... | reverse complement strand
AGGAAGCGGCGTCGAAGAGCTTCGAAAGTCAATCGAAAAGCTCACGAAACGCGCTCCTGGTCAGATTAACATTAACGTGCAAGAAGTGAAGCAGCCCGAACTCGAGGCCAAGCTGGTTGGCGAGAACATCGCAGAGCAGTTGGAAAAGCGTGTGGCCTTCCGTCGCGCCATGAAACAATCCGCTCAGCGCGCGATGAAAGCGGGAGCCAAAGGAATTCGCATTCAAGTGAGTGGTCGTTTGGCGGGAGCAGAAATTGCTCGAACTGAACGGACTCAGCAAGGAAAAGTTCCGTTGCACACGTTGCGTGCAGACATTGATTTCCATGTGTCTGAAGCCAAGACCACCTTTGGTCGCATCGGCGTGAAAGTGTGGGTTTATCGTGGCGATATCACCACGAACTCTGTGCGAATGGAAAGGGGGCGAGCCATCGGTGTTGATGCCAAAGCGAGTCAAATATAGAAAGCAAGGTCGAGGGCGGATGAAAGGCAAAGCCACCCGTGGCAACACGTTGGTTTATGGAGAGTTTGGCTTACAAGCCATGGAACCCTCTTGGATCACGGATCGACAAATCGAAGCGGCTCGTGTGGCGGTGACCCGGCACATGAAGCGCGGCGGAAAAGTTTGGATTCGGATTTTTCCCGACAAACCGGTTACGAAGAAACCGGCTGAAACCCGAATGGGAAGTGGAAAAGGCCCCCCGGAATATTGGGTCGCCGTGGTCAAAACTGGCCGTATACTTTTTGAAGTCGGTGGAATCACGAATGACTTGGCTCGTGAAGCCATTCGATTAGCTTCTTTTAAATTCCCAATTCGTACTCGCTTTATTGCGCGTGAAAAGGTGGGAGCTTAATCATGAAAATTAAAGAATTTCGAAAAAAGCTTGAAGAATCAACTGAAAATGAATTGCAGGTTATGGAAAAAAATTCGGTGGAAGAGCTTTTCCATCTGCGGTTCCAGTTGGTCACTGGCCATTTGGAAGATACCGCTAAAGTTCGACAGCTGAAAAAGAACATTGCACGAATTAAGACGATTCTTTTCGAACGGAAAAGCGGAGGATTTTGGAAAAAACGTGGCTTATCTTCCCCCGAGCAACATCAAGCTGCAAAAAAGAAGTAGTTAAAGGAGCTCTAGAGCAATGGATGACAAAGACCGAACGAGCCGGAAGGTACGCGTTGGAACTGTGGTGAGTGATAAGATGCAAAAAACGGTGGTGGTCGCTTGTGAGCGACGCATCCCCCATCCAACCTATGCAAAGATTGTTCGTCGAACGCTAAAAGTGATGGCCCACAACGAAAAAGATTTGGCTCATGTGGGAGACAAGGTAGCCATTATGGAAACGCGTCCGCTTTCGAAGAGAAAGCGGTGGCGTGTGATCGAAATTATTGAGAAGGCGAAATAACCATGGTACAAAAGCAATCAAGATTAAAAGTGGCCGACAACTCGGGAGCACGTGAAATCATGTGTTTTCATGTGGATCGCGGCTCGCTTCATAAATACGCATCGGTGGGTGACATCATTACCGCCAGCGTGAAACTGGCTATCCCTGGAGCACCCGTAAAAAAGGGAGAAGTGGTTAAAGCTGTGGTTGTTCGAGTGAAAAATAAGGTTCGTCGACCTGATGGAACGTACATTCGCTTTGATGAAAATGCAGCCGTCATTATTGACGGTCAAGGCAACCCAAAAGGAACACGCATCTTCGGACCCGTGGCTCGCGAGCTACGAGATCGCGGCTTCATGAAGATCATCTCATTGGCCCCGGAGGTATTGTAATTATGAGCGTCCATGTAAAAAAAGGAGATACGGTTGAAATCCTTGCCGGAAAAGATCGTGGAAAACGAGGGAAGGTTTTAAGTACCTTTCCGGACGAAGGGAAAGTGTTGGTGGATGGAATCAACATCGTCAAACGCCACACACGTCCTCGCCCACCCCGAATCCCCCAAGGTGGAATCTTGGAAAAAGCCATGCCACTTCGATCATCCAAGGTGATGCTGGTTTGTCCAAGTTGTAGTGAAACAACACGCATTGCAAAGAAACTGCTGGACGACAAATCCCGAGTTCGGGTTTGTAAAAGTTGCGGCAAGGAAATTGGGTAGGTGAATCATGAACCTTCGATTGAAAGAAACTTTTGAAAAAACGGCTGTCCCCCAAATGATGAAGGCGTTCAAGTACAAGAACCGATTCCAGGTTCCAAAACTTGAAAAAGTGGTCATCAACATGGGTGTAGGTGAAGCCATTCAAAACCCAAAAGATTTGGATAAGGCTGCCGAAGAGTTATCACAAATCACCGGCCAACGCCCTGTAATTACGGAAGCCAAAAAATCGATTTCCACGTTTAAGATCCGCGAGGGAATGAAGTTGGGTTGCAAAGTAACCTTGCGCGGTCCACGGATGTATGTCTTTTTGGACAAGTTCTTTAACGTGGTCCTTCCCAGAATTCGTGACTTTCGAGGAACGAGCCCCAAAAGCTTTGATGGCCGTGGAAACTATTCCATTGGTTTAAAAGAGCAACTGATTTTTCCTGAAATCGATTATGATAAAGTCACCCGAGCTCAAGGAATGGATGTGACCATTGTAACATCAGCTCATTCGGACGAAGAAGCCCGTGAGCTTCTTAAACTTCTCGGATTGCCATTCCGTGAGAATTAGGAAATAAAGGAGGCATTGATTGGCACGGTTAGCTGCAGTGGAAAAAATGAAAACTCTCAAGGAAAAAATTGATCGGTTTAAAGCGGCGGGTAAATTCTATAAGTTTCGAACCCGTTACCGAAATCGTTGCTCAGTGTGCGGTAGGCCGCGTGGCGTTTATCAAAAATTTGACTTGTGCCGTATTTGTTTCAGACAAATGGCGCATCGAGGACTTCTCCCCGGTGTTACTAAGTCAAGTTGGTAAAGGAGGACAATAACGATGCCTGTTACGGATCCAATCTCAGACATGCTCACTCGCATTCGAAATGCGAACATAGCCCGCAAAGATCAGGCGGATGTCCCATTGAGCAAATCAAAAGAACAAATCGCGAGAATTCTTAAACGAGAGGGTTTCTTGAGAGATTATCAGGTCATCCGCGAAGGAATTCAAGGGGTGATCCGGCTTTCGTTAAAGTACGGGCCGCACAAAGAAAAGGGGATTACCGGTTTAAAAAGGATCAGCAAGCCTGGACTTCGCGTGTATGTCAACAAAGATGAAATTCCCCGAATTTTTGGTGGGTTGGCGTTGGTTATTCTTTCAACCAACAAAGGGATCGTCACCGGTGACGAAGCCCGCAAACAACGCCTTGGAGGGGAAGTCTTATGTTACGTTTGGTAAGATCTGGAGGTCTTCATCATGTCACGAATCGGTAAGATGCCAGTTCCTATTCCCGCCGGGGTAAAGGTTTCCATTGAGGGTCACACGGTGACTGTTCAGGGGCCTAAAGGAACATTGAAAGAAACGTTTCATCCCGCCATTCTCATCAAACAGGTTGATGGCAAATTGGTGGTTGAGCGTCAAAGTGATGACAAGAAAGAACGGGCTTTGCATGGCCTTATTCGAACGCTCTTGGCTAACATGGTGCATGGCGTTAGCGAAGGCTATCGGAAGGGTCTCTTGATTGCCGGAATGGGGTATCGTGCCGCCAAGCAAGGTGCAAACGTCGTGATTAACATCGGATACTCACATCCGGTGGTGGTCAAGCCTGTCCCAGGAATCGAACTGGATGTGGAAGGGACAAACAAGATTGTTGTTAAGGGTGTTGACAAACAAAAAGTTGGGCAAGTGGCCAGGAACCTTCGAATGATTCGCCCGCCGGACAGCTACAAAGGCAAAGGCATTCTTTATGAAGGGGAGCGGCTGAAACTGAAAGTTGGCAAGGCCGGAAAAGGAGCCACAGGCGCATGATTAAGAAATCGAGTCGACAAGAAACCAAGATTAAGCGTCATCGCCGATCTCGGAAAACTCTTTTTGGCACCCCCAGGCGCCCAAGGCTCGCTGTTTTCCGAAGTCAAAAGCAGATCTACGTCCAATTAATCGACGACACAAAGTCAATCACCTTGGCTCATGCAAGCTCTTTGGAAAAAGAGGTGAAAGCCTTGCTTAAGAATTTGCCAACAAAACCACACGAACCAAAACAAGAAGCAAAGGAAGAAACCAAAGCAGAAACCAAGGCAGAAAAAGGAAAGAAGAAAGAGGCCAAGGCAGAAAAACCAGTGCCAGGAACACCGGCCATTACGAAATTTTCTCAACTCGCGAAAGCGGTCGGACAATTAGCGGCAAAACGAGCCATCGAAAAAGGCATTCATGAAGTGGTTTTTGATCGAGGCGGATTGCAATTTCATGGTCGAATCAAAGCGCTTGCTGACGCGGCTCGCGAAGCTGGACTCAAGTTTTAGAAAGAGGTGAAGAATGGCGAGAATTGATCCAAGCGGATTAGAACTAACGGAGACGGTGGTCAAGGTCAACCGCGTCGCTAAAGTGGTCAAAGGTGGAAAACGTTTTCACTTTAGCGCCTTAGTGGTGGTCGGCAATGGTGCTGGGATCGTTGGATTTGGGTTAGGAAAGGCTCATGAAGTCCCGGAAGCCATCCGAAAAGCGGTAGGACAAGGAAAGAAAAGTCTCTTGCAAATTCCGCTCATTGGAAAAACGATTCCGCACGACATCATTGGAAAGTATGGAGCAGGTGCTGTTTATTTGAAACCAGCCGTTCCAGGAACTGGCGTGATTGCTGGAGGTCCAGTTCGCGCTGTTTGTGAAGCCGCGGGAATTCGAGACATCCTGACAAAGAGCCTAGGCTCCTCCAATGCCATTAACATGGTGAGGGCCTGTGTGGAAGGGCTCAAATCGCTTCGTCGCGTGAATGAAACCGTGGCGGCGCGTACAGCCTAGTGCTTAAAATTATTGGATCCCCGCCTTCGCGGGGATGACAGAGGGAAGGATCATTAACATGGAAATCTACGAACTTAAGCCACAAAAAGGATCGAAAACCACCCGGCATCGCGTTGGTCGCGGCCATGGAAGTGGTTGGGTTAGAAGTTCTGGACGTGGTGATAAAGGACAGAAAGCCCGTTCTGGCGGAGCCAAAGGAGGGGGCTTCGAAGGAGGCCAAACCCCCTGGTATCGGAGACTCCCCAAGCTTAAGGGATTTAAGAACTATCTCTTTAAGAAAGAATTTCAAGAAGTCCCTCTTCATAAGCTAAACGTTTTTGAAGATGGGGCCAAAGTGAACCTGGAGACTTTGCTTGAGCATGGATTGATCAAAAAACTACACATCCCGGTAAAGATCTTGGGCAATGGCGAAATCAAAAAGAGCATCTCCATTCTCGCCCATGCTTTTTCGAAGAGCGCAGAAGAAAAAATCAAAAATAAAGGTGGGCAGGTTGAACGGATTTCCAAATGATTGACCCCTTTGTTAACGCTTTAAAAGTTGAAGAGCTGAAGAGTCGCCTTCTTTTTGTTTTCCTTGCTTTTGCCATTTTCGTCTTTGGAACCCACCTCACCGTCCCTGGGGTCAACGTAATCGAATGGCAAAACCTTCTTAAGAATCAAGGATTCATAAGCTTTATTGGGATGATCACCGGAGGCGCGCTCAATAATTTTGCCGTGGTGGCCATGGGAATAACCCCTTACATCAATGCCTCCATCATGATGCAACTCTTGACAGTGGCGGTTCCAAAACTGGGCGAACTGGCCAAAGAGGGGGGGGAAATGGGACGCCGGCAAATTGCGGCGTACACGCGTTATCTCACCATTGCCATCAGCATCTTGCAAGGTGGAATCATGACTTTTGGCCTTCGGCACACCCATGTCTTTGAGAACCCAACCCCCCTTTATTTGATTTCAGTTGTCATGATGTTGACAGCTGGGACTTGTTTCTTTCTTTGGCTTGGTGAGCAAATTACCGACAAAGGAATTGGCAATGGGGTAAGCCTTCTTATTTTTTCAGGAATTGTTTTGCGATATCCAGGCTATGTGGTTGAGGTTTTTCGAATTTCAAGCAAGAACATTGCTGAAGAAGGCCCCATGGTCATTGGGCGAATTCTTGGCTTTATTCTCGTTGCACTGATCTTGATTGCGGCCATCATTGCGGTAACCCAAGGCGTTCGCAAGGTTCCGGTCCAGTACGCGAAACGGGTTGTCGGAAGACGAGTCATGGGGGGGCAATCAACCTACATTCCAATCAAGGTTGAAAACGGCGGCGTCATTGCAATCATCTTTACCATCACCCTTCTTTACTTCCCGATAACGGTCTTAACTTACCTTTCCCAAGGAGCACAGCAAAATCGAATTGTGATGTTCATTGCCGGCCTCTTTAATCCGCACAACATTGTCTACAACGTTTTTTATGCGGCTCTTGTTATTTTCTTTGCTTACTTTTATGCTTACATCACGATCAACATCACCGATATTTCCGATAACTTGAAAAAATATGGGGGTTTTATTCCTGGAATTCGTCCAGGAAGACCCACCGCGGAATACCTGAATAAAATTTTAAGCCGAGTCACATTTGTGGCCGCTATTTTCCTGGCCTTCATAGCCGTGGTCCCAAGCCAAATCACCCAATTCTTCCACGTCAGCTTTTATCTTGGAAGCACGAGCCTCCTGATTCTTGTGGGGGTTGTCTTGGATACCATTCAGCAAATCTCCGCACGATTAACGATGCGGCACTACCAAGGATTCTTGAAATGAGATTAGTCTTACTTGGACCACCCGGAGCTGGAAAAGGAACTCAAGCCAAATTGCTCCAAGAAAAATTTGATGTTGACCCGCTTTCTACCGGAGACATCTTACGGAAAGCGGTCGGAGGTAAGACCCCCCTTGGGCTGCAAGCTGAACCTTTCATGAATCGCGGAGAGCTTGTCCCTGACCCCATTATTTTGCAATTGGTTTCCGAACGCTTAAAAGAAGAGAAGGATCGCGAATTTCTTTTGGATGGGTTTCCTCGCAATCTCGAACAAGCAAAAGCCTTGGACGAGCAGCTTTCTCGTCTGGGTTCAAACATTACCGGGGTCGTTCTGGTTCGAGTTCCCCTTTCGGTGATTATCGATCGCCTTTCCCTGCGACGAATCTGTCCTAAGTGCGGTGAAGTTTATCATCTACTCCACAATAAGCCAAAGCAAAACAATGCTTGCGATCGTTGCAGTACGCTTCTGGTTCAGCGCAAAGACGACCGAGAAGATGTCATTCGAAATCGATTTGAAATTTACGAAAGAGAAACCCAACCCCTCATTGATTATTATTCCAAAAAAAGAAGTTTGGTTGAGGTTGACGGAACTTTGTCCATTGCTGAAGTCGGAGAAAAACTTCTCTCTGAGCTTGCCAAGCTCAAAAAGGAACGGGTCCTGTGATCGCCTTAAAGTCAAGGGATGAGATTGGCTTGATTCGCCAAGCCGGCAGGATTGCTGCTCAATGTATCGAAGAACTAGTGACTCAAATTGTCGCTGGGAATACCCCGCTTGAACTTGACCGTTTTGCGGAAGAGTACATCCGAAAGCATGGAGGTCTCCCTTCATTTAAGGGTTACATGGGATATCCGGCCTCTCTTTGTGTTTCGGTCAATGAGGAAGTGGTTCACGGAATCCCGACCTCCCGCCCTTTTAAAGAAGGGGACTTGGTGAGTGTAGACATTGGGGTGATTTACGAAGAGTTTCATGGGGATATGGCCATCACCGTTGCGGTAGGCAAGATCTCCGCCGAAAAAGAAAAACTCGTCCGAATCACACGGGAATCGTTGTACAAAGGAATTGAGCAGGCCCGCGCTGGGAATCATGTGTCGGATATTTCAAACGCGGTTCAAAAGCATGTTGAGAAGCACAGCTTTTCCGTGGTGAGAGAATTGGTTGGGCATGGGGTTGGTCGAAGGTTACACGAAGAGCCCCAGGTGCCAAATTACGGGAAGCCTGGTGAAGGCCCGATCCTTGAGGTTGGTACCGTGATTGCGATTGAGCCCATGGTGAATCTGGGAAGTCCAAAAGTTAAGGTGAAGAATGACAAGTGGACGGTGGTGACGCTTGATTTGCTCCCATCAGCTCACTTTGAGCACACGATTGCGATTACTGAAAAAGAACCAGAAATTTTGACATTGCCATAAAAGCTAAGGAGGCTTGATGACCAAAAAGGAAGAAGCGGTCGAAGTTGAAGGAACGGTGATTGAACCTTTACCCAATGCCATGTTCCGGGTCGAACTTGACAACGGGTACAAAGTGCTTGCTCATGTCTCAGGAAAAATGCGGATGAATTTTATCAAGATTCTTCCTGGAGACAAAGTCATCGTTGAGCTTTCTCCCTATGATCTCACTCGTGGCAGAATTATTTATCGATACAAATAACAAGGCGGAAGGAAAATGAAAGTAAAACCATCAGTAAAAAAACGGTGCGAAAAATGTAAGATCATCGTACGACGAGGTCGAATTCGAGTGATTTGCGAAAATCGGAAACATAAGCAAGCTCAAGGATAACGCGTTTAAGGAGGATGTTCGTTGGCACGTATTACTGGAGTTGATTTGCCGAATGATAAGCGGATTGAAATAGCGCTTACTTATATCTTTGGGATTGGAACTGCCAGAGCTCTTGAAATCATGAAAGCCACTGGAATCAGTCGCGATACTCGGGTTCGTAATCTCACTGAAGAAGAGGTAACCAAGCTTCGATCGTACATCGAGAAGAACTTCAAGGTTGAAGGGGATCTTCGACGTGAAGTGCAGCAACAAGTCAAACGCTTGATCGAAATCGGGTCATACCGCGGATCCCGACATCGAAAGGGTTTACCCGTTCGCGGTCAACGGACCCACACGAATGCTCGTACTCGAAAAGGACCACGGCGAACCGTGGGTGGATTAAAGCGGGTTGAAAGTAAAACCTAAGGAGACTTGAGATTATTATGGCAACCAAGCGAAGTGCAAAAAAGAAAAAAGAAGCTCGAGTCATCGCCAAAGGGGTGGCTCATATTCAATCAACGTTCAACAACACGATTGTCACCATCACGGATGACCGAGGGAACTCGGTGGCGTGGGCTTCAGCCGGTGTCCTCGGGTTTAAGGGCTCCCGAAAAAGTACGCCATTTGCTGCTCAAATGGCTGCCCAGCGTGCTGCTGAAAGGGCGATGGAACAAGGGGTTCGAAAGATTGAAGTTTTCGTCAAGGGGCCGGGTGCAGGAAGAGAAGCGGCCATTCGTTCTCTTCAAGCCGCCGGTATGGAAATTAGTTTAATTAAAGATGTAACACCAATACCCCACAACGGGTGCCGACCAAGAAAACGGCGCCGCGTCTAGAAAAATTAAGGAGGATTTGAATTGGGACGATATCTAGGACCTGTTTGCCGGCTGTGTCGGGCAGAAGGGGTTAAGCTTTTCTTAAAGGGAGACCGCTGCTTTACTCCCAAGTGCGCGATTGAACGCCGCGCGTACAGACCCGGGCAACATGGTCAACAACGAAAGAAGCTTACGGCCTATGCCATCCGATTACGCGAAAAACAAAAATTACGTCGTATCTATGGCCTGATGGAAAGTCAATTTTCCAATTCGTTTCGGCGCGCTGCTCGCATGAAGGGGATGACTGGCGAACACCTGTTGAGCTTGTTGGAACGCCGACTTGACAATGTAGTCTTTCGCCTCGGTTTGGCTTCTTCCAGAAATCAAGCCCGGCAACTGGTATCCTATCGACACTTCCTGGTCAATGGAAAATCAGTCAACATTCCATCTTTCCTTGTTCGACCAGGGGACCGAGTGATGCTCCGGGAAACGAGCCGAACTTCTCCCCAACTTCAAGCGAACATTGAGGCGGCTAAAACAAAACGTGTTCCTTCTTGGATGCAAGTGGATTTCGAAAAGCTGGAAGGGGAAATTTTAAGCATACCCACACGGCCTGAAATTGATGTAACGATTCAAGAACACCTGATTGTTGAGTATTATTCGAAATTGTAAAGCCAAATTTATAAACGGAGGCCAATACCGTGCCATCACGAAAAGAAATACCGGAATTAGCAAGAACGACCTTGGGAATGCTCAAGGAAGATGCTCCCGCCACTTTAAGCGAAATTGACGGGTTGAAAGCGCAATTCCTCGAGTCTTCGGTTGAGCCAACCATTGAGTGCGTTAAAATCACAGCCGATTATGGACGTTTCCTCATTGCACCCCTTGAACGAGGAAACGGGATCACCCTCGGGAATGCACTCCGCCGAGTTCTCATCGGTGGACTGACCGGGGCAGCCATCACCTTTGTGAAGATTGAAGGGGTGCTTCACGAATTCTCCACGATTCCCGGAGTGCTTGAGGACACCACTGAAATCATCCTGAACTTAAAGAAGATTCGTTTCCGAGTACACACCAATGAGCCGAAGCTGATGCGTGTTGAAGTAAAGGGAGAACGCGACGTAACAGCAGGTGATATTCAAGGTTCTTCTGAAGTCGAGATTTTGAATCCCGAGCAACACATTGCAACCTTGCTTGATAAGACCGCGCGCCTTACCATGGAAGTGGGTATAGCCAAGGGGAAGGGTTATGTTTC
>Ga0207095_10363_pt1 | contig 10482 bp, 13 predicted proteins | sample Alteio_BWMinHeat_88_FD_153529 | JGI IMG/M metagenome (GOLD analysis project Ga0207095, IMG submission 153529) | Enriched cells from forest soil in Barre Woods Harvard Forest LTER site, Petersham, Massachusetts, United States -... | ecosystem: Environmental > Terrestrial > Soil > Temperate forest >... | reverse complement strand
CGTTCAACGGCTCTTATATCCTGGCGCTCGCCGCATACAATGCCGGACCCACGCGCGTGCGCGAATGGATCGGGCAGAATGGCGACCCCCGCGACCCGCGCATCGACCCGGTTGACTGGATCGAGCTTATTCCGGTAGCGGAAACGCGCAATTATGTTCAGCGAATCCTGGAGAATCTCCAGATCTACCGCGCACGGCTTGACGGGGGCACTGCACAACTTTCGATACTAAATGATTTAAAAAGGTAGCCAAGCGGCACGGAACTTGCTAGGCTTTAGGAGGTTCAAAAGAAAATTCTCCAGTTGATATTCCTGATGGCGTGTGGAGGATTCCGATGCTTGTATGGCTCGTTGCTTTTTCCGGTGCTACGGCGCTTTTTGCCGCCGGGTTCGTGGTCGTTGCCGTGATGTGGCTGCGCAAACTGCGCGAAACGGTTTCTTCCGCCGTCAACGAATCGGCCAATCAGCAGATGCGCACGGCGCAAAGGCTGGGCGATGCCGTAGCCCATATGCAAAAGCAGCAGCGCGCCTATGAGCAGCAACTCCATAATCTCGCGCAGGCCAGCCTGAAATTAAGGCAGGAGCTTACTTCGGTCGCACACCGGCTGGAACATCACGACCCGGATATCATGCGCGGAGACCGAACGGTGCATTGATTGCCGGGGCAGGAGAAAGTTATGGTCAGGCCGATAATACTAGCTGCTGTTGTTCTCCTTGCTTTTACATATCAGGCCAGAGCTGAAGATCGCCGCATCTGCCCCGCCGAAACGGGCATTGTGCTTGGCAAACCCGCAAAACTTGATTCCGCCCTGGATGCCAAAACGGTGGTCAATTATACGTCCGAGCAAATCTGCACCATTATTTACGGAGATAAGGGAGGGACCCCCGCCATGGTCCAGGAATGCAAGGATCTGGATACCTTGAGCGACAACACGAAAAGCTTTTTGCGAAAAAGAGACTGCCAGAACTTCAGCCCTCTGGCCGATTAGTTATATGCCCGCCGATATTGGTTCTTTCTTTTCGATTTTCGTAAAAAATCCCGCCAGGTTCGAAACGGCAAAGGCCATAAGGGAAAGCAGGATAAACGGATTCCACGTTGTCAGGACGAGCGCGATATTGGCAGCGGTGGCACAGGTAAGAATTGCCGGTGCGATTTTCGTAAAAATATCGGCTGTCTTTTGCCCTTTCGCAAAATCGGCAGCCGCGAAAACGCTGCATCCCAAGGTAATAAAAACCCCAAGCATAAGCTGCGAAACGCCGGACCAGCCGGCCTTCTGAAGATTCATGGCTGCATCCGGATTGAACATGCTTTCCTGTCGGATAAGGGCCTGGATAAGGGCCGGCTCGGGCGGATCAGGGATATGGCGGTCGAACAACGGAAATCCGCCGGCCGCCACCAGCATGTTTTTCTGGTTGGCGGCCTTCGCCGCCTCGATAGCGTAATCGGGCCGCTTGATCTGATAGGCAAGTTCGCTCAGCAGAACGAAATCGGCGCGTTTGTTCGACGTATCCACAATCGATTTAAAGAACGTATGCGCGCGCGCCGTTTCGCCGAGATCGTGCAGGCGCTCGACGGCGCGAACGGCATCGCGGGCAAAAAATGCCTCGCGCACGCGCATGGGAATTGCCGGCTCCGGTTTTGCCGCGATAACGGGCTTCGCATAAAGGCGCGTGGTTGCCAGCTGGCCGTAATAGGTGATGTTAAGCGCAGAAGCGGTTTCGTAGGCTTGCTCGGCGTCGGATTTTTCATCCAGCGCCTCAAGGGCGCGGCCTAGCCAATAAGCGCCGCGTGCCCGTGAAATGGGCGTTGTGGCATGCCCATAAAGCGTTTCGAAATGCTCGCGCGCGTCATCCGGCTCATTGAGGAAGCGCAGCGCCAGCCAGCCCGCCAGGAATTCCGCCTGCAGCAGGTCGCGCCCGTCGGTCAGGTGATGATCGGCCGCGAGGCGATAGGCAAGATTGTAATCGCGCCGGTCTATCGCGCGGCGGATAATGTATTGGCGCTCGTCCCACCACATTTCCGGACGGCCGGGATTGTCCGGCTCATGCTGCAGGATTTTCAGCGCGTCGGCATCGCGGTTGGCGCGCCGGAACCAGCGCAGCTCTTCGAACAGCAAGCCGGGATTGTTCCGATTCTCTTCCGGCACGCGCGTGTACAAGGCTGCAACATTGCCTTTTTCGGCAGCCAGCGCCAGACGTGCCTCGGCGACTGCTCTCGTGCCTCCATCGACAAGGCCGTAAAGGCGCTGTGCCCCATTGGCATCGTTGTTCCACAGCAGGCGATCGAGCCGCGCCAGATGATCTTCCGGGCGGAGGTAAACGCCGAAACGCGCATAAAAAGCCGTCAACTCCGATTCCCGGAATTCGCCCTGAATCCACCGCTGGCGCACAAGGATGGACGCGACGTTCATCCGGCCGCTGGCGTTCAAGGCATCGGCATAGCGATAAACGCCGGCCAGCGAGGCCGGAGGATAGGCGGCGAACCAGCCGACCACCTGTTCCGGCGTGGCTCCTGCGGGAATTTTCTGCTCGGCGATCGCGCGGATATCCTTCAGGTTCGGCCAGTCGGGATTGTCGTGGATAAACGCCGCCATTTCAGCGAAACCGGCTTCATTTCCCGGCGCGGCCATGTAGTAGGAACGCAGAACTTTGTTGAGCACAGGATCGTGCGCATGGGCGACGATGCCGTAGGCCAGGTCCGCATGCCCGGCATCGAGCGCCGCGAAGGCGCGGCGATAGTTCTGCGGCTCAAGGCTGGCGGCATAGGCAGGCGCAAGGATGGTTAATCCCGGCAGCAGCAAGAGAAGAGTAAGAGCACGATTCATAAATCCCGCTATACAACGGAAACGATTTCGGGATTAACAGATTCAATGCGCTTAAAGCAATCGATCCGAACCGGGATTTCAAAATGCCGTTTACAGAGATGGTTGTTGATCAAACCATTGTACGCTAAGCCTTGAAGATGACCGACAAATCCGCCCGCGAGAAGGCCCAACGCTATGTCGCGCTCAACCGGAAAGCGCGGCACGATTACTTTATCACCGACACGGTCGAGGCCGGTATCGTGCTGGTGGGCACCGAGGTGAAATCGCTGCGTTCGGGGCAGGCCAGCATCCAGGAAGCCTTTGCCGGTCCCAAGGACGGCGGATTATTCCTGATGAATGCCTACATTCCGGAATACAAGCAGGCCGGCATTCATTTGCAGCATGAAACCCGCCGCGCGCGGCGGCTTCTGGTGCACAAGCGCGAAATGAACAAGCTGATGGGGCTGGTAAAGCGCGAGGGGATGACGCTGGTGCCGCTCGGGATTTACTTCAACGCACGCGGCATCGCCAAGGTCGAGCTTGGCCTCGCCAAGGGCAAGCATAAGGCCGACAAGCGCGAAACAATCAAAAAACGGGATTGGGAACGGGAGAAGGGCAGGGTGATGAGGGCGAAGAACGGATGATGAATAGTAAAACGATGTGAGAGCAATTATTTACCTAATTCCGGCGGTCGAAATTTCGGCCTGCCGAAATCGTAGCTTTGAATTAAATTTATAATTTCAATTGCTGCGCTTCCAGCTTCGGGGATGAACGGAAATTTTTCTTTAAAGCGACCGACCGTGTGTTCGATGACACCGCTTGGGAAGCTTTCTTTTTCGGCCGCCTTTTTAAAGGCATCGATAGTTTGATCAAAGATTTCCTGCGTGAAATGTTCGGTTATGATTCCTGTAACTTCTCGTGCCTCCGCTTCGCTACGAGGAAATGTAAGATCTCGATTTTCTTTGTGACGTTGAATAAAGTCTTTGACATCGTACTGTATGGAATAAAGACCAGCAATTTCAACGGCGGCTTTTGCAAGCTCATAAGGAAAACCGTCCGGATATTCAGGTGTACTTCGCCCTGCCGCGTTATAAAGCTCAGTCAGTAGATAGTTGGCTCTTGCAGGTGCCTCACCGAGGTAAAGAGGATCACAGCATTCAGCGGTGATATTCTTTTTTATATAAAAATCTTTAACGTGATCCGGGACTTCTTCCCGCTCCGCATAGGGAAGTACGGCTCTTTGAAATTCCTTCCATTCTTGGAACACGGCCTGACTCTACCGCTTAAGCCACGTCCTGAATCTCTTCCTGCGTCGTTTCGAGATTCTGCGCCACGTCTTTCATTTGCGCGGCGACTTGCTGCTGCTGCGGGCCGGCGTCGCGGCTGCGCGAAATGTGCGGCATCAGATCCTGCAGCTCGATGAAATTGTCGGCCTGGCGGCGCAATTCGTCGGCCACCATCGGGGGCGATGAACGCATCGTGCTGACGACACTCACGCGCACGCCCTTGCGCTGCACGGCCTCGACCAGGCGACGGAAATCCCCGTCGCCGGAGAAAATGATGATGTGATCGACATGCTCGGACATTTCCATCACGTCGATGGCAAGCTCGATGTCCATATTGCCCTTGATCTTGCGGCGGCCGAACGCGTCGGTGAATTCCTTGGTCGGCTTGGTGACCATTGTATAGCCGTTATAGTCGAGCCAATCGACCAGCGGGCGGATCGGGGAATATTCCTCGTTCTCGATCAGGGCCGTGTAATAAAAGGCGCGGATCAAACGGCCGCGGCCGGCAAAAACTTCCAGCAGGCGCTTGTAATCGATATCGAATCCTAAACCGCGCGCTGCCGCATATAAATTGGCACCGTCAATAAACATGCCACAACGCTCTTCTTTATAAAAAATCATTTCAAAATCCTCTTTGAAGATGCGGGTTTGGGGGCCCAGATTGAACTCTCTGATTTTTGTGGGCCGCCCTTATAGCAGCCTGCCCAAAAATGGCAATGCCATCCGCTTGCGCGACGAATCACCGAAGCCTTTGGATACGCCGAAAAGCGATGATTTACAAGCCATTATTTCAACTTTTTTGCCGCAATTCAGCATAAGAGTCTGATTTCAATGCTTTACATTGCCTGCATAAAATTTATAGTATGCAGGCTGTTGGAAAGAATTTTTTTATAAGGGTAATTTGCTTGCTCTCTTTGGTAGGTGGGCGAATTTATAATTAACTTGAGAAGGGACATCGAACATGGCGCGCGTTACCGTTGAAGATTGCATTGTGCAGGTTCCGAATCGTTTTGATCTCGTGATGCTTTCGGCGCATCGCGCGCGGGCTTTGGCATCCGGCGCGGAATTGAGAGTCGAGCGTGACCGCGATAAAAACCCGGTCGTTGCCCTGCGCGAAATCGCGGATGAGAAACTCGATCTCGGCGGCCTGCATGAATCGCTCGTCAAGGGCCTGCAGAAACGCATCGAGCCCGATCAGCCCGAAGAAGAAGTTGTCGAGCTGATGGCCGGCGAGCAGCAGAACTGGATTGGCGCCGCCGACGAAGCCGAAGATGCCGAGGAGGAAGGCGAGGAAGAATTCACCGAAGAGGGCGAGGAGGGGGAAGAAGCCGCTCTTCCCGCCGGCGAAGAAGTTCCCGGCGAAAATCCCGAAAAGGCTTCATTTGAGGATGCCGAAACGCGGGATTAAGGTTTTCTAAACCACTCTCCGAAAACTTGTTCGACGGAGGCCTTTGTGCTATCATGATAGCACTTTAGGGAGCCGGACGTGACCCAGCTTTTAGTGCGCAATCTTAGCGAATCCGTGAAAGCCCGCTTGCGCCAGCGTGCCAAGCGCCACGGCCATAGCATGGAAGAGGAGGCGCGCAATATACTAAGTGCGGCGGTGGCGAAGGAATCTTCAGAATCTGAAGGTTTAGGTACGAAGATCGCAAGTTATTTTAAGAAATGCGGTTTCAAAGATGGCGAAATAAAAGAAATTCACGGATATTTCGGTTCGCCTGCACGATTTGACGATTAATGGTGATCCTTGACACCAATGTGCTTTCCGTCCTGATGAAGGAGGAAGCCGATCCGTGCGTTCAAGCATGGCTCAATCGTCAACCGGTACTATCCATATGGACCACGACAGTCACGATTTATGAAATTCAGCTTGGGATCGAGCTTCTTCCCATGGGGCGGCGGCGGCAGACGCTGGAATTGTCGTTCCGGAAACTTTTGATGCAGGCAATCAACCAGCAAATTCTTGCTTTCGACAATGTTGCCGCCGAATATGCCGCCGCATTGGATGCGTATCGGCATAAATCCGGGCGGCAAATTGATTCTCGCGATACCTTCATTGCCGGGATTGTCTTGGCGCAGCGGGCAACGCTGGCAACGCGGAACGTCAAGCATTTTGCCGATTTCAATATTTCTCTCGTCAATCCCTGGGCAAAAAATTGAGCTATACGGAATGTCCCCTGACGAAACATCCTCTACCCTTGCTTTCAAAGCCAAAAGCGCCGCCAAGCCTGCGCGCCTGATGCGCCAGTATGAGCTGGTCGAGCGCGTGCGCGCCTACGATCCTTCCGTGAATGAAGATTTGCTGAACCGCGCCTATGTTTTTTCGATGCAGGCGCATGGCAGCCAGCAGCGCGCCTCCGGCGACCCTTATTTTTCGCATCCCCTGGAGGTCGCCGGCATCCTCACCGAAATGAAGATGGACAGCACCACCATCGCCACCGCGCTCCTGCACGACACGGTCGAGGATACGCTCGCCTCGCTCGACGATATCCAAAAACAGTTCGGCCCCAGCGTCGCGCGCCTCGTGGACGGCGTCACCAAGCTTTCGCGCATCGAATTCCAGAACGACCAGGCCAAACAGGCCGAAAATTTCCGCAAACTCGTCCTGGCGATGTCGGAGGATATCCGCGTCCTGCTCATCAAGCTGGCCGACCGCCTGCACAACATGCGCACGCTGTATCACCTGAAAGACCCCGACAAGCGCCGCCGCATCGCGCGCGAGACGCTGGAAATCTATGCGCCGCTGGCCGAGCGTATCGGCATCGAGAAAATGCAGGACGAGCTGGAGGATCTTGCCTTCGCCGAGCTTAACGCCGACGCCCGCGACAGCATCATCGCCCGCCTGAATTACCTGCGCAGCGAAGGCGGCGACATCGCGCAAAAAGTTTTGAAGGAATTGCGCGAGGTTCTGGCGCAATCCGGCATCGATGCCGACGTGGCGGGGCGCGAAAAAACGCCTTATTCCATCTGGCGCAAGATGCAGCGCAAGAACGTCGCTTTCGAGCAATTGTCCGACATCATGGCGTTCCGCATCATCGTCGACGGGGTCGAGCAATGCTATCAGGCGCTCGGCGTGATCCACAGCCGCTATCACGTGGTGCCGGGACGCTTCAAGGATTACATCTCGACGCCGAAGCCAAACCAGTATCAAAGCCTGCATACCGGCATCATCGGCCCGGAGCGCCAGCGCATCGAAATCCAGATCCGCACGAACGCGATGCATGAAGTGGCCGAACTGGGCGTCGCCGCGCACTGGGCCTACAAGGAAGGCGCGCCGCAGACCGACGGCCAGCAATACCGCTGGCTGCGCGAACTGCTCGACATCGTGGAGCATGCGCAGAAACCGGAGGAGTTTCTTGAGCACACGCGGCTTGAGCTGTTTCAGGATCAGGTGTTCTGCTTCTCGCCCAAGGGCGACCTTATCGCGTTGCCGCGCGGCGCGACGCCGGTCGATTTCGCCTACGCCGTTCATAGCACCATCGGCGATACCTGCGTCGGCGCGAAGGTCAACGGCCGCATGATGCCGTTGCGCACGGTCCTGCATAACGGCGATCAGGTCGAGATCATCACGCAGAAAGGCAGCACGCCCTCGCCGGCGTGGGAGCGCTTCGTGGTCAGCGGCAAGGCGCGCTCGCGCATCCGCAAGTTCATCCGTACCCAGCAGCGCGCCGAATATATAACGCTCGGCCGTTCGATGCTGGAAAAGCTGTGCAAGCAGGAGGGGGTGGGATTTTCGGAAAAGACGTTCGAAAGCGTCGTCAGGAATTTCCAGGCTGCGTCGCTGGACGATTTGCTGGCGAATATCGGGGCGTCCCTGCAATCGGACCGGGATGTGTTTCATGCCGCCTATCCGGGCCATCGCCCGAAAATGGTCGAGAAGGCCTTTAAAACTCCCGAAAAACCGGCATCCGCGAAACCGAAAGCAAAGAGCATCTCCGCGCCGCTCACGCTCAAGGGCCTCATTCCCGGCATGGCGGTGCATTACGCGCGTTGCTGCCATCCGCTGCCGGGCGATGCGATCGTCGGCATCGTCACCACCGGCAAGGGCGTCACCATTCACACGCAGGATTGCGAAACGCTGGAAAGCTTTGCGCACACGCCCGAACGCTGGATCGATGTCGGCTGGGACGACGCGCATGGCAAGGACGATGCCGGGCTGGTGGGGCGGCTTACGGTGGTGCTGATCAACCAGCCCAACAGCTTCGGCACGCTGACGACGATCATCGGCAAGAACGGCGGCAACATCACCAACCTGAAAATAACCAACCGTACGCCGGAATTTTTCGATGTATTGGTTGATGTGGAAGTGCGCGACGTTCGCCACCTCACCAACATCGTCGCCGCCCTGCGCGCCAGCGCCGCCATCAATTCGGTGGAGCGGACGAAGGGGAGGTAACCGCGAATCGAAATGTCACGGATTCGCGAGATTCCCCCTTTTGGGATGGGTGTTCGCCTGCGAAAACGGTAAAAACGACCTGATCGACGGGCCGGGACTGATGAAACTGATGGATTCTCAGGGCATCAAAATCCGGCGGCACGTGAAGGTAAAAGCCGACGCCAATCCCTACGATCCGCTATGGAGGAGCTACTTTGCGGGACGGAAGACGGTCGTTGCCGGGTCCGAACCGGACCTTTGGAAGGCTTGAGCCGTGTGCTGGGAAACTCGCAAGCACGGTTCTTAGAGGGGTGGGTGGCAGCAATGCCATCCACCTACTCGATAAAATCACGCCTTTTCAGGGAAAAACGCGGGCACAATGCGCGGTCGTGAAGGGCTTCAACCTAGCCCTTTTCCGAGCTGACCCCGCTGCACGCACCACGCGACAAATTCAGCCAGCAACGTCGTCACCCCGACTAAAAGCCAAGCCCAATTTCCCGGATCAGCCGCGTACGTAACGATACCGTGTGCAGCAAAGCCGAACGGCAATGCCACAGACACGAGGCAGAACAGCCAGAAACCAATATTGGAGGTGGATCGCGCCGCAATCCACGCACCAAACAAGTAAGCAGGGATGAAGCCCAACGCGCCGATTACAATCGCGCCCGCCATCCCAAAGGTCCAACCTGCAAAGGGGATAAGGATGGTGGCAGGTGCGCTCACGAAGAACGCCGTAATTAGTTTCCCTACTTGCCGCATGTGAGACCCTGCCCTTTGCTCAACAACAATATCTTGTGTTGATTGCACGGCCTGCGAGCCTCGCGCAAGTCGCATAACCCCTTTTATGACAAATTTTTTCAAGTAATTCTGAAGTCCTCAAGGCCGGTTGGCAGGGTTGCGGCAGGGGCGGGGCGGTTATACTCGATTTCGAGGCCGTAAATAGCCGCGCAATTACTTGCCGCGCCGCTTCTTTACTTGGTGCGTTCGGGCACAAGATATAGGACAGAGCGGTGATCCGGTTCCGGAAAATTGCCCGAAGAAGGTCAGCCTACATAATCACCAGCTTCCGGAAAATAACGTCGTGGATTGGAATGGGCATGACGTTGGTGTTCAAGTCGTTGAGCATTTCCGTGTGCAGCTTGGCCATGTCTTTTTGCGTTTGCAGCTGGTCGGTGTGCTGCCGGCGCATGGTGAAAAGAATCCGGTCGGCGATGCGCGGCCCGAAATCCTCGATCCGCCTCATATCCTTCTTGGCCACTTCGAGGCTGACATCGAGGTCGATGTGGCTGGTCCCGTCTTCGCCGCCGAGATTCAGGGTGATGCTGGGCAGGTCGAAAAAGGCAAGATCGGTGGAAAAGTAATTGTCCGACCGCGCCGAGGGCGCGTGATCCGGTTTGTTGGAGGAAGCGCCGGCATAATAATATCCGATGATCGACAGCATAGCCAAAACCGTCACATAGGCGACGATAAAACGGCTTATGCGCCATCCTCTGGCGTCAAAGAATCCCGCGCCAAGCGGATAATGAATGTCCGCGTGCAAAGTCTCTCTCGCCTTATCCCGGGGTTAAATATCGGTCTTGAATATGGAGCCATCTTAAGGCCGCAAGGATTAAGATTCTGTAGGGAATCTTAACATTTTGAAATAACTTTCATTCGTATGTGTGGGAACGGAAAAAATTGTTCCGTATTCGCCTGAATTTCGTTTCTTTCACCTTGGCGCAGTTGGAATTTTTTGTTTAAATGAATTTATGCCAAATATGCCCGTGCTTATTGCCGCCGACCACCGTGGCGTGCAACTGAAAACGCAATGCGTTGCCTGGTTGCGGGAGCATGGCCATGCGCCAAAAGATCTGGGAACCAACAGCACGGAACGCTGCGACGCGCTCGATTTCGCGAAAAAACTGGCGGAGGGATTCAAGGCCAATCCGAACCAGTTCGGCGTTCTTATCTGCGGCACGGGACAGGCGATGGCGATGACCGCCAACCGCTACCGCAACATCCGCGCGGCGCTTTGCACC
>Ga0207095_10361_pt1 | contig 10529 bp, 10 predicted proteins | sample Alteio_BWMinHeat_88_FD_153529 | JGI IMG/M metagenome (GOLD analysis project Ga0207095, IMG submission 153529) | Enriched cells from forest soil in Barre Woods Harvard Forest LTER site, Petersham, Massachusetts, United States -... | ecosystem: Environmental > Terrestrial > Soil > Temperate forest >... | reverse complement strand
CTTGGTATTCGTTGTTCGACACCGGATCGGTTTACGGTTTGCTTATCCCTGCCGGCGCAGAAATGACCCAGATGGAACATCGGTTTGTTCCCATTCGTTTCAAAGATGGTTATGGGCCGGTGGGAATGTGGTTTCAATTCTTCAAAGCAAAACCTGTGAATGCTTATGGACAAGATTACACGGTCACTCGCGCGGAAGAACTTAAGAAATACGGAGTCTATGGGGAAGCGATTCCCACCCCTACCCCACTTCGAAATCACCAAATGTACTTGGATATTCTTGAGGGTAAAGGGCCGATTTACCTCGGAACTCCCGAGGCTCTGGCAGCGCACGCTGCCGGAGGGGAGGGGGAGATGAAGCAGTGGGAAGAAAGCGCCTGGGAAAGCTTCCTAGACATGACCATTTCGCAAGCCCTCGTGTGGGCCTCTCAAAACATCTCTCCGCGAGAAAGCCCATCCGAGATCACCATGTCTGAGCCATACATTATGGGTTCACATTCAGGAGAAGCGGGCGCTTGGGTCAGTGGCCCCCAAGATCTCTCTTCCGCCGAGCACTTCTGGGGATATAACCGCATGACAACACTCAAGGGACTTTTTACCGCGGGAGATGGAGCAGGAGCCTCCCCCCATAAATTCTCTTCCGGATCCTTTACTGAAGGAAGAATTGCCGCCAAGGCAGCCGTCGCTTTTATCTTGGATCATTCGGATGCTCCCACCGTTGACCCGAAAGAGTATGAACAACTCAAAGCGTCCATCGAAAAGCCACTCGACTTGTTTAGCCGACACTCCGGACGTTCCACCAATGAGGATGTCAACCCCGAGTATCTTCTCCCGAAACAAGGTTTGCTTCGCCTGCAAAAAATCATGGATGAGTACGCGGCAGGGATTTCATCTTTTTATCGAACCAATGGGCCCACACTAAAAAGGGGACTTGAACTCCTCACTTTTTTAAGAGAAGATCTCGAACGTCTCGCTGCTCGCGATCTCCATGAACTCATGCGCTGCTGGGAATTAGTCCACAGAACCTGGACTGCAGAAGCGCACGTTCGTCATCTGATTTTCCGTGAAGAAACGCGCTGGCCTGGATACTACTATCGAATGGATTACCCTGATCTTGATGACACAAATTGGCGGGTGTTCGTCAACTCGAAATACGATCGTAAAAAACAAAGCTGGACGATCGGGAAAAAACCGTACACGCCCATGGTGCCAGAAACCTAGCGCCTACTTCGCTGATCGCTCCTGCCACCGTTCATGCACATCAATAATTCGTGCAGAATCACCGCGACCCGCAAGCAAATCAATTAACTGGAGAAATGCGGTCCGTGCTCCAGAGCCCGTCTGCACGAATTGCTTATCTACTTCAGTCAAGTCACTTAATCGCGGAAACTGTTGTTTGAGCTTCTTGTAAGATTCCATGTTCCCTGAATTAAGGTAAATGTGCATCGGGTGAAAGTTGAAAACTTTTAATCCTTGTTCCGATACCGCACGGGTGGGAAAGTTCCAATCTGGAGAATTCCGTTCCATTTCAAAATCGTCTTCCCAGCAATACGGAATGCGAAGAAGCGTGCGGTCTTTCCATCGATATTCAACCGGTTTTAAGAGAGTTGCACGAGGCAAAAACAAGGAAACATCCGTGGTGATCGTTGTTTCGGTTGCGATTTGTTGAAGCAAGGGAGTCGATTGGAAGAGGGAATGAGTACGCATGCTTGTGGCCTTCGGAACCAGTGCAAAACAATAACGCAAAACTTCCTCGACACTTTTCCCCTGCGTTGATCCCGAAAGAAAATTCGGGTGGATTCCAATCTCAAAAAGGTCGGGATATTTAAACAGCTTTTTTATTGCAGGACTGTTGTGCGTTATAAACCAAGTCGCCTTGATTTTTCTCGAAATCAATTCGGCAGCCACAAAGTCGATGGCAAAATCTGGAGCCCAATCCGTATCAAGCGTCAAGACAACTTCATTCATTAGCGGGGTAATTTCCTGTCTGCTTAACTGGTTCCTTGTTGAATCAATAACGGGGACATTTCCCAGCACAGCCTCAATCAATGTTTATGTCTTCTCGCTTGATTTTACCGCACTATCAAGTCATCCACGCCGACGAGGTGCTTTCTATAAATGGCCCATATCTATTAGCTGTTTCTATGCTGGGAAATGTCCCCGATGAGAATGAGAAAAGCTGGCAGCCATCAAAATGAGGGACGAGGGACTACTCGACGTGCGACGAAATTGGAGTAGCGATGAATTTGGAAGAAATCAAAGCTTTCTGGGAACAGGCAGGACAGCAGATCGAAGAGAGCGATCGGATCTCGCCCACGTCCAGAGATCCTTATTTGGGGCAACTGGAACGTGAAAACGTTTTATCTTTTTTGGGGGGGCGGAAGCGTGTTTTAGAGATCGGGTGCGGAGACGGCGCGCACACACTTCATTACGCCCGTTGTGTGCAAAAGCTTTCAGCCATGGATGTCGCCGACAGCCTAATCGAACTCGCCAAGAAAAGAATGGCCGATCATCAAACTACCCCTGTTGACTTCCGCGTGGGTTCGGTCCTGAATCTAAGTTCCGTCTATGGGCAGGACCAATTTGACTGTATTATCACCCAACGTTGTCTCATCAATTTGCCGGAATGGGAAAACCAACAAGAAGCGATTAAGGAAGTTCACAAGGTTTTGGAGCCCGGCGGTCTCTTCTTGCTCACCGAAGGGTTCGAGGAAGAGTTGAACCATTTAAACAAAGTCCGGAAAAGTGTTCACTTGCCAGAAATAAAGGTCGTTCCTTACAATAAAAATATCGTTCGGAAGAATTTTGAATCATTCATTCGTCCCTATTTTGATACCCTTGAAATCCGAGACTACGGCACTTATCTGTTTCTGTCTCGAGTTTTTCACCCACTCGCCGTTTTACCAGACAATCCACAACACGATTCTCCTTTGAATAAAGCCGCCTTCGAACTTTCCCATGCCTTAACGATTCCGCAATTTCAAGAGTACAGCTACAATCTCTTTTATGTCCTGAAAAAACGTTGAGGATTCATTAATACTCGAGCAATGAAGTAAGCTTGGCTTTCAGGATATCAGCAATCTTGTCATAAGAACAATGAGCTTCCAGGTAGGCTCTTCCCCGTTGGCCAACACTCTGCGCTTCTGCCTGGTTTTTGAAAACACGGCGCATCGTGGCTTTTAAATGATCCTTGTCAGGATTCGCCCATCGATGTCCCGAGGTGAGCAAGGGATCATCTTCATAGGCCCCCTCTGGCACTGAAACCAGTTCATGGTTGAGAAGATAGCTGTTTTCTTTGTTCATGAATTCGAGGTTTCCACCCCAGCCGGTACCAATGGCCGGAAGTCCACAACCCATGGCCTGCATGTAGGACAAACCCGTTGCTTCACCATGGCTTGGAAGAACGAAGCAATCAGCTCCACGGTAGATCATAGGCATTTCCTCAAAAGGAAACGAGGAATCAAGGAGGATGACTTGTGCTCGTTTATCAGCTCCTAAAGTACGTGCTTTTTCTTCAATCTGTTGCTTGTAATTTTTCTCGGAGCGACTCCAAGTTTTGATAAGAAGCACGACCGGCTCTTCAGAAGAAAACTCTTCCCAATAAGCTTCAAGAAGTAAATCCCAACCTTTTCGTATGAGCCACTCCGATGAGGCGAGGAACTTGAATTTTGTGCCCCCTGGAAGCTCTGCTTTCGGGCCCATGGGAGTGTACAGATCGAGATCCGTTGTTGGTGGAAGTTTAAAAAGCTTCCCTTCAGGGATCCCGGAGTTCCGAAATGAATGCCAATTGAATTCATTGGGAACCCAAATTTCATCCATCTGAAAGCACTTGGGTATCCAGGAGTCAGGAATCCGATCGGTTTCGAACATCCCGCGACCCACGGTAAAGAAGGCCCCTGGTTCTTGCGTTCCAGGAAAGAGAGGGGGAACACAATCCCAAACGGACACGAAGAGATCCGAAGAAGGTTGCCCATCCAGATTGGTTAGGGTTTGTTCAAACTGTTCGAGGAGATTGATTTCTTGTATTTTTATTTTGGTGGTCACGGCTTCAACAGGCATGTGGCCACGAGCAATCGCAAGAACAAAATGACGTGCTTCTTCCCCGCAGTCTGTTCTATCGCCGAAAAAGCCACGCCAGCGGAATCCAAAATTCATTCCCGTAATCCCTATTTTGGCTTCACTCCTCATTTTATCGAACTGTCTTCCCCCGAAGTTAAGCGGGGAAGCATCCCATGAGACATCCCTCGCTAACGCTCGGGATGACGGAAGCCGATGAATATTGAGGATACACAACTATGGACATCAAGATTGCGCCTGAAAAAAAATCTTCCATTTTGGGAAATTTGGCCCAGTTTTTTCACTTTCGCGCTTTGGCTTTTAAAAGTGTTCGAGAAGGAGACCTCGAGCAAGCTTTAAGGAATGTCGTACGAGCCATTGCATGCATTGAACCACTTGCCCCTCCCCCCTTTTTTCACGATCCCTCCATCGAGCGCTGCCTGATTGAAATTGCGCAAAAACTAAAACCCCTTTTCACTGAAAAAATCTCCCAGAAAAAAAGTGGAAAGATCCGAGTGGCGCATATCTCACCCATTTTTGTTGATGGTGGAGGTCACGCATCAGGCTTTCTTGGATTTTTGGCCTCACACGACCCCGAGCGATTCGAAGTGAAAGGCTATTCTTTGGAGTACGTCGGCTTTGGAGAAGCACCCCAAGGATACGCCTCGTTCAGTGATCTGTTAGGTCCGGGGGTGGTTAAAAAAATTAAAGATCGCCCTTTTCCAGTTTATTTCTTCCCTCCCGAACTCTCCTATGTTGATAAGATCAAAGCTCTTTACCAAAAGCTTATCGAAGATCAAATTGAAATCGCCGTGGTCCATGCGGTGACTTGGGAAACGTTAAGCATCGTCACCGCGCTCCTGGAGCCAGGTTGTCGCTTTGTTTATCTCCACATCGCAGATGCACGCCTGAACGTGGCCCCTTATCTTCTCGAATTTCACGTCGACTTATGCGCGAACGTTTCCTCACCGTGCCAAGAAAAAGCCAAAGGGAAGAAGCAGAAATTTCTCACTTTTCCCGGGTTGTGCGATTTCGGAACACTCGAGGCACTGGATGCACTTCCTTATTCGAAAGAGGCGCTTGGCTTAAACGCAAGCGACCTGATGGTGGGAACTTTTGGCGCACAACATAAGATCTATACGCCAGGAAACTTCGATTTTTTAAAATTTATGAAAGGGCTCCTAGAAAAAATCCCTAACCTTCACTATTTTCTTTTAGGGGTCGAAGTACCGTATTTGAACTTGCCCCAAGTTCTTTCGGATTTTCTTGGACCTTCGCTTAACCGTCGAGTGCATCTCCTTGGAATGCCGCAGAATTTCTTGCGCATCCTTAAAACGGTTGACCTGTACATTGATAGCTTTCCCATCGGGGGCGGGGGGACGATTTATCAAGCCATGGCTTGCGAGAAGCCCATTCTCCTTCGCAAATACGAGGAGGGGACATTAACGCTTAGCAGCTGGATCAAGACTGAGGACGCACTGGCAAGTTCTACCGACCAACTTCTTGAGAAGGCTGTTGAACTTCTAACAAATACTGACAAGAGAGAAAGACTCGCTCTGGCCATCGCCAAGGAATTCAAAACCACTTTGCATCCCCGTAAAGTCATCCAACAGTATGAAACCTTCTTTGAAAGGCTTCGCTCCGAGTAAAATGCAACAAGATGAATTCAGGAAGAATTCATCCAGCGGCCACACGGATGTGATCGGCCGCCGGATTCCTGATTTTAGGAAGAAATCATCCGGCGGCCACAGGATGTGATCAGCCGCCGGATTCCTTCTTGGTATATCTGGAATCACCTACTACTTATTCTCGTCATGCTCATCCATCCGATTGATTTCACGACGGCCTTTGTTAAGCTGTTGGTTTAGCGCCTTTTGGTCAGCTTTGGTCAGATGGCCATGATCGTCTTTCCTCATCGTTTGCTCTTCCTTTTTGAAAGCCTGACCTTGCTTTTTGAGCCTTGCATCCTGACCCTTAGAAAGATCATCCTTTTTGGCCAGGTTCCCAAGCCGATTGTATCGGCGATTGACCTGGTTCACCCTTGGATGATTCGGAATGCGCTGATGCTTTGCAAAGGCTCCCGGAGCGAACAGAACTCCCCCGATGATGAGTGACGATACCACTTGTTTGATGTTCATATGCCTCTCCTCCTTCCTGATGTCATAGCCGGCCGACCATGCTCCTAAAGTGTAGCATGCCTGGTCGTGTCCTGGCTGTGACTTGGGTCACAAGAAAGGATTCCCAAAATGGCTTTGGCTGTGGGATCATTTTTGTCTCGACAAACTTGCTCGCACAAACGAACGGCTTCTTCGCTTTGTCCGTCTTCGTAAAGGGTTAAGATCGTCAGTAACGTCCCCTCCGTGTCATCTTCCAACTGAGCTAACAACTTGTTTCTAAGATTATGCTCCCCCAAGCCATGACACGCGCTAACCCAATTGGCCAGGGTGAAACTCGACAGTTTTTCATGTGCGACCGCTTCAGTGATCCAAGGAAGGCCATCCATTTTCCCACTTCGAGCTTGGGCCCGGGCCAATAAACCTTTGGCGATTTCGCTTGTTAGCTCGAGGTCAAGACACTTTGAAATTTGAATCTCCGCTTCCTTCCAATCCCTGAGCAAGAGCGAAAGTGCTCCCTTAGCCAGCCAATAGATCGACTGTTGCTCTTTGAAGAGTTGCGCCAGCTTACCTGATGCACTTACCTTCTCAGCACGTTTTGCAGTTAAACGCTCAAAAATTTTTTCCATGACCTTGGCCCAAGAATACATTTCAACTCCTTTTCTCTTCAGGAGAAGCCCCCGTATCTGAGCTTCTCTTGGGTGGAGAAAAATGTAGCGCATGATTTTCTGGAGCGAGCCAATTTCTGGTTCGCTCCAGAATGCTTGTGCAACCAAAGGCTCTCCAAGGGCTGCTTCTGGGCCAAACCGAAGCACGGCTGGTATGTAATAGGAAGTTCCCCAGTTTAAGAGATCAAGCCCACCCCCAAAAGCACTCAGCCCAACCGGGATAGCATTTCCGAGAAACCAAGGGAGGAGTCTTGGAAAAGGCAAGCTTCGATTCGGAACAAGTGCAAATGAAGCGCGGTGAGCATAACCATTCAAGTCAATAAGATTCTTAAGAGAAATCCAACGAATCTTGGGATGACGCCCCGAGCGGTTCAAGGCCTCAAGCCTTTCGCGCAGTTCCTTTGACTCCACGGTCGAACAATACAAGAAAACGATCCTTTCCTCGGATTGGAACTCGTTCAGGTAAGCCTGAAGCGCGATGTCCCCCCCCGTCATGAGAATAGGTGGTTCCGGCGTACAACAAGGCAAATTTCCCTTCCAACTCAAGTGCGATATCCAATGCGGAATCCGAAGACTCAACCCCTCTTGGAACAACGGCCAACCTCTCTCCCGGAATTCCTTCCGCTTCGTAAAATCGCTTCTCCATGTTGGAACTCACCCAAACCTCACGGATCCGATCTTGTTTCACGTGCTCAACCCATCGAGTCGGCAATGAACCTTGCTCACAATAGAAATAAGCGAAGGTCTTCGCGATATTGTTTTGTTCTGAGACCTGTGAATCTTGAAAAAATGGTGAAAGGATTCGGATGCTTGGGCGAATGGGAGAACTAAGGCCTCTGCCAAGAACTTCCAAGGTCTTCACCCCTTCGAAATGGTTCGCCATCAAATGTTCTACCACGATCTGCTCATTCTTAGGAGAAGGAATCACGAAAGCCCCCTGTTGGTGCAGGGACTGGATTGTCTTCCGGTTGCTCTCCCCGAAAGCGTCCCCTGTTGTGAGGGGTCCTTCCCACTGGATGACCAACTTTTCTTTTGGCTGAGACGAAGGCTTGCTCCCTTTTCGAGTGGAGACCACCGTTTCTAAAACCTGATTCCACTCTTTGCGATATTTTTCAAAACCGTATTTCTCGGCTACGGTTTGTCTTGCGTTCTCTCCGAGACGGACAGCAAGATCACGATCCTTCAACAAAAGCATGATCTTTTCTCGGAGGATCTCTGGATCCGATGAAACAAAACCGTTCTTCCCATCTTCGATCAAACAACCCGGATGAGGGGTCCCAACGATCGGCATCCCGGTAGCCATGGCTTCCAGTTGAGACATTTCGACGGTCTCTAAATCAAAGTCAGGGGTGTAAAGGGATAGAAAGAGGCGATGCTTCCGCAAGACCATTCGAAGATCATCCCAATCTTTTGAAAGACGGGCATTCGGCATTCCAGGGTTTGTTCCCAAAACCAGATGAGGGATCCCTTCGAGAACCTGCGTTTGTAACGGGTAATTTAAGGTGCGACGAATTTGGATACGATTTCCAACACGCAAAACAGCTGGAATTTCTCCATCATACGAATGATAGTCTTCGAGATCCACACCGTTGGATGCGTTGAAAAGATAGTGTTGCTTGTCTGAAGTTCCCAAATCCTTTTGTCGCATTCCTTGGCTGCTGTAAGCAAGAAAGACATTCTCGAGCAAATGACTGACGTAGCACTCCGCGTCTTGTTTCTCGATCGGACTCATTTCCTCGAATCCGCCACGAAACGGCGTGATCGGATAATAAATCTTTGGAGCCGGAAAATGCTTGAATAAAGCCAGGTCAAAATAAGTAAGACAAATCGCTAAGTCAATTTTGCTTTCTAGGAAAACTCCTCTCAGTGAATCGAGATCCCGAATATCGGACGCATTCGGAGGAAAGGGACGATAACACGTTTGCCACGCATAGTTTCCATCGATGCGGTTTAGGCTTACAGCTTGCGGTTCGACAATGTGAAGTTGATGGCCAAGTTTCGACAAATTATGCAGAAAAGGCTCATGCCAATTAAAAACGAGAAGATTCAATCTCAGACCTTGTGAGCCGATTTTGCGATGCGTTGTTGTTCTTGAAAAACGAACTTGACGATGGCTTCGCGATGCTCTTCTTGCAGATTTGCAAATTGAAGGCCAGCAAGAAACTGACCATCAGGTCGTGCTTGACACCAAACCACTTTAGCAATCACGGGAAAGGCATTTTCCCCGAACGGGAAATTAAAGGAAACAAGACTCCCTTTCAAGAGCTCTTTCTCATACCTCACACTGGCCCCATCCCCACTCACATTGAGGAGAGCAAGCCGCTCCGGTTGATAGTCCCAATGCCCCACATGACTATCGCTGTAAACAGAGAAATGGGTCCGGGCTTCAACACCCACTCGAAAATACATGCGCCGATCTTTTCCGGTGAGCTTGGTAATACGACTAAACCATTCTGCTCTTTCCGCGGTGGCAAAATCGATCAAAGCCCGCTTGTGTTCGGGTTTAAGATCGCCAAACGCGAGCCCCATGAACCAGAGGCCTTCGAAATATTCCCCCCACTTGATTTGTGCCGCAATTCGGATGAGGAGGCGATCTCGAAACTTAAATCGAACAAACAAAAAGCTTTTCACAGGAATTTTTTCAGTTGAAACCCCTTTGATCCCATCTGCGCTTAAGTTCAATGCCTGAATGATCTGTTCTGACATCTTCCATTTCTTTCCATCGTGAAGGAGATAAGTCACTGGAAAGCAGACAGGGACACGGGGGTTCTTTCGTCGATCTTGGCTGTTTTTCAAACGAAAAGTGAGAAACTTTTCGATCTCTTCCGAAATTCGCTCTTGTTCGTTTCGGCAAACGATTTCTGAGGAAAACGGATCCTTCTCTGCTTTCGCTTTTGCCATACTCTCCCGTCATTCTATCACAAAAGGGTTGCCATTTCAATATCCACCTTGACAAGTGGCTAAGACCGATCTAGAATACCACTGAATCGACAACCTAGGAGGAAACGGGATGAGCGATACAATCACAATCGGGCAGATCGAAAAGGCGATAAAAGTAAGTGGCGATGCAGCCGCACAGATTATTCAAAGTTTACTGCAAAACACAAGCGGCAGACATTCGGAAGCTGCCTCTCGCACAGAGCCAGACTTGGATCGACTGGCTCCAGCAGATTTGGTCGAGTTAGGGAGGGCTGGCCAAGACCTTGCCAACAATTTGCGCGATCTCGAGACGCTAAGGTACCTCATCAGGAGGGCCAGTAGCGAGCTGAGCGATGCGGTAAGAAAGGAACCCTCTGCATCTTTATGGAGAGGTCTCCAGCACGAAGTGACTAAGGTTAGAGGTGTTATAGATATGGGGGATTTTCCACACCCCGAAGAAGTACAAGCCGTGGTGGATCGACTAGCTCGGGCTGAAGGGCTCTTGGAAAGATTTCCTGGCTGGAAGAAAAAAGCGTCTGAATTTCACCCATAACTCAGACACGTGGCCCGATCTCGTTTTTCTCCAGACTGGGTATAATCAATCAAGAAGGTGATGAATATGAAAAACGACCCGTCAAAGAGTTGCGGCTGCTCAGACAAAACCGCCAACGAGATCCAAAAACAACTCACTACAGAACCGCAGGAAAGACTGGATGAGTTAGAATCCGCGGAATCTGGCTCGGAACCAGATTCTTTATGAGACAAGTGAATTT
>Ga0207095_10359_pt1 | contig 10585 bp, 9 predicted proteins | sample Alteio_BWMinHeat_88_FD_153529 | JGI IMG/M metagenome (GOLD analysis project Ga0207095, IMG submission 153529) | Enriched cells from forest soil in Barre Woods Harvard Forest LTER site, Petersham, Massachusetts, United States -... | ecosystem: Environmental > Terrestrial > Soil > Temperate forest >... | reverse complement strand
GCGTTTCATCGTTCATCTCGCAGGGATGAAGAAGGCGACAGGCCAGGTTTTTCATCTGGATGGACGCATCCCGCCCGTGCTCGGTTAATTCGTATGGCTCTTCCTCTTGAACAATTTTGCCGCGAACGGCTCGAGGAAGCCGAGAAGGAAGGCCTGCGCCGCGCGTTGCGCGCCTGGGAAATCAAAGACTCACGGACCGTCTCATTGGATGGTAGGGCACTGATCAATTTCGCATCGAACGATTATCTTGGTTTCTCGACGCATCCGGAAATTCGCAAAGCTTCCGCCGATTCCAGCGGCGCCACCGCTTCGCGCCTTCTCACCGGCAACCACGCCGCGTACCGCGAACTCGAAGCTGATCTTGCGGCGTTCAAACAGCTTCCCGCCGCCCTTGTTTTTTCCAGCGGCTATGCCGCGGCGATCGGAACGATTCCGGCGCTCGTCGGTGAATCGGATTTTATCGTCATGGACAAGCTTGCACATGCCTGCCTCGTCGACGGCGCGCGTCTCTCGGGCGCAACGTTGCGCGTTTTTCCGCATAACAACCTGAAGCGTTGCGAAGAACTCGTGAAGAAATGCCGCGCGTCCGATCCAAAGGCGAACATTCTCATTGTTACGGAATCCGTTTTCTCGATGGATGGCGATCTCGCGCCGCTTTCCGATCTCGTTGAAATTAAAAAACGTCACGACGCCTGGCTCATGGTGGACGAAGCGCATGCGACAGGCGTATTCGGAAAAAATGGACGCGGCGGCGCGGAACATTTCGGCGTCGAAAAGGAGATCGATGTCACCATGGGAACTCTTTCCAAAGCGCTCGCATGCGTCGGCGGCTTCATTGCGGGCTCCAACGTATTGAAGGATCTTCTCATTCAGCGCGCGCGCAGCATGCTTTTTTCGACGGGTTTACCCACGGGGGTTTGTCGCGCCGCTCAAAAGGCCATCCGCGTGATGCAAAAAGAACCGGAACACCGCGCGAAACTATGGGAAAACGTGCGCGCGTTCGGGAAACATGAATCGCCCATTATCCCGATCGTGATCGGTGACGAACGCGCATGCCTTGAGGCCGCGGAGAAACTTTTATCCGAGGGGATTTATGTGCCGGCGATCCGTTATCCGACCGTGGCGAAAGGGAAGGCGCGGTTGCGGATCAGTCTGAGCGCGGCGCACACGAAGGATGACATGCAGGTGCTGATGGGAATCATTCCTCTTTTTCGCTAACGCAAGCTGTTTAGCCTTGGTTGTCTTTTTGGGTTGAGGAATAAAGGCTTCGTGCTTGTCAGGATGTACATGAGCAGGGAGGTGGAGACGGTCTCTCCGGAATCGACTTTGGGTGAAGCGATCCAAAAGATGAAAACGCGCCGCATCCGCCGTCTCGTGGTGATTTCTTCAACAGGAGAGGTCGCAGGCGTTGTGACCCATGGAGATCTGGTCAATGCCTATCCGCATCACGTGAATCCCTTTTCGCCGTTGGGACCGGATGACCCTGCTTCCGCTGGAAAAATCCATTCGATCATGAGGCATCCGACTTTCACGATCGACGAAAACGAGCCCATTGAGCATGCGGCCACGCTTATGTCCCAAAATCATATCGGCGGTCTTCCCGTCACTCATCTCGGAAAATTGGTTGGAGTCATCACCGAGTCCGACATTTTTCGCACATTCACCAAATTGCTGATGGGAAGCGGCAAATCGGTCCGGATCACCTTTGATACGACGGAGAACGAAAATATCTTGCCCTTTCTGGCCCGGACGATTCCCAAATATCAATTGGCGCTGCTCAGTTTCATATCATTTCATACCGAGGGCAAACGGATCGCCGTGGCGAGAGTGAGGGGCGAGCAATATCAGAAATTGATCGAGGAGCTTTGGAGTTCAGGTCATCAGGTCGCGGACATCGTGAAATATGATGATCGCACACCCCTGGGGTCTATTTAACTCCTGTTCTTATGACAAAAATCCCTGGATGCCGCGGATTCGTTTTTATTTTATGTCTTCTGTTTGTGGACTCGTGGGCGCATGGCAAGGGGTCGGAAGTCCGGTTGCGCCAAAACGAAAAAGGAGAATGGACCATGTTCGTGGATGGGGCGCCTTATTTCGTGCGCGGCATGGGCTACGTCATCAATCCCGTGGGAGAAAGTCCCGAAGGCGGCGGCCGTCCATGGACGGATTGGGCTTTTTCCGACGTCAATCATAACGGCCGGATCGATGGCCCGTTCGATGCGTGGGTGGACGCCAATCAAAACAATAAACAGGATCCGGATGAGCCCACGGTGGGCGATTTTCAGCTCATGAAGGAAATGGGCGTGAATACGATCCGCTGGTATTGCAATGCGTATCCACCCAATCAAAAAACCAACAAGGAATTGTTTCGCGAGCTTTTTGAGAAATATGGCATCCGCGTCGTCGCTGGTGATTACTTCGGCGCGTATGCGATCGCCTCGGGCGCCACATATGAGCAGGGCACGGACTATCGCGATCCCGTCCAGCAGGAGAAGATGCTCGCGAGTGTTCGCCAGATGGTGCTCGAGAACAAGGATGAGCCCTATCTGCTCCTGTGGCTGCTCGGAAATGAGAACAACCTTTCCCTCACCCATACCAACGCGTCGCAATATCCGGAGGCGTACGCCCGATTTTTGAACAGGGCCGCGCAACTCATTCATGAGCTGGACGGCAAGCATCCGGTCGCTCTCTCCCATGGCGGTGGCAGCGAGTTTTTGAAGTTCTACAAACAGTTTGCTCCCGACGTCGATATCCTCGGTGCGAACGCCTACATGGGCGCGTACGGTTTTGGTTTATTCTGGAAGGACGTCCGGAAGGATTACGGAAAGCCGATTTTGTACACCGAATATGCCGGCAACGAAAACGTCACCGAAAAAGGCCAGGTGGCGTATCACAGGGGATGCTGGCGCGACATTGAGAAAAACCGCGCTGGAGGAAGCGGCGCGGGCAACGCGCTCGGCGGGCTCGCGCAGGAATGGCTCGATCGTTGGTGGCCAGGTGGTGATCCGGACCATCATGCGACGGTGGACATGTCCCAATCCATTTCTTCAGGGCATGCGTGGAACCAGGAATACGCAGGGTTCTGCACGCAGGGTGATGGAAGTCAGAGTCCGTTTTTGCGGCAGCTTCGTCCGGTCTATTACCTTTACAAGGACGAACTGTGGAAGAATCCCGACAAACCACCGGCTCCATGAATGCTTGCGAACCTATTTGTCCACGGTGCGCTTGCCGGTGAAAAACTCTTCAAGATCGCCTCCGATTCCCCGAAAGGTCCCTTCCACGTCGTTCGCAAAACCCCTGGCACCACTGCCGCTGGATTTCTCCGCCGCCTGGTATCGCGCAAAGGTGCCCGTGCTGCTGGTGTAGACAAAACCGATCGCATTTCCGCTCTGTCGAAGTTCCACGCGCCAGACCGGAGCCGCCCCGGCTTCAGAACGCTTCAGAAGGACATTGTTTTCGTCGTACGATAATTGATGATCCTTCGCATATTGTTGCGCGGCGTCCATGGCCGTCCTCAGTTGCGTGGTCACGGCGAGGGGATCGAAACTCCAGCGGTCGTCGTAAGGCTGGCTGCTTTCCGCGGAGTCGAAACGGTCGACCTTCCCTTGGTTGAGCACGACGAGGCGTGCTTTGCTGGGAGAAGTCGGATCGTAGAACAACACGCGCCAGGTGAGGACATCTCCCGCCGGCCCTTTTCCATAGAGGGAGAGGACGTGCGATTGATATTTTTCGTCGATGAGGCTTCGGGCCTTGAGATAGGCGTCGTGTTCCAGTCCGGCGCCCCAGACGTGACTCGCTCCGAGGAGCATGACAGCAAAAAGAAAATTTTTCATACGGGTCAAGCTACGTCATCGGACAGGGATAGCAACCCGTCGAGCTCCTTCAAGAGGATATGAATGGGATGGGGGCTTTCCCTAGGACTGCCCCAGAATGCGATTCTGCGTGATGCAGAATTCAGAGTGATGGCTGTTTAGGCCGCGAGCTTCGCGAGGATTTCCACCAGGCTGCGGGCCAGGGCGGCAACCTGTTTGTTTTTGCGCTCGTCCTTGAGTTTTCCCGCGTCGTCAAAAGCCTCGTGCGCAGTTGGAATGGCCACCTGATCGGGCAGGACGATCACACCGATGTTGCCGAGGATGGAGCGCAAATGGACCAGTCCGCGCAAACCTCCGAGGGCTCCGGGTGACGCGCTCAGCAATGCGGCCGTCTTGCCGTGAAAAGCGACGAGCGAGGGTTCATCCTTCGATTCCGCGCGTGATGCCCAGTCAATGGCGTTCTTGAGCGCTCCCGTGACGGAGCTGTTGTATTCGGGCGAGGAAATGAGCATCCCGTCATGCTCGCGCAGGAGCGTCTTGAAACGCTTCGCGCCTTCCGGCATGCCCTTGGCGTCCTCCAGGTCCTGGTCAAAAATCGGCAATGCGAGATCGCGCAGATCGACCACGGTGACCGTTGCGCCCGCCGTGCGCGCGGCTTCCGCAGCGACGTTCACAAGCTTCTTGTTAAAAGAACCGGAGCGAGTGCTCCCGGCGAAAGCGAGAATTTTGGGTTTGCTCATAGGGATGTCTGATTATGAAATCCATCGGGCGATGCCGAAAGCGGCTGCAGCCGCAAGGCCGCCGATGAGAGTGGTTTGAAACGCGCTGCGGAGAATGGGCACGCCGGTAAAATGGCCCTTGATGCCGCCGAAAACGGCGAGCGCCATCAATGTCACCACCACGGAAAGTCGGAGCGCGCGATGCGCATCGGACAGTAACAAATAAGCGCTGAGCGGAATGATGCCGCCCACAATATAGGCGCAGGCAATGGTCAGGGCGCTTTTCCACGCGCGGGCTGGGTTAGGCTCTTCGAGGCCCAGCTCGAAGCGCATCATGAATGTCACCCAATCCTTGGGACGCTTCCGCAGGGAACTGACGACGGTGGCGCATTCCTCGGCGGAAAGGCCGTAGCTCTGGAAAATATCGCGCACTTCCTGCGTTTCCGCCTCGGGCATCTTGACGATCTCATTTTCCTCGCGGATTTTCTCGTGCGCGTAATGTTCGGCATCGCCGCGCGCGGCGAGATAGCCGCCGAGGCCCATCGCGATGGAGCCGGCGGCAATTTCAGCGAAGCCTGCTGTGACGATGAGATGTGTCTGGGTGATGGCGCCGGTCAGTCCGGCGGCGAGGGCGAAGGGGACGGTCAATCCGTCGGACATACCGATCACCACATCGCGGACAGTCTCGCTCGCGGTGAAATGCTGTTCAATGTGCGGCGTCTTGGGCATGGTTATGGAAAACGAATAAAGCCGCCTTGATGAGAACAGGATGAACCGCCGGGAGCAGTCGTCTGCATCTCATTAATCGCAAAATTGACGCAAAATGGCGTTTACGAAACCAAACCTGGAGACTGAAATTGTTTTGCCGAGATCCTGCTTTTCCTGCAATTCGACTTTTTTCAGGATCGAACCGTATTTTTTCAAATCCTGGTTGAGGCAGCTTTTCCAGCCATCGACCACCATTTCCACTTTTTTCAACTCATCCTTGTCGGTCCAAATGCCTTCGCAGTCGGGGCACTTGTCCAAAATGATTCCACTCGTCGTGCCATAATTAAAATGTTCCATCTTCACGGTTTCACAAAGAGGACAGTTCAACTCATCATGATTGCAGCTTTCATTGGTAAATATCTCTTTATTCACCGCGTCCAATGAAGCGATTTCTCCAGGAGTGAAAACCTCTTCGTGATGTTCGACGATTTTCAAGAGTTCCCCTGCGTTCAGCCATTCGCCCTTGCAACCGGGACAAACATCAATTTGCACGCCGTTGTATTCAACCGGTTTGAGAATGGAACTGCATCTTGGGCATTTCATGTTTTCTTTATGTCATGTTTGTGTTGGAAAAATCACGCTTAAACCAAGCGCCCATGGGCTCGCGGGAACAGCGCATTTCCACTTGCAAATCACAGGGTGGGCTCCAAGAGTGCGGGTCGCCTCATCATGAAGACAGGATGGATGATCATTCGGGCCTATTATTGGGCGACGCCGGTCTTTCTGCTCCTTGATCTGTTTTTCGGGATTGATGTCCGCGTCTCTGCATTTATCGACAAGCCGGTCTGGCGATTCGCCTATTATGGCTTTTGCTTTCTTTGTTTGGGCGCCATCGAGTGGAAACCGCCCATCGCTCATTACGTCGGATTATTGGAATCCCTGACCAACGTCACCATCCTGATCTTCGGCATGTGGATGCCGCTGATTGTCATGGATCAGCAGGCTTTGAACGACCAGCCCATCGTCAATCCCGTGACCAGGCTAACCATCATCAACTTTCTTTTGGCCGGCGGCATTGGGATCAGCTCATTTTATCAATGTATCTTCGATATCAACGTGCGACTTTCGAAGTCGCAACCGCAGGTAATGACGGCAGAGTCGAATGATGAATCCTCTCTGGGTGGATGAACGGCGTCAGGTCTTTCGTAACCGTTTCCTGGTGTCTTTGAGTCTTGGCGGTGGATTGCTTCGCGCTTGAACCGTCTCCTTTTTTTTCTCATCATGCATGGCTCCTATGAAATCCGATTCTTCGAAACCGTTGAACTCACGCAGCAAGGCGATCACCGCCGGTGACACACGCGCGCCCAATCGCGCCATGCTTCGCGCGGTCGGATTCAAGGATGAGGATTTCAACAAGCCCATCATCGGTGTGGCCAGCGGTTACAGCACGATCACGCCCTGCAACTCGGGCATCAACACACTTGCCGAGCGCGCCGAAAAAGGCATCCGCGAATCCGGCGGCATGCCGCAAATTTTTGGCACCATCACGATCAGCGACGGCATTTCCATGGGCACGGAGGGCATGAAGTGCTCACTCGTGAGCCGCGAAGTGATCGCCGATTCCATTGAAACCGTGTGCCGCGGCCAGAGCCTCGACGGCGTCATCGCCATTGGCGGTTGCGACAAGAACATGCCCGGCGCCGTGATCGGCATGGCGCGCCTGAATATTCCCTCCATCTTTGTGTATGGCGGAACAATCAAGCCGGGACATTATCACGGCCAGGATTTGACGGTGGTGAATGTGTTTGAGGCTGTGGGCCAATATGGCGCCGGAAAATTGCCGCGTCAGGATTTCGAATGCGTGGAACGCTTTGCGTGTCCCGGCGCCGGCTCCTGCGGCGGAATGTTCACCGCCAACACGATGAGCTCCGCTTTTGAAGCGATGGGCATCAGCCTGCCGTACAGCTCGACGATGGCGGCGGAAGACGCGGAAAAGGCCGGCAGTTCGGAGGCGAGCGCGAGGGCGTTGCTCGAATTGATCCGCCGCAACATCTGTGCGCGCGACATCATCACGCGCAAATCCATCGAGAATGCGATCACGGTGGTGCAGGCAATCGGCGGTTCGACCAATGCCGTGCTGCATTTCCTCGCGATCGCGCACGCGGCGGATGTGAAGCTCACGATCGACGACTTTGAAAAGATCCGCCAGCGCACGCCGCATCTCACCGATTTGAAACCTTCGGGCAAATATGTGGCGACGGACCTCCATCGCGCGGGCGGCATTCCGCTCGTGATGAAGATGCTTTTAAAGGAAGGCCTGCTGCACGGTGATTGTCTGACGGTGACGGGAAAAACCGTGGCGGAAAATTTGAAGGATGTGCCCGATGCGCCGAAGGCGAATCAGGATGTGATCCTTCCGTTCGACAAACCGAAATACAAGAAGGGCCATCTCAGCATTCTCAAGGGCAACCTCGCGCAGGAAGGTTGTGTGGCGAAAATTTCGGGCGTGAAAAAGACGCAGATCACGGGCCCGGCGAACGTGTACGATTCCGAGGAAGCGTGCATGAAGGCGATCATGGCCGACAAGATCAAGCCGGGCGACGTGGTGGTGATCCGCTACGAAGGGCCTAAGGGTGGACCCGGCATGCGTGAAATGCTTTCGCCGACGGCCGCGATCATCGGCAAGGGTTTGGGCGACGCCGTGGCGTTGATCACCGACGGACGTTTTTCCGGCGGCACCTACGGGCTTGTGGTGGGACACGTGGCGCCCGAGGCGCAGGTGGGCGGCAACATCGCGTTGGTGAAGAATGGCGACCTGATCACGATCGACGCCGAGAAGCGTCTGCTCGAGGTGAAGCTTTCCGCGAAGGAACTCAATGCGCGCCGCAAGAAATGGAAGGCGCCCGCGATCAAATACAAACGCGGAGTGCTGGCGAAATACGCGAAACTCGTGTCGACGGCGTCACTGGGCGCGGTGACGGATTAGCAGTCTGTTAACCACAGAAGACACAGAGGCGCAGGCTCCCAAGCAAAGAGGCCAAAATACCAAACACCTCCGGTGCCTTGGGATTTTGGCCGTCGCATTTGTATCGGCTCCACAACCTAGCACCTGCGCTTCGCGAGGGTTGTCCCGCGCCTCTGTGACTTCTGTGGTTTGTTCCGCCTGCTTCGTATCTTCGTGAGATTCATCCAACCGCGAGTCGTTCTCACGTGTGTCTGACATATTTTTTGAAAATGAACTGAAGTGGGTCGTAGGATGTCCGGAAGTTGATTATTCGCTACCCTGGATCACGAATGCGTCGCCCCATGTGGGCGTGGTTTCGAAAGGCGCATAGCCGGTGCTCACCGAAACGGTGAGCGGATGCTCGAGGCTTCCGATCGGAATTTCCATGCGGCCTTCTCCATCCGACTGAACCTGGAAAGAATATCCGGGATTCATGCCGACGTGGTCGTAGACGCCGACGGTGAAGGTACGTTGCGACACTCTGCCGCCCAGCGGAGAAAAGGCCCGCACCCCAATCGTCAGAGGCGCTTTTCCATCGGTGGCCTCCGGCGTTTTTTCCAGAATAAATTGGATCGGGCGATATTCTTTGGAGGTGCGCGTCCAGTCCGTCACAATCGTGCGTTCCTGAGGTGGAAGCGCGAACTGGGAGGAGATGGGATGCAGCGTGATGGTTTCGACGGGGTGGAGGCCCTTGGCATAAACGCCGCCGCGAAACCAATTGCCATAGCGGTTGAGTTTGATTTTTTGCCCGGAGCTCGTGTCGGCGGTCACGTCGGTGACGTCCTCCGTCACAAAAACTTCGATGGGAATGAAAGTGTCGAAGGAACTCCAGGAAGAGGGAGAGGTCCAGATGGCGCGGTTTGCTTTTTCAAACGCATACCATGCGGCGCGCGGCGTGCCCCAATGGTCGGCGAGCGATTGGTATTCGATCAATCCAAACCATTCCTCCTCCTGATCGTCGTGAATCCATGCGTCCCACTCGTAGCTCTCGCAGTTCTTCCACCAGCCGTCCGCGTAGTCAAAAACGCAGCCGCCGACGCTTCCGGCTTCGATGTGGCTCTGCAGCATCCAAAGGTCACCATCCATCTGCTCCTGCGGCGTGTTGCCGCCATATCCGTAATGTCCCTGGCCCGAGGGCGAAACCGAGAGTCCATATTCGGCGGCGATGACGGGATGATTGGGCGACATCTTGCGCAGCCATTCGAAATAGCCGCGATATCCGAGCACGTCGCGAATCGTGACGGCAGAGTGCATGTAACCATTGAAGGCGACAAGGTCCCAGTCCGAGAAATCCATGAAATCCGCCCAGTTCGTGAAGGCGAAGGAGACGGGAATCTCGGGATCGATCTTCATGACGAACTCGCGGAGCATCTTGCAAAAATTCGCGGTCTTCTGCTGGCCGTTGGCAAGGATGGTTTCGGAAGTGATTTCGTCCATCAGCAGGTAGGCGATGATGTTTCGATGTTTGGCGCCCGTGCGGATTCCCTTTTCAATCTTCGTCAGAACTCCCTGGATGTATTGCGGACTGTCGAGTTGCACATCCATCGTCTTGAACCAGATTCCCTGGATCGCATAGAGGCCATATTGTTCGATGAGCGTCAGTTCCTCGTCGGAATAGGCGCCCCAGCAACGGACGGTGTTGAAGCCCGCGGCCTTGATGCGCGCCAGATCGCGGCAAATCTCTTCAGGATCAAAGCCTCGTTCAAAAGGATATTGGCCGGGCTTCTGGCCTGGTTCGTATCCGATGCCGCGCACGATGAATCTCTCGCCGTCGACGTAAAAATCCGAGCCCCGCAGCTCGAGATGTTTTTGCGGCGTCAAATGCCCCGTGCCAAGAAGTTGATGGCGCGGCGCGGGAAGAGGGAGGGGGCTGTAGGCATCGAAATGCACCCCCATCATCGAAAGAATGCCGGCGGAATCGTCCTGCGAATTTTGGACGACGACGTTCACATTGGTCCGGCTCAGAAGATTGCCGGCGGAGACGATGCGCCACTCCCGGGAAATCGGATCCATCGGCGTCACGGTGGCGCGTGCGACGTCGTACCAGAAAAGCTGCTGCACGTTGTTCGACGTCGTTTGAAGCAAAAGATCGGGGACGCCCTCGTTTTTGGTGTCCGCGGTGGATACGATGTTCCAGTTCGCGGAGAGAGATCCCAGTGAAAGGTCGCCTTGTTGCGGTGTACCTGCGTGGGACATGAGGGTCAATTCACCGGTTTGTTCATTGCGCCAGACGGTATCCGCCTGTTTTTCCCCGTCGAAATTTCCGGCGGCCTCGACCTTCCAGCCCGGGGAGGATTCCCATTGCTCCTTCTTCAGAATGTGACCCAATCCATCAAGGTCCC
>Ga0207095_10356_pt1 | contig 10643 bp, 9 predicted proteins | sample Alteio_BWMinHeat_88_FD_153529 | JGI IMG/M metagenome (GOLD analysis project Ga0207095, IMG submission 153529) | Enriched cells from forest soil in Barre Woods Harvard Forest LTER site, Petersham, Massachusetts, United States -... | ecosystem: Environmental > Terrestrial > Soil > Temperate forest >... | reverse complement strand
TAAGAGCCCGCAGAGGAAGCGGGCAGGGTGATGCGCACGGAAGTGCCGCGTTTGGCGCGCGAGTGGATCGAGAGCTCGCCGTGATGCGCCTGGATGATTTTCTTCACGATGGCCATGCCGAGCCCCGTGCCTTTGCGTTTGGACGTGAGGAAGATTTGAAAGAGGTTCGATTGCTGCTGCTCCGTCATTCCATACCCTGAATCGCGGATTTCGATCCAGACACTGACCGGTGAATCATCCGTGGTTCCGGTTTCGATGCGAAGCGTTCCGCCGTCGGGCATGGCCTGCAGCGCGTTGAGCACCAGATTGAGAAGCGCCTGTTCCATCTGGCCGCGGTCCACGCGCGCCCAGGGCGGTTCGCCCGAGGAATGCAGCTTCAACTCCACCTTTTGATTGGCGAGTTTGTGCCGGATGAGAAGCACGAGATCCTCGATGAGCGAGGCGAGCGGCGTGTTTTCGAAGACGGGTTCGCTGCTGCGCGCGAGGCCGAGGACCTGTTCCACCGTGTGGTTCATCTGCTCCATTTTTCGCGCGAGCACTTCGAAATCCTTGCGGCGCGGATCATTTTCCGGAATTTCGCGCTCGAGGCTGTGCGTCAGCATTTTTACGACGGTGAGGGGATTGCGGATCTCATGCGCGACTTCCGCGGCGAGAAGTCCGATGGCCGAGAGGCGCTCGCCCTGACGCAATTGTTCCTCTGTCGAAAAAAGGCGTTCCGCAAGATGGCAGCGCTGGATCGCGAGCGCGGCCTGATTGGCGAGCGTGTTGGCGATTTGAATCTCCTCGTTGGAATGGCGGTGGGGCCGTGCCGTGCACACCGCCAGGACGCCCAGAACGCGTTCGCCCGCGAGAAGAGGAACGGAAAGCATCGACGCGAGCGGTGGACGGCGCGGCAGCACGGAATAAAAAACCGGATCGGATTTTTTCACGTCGTGCACGGAGACGGGTTTTTTGCGCCGGATTGCCGCGCCATGCTGGCTGTCCTCGATCGGCAGGGGTGTGCGCGGCGGCACGCCGTGCGAAAGCGCGTTCCACTGAAGCAACTCGCGTCCCTCGTCGAGCAACATCACGGTCGCGAAGGGCGAATTCATCACTTTGCAGGCGCCCTTGACCACCGCGTTGAGAATTTCCGGCAGCGTCTCAATGCTCATGATCGTCTGGTTGAGCTGGAGCAGGGCGTCGAGTTCCTTCGCGCGCCGCTGGGCTTGTTCGTAAAGCCAGGCGCTCTGGATCAGGCTGCTGATTTGTGCGGCAACGGAACGGAGCAGTTCCTCGTCGTCGTGCGTGAAGGCTGACGCATTGACGCTGTCGACGTTCAACACGCCGATCACTTCCCCTTCCTCCTCCTTGAGAAAAGCGGACTGCCTCGTGAGGGGCACGGCGAGTTCGGAACGAATATGGCTCCGGGCGGGAACGTAACGCGTGTCCTTGCGCACGTCGTCAATGCGCGCGGGTTTTCCGTGGAGCGCCACCCAGCCGGTGATGCCACGGCCCATTTCGAGGCGCAGCTCGCGGCCGCGGGCGCTGAGGCCGACCGATGCCTCGATTTCGAGTTGTCCGCTTTCCGGATTGATGAGAATCACGGAACCCGACGACGCGCGCATCATGCGCACGGTGTCCGTGAGCGCGAGTTTCAGGATGAGCTTGGGATTGAGTTCGGAATGGAAGACGCGGGTGAGGCGTCCGAGAAGCGCCCAGTGCTCGCTGCCCGCCTTCGAGGTTGCAGCGGGGGAAAGGCGGAGGCGGAGCGACGGATGAGCCCGCGGGCGACGCACACCGTTCATGCGGAGACGAGAGCGCCGGCGTTCTGCCAGGAGATCTTCACCGTGCGGCGCTGGCCGAACCGGTCGTTGTAATAAAGTTCGCCATGGCGGCAGCCATACTCATGGACGAGCTTCGTGATCTTCACGTCGTAACAACAATACTCCGCGATCTTCAGGATGTTTTCGTCCCCGCCGGCGCGCCACCATTTGATGGCGTCCATGCCGTCGGCGATTTTGGAATTGCCGAGCGTCACCTTCGCGATGGCGTCGAGGCTGAGGCGGTGCTTCAGGATTTTTTCGATTTCGACGAGCGTGTCGAGCGTGGGGATCTGGTCGAGGTCGAACGCCGTGTAGGCGGAAAGCACCTTGTAGTCGAAACTCAGGATGTTGTGGCCAACGACGAGGTCGGCGCGCATGAGCTGCTGGATCATCTCGTGGGCGTTGCCCTCATGAAAGATGCGATATTGCTCGTCGCGCGTGGAGTAGGTGACACCCACCGAGAGGCGCAGCTGGCGGAAATGCTCGGCGGAGCGGCCTCCCACTTCGTCGAAACTTTTCTGCGTTTCGAGGTCAAAATAGACGATGTTTTTCATCCGCTGGCCGAAGTTTAGCCTTTTCGAATCAGCACGCGCAACACTTTCAAATTGGTGATGTCCTCACGATTTTGCGGACCCTTGGGCGTCTCGAGAAGCTTGGGAATTTTGGCGAAGGCGCGCGTGTTGAGGATCTCCTTGAACGGCTCGATTCCGATGTGTCCCTTGCCGATGTGTTCGTGGCGGTCCACGTGGCTGCCGAGGCCCGTTTTGGAATCGTTGAAATGAAAACCGAGGATCTTTTCGAGTCCGAGAAGCTTGTCGAATTCCTTGAGCGTGGCGGCAAGGCCGCGCGCGGTGGAGATGTCGTAACCCGCGGCGAAGATGTGGCAGGTGTCCACGCAGAAGCCGATGCGCGACGGCATTCCCACCTGCTCGTAAATTTCGGCGAGATGCTCGAAGCGATGCCCGATCGAAGTGCCCTGTCCAGCGGTGGTTTCGAGTGCGATCTTCACTTTTTTGGTCGGCGACTTTTTCAGGACCGATTTCAGGTTCTTCGCGATCGTGCGGATGCCCTCCTTTTCGCCCGCGCCCATGTGATTGCCTGGATGAAGGACGAGAAAGGGCAATCCGAGCATTTCCGCGCGCTCCAGTTCGTCGGCGAGAGCGACCAGCGAACGTTTCGCCGTTTCATTTCCGACGGCGCCGAGATTGATGAGATAACCGGCGTGGCCGCAGACGGGAAGCTTCAGGAGCTGGGTGCGCTGGCGGAAATCCTCCGCGGTCTTTTTTGCCAGGGTGGAGGCCTCCCACTGAAAGTTGTTTTTCGTGAAAATCTGAAGGGCCTGGCAGCCTACATCCAGCGCGCGATCCCATGCCCGGGTGTAGCCTCCCGCCATGGACATGTGTGCGCCGATGTAATCGAAACTCATGCGTGAAAGAATGAAAATCCCGCGTCTTTTTGCATCCCAAGCAGTAGCAGGCTGTTGAAAAAGTATCAACGGCCGCGTTGCTGTCCCGGCAGGCTGCTACTATGCTGAAACAGCGGGTCAAACATGCCTCTTTCGCAACGACAATGGATCTTTCTCGGCGTTCGGGTGTTCGTAACCCTCCTTATTTTCGCCACGCTCATGCGCCTGCAGGGAGTGGGGATGATGGGCGGCCTTCTTCTCTGTGGAATTTTAGGCGTGATGTGGGGTGGAACGCTCGCCGGCCTTTTCGCGGAGATGGTGCACGACGCTTTTTCGCCTTCCGCTGAGAGTTGCAACATCTATCGCGAGTACAGCATTGCCGAGGCCCGCGTGAAGCAGGGCCTTTTTCGCGAAGCGATTGCGGAGTTTGAAAAATACAAGCTGGAGGATCCGGAGGGGCTGACTCCTTATTTGCGGATCGCCGACCTGCTGGAGGACAAGTTTCAGGATTATCCGGCTGCCATCGCGCAGTTGCGCAGCGCGCTGCCGCTCGCGCATTCACCTAAGACGTTTTCACTGGTGCAATTTCGTCTGGCCGATTTGCTGGCCCGGGCGAATGATGATCCGCGCGCGGCATTGGAATGCCTGCATGAAGTTCAGCGAAAACATCCCGGAACGCCGCAGGCGGCAAAGGCTGAGGAGCGGGCGAGATATCTTCTGGAGACACTGGGTGGCGAGTCCGCGCCTAGTCGTGATTCATGATCGAGGCGAATTTTTTCACGCCGGCCGCGATGGCGGTCGCAAGTTTCTCGCGGTAGGCCTCGGACATGATGAGTTTCTCCTCGGCGGGATTGGAGAGAAATCCATTCTCAATGAGAATCGAGGGGCGCTCCGTCGCCTTGATCACAAAAAAACGCGCGCGTTTCACGCCGCGGTCCTCCGTCGAGGGAAGCGCCTTGAGAATGCTTTGCTGGACCAGATAGGCGAGGAGCATGTTGTGCGAGTCGTAGCGGTTGCCGGGTTCCTCGCCGAAATCGCCGATGCCAAGCCGCCGCCGGATGGATCCCGTGGAGCTCAGTCCCACGGGCGTGAGGCAATACGTTTCGATGCCGTGCGCCTGCGTGTTGGGGCTGGCGGAATTGAGGTGGATGCTGACGAAGATGTCGGCGTCGCTGGAATTGGTCATTTCCGAGCGATCTTCGAGCGAGATGAAATGGTCGTCGCGCCGGGTCATGAGCGTCTTGAATCCTTCCTTCTTCAGGAATTCCTCGACGCGTTCCGCAAGATCGAGCGCGAAGCGTTTTTCCTGCGTCTTCCGGTAGCCGAGCGTGCCCTGGTCTTCGCCGCCATGGCCGGGGTCGATCATGACCGAGTGCACCTCATGCCGGGCGACCGATGAAGCGCGCAAAATGGGGTCGATCGTTTTTCGGACATCGACATCCGGAAGCAGGATTCCATTGTGATAGTCGATGGGCGCCGCGTTGAGCCAGATGCGGATGCCGTTGATGGTGCATTCGCGGCTGTTGATGCGCAGCTTCATTTTGCGCGTCTTCGAGGAGAGGATGAGGTCCAGGTTTTGTTGACTGGCCACGGTGAGATGATAATAGCGCGTGAAGTCCGAGAGATTCACGTAGCTCTCGCCTTCAACGCGCACGGTGTTGAAGAGGCTGTTTTCCGCGTGAAGCGCCGTCAGGAAGCCGAAAAGGATCGAGCAAATGGAAGCGGCGGAAAGGGAACGAATCATTCGCAGGTTGCTAAAAACGATGATGGATGGCGGCTGTTCGTTGCCAGCTTTGCACATTCAAAATTTCGATCCAACCCAACATTTGGGGTTGTCCTGCAAATTGTTTCATGGGCAATTCAACAAACCTTCACCCGGTTCGCTTTCGAGATTGACCCGATTCCCGCGTTTTTCCACACTGAACATTCATTTACTTTTATGGAAGCGACTGTGAAAAAAGGTCTCGAGGGAGTGGTGGTGGGAACGACGCGCCTGAGCGACGTGCAGGGCGAGGTGGGCGTTCTCATTTATAATGGCTACAATATCAATGAGCTCGCAGGACTTGCCACCTATGAAGAGGTGATTCATTTGCTGCATTACGGACATCTTCCCAATGCGAAGGAACTGGCGGACCTGAAGTCGAAACTCATTCTGGAGCGTGAGTTGCCGCAGGGCGTCATCGATCTGATCAAAAACATGCCGAAGACGGCCGCGCCGATGCACGTCATCCGCACCGCCATCTCTGCGCTCGGATGCTACGATCCCGAGGCGGACGACGATTCGATGGACCACAACCGCCACAAGGCGTTCAAACTCATCGCGAAGATCCCGATCATCACCGCCACCTTTCACCGCGCGCGCAAGGGGCAATCCATTCTTCCTCCCTCCAAGACGCTGGGCGAGGCCGCCAATTTTCTTTATCTGCTGAACGGCGAGGAGCCCAGTCAGGAAATGGTCCACACGATGGACATGTGCTACGTGCTTCACGCCGATCACGGCATGAACGCGTCGACCTTTTCGGCGCGCGTGACGATTGCGACGCTTTCGGACATGTATTCGGCGATCACTTCGGCCATCGGAACGCTCAAAGGGCCGCTGCACGGCGGCGCAAACGAAGGCGTCATCAAGATGTTAAAGGAGATCGGCACGCTCGAGAACGTGGATCCTTATATCCACGAGTGCCTCCTGCAGAAGAAAAAGATCATGGGCATCGGCCATCGCATCTATAAGACGCTCGATCCGCGCGCGCCGCACCTCAAGGCGATGGCGCAGAAGTTGAGCGCGAAGCTTGGCGAGCCGAAGTGGATCCAGATGAGCGAGCGGATCGCGGAGATCATGAAGAAGGAGAAGTCGCTCAACGCGAACGTCGATTTCTATTCTGCCACGGTTTATTACTCGATGGGCATTCCCACCGATCTGTTCACCCCCATTTTTGCCATCGCGCGCACCGCGGGCTGGACCGCCCACGTGCTGGAGCAGCTTGCCGATAACCGACTGATCCGTCCCCAATGCGATTATCGCGGCGCCACGGATTTGAAGTTCGTGCCCGTTGCCCAGCGCACGTGAGATGAACATTCACGAGTACCAGGCCAAGGAGCTTTTCCGGCGTCACGGCGTTCCTGTTCCACGCGGATCGATGGCGTCGACGGTTGACGAGGTGGTGACGATCGCCCAGGGAATTTTCAAGGAAGGCACGCCGCTCGTCGTCGTCAAATCGCAGATCCACGCCGGTGGACGCGGCAAGGGAACGTTCAAGGAGGGTTTCAAAGGCGGCGTGCAGCTTTGCAAATCGATCGAGGACGTGAAGCGTTGCGCCGAGCAGATGCTGGGCAAGACGCTCGTGACGAAACAGACCGGACCCGATGGACGCATGGTGCGCAAGCTTCTCATCGAAGCCGGCTCGAAGATTAAAAAGGAATTTTATCTTTCGATTTTATTGGACCGCCAGCTTTCGGTGCCGGTGATGATGGCTTCCACGGAAGGCGGCATGGACATCGAGGAAGTTGCCGAGCGCACGCCTGAAAAGATTTTAAAGCAACCCATCGATCCCGCCGTGGGCATGATGCCCTATCAGGCGCGCAATCTCGCGAGCCGGCTCGGGCTCAACGGAGATCTCGTCGCGCAGGCCGCGAAACTGATGCTTGGCGTCTACAAGGTTTTCTGGGAATGCGACGCATCGCTTGTGGAAATCAACCCTCTGATTCTCGCGGAAACCGCCGATGGTTCCACGCAGGTGGTGGCCCTCGACGGCAAGATCAACCTCGACGACAACGCGCTCTACCGACACAAGGACATCCAGGAGATGCGCGATCTGATGGAGGAGGCGGAGCTGGAAGTCGAGGCGTCGAAATTCAATCTCAATTACATCAAGCTCGATGGAAACATCGCCTGCATGGTGAATGGCGCGGGCCTCGCGATGTCGACGATGGACATCATCCAGCATTTCGGCGGATCGCCCGCGAACTTTCTCGACGTCGGCGGCGGCGCCACGAAGGAGCAGGTTGCCGCGGCGTTTCGGATCATTCTGGCGGACCCTCATGTGAAGGGCATCCTTGTGAATATTTTTGGCGGCATCATGAAGTGCGACATCATCGCGGAAGGCATTCTTTCCGCGGCGAAGGACGTGAACTTGAACATTCCGCTCGTGGTCCGGCTTGAAGGTACGAACGTGAAGCTGGGGCAGGAAATCATCCAAAAGAGCGGCCTCGCGATCATCGCGGCGGATTCGCTGTCAGACGCGGCCCAGAAAATTGTGGCGGCGGTGAAAGGCGCGAAATGAGCATTCTCGTCGATTCCAATTCGCGCGTGATCGTGCAGGGCATCACCGGCAAGGCCGGCGGATTTCACGCGCATCATTGCCTCGAATACGGCACGAAAATCGTGGCGGGCGTGACGCCTGGCAAGGCCGGCGAAAAATTTGAGGACAAGGTGCCTGTTTTTAATACCGTTCAGGATGCGGTGGCCCAAACGAGCGCGACGGTGTCTGTCATTTTTGTTCCCGCGCCTTTTGCGGCGGACGCGATCCTCGAGGGCATCGAAGCCGGTTTGGATCTCGTCGTCTGCATCACGGAAGGCATTCCGGTGAGCGACATGGTGCGCGTGAAGCGCGCGATGCAGGGGAGGAAGACGAGGCTCATTGGCCCGAACTGTCCCGGCATCATCACGCCCGGCGACGGCAAGGATTCCCATGGCGGCTGCAAGATCGGCATCATGCCTGGATACATTCATAAAAAAGGGCACGTTGGTGTGGTGTCCCGCTCGGGCACGCTCACGTACGAGGCGGTGTGGCAGCTCACATCGCTCGGGATCGGACAGTCCACTTGCGTCGGCATCGGCGGCGATCCCGTGAACGGAACGTCGCACCTCGATGTGTTGAAGATGTTCAACGACGATCCCGACACGCATGCGATCATCATGATCGGCGAGATCGGCGGCACGGCGGAGGAGGAAGCCGCGGCGTGGGTCAAAAAGAATTGCAAGAAGCCGATCGCGGCGTTCATCGCCGGAACCACGGCGCCTCCGGGACGACGCATGGGCCACGCGGGAGCGATCATTTCCGGCGGCAAAGGAACGGCCGCGGAAAAGATCAAGGCGCTGCGCGAAGCCGGGATTGCCATTTCGCCCACTCCGTCGGACATGGGTAAAACGTTGGCGGGATTGCTTAAGTAGTTGTCGTCGTCGTCGGCTAAATTTCGGTGATCTTGCTGTCTCCCTTGGTGCGTCGCCCATGTTGCCAGCGGAACGCGGCGCGTTTGACGATCGGATAGGAAATCGTACAGGAGGGGACGCCCAGGACGAACGCGCCGACCAGCATCGCCTTCAATAAGGGCCAGCCCTTTTCGATCAAATACATGATCGTGATTTTCATAGGCTCGACCTTGGGATGATGATGCCAGTGGAGGAGCTTATAGCCGATCTTGTATTCCACGATGAAGACGAAGGGCACAACGGGGACGAAAATGAGGTGGATGTGCAAGCCAATCAGCGCGGCGACCTTATTGGAACGAAGCGCGAACGCAAGCAGCAGCGTGGTAAGGGTTTGAAAGGGCGGGATGGGAAGAAAGCTGACGAACAAGCCGACGCAAAAGCCCAAAGCGATTTGATGTGGCGTGGCCTCCTGGTGCAGGAGCTGTTCCCACAACCTCTTGATTTTCTCTATGATCGATTGCACACTTAAATTGCGTTCGTCGTTATTCGCACCCTATTTCAAACCGATTTCGGCAATTTATGCATCTTTTTTCTCTGAGGCGCGCCGTCATGGCCGCCTGCTTCATCGCCACCACCACGTTTGCGGTCATCCCGGATAAAGTCCCGGTCCCGCGTTCCGATGCCAGGGATATCGCGCGATCCCTCGGAAATACTTTTGCCGAAGTCGCCGAAAAAGTAAGTCCCGCGGTGGTCGTCATCAATGTGACGCGCGGCCCCAACAGTGTCGATACGCTTGCGCCGGATGAACAGCTCGATCCCTTCGAATTTTTTCACAAAAGTCCCGGTCCGAAGCGCACTCCGATGCCGATGCCCCGTGAATATGGCGAAAGCCAGGGCTCCGGTTTCATCGTGCACCCCGACGGATTTATTTTCACCAACAATCATGTGATCCAGGGCGCCGACAAGATCCGCGTGAAGCTCAAGGACGGACGGACTTTCGAAGCGCAGATCGTCGGCATTCCGGATGAAAAGACGGACGTCGCCGTGATCAAGATCGAAGCCAAAAATCTTCCCATCGTGGAAATGGGCGATTCCGACGCAATCCGACCTGGCGAATGGACGATCGCCATTGGCGCGCCGTTCAATCTCGATTATTCCGTCACGGTCGGTGTGTTGAGCGGCAAGGTGCGCGACCGCCTGGGCGCGACCGTTTACGAGGAATATTTGCAGACGCAGGCGACGATCAATCCTGGCAACAGCGGCGGCCCGCTGCTCGACATCGACGGCAAGGTCGTGGGCATCAACACGCTGATCAAGACGCGTGGCGGTGGTTTCAATTTTTATAATGCAAACGTGGGCTTCGCGATTCCCATCAAACTCGCGCAAAAGGTGGGAATGCTTTTGATGACGAAGGGCAAGGTGGAGCGTCCCTGGATCGGAATCGACATCCGCACGCTTTCCGAGGCGCCTGAATACCGAAGCTTGATCAAGGGCGTGACCCAGGGCGTGCTGGTGATGGCGATCCGGCCGGAAACCCCCGCGTACAATTCCGGTTTGAAACCGGGCGACGTCATCACGCAGATCGACGGCGCGCCGGTGGCTTCCGCGCGCGACTTGCAGAAGCAGGTGCTCGACAAACAAATCGGCCAGAGCGTGCATTTGAATGTGATGCGCGACGGCAAAACGTTTGCCGTGAGCGTCAAAACCGGCCTTCAACCGACAACGCAGCAGGTGGCGGCGCACACGCCGCAGCCGCGGGCCGAAACGAGCCAGTCGTTCGGCGTCACGGTGCAGCCGGTGACCCGCGAACTCGCGGAACAATATAATTTGCCGGACAAACAGGGCTTATTGATCACGGAAGTGGAAGAGGATTCGCCGGCGGCGCGCGCCGGATTGATCTCGGGAATGGTGATCACCGAAGTGGACGGCAAAAAGATCAGCAGCGTGGCGGCCTTGAAGGAAGTGCTGAAGAAAAGCGAAGGGAACAAGGCGTGCCTGCTTCAGGTCTCGAAGGACGGCATCCGCAGTCTTGTCATCCTGCGTCCGGCGGGTTCTCCCGATCCGGATAACTAAGCTGACTTTTCGGAATCGAACGTCTCGTTGGTGGATTCCTGGCCGTGTCACTCTTCGTGGTGGGCATGGTCCCGGCGCCACTGGTCACGCTCTCCAATTCCGCCGTCACGCAGCTCGCGAAACTCTTTTCCTGAGCTGCAATCTGAACGTTAAGCCAGGCAGGTAGAAGACAGTGAAGACAAATCCAAAGTTCTCAATTGGAGCTGCCTTCGTA
>Ga0207095_10115_pt1 | contig 10661 bp, 9 predicted proteins | sample Alteio_BWMinHeat_88_FD_153529 | JGI IMG/M metagenome (GOLD analysis project Ga0207095, IMG submission 153529) | Enriched cells from forest soil in Barre Woods Harvard Forest LTER site, Petersham, Massachusetts, United States -... | ecosystem: Environmental > Terrestrial > Soil > Temperate forest >... | reverse complement strand
TCCCCTCCGCTTGCATTTTCTTGGCCTTGGCGCCCGCGGCCAGGGTGGCGGAAGGTTGCACCGAGGCAGCCATCTTGGAAATCGGTATCATGGCAACAATCGTCCTTCCCTTGGCGTGCGGCGGCGCTTCACTGGCGGCCGACTGGTGAACCGAATACAAGGACCTTGCGTTAGGGGATTGTACCGAATTCCACCGTTCCTTGGCCATTCGCAACCTGAAGGAATCAGAGACGGCGGAAAGGATGCATCCGGCGATGCCAGCAGCGAACGGCAGGCGCTTGCGAATCGCTCATTTCGTGCAGCGCTATCCCCCCGCGCTGGGCGGCTCCGAAGCGTATTTCGCGCGGCTCAGTCGCTTTTTGGCGGAGCAGGGTCACGAAGTCACCGTCTTCACGACGAACGCGATCGACCTCGAGGCATTCTGGACCACGCGCGGCCGGCGTGTGTCGCCAGGCGCCGCTTTGGAAGACGGCGTGAGAGTGCGTCGTTACAAACTCTGGCACGCGCCGGAACAGCGTCGCGTCCTTCGAGTCCTTTCTCAGATTCCCGTTGCCGGCTGGCAGCGGCTTACGTTGTCGTGCAATCCCATTGCGTGGGGCATGTGGCGCGATGCCGGGCGCGCAGATACTCTGTTCGATTTGGTGCATGCCAGTGCTTTTCCCTACGGTTGGCCGCTCGCGTGTGGACTGCGGCTGGCGCGGCGGCTCGGCGTGCCGTTTTTGCTAACCCCGTTTCTGCACACCGGCGATCCCGATGATCCCCGCGACCGGACGCGCAGAGCGTATACCTCGTCGGCCTTAATGTCCGTCGCGCACGCCGCCGAGCGGACTTTCGTGCAAACCGAAAGCGAGAGAGAAGTCCTCACCCAGCGCGGCGTTCCGGTGAACAAGTTGATCCTTCAGGGCATGGGAGTCGATCTCCCGGGGTGCACGGGCGGAGATCGCGAGAAGGCTCGCGCGGCGTGGGGCGTGCAACCGGATGAAGTCGTGATCGGGCACCTGGCGAATTTGAGCGTCGAAAAGGGAACGGTCGATCTGTTGCGCGCGGCGCAGCATTGCTGGCATCAAGGGAACCGTTTTCACCTCGTGCTTGCCGGGCCGGAGATGCCGAACTTCCGCCGGTTCTGGGATCGTTTCCCGGACACCAGCCGTGTGCGCCGGCTCAGCGTTCTTACCGATCAGCAAAAGCGCGACTTTTTTGCGGGCATCGACGTCTTCGCGCTCCCTAGCCGTTCCGATTCGTTCGGTCTTGTATTGCTGGAAGCGTGGGCCAACAAGGCGGCGAACGTCGGCTATCGCGCCGGCGGCGTGGCGGGCGTGATCCGGCACGACCAAGACGGGTTACTGGTCCGGTGCGGCGATATCCACGGATTGGCGGAAGCGCTCGCAAGATTAGCCGCGGACGCCGACTTGCGGCAGAGGCTTGGATACGCCGGCTATGCCCGGTTGCCGATTGAGTTTCGGTGGGAGGATAAGTTGCAGCTAGTCCACCAAGTCTATGAGGAAGTCCTGACGCGGCAAAGCCAGGAGGAAACCGGGATACTTTGAGTCTCCGGCAGCGCCATGGTCGAATCGGTGGCCGGCAGGTTTGGAAAACGGTGGCTCACAGGGGGCACCGTAGGTCGTTCCGGGGAAGCTGCGGGGTGCAGTCGGCGAGGCATGCGAATCGATTTGCTGGCTGCTGACCTTGAAACCCGCTGCTCGCATAAACGAGAATTCATGCCAGCCACTTCGCTCACCCCCTGACTCAGGGTGAGGCCGGAGAAGATCCGTATTTTGGTGAATCTATTTCGGATTTCTGGTCATTCAAAGTCGCTCAAACAACGCGAATGGCAACTGCCAATGAAGGCGCGGCGCGATTGTCTTCGATATTCCCGCCATTTGAAGGGAGATTCCCGCCGCTTGATAGGCGGCGATTGTCGCGCATTGTCGCCATACAGCTGAAGGCAAACAAAGGATTTGGCCGCACCCTTGCTTGCCAACTTTTTGCATCACGCGGCGTAAGTCCTTATGCACCCTGAGAGTTCTAGCGCCGTTAGGACGAGTTTGGCTTGCGCCCAGCGGCAGTTGCGCCGGTGCAACCAAACGTCGTCATCGGTACCTTACGAGCCTCGGTACTCTATTCCCTAAGTCAGCTGCACGTAAATCCTTACGCTGCGTGATGCAAAAAGTTGTTGCGCTTCGGGCTTGTATGTTGCTGAGTCACGCGCGGTATCGGGCGACGTGGAGCGTGGGAACGAGGTCCACACGGTCTACGTCTTGGGCTTCTTCAAGAGCACATAGCCGACCCCTTGCGGCGAATACGTCTGCACCAGCACGCCTTTCTCCAGCAATGCCTTCGCCATGTACTTATTGAAGTCGTCCGCCGATTTGATCGGCTGTTTGTCGGCCTTCAGCACGACCATGCCGCGGCCCAAGCCGGAATCCGCCGCCACGCCGTCCGGGTCGACACTGGTGATGAGTGCGCCCGGCGCATCTTTGTAGCCCAACTTGTCGGCCAGTTCAGGAGTCAGATCCGTGGCTTCGGCGCCGATGGCATCGAGCGGAATCGTGGGCGCTTCCTTCGGAATGCGCGGCAGGGACACGCGCTGATTGCCGTACTTGGCCGGTTGCTCCGCGATCGTCACTGACAGGTTTTTCGGTTTGGCATCACGAATCACCGTCAAGGCCGCCGGCTTTCCGAGCGGCAGGACGGCCACGACGTTTTGAAGCTCATGGCTGTCGCGGATCGGCTTGCCGGCCAGTTCCGTGATCACGTCGCCGTCTTGGACGCCGGCCTTCTGGGCCGGGCCTTTGTCGAAGACCTGCGTGACGAGAATGCCTTGGCCGTCCACACCGAGCCTTGCCGCGATTTCCTTGTCGGTGAGATCCTTGATTTGAACGCCCAGGTAGCCGCGGCGGACGACGCCATCCTTAAGCAATTGCTTCATGATGTTGCCGGCCATATCGCTGGGGATCGCCAGGCCCACGCCCTGGAAACCGCCGTTCCTGCTCTTGATCGCCGAGGTGATGCCGATGACTTTGCCTTCCATATTCACCAGCGGGCCGCCGCTGTTGCCGGGGTTGATGGCCGCGTCGGTCTGGAGGAAATCGTCGTAGGCGTTCAGATTCACGTTGCGACCCTTGGCGCTGATGATGCCGGCCGTTACCGAGCCGGTCAGGCCGAAGGGCGCACCAACGGCCAAGACGCGGTCGCCGATCTCCATCGCGGCGCTGTCCCCCAGTTCGAGAAAGGCGAACGGCTTCGCGTCCTCGATGCGAACGATCGCCAGGTCCGTCTTGGGATCGCCGTGGATGTGCTTGGAGGTGAACTTCCGGCCGTCCTTGAGTTCCACAATGACCTGATCGGCCCCCTCGACGACGTGGTAGTTCGTAAGGATGACGCCGTTGGGATCGACCAGGAAGCCGGAACCGAAGCCGAGCTCGGGCGATTCGTCCCGCGACCCGGCCATTGGATCGCCTGGCCTGGAAGGCTGTCTGCCCTTGAGAGTGGCTTTCGCCCGAGATTCAATGCTGACCACACCAGGCAGGACTTTCCTGACGATGTCTCGGTAGGAGGTCATCTCCTTGGGAATCGTCGCGGCAATAGGACCATTCGCCGCCTGACCTGGAAGGGAGAAAGGTAAAAGAGCCAACGCTGTGATCATCGGACCAACAAAGAGGCCGACCAAAGCCAAACGCCGTTGGTTCATGGAAGAAAGTCTCCGTGAATGAGAAGAAAGGCCGCTGAGAAGCCACGGCGGGTTTTTCCAAGCCTGCTGAACCTGTCACGCTTACACGCGCCGCCAGGAGATTTACAAACGAGCTGCGAACCACGTTTGCCGGCGACGGTAAAAGTGTTCTTTAGAGCGTGATGAATTGCTCCTCTTTCTATCTTACGCAGCGTGGACCGCGAATGATCGAGCCGGCATCGGTTTTTTTCACGATCGGCATGACGCCAGCATGCCGGTCACGCGGCCAACGCGACGCGCAGGGCGGGATCGAAACCCGGACCGGCGAGTATGGCGCATGCGCCGTTGACAAGCGCACAGTGGCGTGTTAATTTTCATGGAAAGGCTCTATGTTTCGGCGAATTCTATCATGCCAAGGGAATTGACCGCCACACGCGAAGCCGAAATCCTCGAGGAATGCCAGCAGACCATCGGATATCGGTTTCGCCAGCCTGAGCTGCTCCGATCCGCGCTCACACACGCCTCCGGTGCCAATACGCGCCTGGCCTCGAACGAACGCCTTGAATTCCTGGGCGACGCCGTTCTCGGTCTGGTGACCTGCGAACAACTCTATCAGCGGTTCCCGGATTACCAAGAAGGCGACATGACCAAGGTCAAGTCGGCCGTCGTCAGCCGGCGAACGTGCGCGCGCATCAGTAAGCAGCTCAATTTGGGCGTTTACCTCTTCCTGGGCAAGGGGATGAACCAGCACGCGGTGGTCCCTGCCAACCTCCTCGCCGACGTGTTCGAGTCGCTTGTGGCGGCCGTTTATCTTGACGGCGGATTGGAAGCGGCGCGATCCCTAATCCTCCAGTACCTCATTCCGGAAATCGAGGAGGTTGCGGAGGGGGCGCACGGCAACTTCAAATCCCAGCTCCAGCAGGTCGCACAAAGGGAACTTTCCGCCACGCCGCAGTATCAGCTGCTCGACGAAAACGGCCCGGACCACAGCAAGTGCTTCAAGATCGCCGCGGTCATCGGCCGGCACCGCTATCCCGGCGCGTGGGGCGCGAACAAGAAGGAAGCCGAGCAGAACGCCGCACGCAACGCACTTGCTTCCATTCACGGCGAACCGGTCCCCTTCGAGCACGATTGACATGCCGATGCCCGTATATCCCGTCCGTTGCACCGCGCCGGGGTGTGACCGGCTCGCGGCCTACAAGATCGCCGCGCGGTGGAGCGACGGGGTTACCGGGGAGTTGAAGACGTATGCGCTAAGCTGTGCTGACTGCCTTGCCGCGCTGTACGAATGGAGCTTGGCTCGGCAAAAAATGTGTCGCTTGGCGCCCGCGGAGACCCTGGAAGCGCCGGGGATCTATCAACTAGTCCGCGGGCAGCGCGACCGTGAGTTGACGCGCCGGTCCGAATTCGAGAAGTCTGGCTCTTGACCGTCTGCGCATCAGTATCATACAAGCCCGAAGCGCCAGCGAGGGGCATCCCTCGCTGGCGCTTCGGGCTTGTGTGCGCTCGGTTGAATTGAAGCGAGTCCCTTGCGGTCCGCTTGGCCGCTTGGCAAAATGGCGCGCAATATTCGAGGCCGTCCGACTGGGCACTCTCCGGAGATCTCCTTGAAAAAGGTCGCGCTCTTCTGGCCCGGCGACTACCGAGCCAAACCCAACGAGTGGGCGAGGCCGCAAATCAACGAGGCTACCGCGCAGCTTCAGCAAGCATTGAAGAAGCTCGGCCGGACCCCGTACCTCGTCGAGGGCTTTCTGACCAAACCGCATGAATCCATCGCCAAGCTCGGGCCGATTGACGACCCGATGATCGGCGTCTTCGTCCACTGGGCGTACGGCCCGCACACCTGCGACGGCGCGGCGGGCAAGGACAATCCGCTTCTCCTGGCCAGCAACTTTTCCGGCACGTGGCCCGGCCTGGTCGCTCTGCTTAACACCGGAGCTTGCCTGGAGAGCATCAACCGCCGTTCCAGCCGCATCTGGACCTCCGCGCCGGATTGGACAAAAGATCCAACTTTCATGGACCGGCTCGACGAGTGGTGCTCGACGGGCCAGATCAACTATCCGCGCGATGAATTGCATTATTCCGCGCCCGTCCGCGCCTCTGCGCAGCTTCTGGCCGAGCAAGTCGCCACGGAGATTCGCAAGAAACGCGTCCTCGCACTCATGCTCGGCGACACATCGATGGGCATGATCAACGGCTACTTTGGCCCGCGTCTGCTGGCCAAGCATGGATTCGCGGAACACAAGGTCGATCAGGCATGGCTACCGGTGCGGATGAAATCGGTCCCGGGCGAGATGGTACACGAGGCCCAGAAGTTTGTGAGACACCAAGGAGTAACGTTCCACTGGGAGGAAAAAGGCGCGGAGGATTTCACTGTAGATGCTACGCGTGAGCAATTGCGAATGTACTTGGCCGTGTTGGAGCTTCTTGATGAATTCAAGGCTGACTGTCTGGGTTGGCAGTACCAGCTGGGTTTGCTGCCTGTGCTACCGCCGAGCGACTTCTGCGAAGGCCTCCTCAATTCCGTCTGCCGACCGTACTCGAACGGCGACCTTATCATCACCAGCACGGAGGCGGACCAAGGAAACCTCATCCCGATGGAACTTATGAAACGCCTACTGCTAAAGAAGGGCTTGCACCAGGCAGTGATGTTTCACGATGTCCGCTGGGGCGGTTCGCATGAAGGTCGCTGGCTCTGGGTCTTGCTCAATTCCGGCAGTTGCGGCGCGTACGCATTCAACCATGATCCGAACACGCTGGACGGCGTGCATAGCTATCGCCAGCCGGTCGGCTACTTCCCCATCCCTGGCGGCACCTTCGCCGGCGAGAGTTTGCCCGGCAAGATGACCTGGGCGCGGTCGTACATCAAGCACGACGAACTTTGGATGGACGTGGGGCAGGGTGAAGTGGTGGCGCTCCCTCCCAAGGTTCGCGACGCTTGGTGGGAGGGGACGACGCGGCAATGGCCCTTCATGGCCGCCGACCTCGGCTGCGCCATGGAAACTGTGATGGCCCATTACATGAGCAATCACATCGCGGTTGCCTACGGCGATATTTTCGGTGAGATGGTTGCGCTGAGTCAGTCGCTCGGTTTCAAGGTGCGTGTCCTCGCGACGAAGTAAAACAGAATGGCGCGTGGGGCAGGCGCGCAGCGCCCAGCGCCGGCTAGCTATTTCTCCGCATCCTTTCGCAAATCCAGGCATTTCACCTCCGTCTCGTCCCGCAGATAGAGCTTCCCGTGCGCGAGCACCGGCGGCGCCCACTTGCGTTGCCCGTCGAAAATCCTCATCCGAGCGATCTCCTTGTATTCCTCGGGCGTCGCCTCGGCGAGCGCCAATCGCCCCGTCTCGCCCAAGATCACAAGTTTGCCGTCGGCGAGAATCAACGATCCCTTCACGAATTCGTTTCCCCGGGAGTCTTTGCGCGCCCAGCGCACCTCGCCGGTGCGAACGTCCATACACGTCAAGAGGTTGTCGTTGAAGCCGTAGAAATGGTCTTTGTAACGCACCGAAGTGGAAAAGTGATTGCACATCTGATTGTTCTCATAGACGGACTGCGCCACGAAACTGTCGCCCCTTTTCACAAGGTTGAGCAACGCGCACCCTTTGCCGTAGCCGGACGAAATGAACAGATAGTCGCGTACATCGGAACCAGATTTGGCCTGGAAAAAGATCGGCGTCGCGGCGTTAACGTCATTGCTTGTCTTCCACGCCTTTCGCCAGAGAAGGGCGCCGTCGCTCGGATTGACGCCGACAGCACCTTCGCCCGTGAAGAAGACCACCTGGCGAACGCCGCCCGCCGTGATGGCAATCGGCGAGCTATAGCCGGCAAGATCGTCAAGCGACTGCCAGCGGAGGTCGCCCGTGAGCTTGTCAAAGGCCGCAAGCGAATTCCCGTGACGGCCGCCGGGATTGGTTAGCACCAGATCGCCCTCGATCAGTGGAGAGAACGACACACCCCAGTGAATGTTCGAGGCGTCAAATTCCTTGAGCAATTCATGTTTCCAAACAACTTTGCCCGTCGCCCTCTCCAGGCAGTGGAAGATGCCGGTGCCGCCGACGGTGTAGACGTAATCGCCATCGACGGTGGGCGTTGAACGCGGGCCGTTGCCAAACGAATTCAAATAGGCGCAGTCATACTCTCGCCTCCAAAGTTCCTTGCCGGTGTCCGCGTTCCAGCAAATGACGACCTCGGCGGTTTGATCCTTGTTCAGAAAGAGCGTGATCGCCTGGCCGCGACTCACGGTGACGCTTGAGAAGCCCTCGCCACAATCCGCCCTCCACAGAACCTTCAGGCCGGCCTTGGGCCAGTCGGTGAGCAGGTCTCTCTCCGGAGAGACGCCGTCGCGACTCAGACCGCGCCATTGCGGCCAGTCGCTCGGGCCCTCGGGAAGGGTGGGTTCGAGGATGGTCGCGTCCTGTAGCTCCGCGATCAGCGCGGCGTCGCTGCTGGACTGGAAACGTATCCAGACGTGATACCCGGCCAGTGCGCCGAACAACAAAAGGAGGCCCACGATGAGGAACAACGTGACCCGCGCCGCCTGCTGCCGCCGGTTTAGCGATACCATAGATTAATCTCCGTGATTTCGGAGCATGAGGATCAAAGAATTAGGGTCCGTTTGTTCGTAATGACTGCATGAATGCGGTCACTACGAACAGGCGGGTTTAATCAACGCGATCCTCGATGAAACATGAATCATCGTCCGTGGTTCAAGATGGCCCGTCAAGGGCGGGATCGGAATCGTATGAGTGCGCATACTTCAACGGACGGTTCGCCCGGCTATCGGCTGCGCCAAGCGTGGGCGGCCGGCACCGTCGTGCTGCCCGGGGTATTCAACGGCCTCGTCGCGCGCATGGCGCAAGAGATCGGGTTCCAGGCGGTCTATTTGTCCGGCGGCGCGCTGTCGGCGGCGGCGGGGGTGCCGGATATCGGATTACTTACCCTTACGGAATTCGTCGACCAGGCGCGCTCGATCACCCAGGCAACTTCTCTTCCGCTTTTATGCGACGCCGACACTGGGTTCGGCGAAGCCTTAAATGTGGAACGCACTGTGCGTCTTTTCGAGGCGGCGGGCGCGGCGGGTATCCATCTCGAAGACCAGCTGTTGCCCAAACGCTGCGGCCATCTCTCCGGCAAGCAACTCGTCGAACCCGAGGTCATGGCCGCTAAGATTCGCGCGGCGGTTGCTGCGCGCAACGACAAGGATTTCGTCGTCATGGCCCGGACCGACGCTCGGAGCGTCAACGGTTTCGATGACGCCGTTCGTCGGGCGTTTCTCTATCTCGACGCTGGGGCCGATGCGATCTTCCCCGAAGCGCTGGAAACCGAGGAGGAGTTCGGCGCTTTCGCGCGCGCCGTGAACGCCCCGCTCTTGGCCAATATGACCGAATTCGGCCGCAGTCCCAATCTGGATGTGGCGACGTTGAGCAATTTCGGCTACCGTATGGTGCTCTTTCCGCTCACGGCCCTGCGCGCGGCGCTGTTCGCGGCCAGGGACACTCTCTCCCAGTTGCGCGCGAAAGGCCATCAACGCGATTTGATTGCGCGCATGCTGACGCGCAAAGAACTCTACGATCTTCTCGGTTACACCGGCTACGAGGCGCGGGACCGAGAGTATTTCGGATGATCCGTGGACTGTTTGGCCGCGACCCAAAGTAGAGCGCGCAGGCAACCGACGGAAGGACCTTTCATGAGCACCGGCGAAATCTATTCCCCAGGGCTGGAAGGCGTTATCGCGGGGGAGACGGCCATCTCCACGATCACGGAGGGGTTAGCATACCGGGGCTATCCCGTGACGGAATTGGCGGACAAGTGTGCGTTCGACGAAGTGGCATATCTTCTCCTTCACGGTGAGCTGCCCGACACAAAGGAACTGGGCGATTTTCAAAAGCGCATCGCCGTCGCGCGCCGTTTGCCCGAACCCTTGCGCGATCTTCTGAAGGCCCTTCCGAAGTGGACGCTGCCGATGGATGCGATTCGCACGTCGGTTAGCATTCTTGCTCACTTCGACCAGGATATGGCCGATAACTCGCCGGACGCCAATTTGCGCAAGGCGGAGCGTTTACTTGCCCAGATTCCGGTGGCAATTGCCGATCAGCACCGCTTTAGCAAAGGCCTTCAGCCAATCCCTGCCCGGCCTGATCTTTCACACGCCGCCAACTTCCTTTACATGATGCGCGGCACGGAACCCACGGCCGCCGACATAAAAAACCTGGACGTCTCACTGATCCTCTACGCCGAGCATGAGTTCAACGCCTCGACGTTTACTGCCCGCGTCGTTTGTTCCACGGAGTCCGACCTGCATGCGGCCGTGGTGGCGGCGATCGGGGCGCTCAAGGGCAAACTGCATGGCGGGGCCAACGAGAAGGTGATGGACCTATTGCGCGAAGCGGGCGGACCGGCAACCGCCGAAAAGTGGATCCGCGACGCTCTGGTCCGCAAGGAAAAGGTGATGGGTTTCGGCCACCGTGTCTACAAGGCGGGAGATGTTCGCGCGGGCATCCTCAAGGGGTACGCCCGCAGGGCGGCGGAGGCGTCGGGGCAAACTTCATGGGAGGAAACGGCCGATATCATCGAAAAGGTGATGGCCGCGGAGAAGAATCTGCACCCGAACCTCGACTGGCCCGCGGGCCGGTTGTATCACGCGATGGGCCTGGAGGTTCCACTGTATACGCCCATTTTTGTCATGGCCCGGGTGGCCGGCTGGAGCGCCCACATCATGGAGCAGCTGGCCCATAACCGCATTATTCGGCCGCGTTCCCGGTACACCGGTCCGGCAATGCGGCCCGTAAAGCCGTTGGCGGAACGGGGTTGATTTCTTTTCGTGATTTGGGGATTTTGCGAGACGTTTAACCGCTGCTGGGGTTTATACTTGAACGGTATACCGTGGCCAAGGGTCTGAATCTCCTCTTCATGAGGAAGGCCGCTGTCATGCGATTCAAATTCACGCTGCTGTTCTGTTTGATTGGCGCGCTGGCGTTGCTGCTCGGCC
>Ga0207095_10346_pt2 | contig 10680 bp, 9 predicted proteins | sample Alteio_BWMinHeat_88_FD_153529 | JGI IMG/M metagenome (GOLD analysis project Ga0207095, IMG submission 153529) | Enriched cells from forest soil in Barre Woods Harvard Forest LTER site, Petersham, Massachusetts, United States -... | ecosystem: Environmental > Terrestrial > Soil > Temperate forest >... | reverse complement strand
GGGTCCCCAAAAGGTGTCGAGCTCGTTTTTTGTCCATTTTGGGATGCCAATCCACGCAACCAATAGAACTACGCAGGCTGTCGTGGCGGCGAGTCCCCATACGCGCCACCGAGCCTTTTTCGGCAAACTGGGAATAGAAAGAGCGGTTTCCGGCGACTGATGATCTTCCGCGACGTGAGAGCCGGCCATTCCAGGCTGGTCCGTGTCTGCACTGTCTTTGCTCCTGCTCCCGTTGTTTACCGCAGGGCGAAGAACAAATGTGGGCCGGTATGATCCGGGCGCGATGACGACTCTGACGGGGGAATCCTGCCCCTCCTCACTGGTATAGTATTGCGCGAGCCGCTTTCGGACTTCGCCGACCCGTGCCCGAACGATAGCGTCCGCGCTGGTATCGTAGTCGGATTTTCTCCCAAACACTTCGATCCCTATAATCCGCTCTTTAAGCTCGTCGTCTTGTCCCCTTATCGAATGCTCCACCAGGTAGTCCAGCAGAGTCTGGCACTGCTTGCTGCCAGAGAACCGGGCGCTGCGCAAGATCAAACGCAGCGCCTCGACGATTTGCGCCTGGCGCGGTTCACCATTCTCGTGATTCTGTTCCAAGGCCATCCTTGATTCCCTTGGAAATTCTACGCCCATTGAAACCAGAGAGGTTGTAGACGGTGCTGCACCTGCCAAAGCACGTCGCGACAAGTCCCAGAGAATGAGTTGGTTGGGCAAGTTCGGGGGGTGCGGCACCCGAACAGGCGGGTTCAGCACCTTGCGCATTCAAGGGTGGAGACTTAACTGTGGCATGCGAATCAAAGGTCCTCTTTCCGCGAAGCGGGAGTGCACGGAATTAGATCGAAGCATCCGTTGAGTGTCACCATGGTGCGCGCAATCGATGGTTAGGGGGTAGCAAAGGGACAGACAGACTGAACCGGGAATCGCCCATCAGTCCCTAGTGAAGATCACTCAGGCTTGAATATTGTCAGATGTCTCCCGAGGCCCATCCTGCTCAATTCGCCCGATTAGCCTCGACGTGGGGAGAGGTTCTCGATTCACGATTTCAACCCCAGCAGCTCAATTCGCAAGAACAATTCAAGAAGGCGGTAACTATGGCAGTGAATGACAATTCCTTCAGGGAGCGCTACAGATTAATCGCCGCATTCCTGGATGTGCAAATCACTCACCGGCTCAGTCGCGATGTCTGCGCCATGCTGGCATGGACTCTTCTGCTGTTGGGAACAACAATCGGCACAGCGCAGAGTGGCGGCGCCACGGGAACGATCGTTGGAACCGTGGTTGATTCGACAGGTGCCCTGATTGCTGAAGCACAGGTCAGCATCAGAGAAGCGGATACAAACGTTGTCAAGAAGACCATGACATCCTCTTTGGGCACCTACACGGTCGCTTCATTGAAACCTGGAACATATCGCGTTGCCGCCGTGGCTAACGGGTTCGAGACGACCACAGTTCTCAATGCCGAATTGGTTGTCGGCTCCGTGTTGCGCGTCGATCTAAGGCTCACGCCGGGCTCGACGCAAGAAACTGTTAGCGTGAATGCCGAGGCAGTCGGCCTCGATACGGAGAACGCAGCCGTCGGGCAAGTCGTTACAGGCGATGAGATCGTCAATCTGCCCTTGAACGGCCGTAACTTCACTCAGCTGCTTCTTCTCAATTCAGGAGCTGTCTCGAACAGCGGCGAGCAGGGCCAATATCGGGCAAATGAGGGCAACGCGCTCACGATCCAGGGTTCACGTCCAACTTCAAACCAATATTTTCTCGATGGCATCAACATCAATGACACGTATTACCAAACACCCGCTGTGGTTCCGTCGATCGACATATTGCAAGAATTTCAGGAGCAGACGAAGGGCTACTCCGCCGCCTACGGCGGAGGTGCTAACCAGATAAATATGAGTACCCGTTCAGGGGCAAATCAGGTCCACGGCACAGCCTACGATTTTTTTCGCAACGACGCTCTTGACGCAAAGGGCTATTTTGCCACAGGCGTAAATCCGCCTCTTCATCAAAATCAGTTCGGATACGTGCTGAGCGGCCCCATTGTCATTCCCCATCTTTATAACGGCCATAACAGAAGCTTTTTTTTGGCAAATTATGAGGGCCTCCGGTCTGAGACCTCCAGCGTACGTTTCGCAACCGTGCCCACAGCGGCCGTGAAGCAGGGCCAATTCACAGTGCCAATCGTCAATCCCTTCACCAAAGTTCCTTATGCAAACGACTACATTTCACCATCTACATTCTCCGTCCTCGCTACAAATTCTCTTTCTCACTTTCCAGATCCGAACACTTCGTCGCCCCAGGGAAGCTATAGGAACGTCTTCACTTTTCCCACAAATGCAGACCAGCAGACGTACCGCTTCGATCAGTCAATCGGCAAAAACGATAGCGTATTTGTTCGATATACTCAGACGTCCTATGGGAACAAGTCGATAGGTTCGGGAGGAAACTTCGCAGACGGATTGGGAATCTTTACTGAGACCTCCAAGAGCGTTGCCTCAAGCTGGACTCATACTTGGTCCCCGAACCTGCTCAACCAAGCACGCTTCGGCTATCTTTCCGAAGTAGCTAATCTTGTCGGAGTTCCGACCACCCCTTCCGCCTACAATGCCTTAGGTCTGCAAAACGTTTATCCTTATGATCCCTCGATTCCGTTTCCGTTAATCGGCTTTCGCAACGCTGAATATAGTTCAGCTGGCGGCTGGGCAGTTATTCAGGAATTTAATGAACAGCCGTACTCCATCTCGGATGCGGTCACGTGGAACATCAGCAAGCACACCATCGCTTCGGAATGGATGTGCGGTGGTGGCACACCGACCAAAACAATCCTGGGCCTGTCGAGTTAACATATGACGGTTCAGGGACCGCGGTTCCCGCCGCTGGAGGCGGCACGGTACCAGGGACCGGCGCTGCATTTGCTGACTATCTGACGGGCTATGTGGCACAAGCGACCTCGCTTACGCCAACCGTGTATGCTCCTACCGTCGCTACCTCCAATCAAGTGGCATATAGCTTTCGCTATTTCGCCCCTTGGGTACAGGACGACTGGAAGGTCTCTCAAAAGCTCACCATCAATGCCGGCATCCGCTACGATCTCAACAAGAAGCCCGTCGAAGACCTGGACCGAGTCTTTTGGATTAACCCCAACATTAAGGGTGGCGGTCTTTACGCAGCAAACAAGTCGATCATTGATGAGGGCCTCGGGGGTAGTCTGTACGCCTACGGAGGCGAACACTTCCCGGGCCCAGCGCAGGTTAAGAATTTTGCACCTCGTGTTGGTTTTGCCTACCGGCCCGCTAACGACGATAGAACCGTAATTCGCGCAGGCTATGGCATCTTCTACGATACGGCCGAGACTAAGGAAGCAGATGACGGCGGAGGTTATCCATACGGCACACAGAACAGTGTTCAGTATGTCAACTCTGCGAGTTTGTTCCCGACCGCGGCAGTGGCCGCTCCAGTGACGAGCGCCCAGCTTGGGTTTCTCTTCATCCAAACAGCGCGCACTCACACGCCTTACATGCAAGACTGGCAACTGTCTGTCGAACACGAGGTCTTTCCGGGATGGAAGGCCGAAGTGGATTATCTTGGGTCCAAGGGAACTCATCTTCTTGGACGCGTGTGGGAAAATGCTCCGACCAAGTGGGACCCGGCAAATCCCACGCCGGTATCGGCGCGCATCCCCTACCCGAACATCGGCCTCATTCTGGATCACTTTTTCGACTTCTATTCCAACTACAATGCGTTGCAAACGAAGCTGGAACACTCTGGAAGGGCATACAGTGCAATCCTGAGCTACACTTACGCGCACAGCCTCGATGATAAATCGTCTGAAGCGGGTATCAATTCAATCACACAAACTTTGGGTTCCCAGACAACAACGTCTCTTCGCCCACCTACGGAGTGATTAGCTCCGCAGCGCCGGGGCGAATCATCCAAGCCGCTGCGAAGTTTATCTGGTAGGGCATGTGAATCCCGGTTCGGGGGCGCGGCTTAGGCTTGTGGCCCCCATTCTGATCTCGATCGGAGCCGTACCGAGCCACGTGGAAGAGTTGTCGAGAATCCGCTGCAAGGGCATCTTGGACTTCGTTGAGCCCAAAGACTAGTTCGCCTGGGCTTTTCGCGGTTTGCGGTTGAAAATGTTTGTATTCGAATCTAAGGCTGGCAAATGGACAGACGAAGCTTTATTATCGGTGCCGGCACCTTGGCAGCGAACGTTCAACTTGGTCCGCGACTGGAAGCGGAAAAACCGGAGGTCGCGGACGGCTCCTGTCGGGTTGCTGCATATTATTTCGGCAACTATCATCTGGACGAACGCAACATCAAAGCTCATGGGCCTGCTTGGACGGAATGGAATCTGGTCAAGGCCGCCGCGCCGCGCTTCCCGGGGCACCGCCAACCACGGATGCCGCTTTGGGGATATGAAGACGAATCAGACCCCAGAGTCTTCGAGAAAAAGATTGCCGCTGCCTCTGCCAGTAATATCGATGCGTTCATATTCGACTGGTACTGGTACAAGGATGGGCCGTTTTTGGAGTCTGCCTTGACCGACGGCTACCTTAGATCGGCCAATTGCAAAGATCTGAAGTTTGGTGTCCTGTGGGCGAACCATGACTGGTACGACATTCAACCAGCCAAGATGGCGGGCAACCAATTGCAATTCGCGGGCGGCATCGGACGTGAGCCATTTGAGGCCATGGTCGATCGCCTGCTTGAGCTGTTTCAGCATCCCTCCTACTTGCTTGTTGGCGGCTGCCCTTATTTTTCCATTTATGAGCTGTACAGGTTTGTCCAGGGTCTAGGCGGTGTGCAACAGGCTGCGCTTGCATTGGAGCAAATGAGAAGAAAGGCGCGCGCTTTAGGATTCCCTGACATACATGTCAATGCGGTCACATGGGGAGTGAAACTCCTGCCTGGCCAAAACGAGATTAGCAACCTGCCTGAGCTTCTCGATAGGTTGCACATAGACAGCACTACATCCTATGTCTGGATTCATCACACAGAGTTTTCGAGGACATTCACGACAGAATATAGAGACATCCAGACTGAGTACGAGATCTACCGCGCCACAGCCGCGAAAGCAATGGGGAGGCCCTACTTCCCAAATGTCACAGTAGGATGGGACTCGACGCCACGTGCATGTCAGACAGACAACTACAGGTTAGGCGATTATCCATTTACTTCGGTCATTGTAAACAACACTCCTGAGGCATTCAGGGCAGCGTTGGAATCGGCCAAGTCTTTCGCAATAGGGAACCTGCCGCTCAAAAAGAGGGTGATCACCTTGAATTCCTGGAATGAGTGGACAGAAGGCAGCTATTTGGAACCTGATACGGTAAACGGCCTAGCTTACCTTGACGCCGTACGCAAAGTATTCGGACGGGCCTAAGTGTGGGGTGTCGGATGATCGAAGGACGCCATGGCGTCGGCCTACTGCTTCTCTGCGGAATAAGTATATCGATTGCTCCGGCGGGCGGACAGAATACGCCGACCACCGAGGACCATCTTAAGCCGCTTTCTGGAGGCGCATGGCGTAAGACTCTTGCGGTGCCTGCATCCCCAGACCCAGCCATCGCTTATCAGTGGGCACATCCTCCGAACGATGACGCCGAATTGCAGTTGCCCGTGCGCGAACCAGTTGAAATCCTGGCACAGCCCGTATCGGCGTTTCAACGGCCCAAGGCGACCAGTTCAGGGGAATTCATTGTTCAAGGGGCCGGGAGCTTACGGTTCGACTTTGGGTCCGAGTGCGCTGGCTGGTTCAGCTTTGATACGGACAGCGAACTGAGTCCCAGTGTGACGATCTCTATTAGTGAGTACAACTCCCCCGGTGCGGTGAATGGCGGGCCGACTCATCCCGAGAAGACCTTAGCCCGTTAAACGAAATGGATCATGGGTTGCAACTTTCAATTCTGAAGGATACGAGGGAGTCAGATTCGCATAGATCAATGTCAATCAGAGCCCGCCAACGCCTTGGAAGATCAAGAATCCAAACTTGAGTTGTAGAGATCGCTCTTGTCGAGAGTGTTCGCCGCCCGGAACGAAGAACGAGGACAATCGCTGTTTGCCGTGCGAGCCTTTTTTTTCGACAAGAGACGCCGATCTGTCAACTGGAGACCAGCTTTCATTATTCAAGAAATTCTATACAAGTCTGGAATGGTGGAAGCTCGTTCCGCGGTTCAACGATCATGCTTGGGGCTACTTCCTCGATGCCTCGCGGTCGTTTCTCTCTTCCGATGGAAACGACACGTATGTCGTGTTGTTCAGCGGCAGCGCGACCACACCCGCCAGTTTGAATCAAATGGATAACAGTTCAACCTATGCGGCCCAATGGTTCAATCCACGAAACGGGGAGTATCAGATTATCGGCACAATTACACCGAAAGCCAGTCAATGGATAATTCCGGACCGGCCGACCGCGGAGGATTGGGTTTTGTTGGTCAAACGGAGCAGCGCTCGCCACTAGTACGATGCGCGCTTGATTGGATAATTCAGTCTCAGGTCCGCTTATTTTCGGATAACCTTCCGCGAAAATCGTGATTCGGTGGCGGTTTCCTGGCCTTGGCTAACCGCTGGCGCGGCCAATTTGGCCGACTGAGTGTGGACCAGATTAAGCGGATGAAGGATCTCGAGCAGGAGAATCGTAAACTGCGAACTCTCGTTGCAGGATTGACCGTGGACCTAACACTTCCTCGACTGAATCGTTATGACGTTGGCTAGCAGCGCTGCCGTGGGACTCTCAGCTACGTTTGGTGGATCCCCAACTCGGCGGCCCCAGTTTCGCCCCGCGTTACCACTTAGCAGGGCAGCTAAAGAGGAACCGCTGGACGCCAGCGTTCCTCATCACGGGGGGCGAAGTGGCAGACCAGTATTTCATCACCTTTAGTCCAGTTCATCTTGAGGTCAGAGTCCGGAAACGGACGGCGGTTCGCCGCGGACGACCCATTCAATAGCACGATCGAACAGCAAGGCAAAGACCCGAGCGGACCGCACAGCACACGCGGTTTTGCCCGCGCCTTCATCGAGACGGCGCCCATCAGCGTAAAAAGACAAATCCAAACTCGCACATCTGAACGCCGAGCGGTTGCTGCTGCAGGGCAACACGCAATCACTGCCTGGCTCGTTAGTCGTACGTTTGCCAGGACCTCGCGCCGTCTTCACATACAGTTTGCTCCCATTCAGTATTTCGGTGTTGGAAAGTAAGCAGGGCAGGTCTAAAGTGGCTTCCAAGGATAATACCGATGATTGCAGCCCAGATGCTGAAGGAATCAACTGCATTCCAATGGATTGAGGAAATGCCGACCAACGGAGCCGATCTCGGGGGTTCTAAGGTCGGTTCCTCACCCGTTCCGTGCCATTATCTTGCAACTTCCGAAGGCTTGAATGGGGCACTCACTTCCTTCAAATGGGAGTTGCGGCTATAGGAATTCTCAACGATTGTCAAAGCGTCCGCGGATGCGGTTCCACCCACACCAGCACCCGACACCTTGTAACTGTGCCACCCGGACTCGCAGGACGATTCCAATGCAAAGGCAGGGCTTTGTCTCCGTACACACTCTGAGATCATTTGGCTCGCAACGCGATTGCTCATAAATAGCAGGCTCCTATCGGTAATCCCGCTGATCTCCCTAATGTAATGTCCAAGCTCGTCAGTCGAGAGTTCAGACACTCCGTGGGATGTTAAAGTTAGATCGACGCTTCGAGCCGGGATAACATTAAGTGCAAATCTGGGTAACATGACGACATCCGCTTCAGCCAGTGACTCGCGCGTTATTGCCTTTTCTCCGTAACACAAGAATCTTAGATTAGGCAAAGCTCTCATCAGGTAATAGGAAGCCAACGCAACATTTTCTGAAAGGTCGAATCCGATATATCTTGTGCCAGGTCGGTCGCGGAGGAGATAGTAGGCCATTCTGCCGAAGCCGCCGCCCACCTCCCCAACAGTCGCACATTCGCGATCTAGTTGCTCTCTCACTCTGTGAGCACAGTAATGGGAATATTCTGCGCCGACACTGATGTGCGTCCCATCGATAATGACTCCGAAGGGATTGCCTACCCCTGGTCCCGCTAGGTCGCTCGTTATGTATCTTCCGTTGGTGAGTGACTTCCAATAATCGAGTCGATATAACACATGGCTTAGATAAAAGTGCCGGTGTACATCCTTGATTCTCCCCGAGAAATATGCGCCTGCTAACCCACCCGGCGCACCCAGAATTCCTGCAGAGCACGGATCGCGGAAGAAATTCCTGTACATCCGTCCGAGAGCGGAAATATCTTGCGTGCGCAGCGCTCTGAGTACAGGCTCTAGACTCCGCTGTCGAATTTCCTGCCATCTTCTACTCGCTTGATACCAGCCGCACTCGGGTCCCTGGTCCTGAACGGTCCTGATGTATGCCTCGCAAACTCGTTTCAATATCGGAGCGTCGTCAGCCCGGTCATCAATCTGGACTCGAAAACCGTCGGTAACGTTCTGCAAATCATAGCGAGGATCGCCGCGAAAGCGGCGTTTGCCATGATAAGCGAACGTCCACATGTGTGCCCGCGTGGACAGCCTGGATCCGGCCTTTTTGGCAGCAAGGATCGGATGACGCAAATACTGTAACTTCACACCATGGCCTCCCATTCGCAACAGCGCTTTTTGCCGCTTCCCATCGTGTGCCGAAGCCAATTACACTGCGAGCGGGGCCGAACTGATCTTATCCCCTTCGCCGGGGGCAAGAAAGAGGTTGCGATCCAGCTCATATTGGCGCGTGTACAGTTCATAATACCGTCCCCTCAATTTGTAGAGAGATGCATGCGATCCACACTCGACGACCCTTCCTTGTTCGATAACAAGTATCTGATCGGCCCGGCGAATCGTCGAGAGCCGGTGGGCGATGACGAAAGTTGTGCGGTCTTGCATGAGGGAAGACAACCCGCTCTGGATAAGTGCTTCCGACTCCGAGTCGAGAGAACTCGTAGCTTCGTCGAGAATGAGTAACCGCGGGTCGGCCAATATTGCGCGCGCAATCGAAATGCGTTGACGTTGACCCCCGGAGAGCTTTACACCCCGCTCCCCGATGATCGCCTCGTATCGTTCCGGCAAACGCTCAGCGAACTCATCGACCCGTGCAACTACGCATGCCTGGCGCCATTGCTCTTCAGTTGCCCCTGGACGGCTGAACAGTACATTGTCGCGAATGCTGCCATCGAAGAGGAACGTCTCCTGAAGGACGACGCCGAGTTGCTCCCGATAGCAGTTAAGTTGAATAGTGCTGACATCGATACCGTCAAGCAGGATCAGCCCGGTTGCCGCTCGATGAAAGCCACACACAAGCGAGATGATCGTCGACTTTCCGGAACCTGATGAGCCGACGAGAGCTGTCACCGAGCCCGCTCTTGCGTGAAAGCTGATGCCGTGCAGAACGGGTGTGCCAGGAACGTATGCAAACGTCACATCTTTAAAGACGACATCGCCGCAAATCGGACGGATGATGTTGGTGCGCTCAACTTCGGTTCCCTCTTCATTCTCATTTAGAAGCTCAAAGGTGCGGTCGAGCCCCGCCACGGCTTCGGTAAGTTGGGTCCCGACACTCACTAACAAAGCAATAGGAGCGATCATGAATGCGAGTAACATGTTGAACTCGACGTAGCTCCCAACGTCAAGGCGGTTCATGTTCACTTCGCGTGCCCCCAAATACATAAGGAGACCCCCGACGAGTCCTATCGCCAGGGTCGAGCCGAGCGACATATAGGATTGTGTAGTGATGGAGACGATAAAGCTATCTAACAGGCGTCTTGCTCCCCCTGCAAAGACGTTCGCCTCACTCGCCTCGGCATGGTAGCCCTTGACAATGCGCACACCTCCGAGAGATTCAGTCAGACGGCCGGCCACCTCGGCGCTTATCTCAGATCGCTTGCGAAAGAGAGGCCTCGTAACTCCAAATACAGTCTTCAGAAACCAACCGAATGCCATCAGGATGATAAGAGCGACGATGGTCATCAGGGGGCTGATCCGTAGCAGGATGGCAAGGGCGACGATCGCCGCGAGGATGCCACCTGCAAAGTCCAGAAACCCTGCACCTACCAGATTGCGCACCCCTTCGACGTCGTTCATGATTCGCGCGGCCACCGCCCCAGCGCGATTATTGTCATAGAAGGCAATCGGAAGGCGCCCAACATGCCTCTGCACCTTCATGCGTAGATCGGCGATCACTCGTTGACCTGCGATCGAAAGCTGCTGATTAAGGATGAAAGTAGTAACTGCCTGAATACAAGTCGCAGCTATGACTCCGCCTAAGATCAAGGGCAACTTCCCGAGATCGCGTTTGTACATCACGTCATTAATCAAGAAACGGGATGCCACCGGCATTGCGAAACCACAAACACGATTGACAATCATCAGCCCAAAGCTGCCCGCAAGGACCCATCGTAGCGGCCTGACAATCCTCCAGACCTCCGGAATGACTCTGGCCAATTTCGGCGGGCTTTGCGTCGAACTGCACTCCTTCCCTGCGCTGAGGTCGGAATTGAGTCCGGCAGGCTCGACCGGCTTGGCGGACTCGATTCCTTCCCGACACTCACTTCTGCAAGAAGCTGCTGCGAGTGATCGTGGGTTGCGCCGTTCACTCGCCGACCCTTGTGTGTCGAGAGAATTCATTTCGTATTCGGTATCCTTTTGTGATTCCGCCCACTCTGAAT
>Ga0207095_10354_pt1 | contig 10754 bp, 10 predicted proteins | sample Alteio_BWMinHeat_88_FD_153529 | JGI IMG/M metagenome (GOLD analysis project Ga0207095, IMG submission 153529) | Enriched cells from forest soil in Barre Woods Harvard Forest LTER site, Petersham, Massachusetts, United States -... | ecosystem: Environmental > Terrestrial > Soil > Temperate forest >... | reverse complement strand
AAATTAGTCACCTGGTAAGCATCCATGAGGTATTTATAAGAACGGATTGTGTTCATCAGCATGGAAGTTTTCATTTCTGAAATTTCCTTTTTTTCAAAAAACATCCATTCCCAGCCGGAGTGGAACACGAACCAGGTTAAGTTTTTCGAAAAAAGGTTTCTTTTCCGAATCAATTACTTCTGTGATCAATAACCTGGCCGCATTACTACCAATATCAATTGCTGCCAATATCATGGGCATGGATTTTAAACTGAAACGGTTATATCAGATTTAGTTGCGGGTAGAGGATCAATTAAAACAGTTCCCTTATTTATTTTCTGATACAGGTATTGATAAATTTCGATCTGTGAACGCACTTTTTTGGATTGATCTTTTTTATATTGATTTTGCAGATTGTTATCCAGCCATCTTGCTTTTACATTATCAGAAAGCTGGATCTCCAGAATTTCTTTCAATTCCTGCCTGATTTTAGGATCCAGCACAGGACAAGTTGCTTCCACCCGATGATCCAGGTTACGTACCATCCAGTCAGCCGAAGATATATAAACTTTTTCTTTACCCTGGTTGTGAAAAATATATATTCTGGCATGTTCAAGATATTCATCCAGGATACTGATGGCCTTGACGGGTTTTCTGAATTTTTTATTTTCAGGCATCATGCAAAAAATTCCGCGAACAACTAGTTTAATCTCAACACCTGCACGAGCGGCTTCATATAGTTTGTATATGAGTTCCTCATCTGAAAGAGAATTTATCTTCAAAGTGATGGATGCTTGCTTTTTATTCTTCGCAGCTTTTATTTCACTATTTATCATATGATATAATTCCTTTCGCAGATAAATCGGACAGGGAATTAATGTTTTGCAGGCCTTCAGCGGCGATGGTCCTTCCTTCCATTTTTCCATATAAGTAAACATCCGGTTCACATCGGCCATGATGTTTCGGTTGGATGTGAGAAGACAATGGTCACTATACAACATCGCTGTTTTTTCATTGAGGTTGCCAGTACTCACAAAACCATAATAAATTGAACGGTTGCCCTTCATTTTCCTTATAAGGCAAAGTTTGGAGTGGACTTTCATATTCGGGATCACATCAATTACTTTAACTCCTTCCTCTTCAAGAATAACTTTCCATTCCAGATTTGCTTCTTCATCAAACCGGGCCCTGTATTCCATCATAGCGGTTACTTGTTTGCCATTCCTGACTGCGTTGATAAGGGCATTGATCACTTTTGAATTGGAAGCCAGCCGGTAACATGTCACTTTAATAGTTGTGACCTCCGGATCAATTGCAGCTTCTCTCAACATATCGATCACTGTATTGAAGGAATGATAAGGGAAATGAAGCATTACGTCCTGTTCCATTACAATGTCTGTAATACGGTTCGCGCGACTGACAAGAGGATGCGAAAATGGTTTTTTACGTTGTCCCTTCTTCGTAAAAACGTCCGGGAAATCTATGAAATGCCTGAAATTATGAATTCGTCCGCCAGGTATAATCGTACCTTTTTTTGCCAGTAAAAGGCCTTTTATCAGGAAATCGAGCAGATCCACATCCATTTCCTTGTCATATATAAAGCGGACAAATTTTCCTTTACGCCGGTTCTTTAACCCTTTTTCAATTTTTTCAATAAGCGATGTAGACAGGTCATTATCTATATCTATTTCAGCGTCCTTTGTAACTTTGAAAACCCAGGAACCATAACGCTCATAACCAAAATAACTAAATATATTTTTTAAGTTATATCGGATCACATCTTCCAGTAAAATGATATGGTGTTCGTCTGGTAAAGGGGAGGGCAGGATCACAAAACGGCCAAGGGTTCGGCTGGGAATCTCAATAAGTGCATATTTTTTCTCTTCTTTTTCTGAAGATTTTCTCGAGAGTACGACTCCGAGATAAAGGGATTTTTCTCTTAAATAAGGAAACTGGGGAATACTTTGAATCATTAAGGGAATAATATTGGCACGAGCCTCTTCTTCAAAATAATTCTGAACAAATTTCTGCTGGTCTTTATTGAGATCTTTTTCAGTGATCAGAAAAATTTTCTCGTTTTTCATTTCAGCATATATATACCGCCATATTTCGTCGAATCTTTCCTGTTGTTGTAATACGATAGATTGAATCTGAAGCAGAATTTTTTCAGGCGCTATTTCCATATGCATGTTCAGTTTACCCTTGCCGCTGAATTCTTTCATACGATTCAGCGCAGCTACCCTGACCCGGAAAAACTCATCCAGGTTATTGGAGAATATCCCCAGAAATTTTACCCTTTCACGGAGAGGAACAGATGGATCTGCTGCCTCCTGCAGGACCCGTCCGTTAAAAGCCAGCCAGCTGATATCTCTTGGAATGGTTCTTCTTTTCATGATTGCCATTTTACCCTTTATTGCAAAGTAAGAGGAAATCAGATTTGCATTTTTTAAAATCTGCAAATTTGTAAATTGTTATAATTAATTAACACTGAAAGGATTGCAGGTAATCAAAACTTTTATAACATGAGGAGTTCAGTTTTGAAAGAAGGGCATTTGCCGGGGTTATCCACCTATTTGAATTTCTATCCCCATGCCTGTAGATGCAATTTCCAAATTCTCCTTTGTTTTCTTTGAAAATCTGAGAATTATCCCGACCTTCGCCGTCCAAAATTCCGATGGTATGTCTAGAGTATGTCAGTTAACAGGAAAGAGGCCAATCACAGGAAACAGCGTTTCCCATTCGAATATTAAAACGAAACGTCGCTTTTTACCAAATTTACAACAGAAGCGTTTTTTCCTGGCTGAGGAAGACAAATGGGTAAGCCTCAAATTATCTACGGAAGGCATCCGGACGATCAACAAAAAAGGTCTATATGCTGTTGTAAAAGAATTACGTAAAGCAGGAGAAAAGATATAAAAAGTCCCGGCTAATAAATTTATAAATTCAGCAAAATGGCAAAGAAAGGAAGCAGGGTTCAGGTGATCCTGGAATGTACCGAACACAAGACCAGCGGAAAACCTGGTACAAGCAGATATATTACTGTTAAGAATAAGAAGAATACTCCGGAAAGACTGGAGCTGAAAAAATTCAACCCGATTTTAAAGAAAGTAACTGTTCATAAAGAAATTAAATAATCATGGCAAAAGCAGCAAAGACCGCGATTAAAACCAAAGATGCACGTGCAGCAGCTGAAGCAAAGAACTGGACGAAAGTAATAAAAGCAGTTCGCAGTCCGAAGACGGGCGCTTACACTTTTAAAGAAGCTATTATCCATAAGGATAGTATTAAGTCATTTCTTTCCCAGAAATAAATTAGTGCCCGAATCTTTTTATCCAAGCTGTTCCCTTCAGGAGCGGCTTTTTTCTTTAGAAAACATTTAAATAAGCGGAGATGGGATTCTTTGATAAACTTTTCGGAAAAAAGGAGAAGCAGACGCTGGACGAGGGACTAGAAAAAACCAAGGAAAGTTTTTTTGCCCGCGTCGGAAAAGCCATTGCCGGAAAAACAACTGTAGATGAAGAAGTGCTGGATAATCTGGAAGAGGCGCTTGTAAGTGCAGATGTTGGCGTCGATACAACTATCCAGATCATCGACCGGATCGAAAAAAGAGTGGCCCGTGACAAATACCTCAATACGGCTGAACTGAACGGAATTCTTCGCGATGAAATTGAACAATTATTAAAGGAAACAGGAGCTGATAGCGTTCGTAATTTTGAAGTTCCTCCCAGGAAACCATATGTAATATTAGTTGTCGGTGTTAACGGAGCCGGGAAAACAACAACTATTGGCAAACTGGCATACAATTTCAAAAAAGCAGGTTATAGTGTTTTGCTTGGCGCGGCTGACACATTCCGGGCCGCAGCAACAGATCAGCTCAATATCTGGAGTGAAAGAGCCGGAGTGCCGATCGTCAGACAGGGCATGGGTGCCGACCCGGCTTCCGTGGCTTTTGATACAGTTCAAAGTGGTATTTCCAGGGGAACTGATGTGATCATTATAGATACTGCCGGTCGTCTTCATAATAAAACCCATTTAATGGAGGAACTCAGCAAAATTAAACGGGTCATGAAAAAGCTCTTGCCTGAAGCTCCTCATGAGGTACTACTGGTTTTGGACGGAAGCACAGGACAGAACGCACTGGAACAGGCCAGACATTTTACAGCCGCCACTGATGTGACATCACTGGCTATTACCAAGCTCGACGGAACAGCCAGGGGAGGGGTAGTTCTGGCAATTGCCAGCCAATTCAAAATTCCCGTAAAATACATAGGAGTTGGCGAAAAAATTGATGATCTTCTCTTATTCGATAGTCATGAGTTTGTGGACAGCCTGTTTAAAGAGCAGGTTTCTTAAAAGACAAATTCTAAAGGGTTACAGAAAACTCAAATTGTGGCAGTTGCCTTAGCCAGCTCAATGCACTTGTATATCGGATTTTTTCATGCCGGCTTTCAATATCATCCATCCCAATAAGGCGGATAAAACAGACGCAATCAATACCGCTACTTTCGAACTTTGAATCAGTTCATCATTTGAAACGAAGGCCAGGTTGCTGATAAAGATGGACATAGTAAACCCAATTCCGGCCAGTAGTCCCGTTCCAATTAATTTTGTCGTATTCATTCCTTCCGGAAGTCTCGCAATGCCAAGAACGATGCCCAGCATACTGAATAAGGTTATTCCCAATGGTTTACCCAGGAACAAACCCAATGAGATGCCCAGGCTGTTCGAACTAAGGATTTCTGTTTTCCAGGTTGAAGGAAGGTGAATGGCCGTGTTGGCTAAAGCAAAAAGAGGAATGATGAAAAAATTCACAGGTTTATGTAAAACATGCTGTAAAAATGAAGAAGGCTGATTCTCCATGTTTTTGCGAAACGGAATGGCAAATGCAAGCAATACACCACTAAGCGTTGGATGTACTCCTGATCTGTAAAGGAAATACCAGAGTAGGATTCCCGGTATCAGATAAACCCACATCGAGAAAACATTCATCCTATTGAGCAATAGTAAAATCAGAAAAAGGCCGATTGCCAGAGAAAGATATAAAAAGGAAAAAGACAGAGTATAAAATATCGCAATGATGATAACGGCTCCCAGGTCATCAATAATAGCGAGGGCAGTAAGAAATATTTTGAGAGAGAGCGGAATTCGATTTCCTATAAGAGACAGAACACCAAGCGAAAAGGCTATATCTGTAGCCATCGGAATACCAATACCGGCCTGTTCTGGTTTCCCGTGGTTGAATAAGAAATGAATAGTAGCAGGAACCAGCATACCGCCAACGGCTGCCAGAATTGGCAGAGCCGCATTTTTTATGGAAGTCAATTCACCAATATAGAGTTCACGCTCAATTTCAAGTCCGACGAGTAAAAAGAAAATCGTCATCAGGCCATCATTGATCCATTCTTCTATGCTAAAAGGTATGAATAGCTGACCTATATGAAGAGATGCGTCGGCATGCCAGAAATGAATAAAACCAGGTCCAAATGATGAATTGGCAATGAAGAGCGAAATAGCAGTGCAGATAATCAGTATCAGTCCGCCCGCTTTTTCACTATTAAAAAACTGCTGAAACAAACCGTTTGATACAATCTTTTTCATAGGTTTCGAAGATAGCGTTTTAAGCCTAAAGCCTAAAGCTCAAAGCCTAAAACCAATAATTTGGTAATTGAAATTTAAAGATTCAATTCGCATGACATAATCTTATAGAATCGAAAATGATTAAAGAAGTTTTAGGCTTTAGGCTTTGGGCTTTAGGCCTTCACCATTCAGCATAAAGCCTTAATTTTGCCCCGCATGAAAACAAAATCGATCCAACGGGATAAAGTGAATATTATTACCCTTGGATGCAGTAAGAATTTGGTAGATAGCGAGGTGCTCAGCGGACAGTTGCGCGCAAACGGTATTGATGTTGCCCATGAAAGCGCAAAAAGGGGTTCCAATATAGTGGTTGTTAATACCTGCGGATTCATCGACAAAGCCAGGGAAGAATCAGTCAATACAATTCTGGAACAGGTCGCTTTGAAAAAAGAAGGAAGTCTTGATAAGGTTTATGTTACCGGATGCCTTAGCCAGCGTTATCGTGATGATCTTGAAAAGGAAATTCCTGAAGTGGATGCATGGTATGGTACAATGGAAATGCCTTTACTTCTGAAAAAATTAAACGCAGATTATAAGGCTGAATTGCTTGGTGAAAGATTACTTTCAACTCCACAGCATTATGCTTACCTGAAAATTTCTGAAGGGTGTAACCGAACCTGTGCATTCTGCGCCATCCCATTGATGCGCGGAGTGCATATCAGCAAGCCCATTGAAGCAATTGTACAGGAAGCGGAGAATCTGGTTCGCATGGGTGTAAAAGAGATTATGCTGATTGCACAGGAACTTACATATTACGGACTCGATATTTATAAGAAAAGGGTTCTGCCCGAACTGCTGAACCGCCTGGCCGATGTAAAAGGACTGGAATGGATAAGGCTTCATTATGCCTATCCCAGTAAGTTTCCACTGGAAATCCTGGACGTCATGCGTGAAAGGGAGAATATCTGTAATTATCTGGATATGCCCCTTCAGCACGCCAGTGATAGCATGTTAAAAGCAATGAAACGTCAGATTACACGCTCTGAAATGTCTGAACTCATACATATCGTACGCGAAAAAGTACCAGGCATTTGTTTGCGAACTACCCTAATTGCCGGATTCCCGGGTGAAAAGGAATCAGATTTAGTAGAAATGAAGAATTTTCTTTCTGAACACCGTTTCGACAGAGTTGGGATTTTTACTTATTCTCATGAAGAGGGCACTTCTGCTTATAGTCTCACTGATGATGTTCCAAATGATATTAAAGAAGCCCGTGCAATGGAAGTAATGGAGCTTCAGCAGGAAATTTCCTATGAAAAAAATCAGGAAAAAATTGGCAAAGTATTAAAGACCATTGTAGATAAAAAAGAATCGGGCAGGTATATTGGAAGAACGGAATTTGATTCTGTTGAAGTGGACAATGAGGTGATTATTCAGACGCCCACCCCGCTAAAGATTGGAAGTTTTGTTTCTGTGAAAATGACGAAGGCCTATGATTTTGACCTGGAAGGTCATGTATTATTATCTGGTTCATCAAACTGAACAAAATAAACATTTTGCTGTTAGATGAACACCAGATAACCGGTAGCATATTTTCAGTTAATCACTTATGAATTTTACTGCCCAAAGAGTTCCCTATCAACAAACAGGATATTTTTCCAGGATCATAACAGACTATCTGAACGGGAATGATTTCCTGAAAAATTATTATGAACATCCGGTTTCTTTTTCCGGAATAGAGGCAGCAATAAATCAACGTGAGAGATTCCCTACTGACCGCAGTTTACTCGTTAAATCACTGGAAACACAATACACAGACTTACCTATAGAGGATGCGGTAAAGAAAAATATCGAAAGCCTTTCAGACAAAAATACATTTACAGTTACCACAGCTCATCAACCGGCTATATTCACAGGCAACCTGTATTTCATTTATAAGATTCTGCATACTGTAAAAATTGCTAAGACACTATCTGTCTCTTATCCAGACAGATACTTTGTTCCAGTATTTTTTATGGGTAGTGAAGATGCAGATCTCGACGAATTGGGAAATATTTATCTTGATAATGAGAAACTTGTCTGGGACACAAAACAAACAGGTGCTGTTGGCAGAATGCGCACTGAAGGGCTTGAAAAAATTATTGACCGGATAGAAGGGGAATTTGCTGTTGATCCATTTGGACCTGAGCTGATAAACCTACTAAAGGATTGTTATCTCCATTCGGAAAATATTCAGCAGGCAACACTAAAATTATTAAACCATCTCTTCGGATCTTACGGCCTTATCGTATTGATTCCCGATAATCGTTTACTGAAGTCCGTTATGCGTGGTATTTTCAGGGACGACCTTACAACACATCTGCCATTTGAAATAACAGGGAATAACCTTGAGCATTTAAGTACGCAGTATCCAATCCAGGCAAATCCGAGAGAAATAAACCTTTTTTATCTAAAAGATAATATTCGCGAACGTTTGGAAATAAAAGACGGAAGGTATTCTGTGAATAATACCAATATTCATTTTTCGTCTGAAGAAATGGAAAAAGAACTTGCAGGTTTCCCTGAACGGTTCAGTCCGAATGTGATACTCCGTGGTCTTTACCAGGATACCATACTTCCAAATATTGTATTTGTTGGAGGCGGGGGAGAAATGTCCTACTGGCTTGAGTTGAAACCCCTGTTTAAGCATTATGGTGTGCCATATCCTGTTTTGATTTTGCGCGACTCTTTTTTACTGATCAAAAAAAACTGGAAGGCTAAAATGGAGAAAGCCGGACTTTCTTCTGAGGATGTTTTTAAACCGGAAGAGAAGTTAATGGAAGATTTTATCAGGCATCATTCTGACCGCCAGTTGAGCCTGACTTCCCAGATGGCAGATCTGCATGTTTTTTACTGCAACATAAAAAACATTTCAGGTATAGTTGATAAAACACTTGAACAACACGTGGATAAATTAGAATCACAGGCTTTACAAAAACTCGAAGAACTGGAAAAGAAGATTCTGCGTGCTGAAAAGAAAAATCATGAAGATGTTCGGCGAATGATTCATGAAATCCGGGAAGCTTTATTTCCGATGGAAAGCCTTCAGGAAAGAATAGATAATTTTATACCCTGGTATGCTGAATATGGGAAAGCATTTTTAGAACTCATTTATCAGCATAGTCTTACGTTGGAACAGGAGTTTGTTATACTGGAAGAAATTAGTTAATGTCAGATCAGTCAAAGTTATTCTCCCATCCGTCTTTTTTCAGTTTTGCAATTTTCTCTTTCACATCCGACTCAAGTGTTTTTTTGAAAGCTTCAACACGAGCGGAAATCTTTTCATCGAATGCACCAAGGATGGAAGCTGCAAGTATTCCTGCATTTTTGGATGCATTCAGGGCAACGGTTGCTACTGGTATGCCGGTAGGCATTTGAAGAATGGAGAGAATGGAATCCCATCCGTCCAGCGAATTGGAAGATTTAATTGGAACTCCGATCACGGGAAGGGTAGTAAGAGAAGCGACCATTCCCGGCAGGTGCGCTGCACCACCAGCTCCTGCAATGATGACTTTAAATCCTCTTTCCTTGGCTTTTGTAGCGTAACTAACAAGTCGTTGGGGAGTCCGGTGTGCGGAGACGATTGTTAATTCAAATGGAATTCCGAATGATTTGAGTAAATCGGCAGCAGGTTGCATGACCGTCAGGTCGCTGTCGCTGCCCATAATGATGGCCACCTGGTTCATACTGTTATTTGTGGTTTTTGTGTTATGATTCGGAGTTTTTGTTTAATGGCTTTTGCTTTATAAACCAGATCGCTTTTATCTGCACTCAGTATAGTAACGTGCCCCATTTTTCTTCCCGGCCTCGTTTCTTTTTTCCCATATAGATGAAGGAAAATATTTTCCATTTTAAGAATTTCATCAATTCCCTCATACACGGCCTCTCCGGAATTTCCTTCGTATCCTGTCAGATTAACCATCGCTGCATTTACGATATGTTTTGGATTACCCAGGGGATAACCCAGTATCACACGCCAGAGCATATCGAATTGCGAACTGAAATTCGCTTCAATGGTATGATGTCCGCTGTTATGTACACGAGGAGCAGTTTCGTTCACCAGCACGTCTCCATTTTTATCAATAAAGAGTTCGACCGCAAATATGCCAGGTGTTTTTAAATCTTTTACCACTTTCAATGCGATCGCTTCGACTCTCCAGGTAGTATGCTGTGGAATTTCTGCCGGACTTAATTGATAATCCAGCTGATTCAGTGACTGATTAAATATCATTTCTACAGGTGGATACAAAGCTGTTTGCCCGGCTTCATTTATCGCAATAATCTGGGATATCTCTTTATGTATATCTACCTTTTTCTCCAGAACAGCGGGTTGATCAAAACCAAGATGCAGATCCTTTTCTCCTGTTAGTATTTGAACGCCTCTTCCATCATATCCTCCTGAGGCCAGTTTATGAACTGCAGGTAAAAAATCGGATAATTGTTTCAGCTCATTACGTTTCTCAGTAACCCGGAAAACTGAACTTGGTATATCGTTCTCCTTATAAAATTTTTTTTGGAGAATCTTATCCCTGATAATGCGAAGAGAAGCGGGTTTTGGATAAATTTTAACACCTTCTGCTTCCAGTTTTTCAAGTGCTTCAACATTCACAGTTTCGATTTCAATGGTAATTCCGTTAAGGGTCCTTCCAAAATTATAGACATCATTGAAATCTCTGATATCTCCCTTTATAAAATGATGGCACAGATGGGCAGCCGGGCATTCGGGGTCGTTTTCCATAACCAGGGTCTCTACCGGATAATTGGCAGCAGCCTGTAAAAGCATTCTTCCCAGTTGACCCCCGCCTAATATTCCGATTTTGAGCATTTTCCCAATTATGGCGTGAAGATAAAACAATCTGGTTTTCAAGCCCTATTCACAATTCAGACATAATAATATGGCCGGATTTTTGTTTTAATAAGTAACTTTATCCGTACCAATGCATATTATTATTTATTGCATGAAGAAAATCCGGTTTATCCCACAGTCGTTGTTCCTACTTTGCTTTAATTTGACCTTTTCTAACTTATTTTCCCAAAGTTCCGTTTACAATGTGCGTTTTCTGGAAAACCAAAAATCATTTCCCAAAATAAGTGAAATGATGAGCCGGGAAGAAGATACTCTTCAAAAGCAATTTCAGGCAAAACAACTGGTTTGGCCT
>Ga0207095_10353_pt1 | contig 10774 bp, 8 predicted proteins | sample Alteio_BWMinHeat_88_FD_153529 | JGI IMG/M metagenome (GOLD analysis project Ga0207095, IMG submission 153529) | Enriched cells from forest soil in Barre Woods Harvard Forest LTER site, Petersham, Massachusetts, United States -... | ecosystem: Environmental > Terrestrial > Soil > Temperate forest >... | reverse complement strand
ATCTTTCTGCACAACGGCCGATTTAATCATTACATTTTTTCGAATGAGTTCAGTAAGTGCCTTTTTATTCTTGCGGTAACTATGAATAGAATTTTTTTCAAGTTCCTGGAAAAGTGAAGAGTCTTTGATTGCAGCATGCTTTATTATCTCAGCAAATCCATTTACCCATTCTTCAACAGGAAGGGATTGTAAGAGGGATACATCATAAAATAAGAATCCCGGCTGGCGAATCACGCCGATCATGTTTTTATAATTGCCTATATCAATTCCGTTTTTCCCTCCAATGGATGCATCCACCATTCCAAGAATGGATGTAGGTACGAAACCAAATGGAACCCCGCGCATATAAATAGAGGCTACATAACCCGTTATATCTGTTACCACTCCCCCTCCTACGCCAATTATAGTTGTCTGCCTGTCAGCACCGAAACTGATAAGCTGGTCAATTATCTGGTCAACAATATATTGAACTTTGAAAGATTCCCCCGAAGGAATCTGAATAAATCTCAAACCCTTAAAATACTTCTTATGATGATCATAAACATGCTGGTCCGTAATAAAAATGGATCTGTCTTTTTCAACCAGGTTACTGATTTGAGCAAATGATGCATCAAAATAACAGGTGGTTCTTGAGGCAGAAAATGAAAAGGTCTTTTTCAGCATATAATGATTTATTTCTTAAGAATTCATCACTTTATTCTGATGATTAATACTTTCCATATGTACTGCGTCAAAATATTTTGTTATGAATTCCTGGCTAAGGCCTAGTTTATCTCCTTTCTTAAAAGCTCTTTCCAGGATGGCATTCCAGCGGTTTGTTTGCAGGATGGTTATATTATTATCCTTTTTATATTGTCCGATTTTTTCAGAAACCTTCATTCTTTCACTGATGATCTGCATAAGTTCGTCATCGAGCTGATTTATCTGCTGTCTTAATTTTTCAAGAGCAGCGTGGTATTCTTCCGAAGCTACGTCTTCATTACGCCAGCGAATACTGCTAATCAATTCTCCCAGTTTGGCCGGAGTGATCTGTTGTTTGGCGTCGCTCCAAGCCTTATCGGGATCAATATGACTTTCAATAATCAAACCATCAAAATCAAGGTCAATAGCCGTTTGGGCTACTTCCTGCAGTATATCACGGCGTCCGCAGATATGGGAAGGATCATTTAAAAATAACATTCCCGGATGACGTCGTTTCATTTCAATGGCCAGGTGCCACATAGGTGCATTCCTGTATTCGGTATTTCCATAAGAGCTAAAACCCCGGTGAATGAGGCCGATTTGCTTTATACCTGCTTTTGAAACACGTTCAACTGCACCAATCCAAAGTTCAAGGTCGGGGTTGATCGGATTTTTAATAAGCACCGGAACATCTACTCCGCGGAGAGCATCTGCTACATCCTGAACACTGAAAGGATTTACCGTAGTTCTGGCCCCAATCCAAAGTACATCCACATCGAAATGAAGGGCGTCTTCTACCTGTTTGGCTGTTGCAACTTCCACAGCTACTGGAATACCTGTAATGTCACGGGCTTTTTGAAGCCATGGAAGACCTTTAGTCCCTATGCCTTCAAAACTTCCCGGACGGGTTCTTGGTTTCCAGATCCCTGCACGCATTATATCTACTTTACCGGTTTCTTGCAGTTGAACTGCTGTTTGAACTACCTGCATCTCTGTCTCTGCACTGCAGGGGCCGGAAATAATGAGCGGACGCTTTGTCCACGCAGCCTGGGTTATTTCCTTCATTGACTTTGTTGCTAACATTTCGATTATTTGTTTGAATTTTTTTATTTAGGTACCAGATTATCATCTTGAATTTGCATCATTCATTCTTATCCTCCTCCCTTTATAATTCTTTCCATCAATGGCTTTGATCATCTGGGGGGCTGACTTCCGGTCAATCTCGATCCAACTATTCATTTCTTTCATATCAATTTTTCCCAGGACGTCTTTTCTCAGGTCACTCATATCCAATACAAACTGAAGAAAGCTTGCTTTATAAAACCCGTCCTTGGTACCCAGATTAACGAACAATTTTACAAAATCCCCGTTTCCTGGCGAAAATGTGGGACGTGGTGGTCTGCTTGTACCAATGGGTATTCTTTCCCTTGGCCCGCGTACCGGCCCCTCTCTTTGCACCCGCACATTCAGGTCTTCAGCATTTTCATAATATTTCAGGAAACGTGTAAATTCCTGCGCCGCTACCCTTTTCAAAACTTCTTCCTTGTTTACACTAGCAAATTTCTCTTCCATCATTGGCACATAAGATTCATAGTCGCCATGACTAATATCCGCATTCAGTAATTTATCCATAAAGTGAAAAAACTGCTTACGGCAAACATCTTTTCCAGTGGGGACTTCAACTTTATGAAACGGCACTTGTACGATTCGTTCAATCTGGCGGAGTTTACCGATTTCTCTTGAATGGATAATCGACAAACAAACTCCCGTATTTCCGGCTCTTCCGGTTCTCCCGCTTCGGTGTGTGTAAATTTCCACATCATCCGGCAATTCATAATTAATAACATGGGTAATCCCTTGCACGTCAATCCCGCGGGCTGCTACATCAGTTGCAATAAGTAATTGCAAAGATTTTTCCCTGAATTCGCCCATTACTTTATCACGCTGCTGCTGGGTTAGATCACCATGCAATGCATCAATATCATATCCTTCCCGCGTGAGTTTTTCAGAAATATTCTGCGCATCGGCCTTTGTACGTGTAAAAATAATTCCATAGATACCCGGATTAAAATCGATCAAACGTTTAAGTGCTTCATAACGATGATGCGCGTTCGTTACAAAAAACTGATGATCAATATTTTTATTGGCTGTATTCTTAGTACCGACAGTTATTTCCATTGGATCCTTCATGTACTTTCGGCTCACCCTTTTTATTTCAGCTGGCATTGTAGCACTAAATAACCAGGTTGCTTCACGTTTAGGTGTATTTTGAAGTATGAATTCGATATCATCCTGAAATCCCATATTCAGCATTTCGTCCGCCTCATCCAATACAACATATTTTATCTCTTCAAGATTAATAGCTTTTCTTTCGATCAGGTCAATCAGTCTGCCGGGTGTTGCTACAACGATCTGAACACCCCTTCTTAAATCCCGTATTTGCATACCAATGGAGGCACCACCATATACTGCCAGAACCTGGACGCCCACCGTGAATTTTTTGTAGAGTTCCAGCTCACTTACAATCTGTATACATAGTTCCCTGGTTGGACAAACCACCAGAGCCTGTGGGAATCTTTGTTCTGTTTTCAGTAATTGCAATAAAGGCAGTCCGAAAGCTGCGGTCTTGCCAGTTCCAGTTTGGGCTAGTCCAACCAGATCCTTGGTGCCACTCAATAATACAGGAATTGCTTTTTCCTGTATGGGGGTGGGTTGGGAATACCCTAATGCAGTTATTGCCTTCAGGAGATTTTCCTGCAACCCAAGCCCTTCAAATGTACTCATACGGTTCTAAAATTTTGCGCAAAGGTACTGCATTAGGCTTAACGCCTAACGCTTAATGCTTAACGCTTTTTGTTGAACTAACTCTTCCAGATTCGATTTTCATACCTGATTTATTAAACTTTTCAAGATCTTAAAGGCCCAAATAAATACGTTAAGCGTTAAGGGTTAAGCGCTTATTTCAATATCCTCCGTATCTTATTTGCATTTACCATCAGCTCCATCAGGTAATCATAGTTTTCCTTTTCGAGGCAACTTTTGAATTTGCGCAACTGCGTAATAAGCTCATTCAAAACGTCCAGTACGTTATCGCGGTTTTGCATAAAGATCGGCCCCCACATGGCAGGGCTACTTTTCGCAAGCCTTACAGTACTTTCAAAACCACCCCCGGCAAGTTCAAAAATGGCATCCCCTTCTTTTTCCTTTTCCAACACGGTATTAGCCAGTGCAAAAGAAGTGATGTGGGAAATATGACTCACATAGGCAGCGTGAACATCATGGCTTTCTGCTTCCATATTTACAAGAGACATACCCAGTTTGGTATAAATTTTTTCAACAAGCGACAAAGCATCAGGATCGGATTTTTCTCTTTCACAGATTACGCACGAACGACCACGGAATGCATCGTGCACAGCAGCTTCCGGACCGCTATATTCGGTTCCCCACATAGGATGTGTAGCAACAAAACGAGTCCTGCGAGGATGATCAGATAAGAATTTGCATAGAGCAAATTTTGTCGATCCTGCATCCGCCACAATCTGCCGGGGAGTAACCAGGTCCAGAATGGACTTCATCACCGGTAAAGTTGCATCTACAGGAATTGCAACATATATTAATTCACTTTGACTGACTGCTTCTTCCAATGGCAAGACTTCATCAATTATTCCAAGTTCCAGCGCTTTGCGTGCCGTAGCACCACTTCGACTCACTCCAATAACCTTCTTAACCAGATCGTGATCTTTCAAAGCGAGACTAAAAGATCCACCGATCAAACCCACCCCAACAATAGTGACTGTATTAAACATGTTGTTTTGGTTTTATAAATCCAGCCTTTTTTATTCTATCGAAACTTTCAATTATTTTTTCTTCGGATGCGCATAAACTTACCCTGATAAAATTGTTTCCAGCACTCCCAAAAATGCCACCAGGCGTAATAAATACGTTGGCATTGTATAATAATAGATCACTTAAAGCATACCCGTCATCTATTCCATCAGGAACCTTTGCCCAGACAAAAAGACCACCCTGCTTATTTGAAAACCTACATCCCATTCCATTGAGCATTATTTCAACCGCATTTTTCCGAATACGGTATAATTTGTTAACTTCTTCGTACCATGATGCAGGCAGCGACAATGCGGTTGCTGCTGCGAGCTGGAGCGGAAGAAACATTCCGCTGTCCATATTACTTTTAAATCGAAGTACATTTTCAATATGTTTTGATTTTGCAATCATCATTCCCACACGCCATCCTGCCATATTGTGCGACTTACTGAGAGAATTCAACTCTATTATATGATCGCAAATCCCCTCCACCTGCAATATGCTCATTGGCTCATCATTCAGAATAAAACTATATGGATTGTCATGTACGAGAAGGACATGATTCTCTTTTGCAAATAAAACCAGTTCTTCAAAAAGTTTTTTAGTTGGTAGTTGACCGGTTGGCATTTGAGGGTAATTCACAAACATCAGGACAGATTCCTGGCCCGCTTGTTTCATTTGGATAATGCGTTTTAATTCTGCGAAATCAGGCAACCAATTATTCTCCTCTTTTAGCTCATAGGCAACCAAGTTAGCTCCTGCCAGTTTTGCAGCGCTTTGGTAAGTTGGATAACCCGGATTGGGAATCAGTACAAGATCACCAGGATTCACATAAGTCATGCAAATATGCATGATCCCTTCTTTGGATCCCGCCAATGGGAGAATTTCCAGATCCGGGTTAAGATTCACGTCATACCATTCCTTATACCAACCGGCCATGGCCTTTCGCAAAATGGGAGACCCTTTATAACTTTGATAGGCGTGGGTGCCCGCCTTCTTGCTCTCTTCATTCAAAACCCGAATAACTTTTGGATGAGGAGCCTGGTCCGGGCTGCCAATTCCCAGACTAATAATATTTTTGCCTTCCCGGTTGAGATCTTCAATCTCCCTTAATTTTTTCGAGAAGTAGTACTCGCCAATTCCTTCGAGTCTATTTGCTGTTTTCATTTTTGAATGCTTATAGGTCAGAACTAATGTCTATTACTTTTTTATAACTATTATTAGCTTTTAATTATAAAAAGAAAATAAAATATCAATTGACATAAAATATTTTTGAGAATCAGGCCTGAATTCCTTTTCTATAAACTCCATAAATTTTCAAATCAGAAATTGCCGGCTTGATAATCTCAATTACATTTTCAAATTCTCCAGTGTTTTCAAATTCCATATCAGCATGAAAACTGTATTTCCAGTCACTTCCCGGAATTGGATATGATTGCAATTTGCTCAGATTAATACCAGCATCCGCAATCAGGGTTAGCACTTTTGCAAGGCTCCCGCGGGAATGATCTGTATGAAATGTAACCGAAGCTTTATTGGCATCCTTTACCGGCTCTGCATTTTCTTTACGTTGTAGCACCAGAAATCTGGTATAATTATTTTTCATGGTATGAATATCCGGAGCAATCATTTCCAATTGAAATAAACTTGCTGCGAGGCTGCTGGCAATACCAGCAATATGTTTGCTTTTGCGTTGATGAATATGTTTAGCACTCAGTGCTGTATCTTCCGTTTCAATCAGTTTCCAGTCGTACTGATTCAGATAATCCAGACATTGAAGTATTGCCATCGGATGAGAATGTACTTCCTTAATATCTTTCAGTGTAATGCCGGGATTGACAACAAGGTTCTGCCTGATCTGCAAATAGATTTCACCTGCAATTACGAGGTCACTGTTTCTAAGCAGGGAATAATTGGGAAGAATACTTCCTGCAATGGAATTTTCAATCGCCATTACCGCTGCATCACAGAGGCTTGCGTCCCCAACTGATCTTACTACATCCTGAAACCGGGCGCATGCCAGGATATTAATCTTCTCTCCATAAAAAATCCGGACGGCTTCCTGGTGAAAACTTCCTTCATATCCCTGAATGGCCACGCGTTGAATGTGTTGCTGCATATGATAAAAAAAAATCCCGGTTTTTGACCGGGATTCTATTGTTAAGTTTTAAAAAATTACCTGTTGATTAACAAAAGCATTCCCGGTTTGCTTCTAAAGTAGAAGAAAAAATAAAATCCAAAATAACGGTATGCTTTTGCGTTGAACATATACAGATCCAAAAATAAATCATTCCGGCGATACAAAAAATTTATTTTCAAGGCCGGGTTTGTTTCATTGGTTGTTTAATCTTTTTTCCTGCAGGGCATTTACGAGTTTAAAAAGATGAAACGGCTTATATATTCTCCAGTCCTGCTGCTCAATCAGGCTAATATAACGATCCAGTTTAGCCCTGCGGAAATCATATTGTGTTGGTTCCGGCATATTAATACAAACTAACCAGCCCTGCTGATCTTCTATGTCTTCTCTCCATTCTTCATAATAATCCTTATCACCACTGTGGAAATTCAACACATTCTCCGCAATCAGTATAAATTTATAGATTCCTTCAGCCATAAATTTGTCTGCTACTTCCCTTTTAAGGCTCATGATATCATTTTCAATCGCGTCATTCCATTCCCCGATCAGTTCAATAATAACATACTTTTCTTCATAATCGGCCAATAACACTTTTAAGTAAAGTGTCCGTGAACCAAATTCATCCCATTGCGGATGAATAAGGTAATTATAAATCGCCTGTGTAAATTCAAATTCTGAATATATACGTCCGAAAAAAGGAGATCGTTCATCTTCCTCACTGACATATATGTGCCGCCAATTATAATATGGTTCAATATCATGCATGTACAGAATCTGTATTCATTTGCAATTTCTTATTTTTTTATTGTTCCTCAATCCCATACTCCCATACTCCCATACTTTCAGCCTACTTCCTTCTGCTTTCTGCGGCTTTCTTGACACTACCGAATTGTAATAAAAGTTTCTTTGCGGTTTGATAATCAGTGATTCCTGTTTGATTCATGAGCATACTCGTGCCCCTTTCTATAAGCTTACTATTTGTGAGTTGCATATTTACCATACGAGTATCTTCCACCCTACCTATCCGGATCATTACTGTTGTCGAAATCATATTCAGAACAAGCTTCTGTGCTGTGCCACTTTTCATCCTGGTGCTGCCGGTAACAAACTCAGGACCAACAATCACTTCAACCGGATAATCAGATGCTGTCGCCAGCGGTGTTCCCGGATTACAGGTTACACAGCCTGTGGTTATTTTATTCTGTCGGCATTTTTCCAGTGCACCGATCACGTAAGGTGTTGTTCCGCTCGCAGCAATTCCAATAACCACGTCATTTTCATTTACTTCAAATTCGCAGAGATCAAGCCAACCCTGGTCCCCGTCGTCTTCAGCATTCTCAACTGGGGTTCGGATTGCTTTTTCTCCTCCGGCAATTAATCCGATAATCAACCCATAAGGCATTCCATAGGTAGGGGGTATTTCACTGGCATCCAGGATTCCCAACCGGCCACTAGTACCCGCACCAAGATAAAATAGGCGACCGCCACTCACCATTTTATCTGTAATGATTTCAGTAAGTTTTTCAATCTGAGGAATGGATTGGGAAACTGCCAGGGGTACCTGCTGATCTTCCTTATTGATAAAAGTGAGCAGTTCATGTGTGCTCATTTTTTCCAAATGCCGATAAGGTCCCTGTTCTTCTGTAATCTTCTCAAAATCCATTATTTGTTTTTATGATAAGCGATTAGTCCCCCCATTGGTTTTGCTAAAAATTTACCGGCCTTCCAGCCAAAGTCTCTGCAAAGTTCTTTCAGAATATCCTGAAACCCAAAAGCAACACTGCCTGTAAAAAAGATAGGAATTTTACCGGACTCCGGATAAATCGTAAGATGGAGTGTAAAAAAATCTCTCAGGCCGTCTTCAATGATGTTGTCAATCATATAATGACCTCTGTTTTCGGAAAGGAACATGGTAAATGAAGCGATATAGCGGTTAGGCAAAGGTTTTTTGTAAACTGATTCCAGGATTTCCGACGCCGTAATCTGATATTTTTTTTCGAATTTATTATGCATTTCAGTGTCGAACGTTTGATATAAATAATGCTGAAGTACTTTTTTCCCCAGATAGGCACCACTCCCTTCGTCGCCCAAAACATAACCTAGACCCGGGCTTTTTCGAATTATTTTTCTTCCGTTATAATAAGCAGAGAAACTACCCGTTCCCAAATTCACAACGATTCCTTTGTTTCTTCCACATAAAGCACGTGCAGCGCCTGTAAGATCATCTTCAACTGCAATTCTTGTATTGGGAAATATCCTTTTAATTGCTCTTCGGACAATTGCCCGGTTGGCGGCAGCAGCACAACCAGTACCATAAAAATATAAACTGCCTGGTATACTTTTTTTTAATGATGGCAAAAGTTCTTTTCGCATCATATCCACGAGTTGCAATTCATTCAGAAAATAAGGGCTTGCACCCTGGGTATTTATGAACTGTTTCCTGCCATTTGAAATAAAACACCATTCACATTTGGTAGAGCCGCTATCTGCAATCAGTATTGCCATGTTAACTTTTTAAAGTTTTCCGGGCGAAGGTATATGGTTTAAACCGACCGCAATTTACTATCAACCATAGAACAATTCTTTGCTTAATTTGCAGACCATTAGGTGAAATCAAATAAATGAAAAAACTAAACTTTTGGCTACCCCTTTTATTTGCGGTGGTTATGATTCTGGGAATGTTAATAGGATTCAGACTTTATCCAAGCACCAGCACAGGTGGATTTTTTAAAACGGGCAGACTTAGCCCTGTGCAGGAAGTGCTGGATATTATCAATGACAAATATGTGGATTCTATACAGGCGGATTCATTAAGTGAAGAAGCAATCCAGGGCCTGCTTTCTCACCTGGACCCACATTCCTATTATATTCCTGCAGTTGACCAGGTAGAAATGAATGAGGACCTGCAGGGTAATTTCCAGGGAATTGGGGTGGAATTTCAGATTTTGAGCGATACCGTAAATGTGACCAATGTGATAAGCGGCGGTCCCAGCGATAAAGCGGGATTACAGGTAGGTGATCAGATTATCCGGGTAAATGATTCTGTTGTTGCAGGTAATGGAATCACTGCTGAAAAAATAAAAAAATTATTACGCGGTCCTGGTGCAAGCTTAGTAAATCTGACAATGTTCCGGGATCATGCACCTAAACAATTTACTATCCTGCGAGGCATTATTCCTCTGCCCGCTTTAGATGCTGCTTATATGATTGACAAGGAATCCGGATATATACGGATTAATAAATTTTCCAGAACAACCTTTGAAGAATTTATAGAGGCTTTAGAGTCATTGGAAAAACAAGGTATGAAAAAACTTGTATTGGATATCCGCGGAAATGGTGGTGGTATCGTGGATGAAGCTGTAAACATGGCTGACGAGTTTCTCGGGAACGACGAACTAATAGTCTATACGGAAGGAAGGAAAAGTCCTCGAAAAGAATATCGTGCTCAAAGACCCGGAAGCTTTGAATCAGGGAAGCTCATTCTTCTGGTAGATGAGGGAACGGCTTCTGCCAGCGAGATCCTTGCAGGTGCCTTACAGGATTGGGATAGGGCAAGTATTGTGGGTCGCCGGACTTTTGGAAAGGGGTTAGTTCAGGAACCTTTCGAATTAAATGACGGCAGCGAACTTCGCCTGACGATAGCGCGGTATTATACTCCCCTTGGAAGAAGTATTCAAAAACCTTACAATAAAGGCCGGGAAGCTTATAATGAAGAAGTTATTGACCGATTTCACAATGGAGAAGTTATTCATGGTGACACTTCCAATTTACATGCGGGTCCGGTTTTCAAAACACCTGCAGGCAGGCTTGTTTATGGAGGAGGGGGAATAACTCCAGATTTTTTTGTAGCTCTTGATACAACTCAGATCCCAAGAATTATAAGTTCATTATATATCAACGGAACACTGAATAACTTTATTTACGAATATTATATTCATAACCAGGCTGAATTAAAACAGTTTCAGTCGCCTGCTGCTTTTTATAACGGCTTCAAAAAAGATGCAGAAGTCTGGAATGCATTACTCGCGTTTACAAAAAGAGATTCCATCAATCTGAATGGAATAGATCCCGTGAATCGCAGCCAGGTGGAAATCCGTGTGAAAGCCCTGCTGGCAAGATTTATCTGGCGTA
>Ga0207095_10352_pt1 | contig 10793 bp, 13 predicted proteins | sample Alteio_BWMinHeat_88_FD_153529 | JGI IMG/M metagenome (GOLD analysis project Ga0207095, IMG submission 153529) | Enriched cells from forest soil in Barre Woods Harvard Forest LTER site, Petersham, Massachusetts, United States -... | ecosystem: Environmental > Terrestrial > Soil > Temperate forest >... | reverse complement strand
GGATCGCGCCAAACGGTCACTCGTGAATGCGTTTTTCAATGCGTGGGTCGGGATAGAGCCACATAACCGCCACGAGCACATAGCAACAGCAGGCGATCCAGGGCCGCAAGAAAGCCATCGGAATCGCGGCCGTGTAGACGATGACGCTCGCAATCCCTTTTCTGTCTCTTCCGATCGAAACCGCAAGCGTGGATTCCTTTCCATGATGATGGACCAGACTCTTGGTCAGGATGAAATATGCGCCACCCGCGAACAACAGCACGGCTCCATAAAGTGCGACCGGTGCGGATGCATTGATGTCTTTGCCCATCCATGCAGTGGCAAAGGGAGCGAGCGAAAGCCAGAAAAGCAGGTGCAAGTTCGCCCAGAGAATTCCCCCGTTAACATGCTGCGCGGCGTGGAAGAGATGATGGTGGTTGTTCCAGTAAATGCCGATATAAACAAAGCTGAGCACATAGCTGAGAAACACGGGAATGACGGACTGAAGCGCCGTAAACGTGGTCCCATCCGGCACTTTCATGTTCAGGACCATGATGGTGATGATGACGGCAAAAACTCCATCGCTGAACGCTTCAAGGCGGCCTGTCGTCATTGAGAGATCTCCAGAGCGGCACGACAACATCAGCATTCAATCTGAGAGGGATGCCGACCGCTCCGCGAGCTGAGTGCGCCCGTGCCCGCCAGCTACATCAATCCACCGTGGCCCTCGGCGGGTAGTTCTGACGCTGGAGTTCTCGAACATCATCTTTCGGGGATGGGCGATGCTGCCCTCCCTTTAACCCAAAACGCTTTATCGGCTACAAGACTACTCGAAGACCCCTCGGCGCGGCATCCGTCGCACAATGGCCTGGTTCAAATGGGCTTGCCTAGAGTGGATTCCTTCTGGAAATGAGCAGATTAACACGGTGACTGCCACCGCTCATTCAGCCATTCCTGAATCGATCCATCGACGAAAGGTATTGACCCTGTCTCGCGGCCAGGCGCCGTCGCATGGCATCGATCCGTTTTCAACTCTTTTGAGAATCTCAGGCGCATGGTGGCGAACGTCGTTGAGTGACCAGAGGTCGAATGCAAAGCGCATCGACTCCCGATCCACACTTCTGAAGAGGGGCTTGATGTGCTGGGCAAAAGTCACCGGTTCGTTTAGTTCTGGAACGGTGATCGAAGCCGGGACCTCCTCCTTTGGAGACACCGCAGAGACTCTCGATCCGGGCTTGGCCTCGCACACCCACCACCAGCGAGGGACGGGCATATTCGGCGGCGGCGAGGCATTTTGCTGCGAGTTTTCCATGCCGATGCGCGAACCCCACTCAAGGTACGCCACAAACGCCGCACGAAATTCTGGGCCTTCCGGAAGCCGCGCATCGTCGGCGCTCTTACAAAGCAGGTGTACCCAGCGCGCTCGCTGCTCCTCGCGAATATTCTTGCCGACGTGCTGGGAGATCATCCGCGAATATCCACCGTATCGCTCAGAGTAAAACTTCGGACCGCCGAAGACCTCACTCAACCACGCAGCGACGCGCTCCGGATGATCCGGAGACATGTTCGCAAACAGAGGTCCTACCAGCGGGTCTTCCGGAACGTACTTGGTGTAGAAGATTCGGGTCATGCGTAGGAGGGCGGGAAATCCGCCTGCCCATTCGAATAGCGTCGGTTCGTGTTCAGAGGTCGGTACCGGATCCGCGAACTTCACGTACCAGTGCATCCCGCTGCAAAACGGTTTGTTCTGCGAATGTCCACATCGGCAGAGACTAAAGTGCTCCCGCGAAGAGCCTTCGGCACGAGGAACGTCCTGGCCCCGATCGTCCACAAGACGCACGCCGCCGGTGATTCGGTACGGCCCATCTTTGGAGACTTCGATCCGCGGGGGCCGATCGCGGTTGACCTGATCTTGAGCTTCCATCTGGTCGATGGCGTAACTGAGGGCCCCTGAAGGGCATGCTCGGACCGACTGAATGATTTCGTCCAATCTTCCACCGCTTGGGGTTATGAACGGCTCTTGCCCAGCGTGAAAGACCGACGCCAGCCGATCGGTGCAGTAGCCTGAGTGAGCGCAGATGCCACGGTTATCGAATATATTGATCTGCTGCCCTTCATAGGTATCGCTCCTGTCGGGGACTCTGTTCGGATCCTTCTCTCCGGAAAAGTTCGTTGCTGCGTGGCTACCGTCACAGAAGGGCTTATTACGCGATTGCCCACAGCGGCACAAGGCCATTCGCTCTTGAACCGGAAGCTTCTCGCCCAGCCAGTTGCTGAAGTATTTCACGTGCGAGACGCGGTAAGGCCCATTCCGATCGACTCGTATCTCCGCATCGGGCGCCGACTGTGTTGTTTCTCTATGATCCACTAAACAGCTCCGGGCCGCATGTCACCGGCTGCTCAAGAGTGAGGGAGCAAGACCGAGACACTGCGTCCGCATTTGAGATTTCCTAAACGTTCGATCCGATGAGGAACGAAGGATCGGGCGGCACAGATCCACCAGGTACCGCGCCCGCATAACCAATCCTCTAAACTCCGAGCGCCTCAATCACGAGCCTGGCGACGGCCGCGCCCGAGTACTGCTGCTGCCCGGTGATGAGATTGCCGTCGCGCACTGCATGGGCCTTGAACCGGCCTGAAACGATAAAATTCGTCTGATCAAGTTTCTTTGCCACGTCTTCAATCCAAAATGGCTGGATTCGCTTGCCGACGAAGTCATCCGCATATTTCTCTTCCGAGTTTGCGAACCCAGTCCATGTTTTACCCTCAACGAGCAGTCTTCCATCGACGATTGTCTTGAGCAGGATGCAGGTTGCATGGCACAGGACAGCGGTGATCTTCCCCGCCTGGAAGCATGCTGCTGCCAGGTCGTGGACGCGCTGGTCGTTGTAGAACGTGTACATGGGGGCCTGCCCGCCGACCAGCAATACTGCGTCGTAGTCCGACACCTTCAAGTGGCCGATTTCCTTTGTCCTCTCGATGAGCTTGAAGTGCGCCGGGGAACTAAGAAATCCGAGCGATATCAAGTCGTTCGCCGAGTATCCGCTCTCATCCCGGGGGTCGCTCCAGGTGTCGGCTTGCAGTGCGCCGCCATCAGGGCTGTAAATGTCAACCGCGTAGCCGTGCTCCACAAACTCCCAATACGGGTGAGTCAATTCGCTCCACCAGAAACCGATAGGCCATCCCGTTTGTTTCGAGATCGTAGGATTGGATGCCACGATGGCTATGCGCTTCGGGTTTTGCGGGTTCAAGACATCGATTGCTGCACTCACCTGTACTCTCCTCAGACCCTCAATCTATGACGAAGTCGAAGATTCATCGATGAACAACTCATCGCAACCTTGATGCATCGTAGATCACCGTCCGGTCAGCAAGGAGATGACTTCAGCGGTTGAGCAGAGTATCACCTCCCCCGTCTCTTTCAGCGTCGCGACCGACCGCTCCATCACCTCTGGAGTCTTGGAGCCGCAGGCATCGACGGCCACTACCGGGATGAAGTTCATATCGGCTCCATGCCGAACGGTTGGTTCAATGCCGACTTCCATAGCGATACCAGCGATGATGAATGCCTGCACCTGCGCGTCGCGCAGCGCCAGGTTGAGAAACGTACTCTCGAATGCGGACATGGTGATCTTATCGATCAGGACTTCGTCTTCTCTCGGCTGAAGTTCGGGCACAATCTGCCATGCAGTCGAGCCCTGGGTTATCAATGGAAAGGTGTCGGCCGGATCCGTCTTGCGTTCCCAGATCATCTCGCGTCGCAGTTGTCCAACTCCGCTGGCTGCACTGGGTAGAAACAGGTGCCGGGTAAAGAACACGCGCATACCAGCGGTACGGGCAGCGGCGAGAAGAGATCGGCATTTATCCACGATCCAGGGCCCATCCGCGATCTGCGGAACGATCCCCGACTGCATGTCATAGATGATCAGCGCGCAGCGTTGTGGCGCGCAGATCTCACCGAGCCCTTCCGGTACGGAGACACCGAAGGCCGGCTTCATCTTGCAGCCGCCGCAGGTTTCATGGTGCGATCGAAAGGCGGATTGAGGTCCACACCTTCGCGGAAGAGGGTCTCGATGGGGAGCGGGACCTGCAGCGCAATAAAATACCACTCCAGCAGACCGGCTTTGCTGAGAGGGAAATCATCGGTGTAGACGCGGGCGGACTGGACGTCCGGCACTTCAAACACGATGACCACCCCCGGCACATCGGCTCGAGCGTAGTTCTCTCGCACGATACCCGCTTTCCACAATCGCCAGACATTAGAGACTTCCTCCGGCAGATACGGCGTGATTTGTTCCATAGTCACGCCCGGCCGAAACGTATCGTAGGCTATCACCCGCATGGAGTACCTCCGCTGCTTGCCGCTCCGGAAGCAGCTTATGCAAAGACCGTAGCATATTAGCTTGAATTCAAGCAACTTTATGCAAAGCATACATTTGACGAAACTGCTTGAGGATTTGATATTTCCAACATGGAGATGGAAGACCACATCGACAGAGTTGTCGCCCAATGGAAGCGCCAGGGGCTCGAATACGATCTGGGTCCCGTCGGGATCATCGGGCGTTCTGGACGCATTATGGAGTATGTCGATAGGGCTCTGGAGGCAAAATTTGAAGAATTCGGAATTTCCCGCGCAACCTTCGATGTACTGGCAGCGCTTCGACGCAATGGGGCGCCCTTTCGCCTGAGCCAGCGTGATCTGATGCGCAGCCTGCTCCGCACGTCGGGGAGTATGAGCCTGCGAATCGATATGCTGGAGCGCGAGGGATTCGTCACCAGGGTCCAGGACCAGGACGACCGCAGATCGGTATTTGTGACCCTTACACCAAAGGGATCGAGCCTCTTGAAAGAGATCATTCCGGAACACCTGGCAAATGAGACCGCGCTCATCTCCGCATTGACTCATTCGGAGAGGGAGCAACTCACCTCCCTTTTGCGGAAGTGGCTGATTTCACTCGAAGCCAATGCCGCGGAAGGTCCAGTTATGCATTTCGGATTAGTGCTGCTCCATCCCCGCGCCTCTATGATGAAGCGGCGAGCGGTTGGCCTACCAGACGTTCCAGGTATTCTCGTTCACTTTGTCGAGCCGGGCAGTTGGGCGGAAGAGGCCGGCTTTCGAAAAGGCGACCTGATTTGCAAGATAGAGAGAAGGGCGGTGGATTCACTTGCCGAACTTCGTAAGGCTCTAAACAAGCTCAGGCCGCGAATCAAGCGATTCAGCATTCTGCGTGGCATCGAGGCGATCGAACTCTGATGGGAACACCAATTGGTCCTTTTAACCGCAATGCCCTCGGACGCATCGAGGTCCAACGTGCAATGAGGGTGGCGACCCGAGCGTCGATACTCGATCGGTAAACGCCCTTCAGGTGAGGGATCGGGAGGGCGCTGCTCAATTTACGCATAATGGCCATAACTGGCGCTCGTTGAGCCACATGCGCCGACTCGTCTCCAGTTTTTTCGGCTTTCATCGGATTGACGGCCTATACAGAATTAATCCATGTGGACAAAAACCGCCCACCCTTCCCTAACTAGGTTAGGAGATGCCGCCCAAACCAGTCGAGCAAGTTGCGGTCTTCGCGGAAAAGGCCGAACCGACCGTCGAGTTGGCGTTTCTCAACTATTTTCTACATCACACGCGCATTCCGACTCTTTGTTTTGTGATGTCTCCCTCTTAATATCTATCGCGGGAAGCGGATCTGCTCGCAGCGTCCCGTGGGTGGGAGCCCCGCATGCAGGGCACGATTCAGACTTTTTTGATGTAATCTCGGCTCCGCAGCATCCACAAAACGCCGCCATGTATCAGCCTCCGCAGTTTTCGTGTTTGATGAATTCTGCGCGACCAACGATTCTCCAGAATACCGGGCGGATCGCACCCGGAGCCGGGTTGGGGAAGCATCGTCCACCATACATCCAGATCGCTTGGTCGAGCGAGAGCAGTGAGGAACAGCTGAACTTCGTTCGGTGTCTAATCAATCAGTTGATCAGCCATGATATGACGTTTGGTTTTGCTCGGGCATGCATGTTTACTGCGCTCGATTCTTGGCCCACTCTTGCCAGTGAGTCAGATACTTTTGCGCGTGTTCATGGAACTCCCCTCACTGGGCCCTCCCCAGCCGTATTCGTTCGCGATATCGGAGAGACCTCGAACGGCGTAAAATCGTACCTTTTCATCGGGGTCCTCCAGCTTCTGAACCAGAGCTGGAACAGCAGCTGGGACAGCTATGTGCCACAGTGCTTCGACAGCCACTTCGCGAACAGAATCGTCAGGTGAACTCAGAAACGGGTCAATTGCGTGGACAGCGCGTGCGTTCTTTACACCATTACCGATGGCATAGAGCAACCACTCTCTTCCATTCTGGGTGGCGGAGTCGTTCGATAACAGATTCGCCGCTTCGGGCAGCTGACTCAGATCACCGAAAAGAATGAGCTCACCCTGCAATCTCTCGCTCAACTCACGATCTTCGGAGACACTCAAACCTTTCCGCAGGGCTGCTGTAGTCCTTTCGTTGCTGGGCAGCGGATAGTCTACTCGGAGAATCTCATGTTTCTCCAGAGTTGATGCAGTAGGAGAAGCGAGAACAGCGAGCATGTTGCTCAGCCCCAAGTCTGCGGGGTCTTTCGAGTAGGTGTTTTCGCCAGGGGACTCCAGAGTCGCTGGAAAGTTCGAATAATATGGGTTAGCAAGGTGGTATTGGTCCTTCTCTCGGCGCAGGAATACCATGCGAGTGCCACCCTTCAGACCGCTGTACCCAACGAAGGTGATAGGGAGCGAATACCTGACGCTGATTTCCTCGAGCACTGGGCCTTTGAGAGTTCTTCGAACCGACAGGCCCGCTGAGTATGCCTCCGCCTGCAACAGCTGATTTCGAAACTGAATAGGCTGGGCCGAGCCGAGATCTCGAACCTGCTTCACGTCCGCGAGAACAATCAGGTCCGCGGAGTTGACGGCGTCGTCTACTTTGAAATGCGGAACTCCCACCGCCTGCGCCCGGCAACACCAGATAGCGCCTAATGTTAGGATGGGTATCCACCGAACCATCGCTCTGCTCCCTTTCACACATCGAAAAAATGGGGTGCGGGGTGCACTGCACTCCATTCTCACAGGGTTACCCAGCCAGCTTCTAGTTGCGGTCGAGTGACCGCCAATGGGGAAGTTTCGGGGTGAGTCAAATCACCGGAACCGGCCCGGCCGGCCAAACCTCCCCATTGGCCACAATCCACTCAACACGATAGAAATTCGTGCATTAGCATCGATTGCAGGGGGATCGCATGACATCCGAGATTCCTACACCGAGTTCGCACACTCAGGGAGTCTGGGTGGTTAATCCGCACTTGGAATCCACTGTCCTTTGTCTCGAACCTTGGGGAGATGAGATCGAGCTACCGAGCGGCTCCTCATTTCTGGTGATGTTCGAGGGTCCATCAGGAAACTTCCCTGAGCTGGAATGGAAGGAAGGAAGAGTGACTATATGCGGCTGGTCTGGCTCAGTCGCGTCTGTCTACCACGATGGCAAATTGCTTCGATCTCCCGGATCGGTCAAGGTGCCCGAGGGATGGGAAACGATCAGGTTCCTCTTCTTTCCCAGGAGATCGAAGATCTGATGGAGTCCCTAATTGACGGTTAAGACCGCACTGGAACGGCGAGCCAACCTGCGGCGCTGACAATTCCGTCACCTTCGGGTTCCTATTTGTCTGGTTCCGGGAGAACCTCCAATGGGGAACTTTGCTTCATTATCGCTTTCCGCTGAGCCGACCACCTGTCGTCGTTGATCCGGCCCGACTCGAAGTTTCCCCATTGCCCACAATCCAATCGGAACTCGAAAAACGGGATGCAGTTTGGTGGATCGGGGATGAAGATCGGGATGCCGGCAATGCGTGCCCCGCAGCAACTTTCGTGCTGATTGCGCGACTGGACCGTCTAAGGTCAAGTCGCCGCCGCCGGAGCGTCAGGGAGGGCAATGGGTCTGCGACTTACCTTTTCCGTGATAGTGGTCCTTGCGATGGCTGGCGCGGCGGTCCCAGCCCAACAACCTACACTTGGCGAGCAGGGGACCATTTTTACCGGCCAGACGATCAACGTGCTTGTGCCGACGCTGGTGCGGGACACGGACGGCAAAGTTGTTTATACGCTTCAGGCTGATGACTTCCTACTGACCGACGACGGCATACCGCAAAAACTCACACTCCAGCACGAGACAGGGGGCGAGCCGCTGGCGCTGGTCATCGTTGTAGAGGTGGGCGGCGCGGGCGCGCGCCAGTTCCAGAAGCACGATCGGCTAGTTCCGCCGCTGGCGCCTATGCTGCCGTCGATCGTGGGAAATGTCTCGCACCGCGTGGCCGTAGTGACATTCGACACCCACCCAAAGATAGTCCAGAGCTTCACGTCCGATTTGGACGAGGCGGAGTCGACACTACGTGGGCTCTCGACCGGATGCTCACGGCACAACCAATTCGACACCTGCTATTGATCCGCTGCCCCACATGCTGGAGACCGTCGTCGGTGATGTGCCTCATCAAATCGCGGTTGTCGCATTCGACAGTCAGCCGGCCCTGGTGCAGCCCTTCAGTCCAAGCATTGAAGCGACGATTCGAGCGATCACAGATCTAACACCGGCCTGCTCACGCCAACACCATGCGGAGAATTGCGAAGCCCCGGGATCATTTCACGACCTGAGCAGTGCTGATAACGGAGGCGCAATCCTCGACCGATTGGGCTTCGCGATCGATCTGTTACGCGATCAGCCTATTCAGTATCGCCGTGCAATCTTGCTGATCAGCGAGACTCTCGATCGCGGCAGTCACCTCAAGCTCGAAGATGCGGTACGAGAACTGAGTGACACAAACACCGCCATATACAGTATCGGGTTCTCAACCGGAAAATCTGAAGCCGCGCACTATGCGTACCGGGAACTACCCGGAAGTCACCGATATCCCAATCCGCCGCACGGTTGCATGGGCCACGATCCTGTGCTGGACCCGGATGCAACAACGAACAATGCAGTTCAGGCCTATGACTGTCTCACTCAGCTTGCACCTCCGCTGGCGCTTGCGAAGATGCTTGCGATCGTCACAGTCGATCGTCTTCGCCGCAATGTTCCCGAAACAGTGGCCCGGCTCACGGGCGGCGAGTACTTCAAGCTCACCGACACCAAGAGCCTCGAGCGGAGCTTGAGCACTGTAGCCAATCATCTACCGAACCGATATGTTCTCACTTTTCAGCCCCAAACGCCGAAACCGGGGTTCCACGCGATTTTGGTTCGCACTGCGAAATACCGGAACGTTGAAGTGACGGCCAGAACAGGTTATTGGGTTCGATAGGGATCCGCCGCGCCCGGAGGCTCAACGACTGAAAACGTTTTGGTGCCGAAGCCAGAGTAGGGTAGGCGAACGGATGGTAAAGGGAAAAGTGGTCCACCACATGCACTAACTCATAATTTGTAATCGCAAGTAAGCTCGATGAGCGCCTCGGTCTTGCAACAGTTGGGTCCCGACCTCCAGACTGTCAGTAATGCGCTGAGAAAAAGGGCTCTGACGAAAGTTTGCCCGTTAGGCGCGGATCGAGTGCCTCGGTTGCACTTTTTGCTTGAACGGGTCAAGTCAAGTGCACTTTCAGCCGATTACAAGCTAGATCGTGTCGCATCGATTGGCTCATCGTCTGCCCACCCTGGGATTGTCGGCAAGCGTGACTTTTCGAGCGCAATCATGTATTGGTCAGTGATTCGTACACCAGAATAGCCAGCGCTTTAGGCCGAAAGTCCATGTTTACCTGCCGCCAGAATGCCGCTCGGCAATTATGGAGTTTGAATCTTGCGAGAGATTTCCTCCAATCCGTCGTCATCTGCCGGGACCCGGCAACCCGGTGAAATGATGCAGATGTCGCCCACGCCGTGGGCCGCCGGCTGGCCGCGTGCCATACGCATCCTGGTCCTCTCACTATGTGTGGTGTTTGTTGCCTATGGAAGCTTGGCCTTGTACGCTGGTGTCCCCAATGAGGGAATATGGCCGGCGAACGGAGTGCTGCTGGCAATTGTATTGGTGAATCCGAGACGGGATTGGCCCTGGTTGCTGGCCATGAATGTTTTGCTGAATACGGTTATTCACGTGTTCGCCTTTCTTGCTCCGCGTGGAATGCAGGTCAGCCTGCAGGCGTCGCTTGCTTACTCGATGCTGAATATCGTCGAGGTATTTCTCGCCGCCATACTTATCTCCCACAAGGTCAAAGGGCGTCCGGATATTGCGCGTCTCTCAACTCTCGGCTGGATTGCTCTCTTCGGTCCTGTCCTGGCTTGCGGAGTTTCGACCCTGCTTGCTGGTTTGTCTGCTCAGGCCTTGGATGCCTCTGTCCGGCACAGCTTTGAGGGTAAGTGGTATTTCTCAGAGTCTCTTGGAATGGCCATCATGACCCCCCTGGTCCTGGCTATCCGCATGGACGAACTTCGTTCTATCGCAGCCCGGAAGAAGGTGCTGGAGACGATCCTCCTGCTCGCCGTGGTGACAACAACTGCCCAACTGGTATTTTGGCAGCGCCAATACCCAATCTCGTTCGTGCTTTTCCCGGCGCTGGTCCTGGTAATGTTCCGGCTGGGAACCTCCGGTTCTGCCGCGGCGGTCTTTCTGGTATCTACTTCCGCCGTTTACTACACTCTCAACGGACGAGGGCCGTTGACGCTCGTGAGAAGCGGGACTCTCTTCGCGAGTGTCTTTGTCCTCTACGGCTTCATCTTCGTGCTGGTGGGGATGGTGTATGCTGTAGCGGCGGCATTGGCAGGCCGGCGTAGTCTGGAAATCGAACTGAGGCAGAGCGAAGGAAACTT
>Ga0207095_10347_pt1 | contig 10923 bp, 10 predicted proteins | sample Alteio_BWMinHeat_88_FD_153529 | JGI IMG/M metagenome (GOLD analysis project Ga0207095, IMG submission 153529) | Enriched cells from forest soil in Barre Woods Harvard Forest LTER site, Petersham, Massachusetts, United States -... | ecosystem: Environmental > Terrestrial > Soil > Temperate forest >... | reverse complement strand
GATGCCGGCAAGGCTGTCACGCACCTGCTTGCTGACGATCGCCTTGAAATCCTGATTCTCGCGCTGGTCGAGCGTTTCGCCGACGCAGATGATGGGACGCAGGCTGGCGGCGAGCGCGGCCTTGGCCTTGCGGTTCACCGTCTCGTTGGTTTCGCCGAAAAACTGGCGACGTTCGCTGTGGCCGACGATCACGTAGCGGCAATAGACATCGCGCAACATCGCGGCGGAAATTTCGCCCGTGAAAGCGCCATCCTTTTCCCAATGCATGTCCTGAGCGCCGACGCGCACGTTCGTGTTGGAAACGAGATCCGCGACTTTCGAGAGGGCCGTGAAGGGTGGACAGAGCACGACGTCGAGATCGCTGATGTCCTGCAGATCGAGAAGAAGGTCTTTTACGAGCTGCTCGGCCTCATGGACCGTTTTGTGCATTTTCCAGTTTCCGGCGATGATCGGTCGGCGCGTTCTCATAATTTAAGAAAAATGAAGGTTAAGATTTGTCGGTCAGCGCGGCAACACCGGGAAGAGTCTTGCCTTCCAGGAATTCCAGGGATGCTCCACCGCCGGTGCTGAGGAAGGTGATCTTGTCGGCAAGGCCGCTCTTGTGGATCGCCTTCACGGAATCGCCGCCGCCGACGATTGACTTGGCGCCGCTGGTCGCGACGGCACGGGCCACTTCGAAGGTGCCTTTCGCGAAATCCTTGTTTTCAAAAATCCCCATCGGCCCGTTCCAGAGCACCATCTTCGCGCCCTTCAAGGCTTGTTGATACGCCTCGAGCGTCTTCGGTCCGATATCGACGCCGCACCATCCCTCGGTGATCGCCGTGGAGGAGGTGGGCTTCGCGTTGGCGAATTCGACGATCTTTTTGCCTTTTTTGTCGAGCTTGTCGGTTTCGACGCGCTGCGCCTCGATGTGATCGACGGGCAGCAAAATCTTTTTGCCTTTGGCTTTTGCGGACGCGACGACTTTGCGGCTCAGATCAAGCTTGTCGTCCTCCACGAGAGAAGAACCAACGGCGATGCCTTCGCTTTTGAGGAACGTGTAGGCCATCGCGCCGCCAATCATGAGCATGTCGGCTTTCTCGAGGAGTGATTCGATCACGTTGATTTTATCGCTCACCTTCGCGCCGCCAATGATCGCCACGAACGGACGCTCCGGCTTGTTGAGTTCCTCGCCGAGATATTTGAGTTCCTTCTCCATCAAAAATCCGGCGGCGGACTTCTGGACGTGATGCGTCACGCCTTCGGTGGAAGCATGCGCGCGGTGCGCGGTGCCGAACGCGTCGTTGATGTAGAGGTCGGCGTAGGCGCCGAGCTTCTTCGCGAACGCCGCGTCGTTGGCTTCCTCTTCCGCGTGGAAGCGGAGATTTTCGAGCAGGATGCAATCGCCGTTCTGCATGATGGAGAGCGTCTTCTCGACCTTCTCGCCCACGCACTCATCGACGAACGCGACGGGGCGGAGCAGGAGATCGGAGAGGCGCTGCGCGACAGGACGCAGACTCATCGTCGGGTCGGCCTTGCCCTTGGGACGGCCCAGGTGGCTGCAGAGAATGACCTTCGCGCCGCGTTCCAGCAGGTAATCAATCGTCGGCAACGCCGCGCGGATGCGCGAGTCGTCGGTGATCTTGCCTTCGGCATCGAGCGGGACGTTGAAGTCCACGCGCACGAGGATGCGCTGGCCGCGCACGTCGAGGTCGCGGATCGAAAGCTTGGCCATGGAGGTTTCGGCGACGGCGGTCATGTTCAGAGAAGGATCTTGATCAAATCAACACAACGGTTAGAGTAACCCCATTCGTTGTCGTACCAGCTGATGAGTTTGAAGAAGCGGTTGTTGAGGCCGATGCCCGAGGTCGAGTCAAAGATGCTCGAGTGCGTGTCGTGGATGAAGTCGGTGGAAACCACTTCGTCCGCCGTGTAGGCGAGGATGCCCTTGAGATAGGTCTCGCTGGCTTTCTTCATCAGTTTGCAAATGTCTTCGTAGCTCGATTCCTTCACGGTTTTCACCGTGAGGTCGACCACCGAGACGGTGGGCGTGGGCACGCGGAACGACATTCCGGTGAGCTTGCCCTTCACTTCGGGAATCGCGAGGCCGACGGCTTTCGCGGCGCCGGTGGTGGAGGGGATGATGTTGATGGCTGCGCTGCGTCCGCCCTTCCAGTCCTTCTTCGAGGGGCCGTCGACGGTTTTCTGCGTGGCGGTATAGCTGTGGACGGTCGTCATGAGGCCTTCCTCGACGCCGAGACCTTCCTTCAGCAGTACGTGCACGATGGGCGCGAGGCAGTTCGTGGTGCAGCTTGCGTTGGAAATGATGTGATGCTTGCTCTTGTCGTATTTCTCGTGGTTCACGCCCATGACGACGGTGATGTCCTCGCCTTTGGCGGGGGCGGAGATGAGAACCTTCTTGGCGCCGGCGGTGATGTGCCCCTTGGCTTTTTCCGCGTCGGTGAAGAGGCCGGTCGATTCGATCACGATATCGATGCCCAAAGCTTTCCAGGGGAGGGCGGCGGGACCTTCGCGCACGGCGAGGCACTTGATCTTCTGGCCGTTGACGACGAGCACGTCATCCTCGGCGACGCTGGGCGAGGATTTCTCGCTGTGCACCTGGCCTTTGAAGCGGCCCTGCGTGGAATCGTATTTGACGAGGTACGCGAGGTTGTCCGCGGGGACGAGGTCGTTCACCGCGACAACTTCGATTTCCTTGCCGAGGAGGCCCTGGTCACAAAGCGCGCGAAAAATCATGCGGCCGATGCGGCCGAATCCGTTGATGCCAATCTTGAGTTTCATTTTTTTGAGGGTTTTCCAAAAAGGTTAAAAATGGAACTCTAAGAGTATTCAGAACTCCCTTGGGGGGTCAAACGTTTTCAGACAGCAAAGCGTGACGAATTGTCCCGCGGATTTATTTCAACGGCGCCTTGTGTCCGTCCTTCACATTCACCATGACGGCGAAAGTGCGGAAGACTTCCTGCTGTGTCCGCGCATCGAGGGACCAGACATCCACCTTGCAGGAGGTCTCGCCCGTGCTGACGACCTGGCTGAAGATTTTGATGATGGCGCCATTGGTCACGGGCTCCTTGAAATCGAACTGTCCGAAGAGTTTCGTGACGAATGCGGCGTCGGGAAAGGCGAGCGACGCGGCGTTGTACGCCATGTCGTCGGCCCAGAGCATCATGTTGCCGCCGAAAAGCCGTCCCGCGTGATTCAGGAACTCCGGTCGGATGAAAAGTGTTTTTTCGTGGCGGGGGAAATCCATGGTGTCACCTTGACCAAGAACGGATCTGGCGTCAATCGATTCGCCGTTCGATGGCCTTGTCACCGAGTTGCGCGCGGAGTTGGTCCACGGCCACGGCGAGACGCTGACGTTTTTCAGAAACGGTATCGAAGAAGTCGCGCTGGAACTGGGCGTTCACGAAGTTCGTGGTGCCGAGGCCGATGAGGCGGATTCTGCTTTGGCCGGTTTTTTCCGCCGTGAAGAGCGCGACAGCCTGGTCGTAAATCTGGATTTCGTCCTGCGTCGGCTGGGGAAGCGTCTTGCGGCGCGTGATTGTGGTAAAATCACTGTAGCGGAGCTTGAGAACGATCGTGCGCGTGGAAAGGCGCTCGTGACGAAGCTGGCGCGCGATGTTTTCGGCGTGCGCCATGATCGTGCGAAGGAGCAGTGACGCGTTGTTGGTGTCGATGTCGAACGTGTGTTCGCTGCTGATCGATTTGGCTTCGCATTCCATCTCCACGTTGCGCTCATCCTCGCCGTTCGCGAGTTGATGGATGTGCTCCGCGAAATTTCCCAGGACGGATCTTAGCGCGCGGAGCGAAGTTTTCTGGACGTCGCCCATCGTGTGAAATCCCTGGTCTTCGAGCAGCTTGCGTGTGACCTTGCCGACGCCCCAGATTTTGGAAATGGGCAGCGTCGCGAGGATTTCGCGTTTGTTTTCCTCGGTGATCAAAGTCAGGCCGTCCGGTTTTTCGAGATCGCTCGCGAGTTTCGCGAGAAATTTGTTTGGGGCCACGCCGATACTGGCGTTGAGGCCGCGTTCCTTCCGGATCTGTGTCTTGATGCGTTTGGCGAGCTGGACGGGATTGCCCCAGAGTTGTTCCACGTGCGTGACGTCGAGGAACGCTTCGTCGACGGAAACCTGTTCCACGTCGGGCGTGAACGATTGGAGCACTTTCATGATCTGGCGCGATTCCTGGCTGTATTTGGCGATGTCGGGCGGGATGAAGATGCCGCCGGGGCAGAGGCGTCCGGCGGTGCGCGACGGCATGGCGGAATGGACGCCGAACTTGCGGGCTTCGTAGCTGCAGGTGGAAATGATGCCGCGCTGGTTCGGCGCGGCGCCGATCATGAGCGGCTTGTCGCGGTATTCGGGATGGTCACGCTGCTCGATCGACGCATAAAAAGCGTCCATGTCGACATGCAGGATCCACCGCTTTTTGCCCATGCGGAGAGCATGACGGACCAGATAAGAGGTGCAAAGACGAATTTGTGGCTTGGCAAGTTCCGGCAAGTCGATATAGAGTGTCCGTTCCTTTCGGTCGCGTAGCTCAATTGGTTAGAGCGCCGCCCTGTCACGGCGGAGGTTGCGAGTTCGAGCCTCGTCGCGACCGCCACTTTTTTTAAAGGATGAAGGATGAAGGCAGAAAGATGAAAAAAACGCAGAAAGTGTTTCTTCTTGTTGCGGGCGCGCGGCCCAACTTCATGAAGGTGGCGCCCATCGCGCGCGTCTTCCGTAAACGCGGCATCCCTTTTCGCCTTCTCAATACGGGGCAGCATCATGATCCTGCGCTCAGCGACGTCTTCCTGAAACAACTCAAACTCGGACAGCCACACTTCAATCTCGGCGTGGGTAGCGGCACGCATGCGGAGACGACCGCGCGTGTGCTCGAACGCGGTGAACAAGTCCTGTTGAAACTGAAACCACGCGCGGTGATCGTGGTGGGTGACGTCAATTCCACGATGGCCATGGCGCTGGCGGCGTCGAAGCTTCATTTTCCCGTCGCGCATGTCGAAGCGGGTCTCCGGAGTCGCGATCCATCCATGCCGGAGGAGGTGAACCGCATCCTCACGGATCGGATTTCGGATCTTTTGCTCACGCCGTCGGCGGATGCGGACGCGAATTTGAAAACGGAAGGCGTTTCCGCGAAAAAAATCGCGCGCGTCGGCAATGTGATGATCGACTCGCTCGTCGCGGCGCTGCGTTTCACGCCGCGACCGATGAAGGAGTGTTTTGCGCTCATGACATTTCATCGTCCCTCCAATGTGGATAGTCGCGAAGGATTGAAAAAGCTCGCGGCGTTTCTGGAGAAAAACGCGGCGCAGATTCCCGTGATCCTGCCACTTCATCCGCGCACGAAGGCACGGCTTCAGCAATTCAAACTGTGGAAGCGTCTCATGCAGGTGGATGGGCTGAAGTTGACGGCGCCCATGGCTTATTTTGATTTTGTGCATCACATGCGTTCCGCGAAGGTGGTGGTGACGGACAGTGGTGGGATTCAGGAGGAAACGACGCATCTCGGTGTGCCATGCCTGATCATGCGGACCACGACGGAGCGGCCGATTTGTGTGGAGCGCGGCACGGCGGAATTGATGGGGGAAGATTATGGGAAGGCGCTGCGAAGGCTGCGCGTGATTCTGGATGGAAAGTGGAAGAAGCCGCGTCCGATTCCGCTTTGGGATGGGCACACGGCGGAGCGGATCGTTTCCGCGCTAGTGAAGAAATTCTAAGAAAATTTGGAACTCAGGAACTCAAGAAAAGCAGAGAGATCCTTCGCTCCGCTCAGGATGACAATCTTCTCCTGCTGTCATTCTGAACGAAGTGAAGAATCTCTCCGAAGCCAGCCTCAACAAAGAAGTAGAAGAATTCTTTGGTCTTTTTGTTATACTTGTTAATTGCGACTTATGACTTGTGACTCCCAATGATCGCTCTTGTTGATTACGGAATGGGGAATTTGCGCAGTGTGGAGAAGGCCCTTCAAAAGGTCGGGGGCAACGTCCGCATTGTGCAGAAGGCCTCCGAGCTGAAGGGCGCCGACCGTCTCGTATTGCCGGGCGTCGGTGCGTTTGGCGACTGCATGCGGAACCTGAACGAATGCGGCATGCTGGGCGGCGTGCGCGATTTCATCCAGAGCGGCAAACCGTTTCTTGGAATCTGCCTGGGTTATCAGGCGCTTTTCGAACGCAGCGAGGAAGGCGCGGGCATGCAGGGCTTTGGAATTTTTCGCGGCAACGTCGTGCGGTTTGAGCCGGGTGTTTTAAAAGTTCCGCAGATTGGCTGGAACCAAATTCGTTTTCAAAAACCGGATTGTCCGCTGTTGCGCGGCGTTGCGGACGGCAGCCATGTTTATTTCGTGCACTCCTATTTTCCGCGTCCGGCCGACGCGGGCCTCGTGGCGACGACCACCGAATATGCGACGACGTTTGCCTCGATGATCTGGAAGGACAACGTTTTCGCCTGCCAGTTTCACCCGGAGAAAAGCCAGGCGGTGGGGCTGAAGCTACTCGAGAATTTCGTGCAGCTTCGAGTCTAGAGGCGCAGCATGATTTTGCCGTCGCGTCCGCCGTGCATGGCATGCGTCAGGGCGGTGCGATAGTCCTCGAGCGGATAGACCTTCGCGACGGGCATGTGCAATTTGTCCTGCGAAAAGAAATGGTAGAGCGCGTGGAACATCGCGTCGATTTTGCGCTGGCTGGCGGTGCGATACCATGACGTGAGCCAGAATCCGCGGACGCGCAGATCGCGGAAGATAAGCAGCTTGGCCGGAATGCGGAAAGGCTGACGGCTCATCGCGCCATACGTCACGAGCGTTCCGCGCGGCGCAAGCGCATTTGCCACGTGGACGGCGCTTTCGCCGCCGATGCAATTGAAGCCAAGGCGGATTTCCTGGTTGGCGGCGACTTCCGCGAGTTGGCGCTGTCCTTCCTTGCCCTCGACGATGATGACGTCCGCGCCCAGTGCGCGCAGCTCGGCTTCCGAGCCCTGTCGCCGCACGAGATTGACGGTGTGGATGCCGCGTTGACGCGCGAGCTGGATGACGAGACGCCCCACGCCCGAAGTGGCGCCGTTTTGGATGAGCCAGTCTCCGGCCTGCAGCGGTGCGAAATCCTCCATCAGGCGCCAGGCAGTCGGGGGATTGACCATGAACATGGCGGCTTGTTCGTCGGTGAGGAACGGCGGAAAAAGGACGAGGTCGGAAGCGGGAGCGACCAGCCATTCGCGCCACGTGCCGATGCCGTGCGCGGGCTTCGCTTTGTGGCCTTCCGGCAAATGGACTTCGGAGCCGCACGCGACGATTTCGCCCACGCCTTCGTTGCCGGCAATGGCGGGCAGCGGAGGAAGTTCGCCGTAGGTGCCTTCCATCATGTTGAGATCGGAGGGATTGATCGGCGCGAGCTTCATCCGGATCAGCACATCATGTTCGCCGAGAGTGGGAATTTCCTGGTGCTCGAGAACGGCGACGTCGCCCGGCGTGCCGTGGCGGTGGTACATGACGGCTTTGCCGCTCGCGGGTCGTGAGTGCATGCCTCACTCTTGGTGGAAAGCGGACAGCTCTTCAATCTTTTTGAACGTGCGGACGACAGATCTCTGGACTTTGGACTTGTTCGAGGGGCCCGGGCTGGTACGCTGTGCGGTTTATGTTCGTCATTCCCGCCATTGATTTGAAGGACGGAAAGTGCGTTCGCCTGAAGCAGGGCAAACGCGACGAAGTGACCGTCTATTCCGACGATCCCGTGGCGCAGGCGCGCCAGTGGGAAACAGGGGGTGCCACTGTGATTCATGTGGTGGATCTCGACGGTGCATTCACGGGACAGCAGGCGAATCTGGATTGGGTGGCAAAAATTTGCGCGGCGGTGAAGTGTCCCATTCAGCTTGGCGGCGGATTGCGCTCGCGCGAGGCGGTAGAGCGCGCGCTGGGATGTGGCGTGTCGCGCGTCGTCCTCGGCACGCAAGCGCTGTCGGAACCCTTTCTTCAGAGCATGCTCGCGGAATTCAAAAAGCATATAGTTGTAGGCATTGATGCGCGCGACGGCAAGGTGGCGGTGGAGGGCTGGACGCAGAAATCGGGCGCGGATGCGTTTGAATTCGCGCGCAAGGTGAGCGCGATGGGTGCGATGCGGATGGTTTTTACGGACGTTCAGACGGACGGGATGCTTTCGGGGCCGCCTCTGGCGAGCGTGGGACGGATTTGTACCTCGGTGCAAAGTCAGGTGATCGCATCCGGCGGAGTGGGGAGCGTGCAGGATGTCCAGGCTTTGCAAAAATTGAAGCATCCCAATTTGGAAGGGGTGATCGTCGGCAAGGCGCTTTATGAGAAGAAATTCACCCTGAGGGATGTTCCCTGATTTTTGGGAATCCGCCAGGTTGAAGCGTTGACTTCTTCTCCCAAAAACAACATCATCCACCGCTTACTAACGCCATTTCATGCCAACCGCATTTGTCACAGGAGCAACGGGTTTTATTGGAGGACACATTGTTCGCCGATTGAATCGCCGTGGAATTCAGGTGCGCGCCCTCGCGCGTCCCGGCAGTCGTCGTGACGGACTGGAAAATCTTCCCGTGCAATGGGTTGAAGGCGATTTGAGCAACGTCGCCGCGCTTCGCGCGGGCATTGAAGGATGCGACATGGTTTTTCATGCCGCCGCGGATTACCGGCTTTGGTCGCGTCATCCCGAGGCGATGTATGCGACGAATGTGGATGGGACGCGCAACGTGCTTCAGGCCTCGCTGGATGCCAAGGTGGACCGCGTGGTTTACACCAGCACGGTGGGCACGATCGACCTGAATGGCCATCACGAGTCGGGGGACGAAAGTTCATTTCTGAAGATCGACAAGCGCACCGGCCACTATAAAAAATCGAAATTTCTGGCGGAACAGGAAGCGTTCCAATTTGCGAAGAGGGGTCTGCCCGTTGTGATCGTCAATCCGAGCGCGCCGGTGGGATCGCACGACTGGAAGCCGACGCCGACGGGACGCATCATTCTGGATTTTCTCAATGGCCGCATGCCGATGTATATCGATACGGGTCTCAATTTTGTGGATGTCGAAGACGTGGCTGAGGGCCATTTGCTGGCGGCGCAGAAAGGCCGCGTGGGCGAGCGCTACATTCTGGGCCATCAGAATATGAAGCTGAAGGAACTGCTCAATCTCCTTGCAGGCATCACGGGCATCCCCGCCCCGGACCTGAAGCTGCCTTATCCCTTCGCGCTCGCGGCGGGCTGGGTTTCCGAGACTTTTACGCGCGTTTCCGGCGGCGATGAGCCGCGCGTGCCGCTCGAGGGCGTCTACATGGCGCGCAAATACATGTTTTTCAATTCCGACAAGGCGATGCACGAACTCGGCTATCGTCCGGGCACGGTGCGTTCCGCGTTGTGGAAAGCGGTGCAATGGTTTTCCGAGAACGGCTATCTGAAGCGGCCGCTTCCCTCGAGCTTCACTCCGATTCCCGCCGCGATTCTTCCCAGCCAGGCCGACGTGGCCATGGCCAATGAAGCCGTTGCGGTTGCCGAATAAAATTTCAAAATATATGAAAAAAACCCTCTTCCTCAGTCCTCCCTCCTTTGAAGGCTTCGATGGCGGCGCTGGCTCACGTTATCAGGCCCGTCGCGAAATCCGCAGCTTCTGGTATCCCACCTGGCTCGCGCAGCCCGCCGCGCTCATTCCGAACAGCCGCCTGATCGACGCGCCGCCGCACGACACCACGGTGGCGGAAACGCTCAAAGTCGCGAAGGATTACGAGCTCGTCATCATCCACACCAGCACGCCTTCGCTTCCGAACGACTGCAAGACCGCCGAGGAAATCAAGAAGCAGAAGCCCGACACGATCATTGGTTTCGTCGGCGCGCACGCCGCCGTGATGCCCGAGGAAACGCTCAACGCGTCGCCTTACATTGATTTTGTGGCACGCAAGGAATTCGATTTCACCTGCCTCCACGTCGCGGAAGGCCGCCCGTTCAACGAAGTGAAGGGCATCAGCTACCGCAAGAATAACCGCATCGTCCATAATGCCGAACAGGATTTGATCCACGACATGGACGTGCTGCCCTGGGTCGCCGACGTTTACAAAAAGAACATCGAGATCGAAAAATATTTCATCGGTTATCTGCATCATCCCTACATCTCGCTCTACACGGGCCGCGGATGCCCGGCGCAATGCACCTTCTGCCTCTGGCCGCAGACGATCGGCGGACACCGCTATCGCGTGCGTTCCGCGCAGAACGTCGCCGACGAGATGGCGTACATGAAGAAGATTTTCCCGCAGGTGAAGGAGTTCTTCTTTGACGACGACACCTTCACGGCGAACCTGCCCCGCGCCCGCGAAATCGCGCAGAAGCTCGGCAAACTCGGCCTCACCTGGTCGTACAACTCGCGCGCCAACGTGAACTACGAGACGTTGAAAGTGCTTCGCGACAATGGACTGCGCCTTCTGCTTGTCGGTTACGAGAGCGGCAACCAGCAGATTCTCGACGGCATCAAGAAGGGCATTCAGCTCGAGGAAGCGCGCGAATTCACGCGCAACTGCCACAAGCTCGGCATCACGATCCACGGCACGATCACAGCCGCGGCGTTTCTGAACGCGTTCGTCGACGCGAAATATCCGTGGGCACACATCGACATCGCGGGCACGGCCTGGACGTCTAAGGAAGATCCGCACCGCGCGAAGGGGGCAACGGGCTTCGGCGTTAAGCTTGTAACCGATTGGTTGCAGTCGGCACGTTGAAGCGTGGGGAGCGTTGAGCGTAAAGCGTCATCTCAGACAGCAACTCACTGACACTCCGTTACGCTTCCACGCTCCGACGCTGTTACGCCGAGAGAGCTTCTTCCTGCTTCCGCGTGGCCATGAACTTGAAGAATTCGTAGCCTTCGCGCAGACGGCGTACGCCGGTGCCGCGAGGATCCTGGATCATCGTCTTCACGATGCGGCCGATCGGTTTCG
>Ga0207095_10344_pt1 | contig 10969 bp, 14 predicted proteins | sample Alteio_BWMinHeat_88_FD_153529 | JGI IMG/M metagenome (GOLD analysis project Ga0207095, IMG submission 153529) | Enriched cells from forest soil in Barre Woods Harvard Forest LTER site, Petersham, Massachusetts, United States -... | ecosystem: Environmental > Terrestrial > Soil > Temperate forest >... | reverse complement strand
GGAAGGAAGATTGGCGCACTCTTTTTCTCCACCGTCGTCCAATCTTTTGGTGAAAATGTACCATTTTATGAAATTGGTTAGAGTACTCGACGAACGAATGGTCACCCTTCAGCGGCAAGGAAGAATTGGGTTCTACGGTGCGGCCACCGGAGAAGAGGGGGCGATTATTGGTTCGGCCGCTGCACTTCTTGCCGACGATTGGGTTTTCCCAGCTCTGCGCCAGGGGGGAGTGCTTCTCTATCGAGGGCTTCCACTCATTGACTATCTTTCTCAAGTGTTCGCCAACGTCTTGGACATTCACAAGGGGCATCAGATGCCATGTCATTTCAGCCATCGCAAGTTTCACCACGTCGCTTGGTCTTCCTGTATCGCGACTCAGCTCCCCCAAGCCGTTGGAGCGGCTTACGCGGCTCGCTATAAAAAAGAAAAAAATGTGGTGGTCGGTTATCTTGGAGAAGGAGCGACAAGCGAAGGGGACTTCCACGTTGCCCTCAATTTTGCGGGTGTTTTTAACGCGCCGGTGGTTTTCTTTTGTCAGAACAATCAATGGGCTATCTCGGTGCCAAGAGAACAACAAACCGCATCGACAAGCATCGCGATCAAAGGAAGTGCCTATGGAATTCCTGGGGTTCTGGTGGATGGGAATGATGTTCTTGCCTGCTACGATGCCATGGGAAAGGCAATGAAACAAGCACGAGAGGGGAGAGGTCCAACCCTCATTGAAGCGGTGACCTACCGAATGGGACCTCATTCGACTTCGGATGATCCAAAGCTTTACCGTGATGAACGTGTGGTGGCAACTTGGAAAAAGCGAGATCCGATTTTGAGACTCCGATTGTATTTAGAGCACGAGAAAATCTGGAATGAAGAAAAAGAGAAAGCCTTAGTGTCACGACTTGACAATGAAATTTCGGATGCCATTTCCAAAGCGGAATCACTTCCACCTCCTCCGAACCACACACTTTTTGAAGACACGTACAAAGAGCAACCATGGCACTTGAAAGAGCAAGCGGCTGGGCTCAGCGATGAAGTCCGTTCTACGAAAGGGTAAACCTCAAGGCTATGGAATCCAACAGCGTTATGAACGAACTGAAAAAGGATGCGGTGGTGATTGGCGCAGGCCCTGGCGGATATGTGGCTGCCATTCGCTTGGGTCAATTAGGCAAAAAGGTGTTGTTGGTGGATGAAGATCGCGTGGGTGGAACCTGCTTAAACTACGGCTGCATTCCATCAAAAGCGGTGATCTATTTTGCTAATCTTTTTGGAAAAATAAAAAAAGCGGAAACGTTTGGTCTCAAAGCATCAGGGTTATCTGTCGATCTTAAGAAATTTCAAGTTTGGAAAAACGATGTGGTTAAGCGATTAACCAATGGCGTTTCGACCCTTTGCAAAGGGGTCGAAGTCGAAATCGTGAGTGGAAGAGCAAAATTCAAATCGCCTCATGATATCGAGATTAAGCAAGAAGGAAAAACAGTTCTTGCTTCCGCCCCTTACACGGTGATTGCTACGGGAGCTTCGTCCTTTGCTTTGCCAGGATTTCCTTTAGAAAATCCATGGATCATCACCTCAAAGCAAGCATTGGATTTAGACTTTATCCCGAGGAGACTCCTCGTAATTGGGGGAGGAATTATTGGTTTGGAACTCGGGAGCGCTTTTCAAAGGTTAGGGAGCCATTTGATTGTGGTGGAACTTTTGGATCGGCTTTTGGCCGGCGTGGATCCGGAACTCGTTCGGTATGTGGAACGACCGCTGAAAAAGCGTGGCGCTGAGATTTATCTCAAAAGTAAAGCCGTCTCTTATAAGAAGAAAAGCGAAGAGCTTGAGGTGAGTTTGGAAACTCCGGAAGGAACAAAAACGGTGGTGGTAGACACCATTCTTGTGGCGGTCGGGGTTGAACCGAACACGCGGGGATTAGGTCTAGAAGCCATGGGCGTTAAGACGAATCCTAAAGGTTTCATCACGGTAGACACGCAAGCACGGACGAGCGTCTCCAATGTCTTTGCGATTGGTGATGTCAATGGCCCCCCTTACCTTGCGCATAAAGCGTTTAAGGAAGGTGAAGTGGTGGCTGAAGTGATTGCGGGCCTAGAGCGTTCTCTTGATTATTATGCCATGCCTTCCGCTGTCTTTACCGACCCCGAGATTGCCACCGTGGGACTTACCGAAGAAGAGGCCAAAGGGAAAGGACATGAAATCATTGTGGGACGTTTCCCCATGGGGGCTTCAGCGCGTGGTCTCACCATGGGGGAGAGTGAAGGGCTTATGAAAACCATTGTTGACCAAAAGTCGCATCAGGTCTTGGGTTTGCATCTAGTTGGCCCAGAAGTGAGTGAGTTGATCAGTGAAGGGGCGTTGGCTATCGAAATGGGGGCCATGGCCGAAGACATTGCGGGAACGATTCATCCTCACCCAACCTTGTCTGAGGGGATCATGGAGAGCTTCAAGCAAACCCTTGGGGAAGCCATCCACATCGCCAATCTGCCGAACCTTCGTCCTGAGCCAGCACTCAAGCATGCCCACTAGTCAGACCAAGTGATGACAGCCATTCAATTCCAATGCTAAAAATTCTCACGATTTTCGGAACGCGTCCTGAAGCAATCAAGTTGGCTCCTGTGGTCAAGCTTCTTGATAAAACTCCAGGCGTTCGTTCACGCGTGGTTGTGACCGCACAACATCGCCAGATGCTCGATCAAGTTTTGTCTCTTTTTGCCATCAAGCCTCACGCCGATCTCGACATCATGCTTCACGATCAAACCCTTTTTGAAATCACCACCCGATCGCTCTTGGGGCTGGAGCACCTCCTCGTTCGCGAGAAACCCGATTTGGTTTTGGTTCAAGGAGATACCACCACCACATTTGCCGCTTCACTTGCTGCTTTTTATCACAAATTCGCCATTGGTCATGTTGAGGCTGGTCTACGGACTCTTGACAAATACAACCCGTTTCCAGAAGAGATGAACCGGCGCATTACTACCGTGTTGGCCGATCTTCATTTTGCACCAACCCGATTGGCAGAAAAAAATCTCTTGCGATCCGGTATCTCGAAGAAGCAGATTTTTCTCACGGGAAATACGGTGACCGATGCGCTTAAAGAAATTTTGAAGAAGGGGACATCGCACGCGCATCCCATTTTGAAATCTTTCAAAGGAAGAGAAAAGATTTTGCTGGTCGAAGCACACCGCCGAGAAAATTTAGGGAAACCGATGGAAAACATCTGTACCGCTTTGTCGCGACTTGTTCAAGATTTCCCGAATCTTTCGGTGATTTTTTCCGTTCACAAGAATCCGAGGGTGCGAGAAACAGTTTATAAAGTCTTAAAAGGACAAGAGAGAATTCATTTGGTTGAACCGATGGATTACCCCACCTTGGTGAATTTGCAGAAACGGGCTTATTTAATTCTCACCGATTCCGGTGGAATCCAGGAAGAGGCTCCATCGCTTGGAAAGCCGGTTCTCGTTCTGAGAAAGACGACTGAAAGGCCCGAAGGGGTGAAGGCCGGTGTAGCCAAACTTGTCGGGACTGAGCCAGGGAAAATTTATCATGAAGCGATGACGCTGATCACGAGCAAAGAGCAATACGAAAAGATGAGCAAAAAAGCAAATCCTTATGGGGATGGGAGAGCGGCTGAACGTATCGTAGAAGCGATCTTGTATTACTTTGGGAAGCGGAAAAAGCCACCTTCGCCGTTTTCTGGGTAGAGCCGTGGTTAAGGTCTTCGAAGCTTAGACGGAACCATCGTAAGTGTCAGTTTGGTCGATAGGCGGACTGCTGTCCGTAGTGTCGGCGGCACTAGTGTCCTGGCTGCTATCATCATAGGACTGACTATCGTCGATCACCGAACTAGAGGACACAGCGCTTATTGCCATGCTGTCATCATCCATTGTTAGTCCTCCTAATACAAATATCTAGACCTACACTCATCTTAACAAAGCGCTGTTGCCATTTCTTAAAGGAAGTATGAACAATTTGTGAACACTTTCGAAGAAGGATTTATCACTACACAGTTCAATACTATGTAATCGTTTGGCTACGATTGAAAGCTGACCACGCACAATGAGCTTATGGGATGATGAAGAAAAACGAAAAGAATTGGAATCGCGAATTGACGATTTTAAAGGGTCGGAGCGCAAATCAAGTGAATTCACCGCCTGGACTGGACTTTCTCTTCTCGGTTCACTCGGACTTCTTATCGCTGTAAGCATTGTTGCAGGAATCGCACTTGGCGCTTATTTGGATCGACGATTCCACACAGTGCCGTGGCTTACCCTGGTTGGCTTGTTCGCCGGACTTGGTGCGGCAGCCAAAGGGGGCTATGAGCTCGTGAAATCAACATTGAAAGGAAAGGGACTGTCGTGATCGCCCCAGCCATTTTGGTTGGCATTCTGTTGAGTTGGCTTCAGCTTGAAAGCTTGAAGCGAAACACACGCCGCATGCTTGAGACCGCAGGTTCACGCGGGTCGCAGTGGGCCTCAGTGTTTTTCTTCCGTTGGGGAGCACTTGCTCTCTTGTTTTGGGTTTTTCTCCATTTGTTTGTAAAAGCCATCATCCCGTTTGTCACAAGCTTTGTTCTTTCTGGGTTTATTCTTCGGCATTGGTATCGGAGAAACGTCTATGCCTAACATGGAAAGACTATCCGAAGAAATTCGCCATGCTGTGCAATTCGAAACGCGTTATCCGTTCGGTCATGAACCGCTGACTGCCACTCAAGGTGTCTGGAATTCTTGGGGGGTTCATCTGGATACGTTGGTGTGGACTTGGATTGCGATGGCCATGATGATTGTCTTAGCCCTTTATGTAAGGAAACGAATCATCATGCTCCCGGCGGCACGGAGCCCCCAGAACTTGCTCGAAATGGTTTGGGATTTCTTTGACGGAATCGCGCAAGACCTGGTTGGACACGAGGCAAAGCGATACATGCCCATGGTGGTCTCCATTTTCTTTTTTGTCCTCTTTGGAAATCTGTTTGGACTTATTCCCATTTTTATTCCTTACACTCGGGATGTGAACACAACCGTAGGCCTTGCCCTCTTTAGTTTCCTAGCATTCACCTACTACGGGATGGCCAAGAAAGGATTTTTGGGGTGGGTAACTCACTTTATGCAGCCTGTTCCACAACTGGCGCACACGCTTGAAGGGGGATTGAAATATGTCATGATCCCCATTTTGTTTGTCTTATTTGTGGTCTTAAATATCATTGAAGAGCTCGCTAGAATTGTTTCGTTGTCGATGCGACTTTTTGGAAACATCATGGGAAAACATATTGTGATGACGATTCTTCTTGGCCTTACCTGGTTCTTAAGCTTTATTTTTGAGCCACTCCCCATTTTTGTGTGGCTCATTGGGCTGATTGCTTCGATGGTTCAAGCCATGATCTTCGCTCTTCTGACGCTTGCTTATGTTGCTGGAGCGGTGGGAGAGCATCATTGAGATTTTAGATTTTAAATTTCAGCCTGACTGTATGCCAACGGGGCTGTTAATAAAAAATAATAGGAGGTAATGCAATGGATCCAAAATTAATGGTTTATCTCGGTGCAGCACTCTGTATGGGAATCGGTGCCATTGGCCCTGGCCTTGGATTAGGAAATGCGGTAGGAAAGGCACTGGAGTCGATTGGACGAAATCCGGAGTCTTCCAAGGCGATGGGTGGAACCTTTTTCGTAGGCTTAGCTTTCGTGGAAGCCATCGGCATTTATGCTTTGGTGGTTTCCTTGGTTCTTATCTTCTTAAAGGGGTAATCATTCATGCTTGAATTAGGTCCAACACTTTTTCTCCAGATTGCTAATTTCGCTATCCTCATGTTCTTGCTGTCCAAGATCATCTGGAAGCCTTTGATGCAGGCCCTTGATGGGCGACAAAAGCACATCGCCACGCAAATCAAAGAGGCCGAGGCGATCAATGAAGAAGCTAAAACTGTAAAAGCCCGCTACGAGGCACAGATGGCAGAGGCAAGAACCGAAGCACAGCAAATGGTTCGCGAAGCCACGACGTATGCGGAACAATTGCGGGAGAAGCTTGTCACAGAAGCCAAGGAAGAAGCCAATCGCATTGTGCGGCAAGCCGAGCGCGATGCGACATTGGAGCACGAAAAAGCCATGGCTGAAGTGAAGCGCCACTTGGCGGATCTTACCGTGACAGCCGCGGCTAAAGTGCTTCAGGACACGTTGGATCAGCCGACTCAAGAAAAACTCATGGCTGACTTCGTGCGAAAAGTTGGAGAAAAGTATGTTAATTGAGTCGATTGCTCGCCGTTATGCCAAGGCCTTGTTTGATGCGGCTTTGGCTCAAAGAAGTTTGGACACGGTTAAGCATGAGATCAATGAGTTTGTGAAAACCTTATCCAAAGATGAACAACTGGGAGCGCTCTGGTATTCCACACGCATTCCCGGCGAAGAAAAGAAGGCGCTCCTTCGGAAATTCTTTCCAGGGCTTTCCACATTGGTATTTTACTTTCTCTTTGTCCTTGTTGACAAGCATCGTGAAAAAATCATCGAGAAGAGCGTGGTGGAATACGAGAGATTCTTGCTTGAATTCTACAACCAAGTATTTGTGGATGTAGAGAGCGCCTCTCCGGTTCCGGAATCAATCCAAACTGACCTGAAGGAACGGTTATCACAAAAACTTGGAAAACGAGTGGAGCTTAACCTTCAACAAGATCCGTTACTCTTGGGTGGCATGGTCATCCGAATTGGCGACCATATTCTCGATGGAAGCTTGCGAACAAAGCTGCAGGGACTCAGAGAAGAACTTTTGAAGAACTAAGTTGAGGAAATCGACCTTACGACAAAGTTTCAAGTTGAATCAGGTTCGTGAAAACTTTGACGCTCCTACGTACAAGGAGGTCCGATCAAAAGATTTCCGAAATCCCGTGAGGACACGATGTCCGAACGGGATCGATAGAATGGAGACTCGCCACTGGAGCAAGGATCCAGCCTTCTGGATCGTCCTTTTTAGCTTTGGTCTTTTCTTAGCTATCGCTGCTGCAATTTTTAGCACCGGCAAAAGCATGCCACGAATAAAGCGCGGCATGCTTTTGCTTCATGAGGGGGACTCAGATTTCTCACAAGTCTCTCGTGATTCGCGTACCCTCGACAGTCAGGCTCACCACGTGATCATTGATGCTCGAAGCATCAAGCCATGGGTTCATTACAGTTTGGCAGAAGGCAAGATTGTTCATCCACAATACGTCTCATCCCTTGACTGGGATCTCGCGTTTCGGCGTTATCACATCATTGCAAACGGCGGGGCAATCAACTTGGCGGCCAAAGGGGGAATCCGAGACTTGGGGCCGGTGAAATGGGGTGCGGTTCACGCGGTGCCGTCTTCAGGGTATCTTTTTGACACTCGGACCCCAAGTGGAACCGAGGTGGAGAATCTTGCCATTCGGCACTGGTACAATTACGACTACACTACGCACATCCTAACCCCGATGAATCATGTATACGTCATTCAGTCGCCCAAACAAGATCACTATTACCTGATGCGTATCTTGAATTACTATTGCCCAAAGGGCGAGTCAGGCTGCCTTTCGTTTGAGTACAAGCAGTTTATCGGGGACACACCCCGAATTAAGAAAGCCCTTTAGGCATAAGCTTATCGTAAGAACGTTCTCTGAAATGAGACTTTCAGTAGAAAAATAGGCTTATTCTTGGCTGAAATAAAACCGGGGTGTGTCCCTGATTTTGCTGAAAGATAACAATCTGTTAACAACTGTGGCTTGTGCTTATCGATAATCTTTGATAATATTCTGGGAAAGGAGTATTGGTATGATAACCCAAGCAAGTACAGGATCCACCCACTCAAACGTAAAAGAAATCGCAGTTTTGCCAAAGTTTACCACAGAGGCACTTCAAGCTCTTGTTCACAAGGAGATCATGGCGATTCGCGTTCCAGATTTTTACGATCCAGACTGTGGCCAGAATCTTGGAGACTGCATTCTAGAATATACAGGAAAGAGAATTCTCCATGAGAGCGGACAATCAATGATTCCACGGGTTAGCTCCCGCGATCCGATGTTTCAAGGGGAAAAACGCCCAATGTGCATCAAGCAAGACACAGATTTCCTGGTAAGGCAAGCTACGGGAAAACATTACCCAGTGAGTGAAATTCTTCAGGCTTTAAATGAGGCTTGGCCCAAACGAGCCATCGTTAGCACCGAGCACCCCCAATACGTAGGGAAAGGCGTTTTGCACGGCCCTGAGACTAACACTTATCCACATTGTGATTATGTACAAAGAGGTGACACAGGGAATTTTGCTGCCAATATTTATTTGATTCTTCCGCCCGAAGGTGGAGAGCTCCAAATGATGAGAAACGAAATCTTCCACCAGTGGCAGCAGCAAAACGTTATCATTTCTACAGGGTCCGGGACGAAGGTCTCTCAGCTTCAAGACCATCCCGATTGGCAAGCACTTTCTCCCGGTTCATCCTGTCTTATCAGGCCTGAAGCCATGGAATTGGTTCTTGCTGATGTCACGCAACCTCATGCGGTGAGGCCATCGAAAGATGGTTGTCGTGTCAACTTTAACGTGTTCATCAAACAGAAACGACAGGATAGCCCCTTCATCATTTACCAGTAAAAAGTGGCAGGGCATGTGGCGTGAAGGAGATTCCTGAAACTGACACGAATACGCACAACCAGTCTTTTTCAAGCTCGTGTGCCGAGTGAAGAGACCCGAAGAAGAAGCTGTTTGCTTCTCACCCTGTACCCCTCAGGTTGCAGTGGTTAAGAGAAAAAGCAAAAGGGACGGCTTCGTCCCTTTTAGTATTTCTAAAGCAAGAGAAAGTCAAGAGGTGAAAAACGAGTAAAGATTACCATATCAACGAAAAGATTCGCTCGAGAGAAGTGCGTGTTATCGATGCGGATGGCAAGCAATTAGGCATATTGTCAACTGTAGACGCTGTCAAGCGAGCGATGGAGCAAGACCTCGATTTAGTGGAAGTCTCACCCGGAGGTGTGCCTCCGGTCTGTAAGATTATGGATTTTGGAAAGTTTAAATATTCGCAAAGCAAGAAAGATCGTGAGGTCCATAAGAAGAGAAAGAGTCAACAACTAAAAGAGGTTAAGCTTAGGCCGAAAATTGATCCCCATGACTTTGATACCAAAAGTAAGTTGGTTGCCCGCCTCATTCAGGAGGGGGACAAGGTCAAGGTCACGATCATGTTTCGAGGGCGAGAAATCGTTTATTCCGAGCACGGCCAGCAAATCTTGAGCAAGATTGCTCAAGATGTAGCGAGTGTGGCGATGATTGAGCGTCCTCCCAGATTGGAAGGAAAATCGATGATCATGATCCTGGCTCCTAAAGGAGGGTAATTAAGATGCCCAAAATGAAAACAAAACGGTCAGCCGCCAAGCGATTTCGAGTTACGGGCGGAGGCAAATTAATTCGCGAAAAGCAATTTAGCGGTTGTCATCATATCTTGGAAAAAAAGTCTTCTAAACGAAAAAGGGGCTTCCGGAAAAAAACGCTCGTGAGCGCAAGTGATCGAAAACGACTTGCAAAATATATGCCCTATTTAGGGACGGCGGTGTGAAGAATCATGGCTAGAGTAAAACGTGGTATTATCAAGCTTAAGAAACGCCGAAAACTCAAAAACCTAACCAAAGGATATCGAGGATCCCGAAGCCGCCGGATCAAGACGGCTCAGGAAGCTTTACTTCATTCGCTGCAGTATGCGTTTACCCATCGTCGAAAGAAAAAGCGGGATGCACGTTCGCTTTGGATTGTGCGCATCAATGCGGCATGTCGGATCCTTGGGGTTTCATACAATCAGTTCATTTGGGGTCTGAAGCAACAAGGCATTATTGTGAATCGAAAAATCTTGGCCGAGATGGCTTCTGGAGATCAAGGGACTTTTCAGGAACTCGTTGAACTCAGCAAAACCCAACGTGATCACAAGTCGGTCAAACCCGCTCATTCAAAAGTACCGGAAGCTTAAAGCCAAACTCCCAACAGGCGATCGCAAGGTCGTTCTTGAGGGAACGCGACTGGTGCTTGAAGGATTGAAATCAGGGGCTTCATTCGAAGCCCTTTTTTATACACAGCGTTTTGTTCATTCCGATCGGGCTAAGGCCCTTCCCGAGAATCTCTTTGCCCGCATTCCCAATGGGGAAGCCGTAAGCGAAGAGGTGATGAAAAGCTTGAGCCTGGAAGAAACACCGCCAGGGCTCTGGGCACTGGTTAAAGTTCCGTTAAGAGACCTGGGTGCCTTGCAGAATCCAGTGGTTGTTCTTTGCAACGTTCGAGATCCGGGAAATGCGGGCAGTGTTATACGGACAGCCGAAGCTACCGGATTTTCCGTATGGTTTTCCGAAGAAAGCGTTCATCCCCTTCACCCGAAGGTGGTCAAGGGGAGCATGGGATCCATCTTCCGGATTCCTGTTGAGCAAGGGCCCTTAATCCCGTTCCTTTCAAGGTTAAAGAAGAAATCATGGCTCCTTGTGGGGACCCAGGCATCGGGGGGAAACCCTTATGACATGTGGAAATGGAAGCTTCCGTTTGCGATTCTTCTCGGAGGGGAAGCAAACGGGCTACCTCCGAAAGTCGAACCGCTTCTTGATCTCTCGGTAAGCATTCCTCTCGAGGGGGAGGTAGAATCGCTTAATTTGGGCTCTGCGGCCGCTGTTTTGCTTTTTCAGGCAAGTCGCGGGGGGAAGGGGATGGGGGAGCCAGGTGGAAGGAATTAAGCAAGGCGTGAAAGGCTTTCCAACTTTCCTGAGTAGGGAAGTGTCTAATAGAGTGACGCCTAACCTTAGCCAGGGGAAGATCCAAAAGGGACAGGTGATAGGAATGAAAAAACGACTCGTATCGCTCCTCACATTTCTTATGCTTTCAAGCACATTGCTTTCCATGGCAGAACCAGATCTGGCAATTTACATTCACGGGGAACGTTTCTATGGTGATTATTTGTTACGCGGGCGTGATGTGTACGTTGAATCGGCAGCTCTCCACGAGGCCTTGGGCTTTCCTGA
>Ga0207095_10343_pt1 | contig 11049 bp, 7 predicted proteins | sample Alteio_BWMinHeat_88_FD_153529 | JGI IMG/M metagenome (GOLD analysis project Ga0207095, IMG submission 153529) | Enriched cells from forest soil in Barre Woods Harvard Forest LTER site, Petersham, Massachusetts, United States -... | ecosystem: Environmental > Terrestrial > Soil > Temperate forest >... | reverse complement strand
AAGCTGATGCCATGGTGACGATGAGTGCTAATGTCCCTGACGGATGGACGGAGGCAATTGGCGGCGGGCCATACGTTGTGCCGGCGCACCAGGATGTCTCGCTGTACTTCAGGGCGAAGACTGCCGCAAGCCCAGCCAAGGCCGCACAAAAGCTCACGCTCACAGCCGAGACACCGGGAGCCAGTATTCCACCGATCACCATCCTGGTGCATTCGGATCGCGGGGCTTTGCCGCAGTAGGTCGCACTACGAATCGCCTGATTTTACGGGCCTAATGCGGCGCCATGGCAAACCGTCGGGGCGAGAATATCTCAATAGGATGGGACGATTTGCCTTCGGTGGCGAGCTGGGCAAGTATTTCTCCGACGACCGGCGCGAATTTGAATCCGTGGCCGGAAAAGCCGCAGGCAATGCTAACCGACGGAAACTGCGGATGGAGTCCGAGGATGAAGTGCTCGTCGGGCGTCATGGTGTAGAGACACGTCTTGGCGTTCAAGATTTGGCCGTCGAGCGATGGAAAGCGAGGACTGAGCTTGCCGATCACCGCTGCGAGATCCGACTCATGAACTTCACGATCGACGGTTTCCGGCGTGCACACGACATGGCTGCCATGAATCGCCGCTTTCACGCCTCCGTTAGCGCCGTCGACGGCGGGAAATCCATAGCCCGGACGACCGCCGTAATCGGGTGAGTCACACAAGAACACTGGGAAGCGGTCCGGACGAAAGGGCTGGATCCCGCCCACTGGCTGTATCCAGGTCATCACCTGCCGGGTCACGATCAGCGGGAAAAGCCCTGACAGCGTCTGATTCGCCCATGGTCCGGCGGTGATGACGAGACGCTCCGCCTCATAGACACGTCGATCAGTGAACACCTTGACTCCAGCTGAATCCGCGCCCCAGCCAAGCACTCTTTCCTCAAAGTGCAATTCCGCTCCGCACCGCGCGGCAACCTTTAATTGCACGCGAATGCACTCCTCAGCCAACAGGTATCCCGCACGCTCTTCGTAGACGGCGATGTCGTTTGCGAGCGGCGTGATGGCGGGGAATCGTTCGCGGATTTGACGAGGGCTCAGCACTGCGTACTTAATTGAGTGCTGGTCGGCGGCCGCGATGCCGCCGCTCACGAGTTGGCTGTCGGCAGAGCCAAGGATGAGGCCTCCCGTGATGTTGAGTAGTTTTGTTCCGGCATCTGCTTCGAGTTTTTCCCAAAGCTCATACGCACGCAGCACGAGAGGCAGGTAGGCAGGGCTCTCCCAGTATGCCTGCCGAATCATACGCGTGCCGCCGTGGGACGACCCTTGATCGTGCGGCGAGACGAACTGTTCGATGCCCAAGACCGACATTTGACGCTGCGCCAGTTGTTGCGCGGCTGCGCTGCCCATGGCGCCAAGTCCGAGAACGATTACGTCGTAGTTCATAAGGTTTTGGCGCGAGAGCAAATATCGAAGTTGCGATCGTGAGCATGACAGTCGCAGCTCACTCTATCGGCGTGATGAAAACGACGCAAGCTTCATTAAACTGACTTAACGAGCCCCAGTCTTATCAGGCTCTCAGCCGTGGAGAGGATTGACTCCTGATTGGACCGCGGAGACCAGCCAAGTATGCGCCGGGCCTTCGCGTTCGTTGCGTTTTTGGTCTTCCCGAGTTCGGGAAGGATTTGTTTGACCGCAGGATCGCGAAGGGATGCCAGTCGGACCAGCCAATTTGGTAGTTCTCGAGTGGGTACTTTGCGCGCGGCGGCTCCCAAGTGCGCTTTCAGGATCTGGGCGATCTCGAGGATGGACATAAAATCCCCGGCAACTGCGAGGAAGCGCTCTCCCTTGGCGGCGGGATCAGTCATCGCACGGATATGCAGATCGACGGTATCGCGCACATCCACGGCGCCAAAATTGAGCTTTGGACATCCGGGAATTGCGCCGTCGAGCATGCGTTGAACGATCAGAATCGAGGTGGAAAAATCTGGACCAAGCACCGGGCCGAAGACTCCCACCGGATTTACGACGGAAAGCTCAAGGCCGGCGCCTTCGTTCTCGATGAAATCCCATGCGGCGCGCTCAGCAATGGTTTTTGATTTGACGTAGGCGGTCGTCCCTGGCGCGTCAGGATTCGTCCAGAAAGTCTCGTCAAAAGGCTTTTCCTGCGGAGGGTGGCCATAGCCAATCGCGGCAAACGAAGACGTGAGTACTACGCGCTTCACGCCGGCATCACGTGAGGCACGAAGCACCCGCAACGCGCCCTCACGCGCGGGAACGATCAGTTCGTCGTCATGGCTGGGAACACTGGCGGGAAAAGGCGACGCAACGTGTAAGACATAATCGCATCCAGCCACCGCGGTGGGCCATCCGCTATCCATCTCAAGATCGGCGGCAACGAATAACAACCGATCGCCCGGATCAGAGCCGCCTTGCTTGAGCATTGCGCGCACATCGGGCTCGCGGTTCAAGCTTCGCACCGAGGTGCGTACCCTATGACCTGCATTCAACAATTGCAGAATGGCGTGGCTGCCGATGAAGCCTGATCCGCCGGTAACCAGTACTGTGCTCATTGCCACCTCGCGTTGCGGACGAAAATAGTCGCTTCAACCAGAATAGTGGCAGAGTGCTAGACGGCTTCCTCCGGGGCCGCACCGATTGTGAACGAAACGCTCTGTTCGCCGAGCCTGGGGTGGCGGGCAGTGAGGCGAACGGTACCGGCGAATTCGGCGGCGCGAATCCACACCGCACCGGTTCCGCCGATCAATGCGAATGGATTGTCGCCGATCAGCTTTGCCGGGCCTTCCAACGTGAAGGCAATGGGATCATTCGCATAGGTCCTGATCGCGCCGAATTCGTCGGTTACGCGCACGACGACGCGCGTGGTGTCGGCCCCATCCGCGACCAACTCGTGATCGTCGGGCAGCAACGCGAATTTGCTGTCGGCACCTTTACCCGAAAACATTTTGGTCATCACGAGCTTTCCGCCAATGTATCCCTCGGCGCGCAGATCGCCCCAACCCACCTTGAAGTTGCTTAGATCCAGCGTCATCAAGTCGAGAATGAAGGGCGGATACTTGAGGTGATTGAACTCGGTGCGCTCGGGATCGATCTCCGCCAGCTGGACCCACGCATTGTTCTGGACGCTTTCATTGCGCGCCGATATCTTGATGTGGTCGCAATTGGAGCAGAAGACCGCTCGCGTGAAACCGACGGACTCATCGCTGCGGGCCCAGTGAAATGCTGGTTCGAGCACAATCTCCTCCTCGGGATCGCATTGCGATTTATAGAATCCCGCGGCCGGCTTCGGTTCGCGGAAGATGTCGGTGACGCCGTGGTAGCAGATGCGATCGCCGGCCCCGAAGTTGGAGTGGGTGTTGTAGTCAAACGCGCACCACCCTATACCGCCCGCATACTGAGGGTTCGACGCCAGCTGATTGTGGATGCGCGCGTGACGCAGGGTATGTTCGCGCTGGCGCTCATCATCATCGGTGGTCTTGGTAGGGAAGGTGTGGCCAACAAATTCGGTGTTCAAGTAGCGAGGATGATTCGGCGGTCTGAGCGGGAAGCCGAAATCGTTCACCGTAAAGACATCTTCGAGTAGCTCCGATTCGGGGAAGTTTCGAATGCCGCCGGTCTGACGCGAATCATCGAGCGCATGGGCAAGCGCGTTGGTGCGCGTATAGAAATTGTGATCATCGGGCGACTCGTTGATCCGCACACCCCAGAGGACGATGGAAGGATGGTTCCAGTCGCGCCGGATCATGCGGCCCACGTTGTCGATGGCGACCTGTTTCCAACTCTCGTCGCCGATATGCTGCCAGCCGGGAATCTCTTCGAGCACCAGCAGGCCGACCTCATCGCACCGATCGAGGAAATGGCGTGACTGCGGGTAATGGGAGGTACGCACGATGTTGCAATGCAGGTTCCTGCGGAGGATGTCAGCATCTTTGCGTTGGGCGCGCGCCGGCATTGCCTGACCGACGAAAGGAAACGTCTGGTGCCGGTCAAGTCCGCGCAGCTTGACGATTTTTCCATTCAGAGAGAAGCCGTGGTCGGTAAAGACCGCTTCGCGAAATCCGATGCGGCGCGTTTCCTCATCGACCACCTGACCCGAGCGGAGCAGCCGGACGTACACCGTATAGAGCCTGGGGTTCTGCAAGTCCCAAAGCTGGAAGTTGGCGAGATGCGGAATCGAAACGACATGCCGCGCGGGGTCCTTCAATGTCTGGGTTGTGGAATAAACCGCGGCATCATTGTACGGGTCGAGCGATGTGTCATGAGCGGCAGTTCCACTGGCGGCATCGACTTTGCCCAACGGACGGGTGGCCTTGGCGATCACGTTGTCGCCATCGCGCAATTCGGCCTCGATTGAGAATGGCCCTCCACTCACAACCTCGCCGGCAAGATAGCAACTCACGTCGAGCGTAGGATTCCCGCTCATCACATCCCGGGGCTGAGCGAAAACGTTATCGATATAGGTTGTAGGGACAATGCGCAGGCTCACTTCACGATAGATACCACCGAAGGTCAGGTAATCGATCTCGTAGCCAAAGGGAGGAATATCCGCACGCTCCGTCGAATCAAGCTGCACGACCAGCACATTGTCGGCGTCCTTGCGCAGGTTCTTGGTCAGCTCGAATGAGAACGGCGTAAAGCCGCCACGGTAGTCGCCCAGCTTTACGCCGTTGATCCAGACGGTCGACGCGGTCATGGCGCCTTCGAAGTCGACAAAGACGCGCTTACCTTCAGCGTCTTTGGGGAATCGGAAGCGGCGGCGATATGTGGAGATGAACTCGTAATCCTTATCGTCGAAGCTGTGCCAGGGCAGTTCGATATTGCTATGCGGAATGACAACGCGCTCGAATTTGGAGTCGTCAAAATCAGTAGACTCGGCTCCCGCGACTTTTGCCGGATGATAACGCCAGTTGCGATTGATGGAGAGAATGGATCGACCCCGCATAGCCGGCTCCCCGGCCGGCAAATGCGATGCAGAGAGTGCCGTCGAAGCCAGTACAGCACCGGCCGTCTTGATAAAGTCGCGTCGAATCATCCATGTCTCCGTTCTTAACTTGAAAGAAATGATTTCAGCCGATCCAATTGCGAAGGGCGTGTCCCAGCCGACTCAGAGAAACCGGCCCCGATTCCTGCTCAAGAGTAAACTCCGGAGGCGCCACCATGTAAGCCTGGGAAAGGCTCTCCGCAATGCAAATGCACACAGTCGATTGCTGGTACTCTTCGTACCGTCCCGCAGCGAGCCACACATATAGCGCCAGCATCTGCGCGTCTACGGCGCTGCCCTCAAAATCATCGACGGCCGGGAGTGGATTCACCTGGTCTGGGTTATCAAACACGGCCACGCCGGTAAATGGCTTGGGTTTACTGCGCACGCCAAACCGCGCGACGACGAGGGAGGGCCGGGCGCGGCGGAATGCCTCCGATGCCGCCCATTCCACGAACGAGTTGCCAAAGATGACGGCGCCATTCCCCGAGAGGTAGAGGGTCCGAACAAATTCCCGTACTGCCGGGTCCGCGGCTACTTCAGGAGGACACCAGGGAGAAATATCAACCCGGCGCAGGCGATCGAAAACGGCGTCGGCATCGGCGAGATCCTTCCGCATGGTGTTCATCTCGTGCGAGAAGTTTTGTCGGCATGTATCCAGGCGCCCATAGCTGAGCAATACGGGATTGGAAACTGAAGTGACAGAAGTCTCACCTGCCACAAGAGAATCGATCAGTTCAACTCCGGCCTCGATCACCCAGGTATCCGCGTGGGTGACAGCCGGCCGGTTGCGCGCAGCTTGCAGGATTCCCTCCGACGCATTGCCGCCCGCAGACGCGGTCCCGGCAAGAAGCAATTGAAGCGGGCTTGACTTCGGTTCCGCCGCGCCCAGATCCAGTTGCATTGGCTTGCCCATACCTTGCCATCGATGCCATGCGGTTGCAGTGTTGAGGGAAAGCGACCTGGGGATATCAAGCAAAACCAGGCGGTGAGGCGGATTCTCTGGGTTTCCATGGCTTTCGCGTGCATTGCGATCGGCAGCATCAAATACAGCCTGGACGGCGCGGCGCCACTCTTGAAAATACGGGGACCGCGCCAGCTGAGACGAGTTCTGAATGGTCTGCTCGGTGGTGGAAAACTGCCATTGCCGCACCCCCATTCTCTTTTCCAGTTCCACGACATCCTGGAAAAGCGCCGAGGACTGCTCGGCATTGAGGTGCGCGACGTAGACGAGAAGCCGCTCGACCGATTGTCGCTCGTTGGGAAACAGGTAGCTCCATTGATGGAGTTGCTGATTGACGAAGGGAAGGAATGTGAGCGGCAGGCGCTTGAGAACGCCCTGATTCAGGGCCTCGTCGAGTTGCCCGGGATACCTGTCCGCTTCCACCATATTGAATGCACCAAATCGTGTGGTCACACAGCGCTCGCCGCCGGCTATGCGCGAAACTCAGCCAGCTTTGCGCCTTGCGTTTGGATCGGTCTGCACCCGAGAAGTCCGGCCAGGGTCGGACAGACATCGACATGACGGATAGGGCGCTCGATTACCTTAGGCTTGTCTATTCCAGCGCCCAAAGCCATCATCCACGTGTCCCGGGTGGAATCGTCGTTGGCGCGGTGGTTGAAAAAACCATTGGTCGAAGAACCATCCGGATCCCGGCCAAACTCGGGCAGGATGACCATCGTGGTTCTGCCCTTGTATTCCGGATTGACCTCGACCTCCTGCCAGAGTTGCCAGGCGAGGCGATCCGCGGTTTTGATTCCGGAAAGATGCATGGAGTAGGAACCGAAGTGCGCGGCTTCAACGTCTGACAACGCCACGACCAGGACCCGAGGCGAGAACTTGCGCATCACCTCTCGGGTCATGAAGAAGGTAAGCTCGTCGCCTGACGTGGGCCCGCCGCCGTGCACAAAGCCGGCGATGGCGGCTTCGATAGTCGTGCGTGCGCGCGGATCAAGGCGTTCTGATGCGTCGAATACATTCCAGCCCAGGCCCTCGTAATTGCTTCCCTCCATGGCACTTTCGAGTTCCGCTTCTACTTTGTTGCGATCGGCCATGTTGGCGGTGCGCCCGCCGCGCAGGGCATCGGCCACCGCTGTCAGCATCAGTTGCTTGGGAAACACGACATTGGCGCCGTATGCCGGCCCGAAGTCCGATGCCGAACTGGCACCAATCAGGCTCGTCAATGCCTTGTTGCTGGCCACGACCCAGGTGTCGCTGCGGTCGATCTTCTGCTCCTTGCGAAACTGTTCAAACAGCGTAGGCGTACTGGGGGCGAGTTTGCCCCAGTCATCGACGCGCTGCCAGTTGCCGGTGAGGATACTGGAGATGGCATTGAAGTGCGCCGTCACCCCTTCGTTGCGTGCGTGCGGGTAGAACAAGGATTTCGGGAAGAGATCACCGGCGAGATGGGGAATGTTCTCAAGGCCTTCATGCGAGAAAGTCTCGGCGCGACGGACGCCGCCGACGATGACGATGATGATCTTCTGGCCGGATCCGCCAGTTGGGATCGCTTTATCGTCCGCGTGCGCTCGGGGAAGGATCATCCCGGCTGCCAGCAAGCCCGCAGCGCACAAAAAGGTCCGCTTGGAAAGATCGACAACGAGTTCAGGATCGCGACCCAATGCGGACGGACCTGGCACCTGCTGGCGGACACTCATACCCATCGGCAATCCTCCCCGGGAATATTCCCTGGAAGTGCAGGCTTCACGCCGGCGCAGTGAAGTGAAAGTAACAAGATTATAGGCGCAGCAAAGGCTCTTGCTCAAATCGCGCTGGAGGCCTTCAGCTAAGGGCGAGCGAAAGGAGCTGACCTAGATCCAATTCGGAGCTGGATTCCGTCCCCTTGGGTAGCGAGGGCGCGATGACGAGCGCCTGGGTGTGGCCTTCAAACCATGCCAGGAAGGATGAGCGCTCCGAGGCGGGAAGTCGCTGCTGATTGATCCAATGATAATAGGCGCCCATATCGGCATCGACCAGCGAGCCGATCGGGTCGAGCTCGGGATTAGCCTTCGGACTTAACAGCATCTCGTTCATGGGCCGCTGCCGCTGCCGGGGTGCGAAACGCACGAGCAGGGTAAGTGCCTCGGCGCGACGCAGCACTTCCCGTGCCGTCCACTGCGCGAACGTGGTACTGAAAATCTGGGTTCCGGAACCTTCAGTGAGCAGTTTGACCTTGAAACGATCGAGGACTGCATCTCCAGCCTTATCCATTCCGAGATCGGCGGGGACGAGGCGCGCCATGTCGGTGCGCAGTTCTTCAGGGCCCATGCCGGGCCGTTGTATCTCGGCCTGCATCTTCTTCAACAAGGCAGCGCGCGCCGGTTCCAGTCCCTTGTACGATACCGATGTCAACGCCGGACTGTGATCGGCGAGTTGGCCTCCATCGACATACCAGTGCCCATAAGGAACGGGATGCTCCCTTGCGCGGGCCTCAACGCCGGACAGTAGCAACTCCAGCCCCCGGTCGGACTTCACGTTCTTGAAAAAAGTCCCGTGGGAGCACAAGTTGCGGAACAATTTGCCGTCGTAAGACGCGACACCTTGGCCGATGACGGCGATTCCAAGGCGGCGCATGGCAATGGACTCGGCCGGGATCGCGGATTCGAGTTGCGCACCGTAGTCGGTCGCCGCCTTGCTGAAGGCATCAAGCTGATGCGTGCTCCAAAGATAGGCCGACTCTTTTTCCACGAACTGGGCGGGCAAATTGATCCAGTCGAACTCCTCCAGTGTTGGGGAGAGTGACACGCGCGAGAACGGCTGGAACCGGTCGCGGAGTTGGCCCGACGAAAGCGAAGTGAGGTACGCCAGTTCCTTGTCAATCGCCGTTCGCTCCGCGGGAAACTTGTAATCGTAGTCGATTGCTTCTCGAAGCAGACTGGGAACAAAGCTCAAGGGAAGCTGCTTCAGCACGTCGAGATGCGCCTCGATCGCCTTCCTCGCCTCGGGAGGATAGGCAGCGAAATTTGTTGGTTGAAGATCGCGAGGCAGCATACGATTTACAACAACTCCCGAATGGGCTTGCCTTGAGACTGAGCGGGCGAGAAGCCCATGATCGCACCGAGGCTCGGAACCAGGTCGATGGACTGCACCGGGGTGTCATACACCACGCCCTCCCGCACGCCCGCCCCGAGAGCCATCATCCATGTAGTGCGACTGGCGACGTCGCCAGTGCGATGGCGTTGAAAGCCGTTGCCGCCAGCGTCGTAGTCGGAATCGCGTCCGAAATCGGGGAGGACAAAGAGGGTCGCGTTGCCGGCATATTCGGGCTCGTTCTGCGCCGCTTTCCAGAGCTCTGCGCAGAGACGATCGGTGCGCCGGATTGCATCCACGTAGAGCGAATAGGCTCCTGTGTGCGCAACATCGATATCGTGCATCGTGATCCACAAAAGACTGGGCGCTTCCTCGTGCATGAGCCTTTTCGCAATGTAGACCGAGAGCTCATCCGGGCTCGATATGGTTCGCGCATGGGCCATGAAATCATCCACCGAGAGCTTGAGGATCATCTCCAGTTGCTGCATTTCAACTTCGCCGCCGGCGATTTGCGGGGTATAGAGGGGGTTCTCATAGTTATCCCGCAGCAGGTGTTCATAATCGGTCGTGCCGCCGGATGTAGCTGCGCTGAGCAAATGTTTGGGAAGAATGACCCGGGCTCCCTCGCCTTGACCGTAGGGGCGGCAATCGCTCTCGCCAATGCGGTTGAAGCCATTGCTGGGCGCGACCACCCACGCATCGGACGATGGACGCTTCAAATCTTTGCGGAAATATTCAAACACGGTGGGGTGTTGAGGGGGGATGGCGGAGAAGTTATTGAGCGTTTCGTATACGCCCGTTGCCAGGCTCGCGGTCGCGACGTAGTGGCCAAGGATTCCCTGGTTCGTCACGTGAGTAAAAAAGCTTGATTGCGGGGCGAGCTCGTGCAGCATGTTGGGAATGTTTTCCTGCCCCTCGGGCGCAAATGTCTCCTGGTCCCGGGCTCCGCCGCCGAAGGTGATGACAATGACTTTGCGCTTTTTGCGAGCGGCTTCTCCCCGGACGAAGGGGCTCGCGCTCATGAGCGCCGAACCGAGGGCCACCCCCGCGGCGGAGCGCAGAAAATCGCGCCGGCTGCGGCTCAGACCGCGCGCTGCCTCACAGCCACGGAGCGCATCCGATGGCGTACTTCCTGTTCCTAATCTTCTGCTGTACGACGACCTCTGCATTGGCATCAACTCAAGGGGAAGATTGGACGCGCGCTTCGACGCGCGGCGTGTGACTAGGGTTTGCTGGTCCCGGTACCCTTTTCGGAGTAGACAAATTGCTGGACTTCGGCCCTTTCCTTCTCCACCTCGGCTAGATGTTCTGCACGAAGCTTCTGGTAGACCGCGAATTCTTTCTGCGCGCTCTCCTTGTTGCCGATGTGCACATAATCTGTACCCAGGCGGTAGTGAGCGTCCGACAGGTTCGGATCCAACACCAACGCACGCTCATATTGGGGAATGGATCTTTCGTACTGGTGCTGGTCGGCATACAAGTTACCGAGCTGGATGTGCGCCTCAGCCAGGGAGTCGTCCAGGGCAATCGATTTTTGCAACAGAGACTCCACGGTGGTCAAATCGGTGCCTGAGTCCTCCACCCGCTTCCCCTTCCACAGACTTACCGCGTAGTAGTACTGGGCAAGCGCATTGCCCGGCTCCAACTCCGCGTAACGGTGAAACCTTTGGATTACGTCCTCCGCCTGCAGAGGAGAACTGTTGTAAGCCTTGGACAGGAACACGTAGCAGCGCGGGTCGGAAGGATTCAGGTCGGCGGCAGCAATGAGAGCCTTAATCGCGTCGTCGTATTTGCCGCGAGAGTAGTAAGCCAACCCTAACCCGATGAAGATGCGGGGCGATTTTGGAAACCGCTGCGCGCCCTGCTGAAAAATCGCAATCGCCGGCTCGTAGGTTCGGTGGAGGAGCATTTCGCTTCCCCAGTCGAAGATGTTGTCTTCGCTGGGATCGAGGTGTGCAGCGGCTTCAAAGTCGTTCGCCGCCTCCACATATTTGCCGTCTTTTTCGTCGATCTGACCGAGCAGGTTGTGCAGTTCCCCGGTGTC
>Ga0207095_10342_pt1 | contig 11066 bp, 9 predicted proteins | sample Alteio_BWMinHeat_88_FD_153529 | JGI IMG/M metagenome (GOLD analysis project Ga0207095, IMG submission 153529) | Enriched cells from forest soil in Barre Woods Harvard Forest LTER site, Petersham, Massachusetts, United States -... | ecosystem: Environmental > Terrestrial > Soil > Temperate forest >... | reverse complement strand
ATTCCGTAAGACTACGTTCCAGCGCCACCTCCAGGCTTGGGTGCGCTCCGAACGAGGCGAACACACCGCCTGTCCGCGGGTTCATCAAGGTGACGCACATTACCGGGTACACCCCGCCCAACGACGCATCCTTCACCAGCACCGGAAAGCCCTGCGCTTCCAACCCCTGAATGCCGGCCAGAATGCCGGGGTATTTCGCCAGCACTTCCTGGGGCACATCAGGCAATGCGATTTCAATTTTGTTGAATGGGATTTTTCTGGCCATGGTGAAAACTCCAATGCCGAGGAAGCTGCAACGTTGTTCGGAATCCTCGAAGAGATGGGCAAAGAGGTGTACATGGCGGTGTATGAGCATTTAGGTCCTGCTGCATGCCGGATTTTGGTTCCGGGTTATTCGGAGGTTTATCCGGTGGAGGATCTGGTCTGGGATAACACCAACAAGGCGCTGTTGTTCCGCGCCGATATTTTGAACTTGCATCGCCTGGATGATGCCAGCCTGGAAGCACTGCTTGAGCGTTTGGATAATAACGAGCTGGATGATTACTCCGACATAGCCACATTGATCGGCGTCGAATTTGACGAGAATACGCCCTGGGGTCAGCTGACAGTTCTGGAGTTGAAGCTGCTGATTCACCTCGCCTTGCAGCAATTTGACGCGGCGCAAGATCTGGTGGGAGCCTTCCTGCAGTACAACGACAACTCGGTTGAACGCAGATTGTTTTATCAGGCCTTGAATGTGGTGCTGGAGGTACTGCTGGATGATGACCTGGAACTGGATGATTACGCCATTAATTTCCGCCGGATGTTTGGCAACCCACGGATGGACGCGGCGATAGGGTCAGTGGACGGCAGCGTGCGCTTCTTCGGCTTAACGCCAACGAGTATGAAACTAGAGGGGCTCGATAGACACCAGCGCCTGATCGACAGCTACAAAAAACTGCACGTGGCGCGGGCCAATGTGGCGGCTACATGATGCTTTAGTCGTTCTGGTAACATCTGGTCAGGATGCACGATAGACACCTGCCGCTTGGTCAGATTGAAGCAAGGAAAAACAGCGAACGTCATGAAATTTTCCTTTCCAGTAGCCATACTGCCTCAGGATCCCCTCTTCCTGAAAACCTAAACGCCGTAGCGTGGAAATAGAACGACTGCTGTCCAGGTCGGTCGTTGCCTGTATCCGGTTTAGTGAGAATTCCTGGAAGCCGAATTCCAGGATCGAGCTCAAGGCCTCCTGCATTATGCCCATTCCCCATTGTGTTTTAGCCAGATCATATCCAATTGAGGCAGACTTGAAATCACGATTTCGGCCGAAATATCCGCAAGTTCCTATAAGCTGAAAATCTTCGCGCCTCACAATCCCCCACCTGACTCCACTACCGCTCGCGTAAAGCTGACTGTGCGACTCAATGATCTGACTCGCTTGCTCTAACGACGTAATGGGATCTATGTCGTAATACCGTGTGACATCGGGATCAGAAAATATCGAGTAAATTGCATCGATATCTGCTTCGCTTGTAGACCGCAAAAGTAACCGCTCCGTCGTCAACTCGGGATATTTCATGTTCAAGTGCCTAACGGGGGTGTGGGAAAAGTATATCCTCATGCTGCCATAGGTGAACGATGTTAGCAATCTGACGCCACCTGCATATTCATTTTTTGTGAAATACTCTCATGCCTGTTATTAGAGTTAATTCCACCATTGGATATGCAAGATTTCAACAACGAGAAAACAAGAATATTCATGCGCAATTTACTATGTACTGTTCTACTGTTTTCCTGCGGATTCATGGCAAATACAGCCGTGGCAGATATCGCAATTCAAAATCCGGATTCGAGAACCGCAACCTCCCTGGACGGCCGGTGGGATTCCATAATAGATCCTTATGAAAACGGTTTTTATAACTATCGCTACGAGGAGTCAGCCACCGGTTATTTTAAAAACGAAAAACCGGCGTCCCCATCCGATCTGGTTGAATACGACTTTTCAAGCTCGCCAAAATTAAAAGTTCCCGGGGATTGGAATACCCAGGACGAGAAGTTATTTTTATATGAAGGGACGGTTTGGTATCACCGTGATTTCGACATAGAACCAAAATCAGGCCAACAATATAGTATTTATTTTGGGGCAGTAAATTATCGGGCAACGGTCTATTTAAATGGTGAAAAAATCGGTGCCCACGAGGGCGGTTTTACACCATTTCAATTTGACGTATCGGCACGCATAAAGCCGGGCAAAAATTCGTTGGTTGTAAAGGTTGATAATCGCCGCGAGCGCGACCAAATTCCTACATTAAATACCGATTGGTGGAACTACGGCGGCATTACCCGCTCCGTAGAAATATTGGCATACCCGCGCACGCACATAGAGGATTATTTTGTACAGTTGAGTAAGGCCAATCCGGGTGCCATAGAGGGCTGGGTAAAAGTGAACGACAGCAGTACAGATTTACCTGGCGGGTCACAAGTTGAAATTCAAATTCCTGAATTAAATATCAAACAAAAAATGAATGTGAACAAGGCGGGAGTAGCCAAATTCTCCATTCCCGCGAAGCCGGTATTGTGGAATCCTGAAGCCCCAAAAACATATGCCGTGGTTTTAAATTACATGCAGGATGTGGTGCGCGACAAAATTGGTTTCAGGACGATCGAAGCACGAGGTGAAAATATTCTACTAAACGGGAAGTCGATTTTCCTGCGAGGCATTAGCATTCATGAAGAATCGCCGCTTCATCCAGGACGTGCATGGAGTGAAGAGGACGCGCGCCAAACACTGCAATCGGCAAAGGATTTGGGTTGTAATTTTGTCCGGCTTGCCCATTACCCCCATAACGAAAACATGGTGAAAATGGCTGATGAAATGGGGCTTCTGGTATGGTCCGAAATCCCGGTTTATTGGACCGTTTTATTCAACGATCCTGCCGTTTATGCGAAAGCCGAAGCGCAACTAATAGAAATGATTAGCCGCGACAAGAACCGTGCATCCATCATTTTGTGGTCGATGGCGAATGAAACGCCGAACGGTGCAGCACGCTTCAAATTCATCAGCCAATTGGCGAAAAAGGCGCGCCAACTTGACGATACCCGTCTGATTACCGCGGCATTGGAAACGCACAACGACACAGAAAAACTAAAGGTGATTGATGACCCCTTGTCTGCAGTGGTGGACGTTATCGGCATCAACAGTTATTGCGGCTGGTATGGCGGAACGCCCGGTAGCTGCGTAAATATTAAATGGTCCTCGTCGTATCACAAACCCATGATCATGAGCGAGTTCGGTGCCGACGCATTGCAGGGATATCACGGAGATAAAGATCAACGCTGGACGGAAGAATATCAGGCCGATGTCTATGACAATAATCTAGCGATGATAGCTAACATCAGTTTCTTGCGAGGAGTCTCGCCCTGGATCTTAAGGGATTTCCGTTCGCCACGGCGCCCACTGCCCAACATCCAGGATTTCTGGAACCGGAAAGGCCTCATTTCCGATAAAGGCATCAAGAAGAAATCGTGGCATATCCTGCATGATTACTATCTTAAAAAAGCGGACCTCCGGGAAGAAGGGAAAACGGATTTTTAACGTGTTAAATAACTGGCAGCAAACCTGCCAGTGTTGATAGGCGCTTAGCCGCGCACTGCCGCCTCGATCTTGGCGACGTCAATCTTTCGCATCTCCATCATCGCCTCGAACGCGCGCTTCGCCACATCACCTCCCCTGGCCATCGCGTCGGTCAGGACACGCGGCGTGATCTGCCACGACAGGCCCCATTTGTCCTTGCACCAGCCACACGCGCTCTCTACGCCGCCGTTGCCGACAATCGCATTCCAATACCGGTCTGTTTCCGCCTGGTCGTCGGTGGCGATCTGAAATGAAAATGCTTCGCTTTGCTTGAAGGTATCCCCACCGTTGAGGCCGATGCACGCAACACCACATACCGTGAATTCGACCGTCAAAACGGCACCCGCTTTGCCGCCAGGGAAATCGGACGGTGCGCGGTGAACGGCGCCGACTGTGCTTTCGGGAAAGGTCTGGGCGTAAAAGTGCGCGGCCTCTTCGGCGTCATGGTCATACCATATGCAGATCGTGTTTTTTCTCATCATTACTCTCCTTTATTTACCGTCACCAGGGAAATCCGCACCTGTTGACATTAGAACTCCTTGAGGCGCACCGTGCGCCAGGCTTTCCGGGGACTATTCAATGCACTAGCTTAATGAAGCGGCCTCTGTTGCACCTTGACGTATTTCATGATGTCCATGAAAGTCCCGGTCCAGTAAGCGTCGCGCTGATCCGACAGGAACTTCAGCAGTTCCTCGTGCGCTTCCTTCGAAACCTGCAAATAATCGCCACCCACGCCGTGAAAAGTGAAGTTCACCATGGTGCCCTTCTCCCCTGCCGCCTTGACGATATCGATCAACTGCTTTCCGGTGACGTTGGTTGGTGTGTTCACATTGACGCCATAAGGATCGAGCGTATTCATGTCTTCCGTAATGCCATTGCCGGCGGATGCCTTGATCGCGACGAAGGATGGTTTTATCGCGTCGAGGTAATTTTCTCCGCCGGCTATCTGGTCGCCGCAGGGCACGGTGAAGGTACGTTCTTTCTTTCCGTCGATAGCCTGGAGCATCGTGTTGGCCAGAAGAATCTGGTCTTTCAATTGGTCGACAGTAAGCTTGTCCAGATCGTTTTTCGACTGCACCCACTCGTGTCCCGGCTGGGAGGCAGAGCATTGATGAAACAGCGTGTGGTTGCCAAGTTCATGACCAGAGGCAGCGGCAGCACGCCATTCCGCCATTCGCCGACTTATCGTGGGACTAGCCAGCGTGAGATAGAAGCTGCCCTTCAGTTTGTAATGGTTGAGTGCCGGGATGGCGACATCGAGCTGGGAATCCAGCGCGTCGTCGTAGGAAAGGCTGACCGCGGCCTTGACCTTGCCCGGCCAATGGAAGCTGTGTGCAGGTTCGACGGCGTGGGCTGACTGAAACAAGACAAGAGTGGCAGTCAAGGCCAGGCAGGATTTGAAGCGCATGGCGGTTTCCTTTTGCTATGGAACGATGGGGCGGGTTGCGGACGTGCCAGTACGAGCGCCGGATGTCGGTTGCAATCAGCGTGCGCTCTGCAGTCGTTCCGATTCGGCCACTGCGCCAAAGTATTCGAGAACGTTTTTTGGACAGTCGCGCGCAGCAGTTGCTAGTAGTGTTTGCGCTTCCTTTTGCTTTTCCTGTAACAGGTACCACTCCGCAGCATAGAAATTCGCTTCGCACATTTGTGCCTTGGATTTTCGCGCGTCCTTGTCATCTGCAATCTTGAAGAAGGCATCGTTGTTGATGGTGCCCAGATAAAGGTCCATCACCGGTGCCGGCCATGAATGGCTTTGTATTGCCTTGCTATTGGCTGCCAGTTCCTTCAATGCCACGTCGGCTTCACCGGAACGCGCTCTTGCCAGATATAACCAGATCCGTTCGTACACACCTTGCGGCATTTTTTCCACTGCATGCGCGAAGTTCATGGCACTTTTAGTGTAGTCCCCGCTAAAAAACAGCACCCGGCCATAGGTCACATATGCCGGAACATAACCTTGATTGGCGGCTTTCTCATACCAGAACATGGCCTGCGCATGATCTTTGGGAACACCCCTGCCGCCCATATACATGTGCCCCAGGTTGTTTTGTGCGTATAGGTTGCCTTGATCCGCCGCCTTGCGATACCAAGTGACAGCTTGCTCGTTATTCTGTGTGACACCATCGCCCCTTTCATATAGGGTTCCCAATTTAAATTGGGCATCGGCGCTACCCCGCTCGGCCGCCTTCCGGTACCAGTCTGCCTTCTGCTTGCCATCCGCGTCGAACACGGTTCCGCCAAGATAGGAAAAGTAGAATTGTTTTTGACCGACAGCAAACAGTACCCTGTGGGCTCTCAAGAAATCGGCGCCGAGTAGCATTTCCGGTAAATCCGAGCCAATCACATACGGCGTGCCACCCTTTGCTGCTCCAAAGAGGTCGGCAATTTGGATTTTCGTATTCTTGATTGATTCGCCTCCAATGACGAACGAGTCAAACGGTGCGATCCAACTTTCAACTCGCGATTCCCCGACACCGTAATTTGGCTGAGCTTTAATAACATTCGGCGATTGCGGGGTAACGCCTGCACGAGCCGCTGCGCCCAGACCAACGATCGACTTTTCAGCGCCAGTATCAATCACAGCCCGAATTTTCTGTCCATTCAGTTCCACGATGACTACTGGACTGCGGTTGTTACTCGAGGACGATTCCATAGCAATCACCGATGCATTCTTGTCCCAATATGCGAGAAATGCATCGTTACATCCGACGGGGTAAAAGAATTTGACGAGGCCATCAGCCAGCGAAATTTCGAGGTCACGTTGAAAGAGGAAATCAGCACCGATAAGGGCGCCATTGGAAAGATTGCTGGAATCCCAGGAGACCTTTAAATCGACTTTACTGGCACGCACAGGGCCGATCACCATCTCTTTTAGTCGGACAAGGTATTCCGCCGACTCGCCTCCAATCCCAAGAACGACGCCGCGTGAGTGAGTCAGCGGCAGCTTGAGTTTTTCAGCTGTGCCCCGGAGTATCAATGTCGTACTTGCGCCTGTGTCGATAACCATGGCAACCGGACTTCCGTTGATGCTTCCCTCAACGGTCGGTCGCAGGCCATCGAACGTGATCGGCATAGTCTTTAGATTCACATAGCGGCACGGCTGGGCAGCCTCTTCCGCTTGTGAACATTCAGTCGCCAGCAACATTGAAAACGATACGACGCAAACTGCTACAAGGTCCCAAAACTGTTTTTGAAATTTTCCGTCGAACTGATCCAATCATTCCTCCCAAGTCCTTCTATATCGATAAGGCCGATTTTTTGTTACGGGTGACATACCTTTTTAAATCAGTAGTGGTAGCTGCTTTAAAGCCAGATGATTTGCATTCTATGGCTAGTCCTATCCGATTTTTTGTTGCGTATGCTCAAGAGCGGATAATTCATCAATGTACTTCTTTATGCAAGCCGTTCCATAATGACAATGTCAAATGTTGTTTTCCAATATTCTTATAACCTAACCTGTATTAGATACCAGAATGTCAGAATTAAATCTTATCGCGCGGCAGTTAAACGATGGGTTGAATATTGCCGACGTTCGGCACTCCATCATAACGTTGATGCTGGATCAATTACACGCGTTGCAGGCAGCGCCTAAATATTGGGAAGGCAGACACTTCGCCAATGCTGTGGCTGCATTGGGCATGAACATTCATGCGATTCAACAGCCGACTCCTATCTGGCTGCGCCTTTGTCTTGTCGATTTGCGAAAGGCTATCGAATTTACTCCGCCGAATGCACCCTACACCGAGCATGACAGCAATCTTGACGAGGTCACCATCCTGGAATTGATCGCGACGATCGAGGCATTGAACGAACAGGCTTGATCGTCGAAGTTATGACGAACATTAAATTCCGAATCGGCATTTCAATCGGAATTCAATACACCGAATCAAACGCAATCCGCAGGTAATCGGAATCGGGCGATATCGGTTACGTTGGTCATACACGATCAAAATGACGACGAGACATGTCCCTTGAACCTGCCTTGTTATAAATACGGCGCTCTAGCGGCCGGCCTTGCGAAAAGCTGGCAAGAGCTTCGCTGACGTCTCTAAATCTGAGGGGTTTCCGAAAAATTCGATCGAATCCTGCTTCTCTTGCACGGGCTTTATGTCTTTCGCCGCTATGGCCGGAAACCGCAATCAGCGGAATATCCCGAAGTAATTTATCGGATCGTACTGCATGAGCAAATTCATAGCCGTCCATCTCGCCTGGCAAACCGATGTCGCAAAAAATCATTTCCGGGATATTCTCTATCGCCATTTCAAGGCCACGGCATGCAGTAGTGGCAATCTCGGGATTGCAGCCCATGGTATGAAGCATCGTATGGAAGATATCTGAAAAATCGTCGTTGTCTTCAATGATGAGAATACGCCGCCGATGCAGTAACACGCGGTCTGCTTTCGCTCGAGTCTGATCGAGCCACTCGGCTGCTTCCGCCTTGTTATGGAATATTTTTATGCCTGATGCATCGGCATCCATCAAATTTACAGTGGTGGTAGTCGACATTTGCGATCGCTTGCTGGGACTATGGACCCACGCGAACCTTCGCAATCCAGCTTCCTTCATACGAGGAAACCAATCGTTTGCAACCCAGTCTGTGGCCGCTCGCCATGCGCCAAGGACATGAGTATTGTCGTTCAGCACCGAATCGACATTTTCCCGAAGCATCAGCTCAAGAATCCGTTCGCCTCCTTGGCGCGCCGTGTCGAGAGACTGAAAGCCTTTCCAGTCGACGTAAAGATATGGGGTATTTGGATCGCGATAAATGGAGATGAAACTGTCATGAAATAACTCGATGAGCGCCATGTTCAGGGAAGAAATACATAACCAAGTGACGTGGTTGCGATAGCCGCTTGAAAATCAATAAGCCGCCATGCGAAACGGCGGAGTGTAATATCAATTGCCGGTAGGATCAAAATAATACGCCAACTGCCGGCGAAACATCAGGCATCATTTTAAGCAATGCCGATATCGCCAATTTATGATTCGTCATTGCGGCTGCAATTAAAAAGGCGTCAGGAGAAAGAGGAATCCGGCCAACGTAGAACCACTTAAAGGCGATATGATCAGCACTGCAGCCGTATGAAACCAACTGGGTGACTGTGTGGAAGGGGAAAAAAGACGTCGTGCAGGAATGAAGTATCCGCAGTGGCTAATCCTACTGGTTCTTGGTTGGTTACATAGTGGTCAACGTAGATCGCAACTGCGTTGACACATGGATACCGCCATTAAAAATACTTGGCGTAAGCATCAACTCAAGAAACGCTAGTCAGATTGAGCGCGCCGCGTACCATTTCTTTTGTCGCTGCGCCCTTGCGAAGGTGGCAAACGTCGCAATGTCCGTAGCGCCTGGATGTCCAATATTTCAATCGCGCGCTGGTCAACCGAAATGAATCCCATTGCAGCCAACGAAGACATGGTGCGACTAACTGTTTCCAGTTGCATGCCGAGATAACTCCCGATTTCCTTCCGCGTCATGCGCAGATTAAATTTCTTGCTTGAGTAGCCCATGTCGCCAAATCGATCCGACAGGAAGGCAATGAATCGCGCTACCCGCGCTTCTGCACTCAACGAGCCCAGCATCGCCACCATTGCGGTTTCCAGTTTCAACTCACGGCTGATGATGCCGTACATTGCATGTGCTAACGCAGGATAACTTTTCCCGACTGCGTTTAGAGCTTTGAATGGAATTGCAATGACGGTGCAGTCGGACAAGGCGACCGCTTCTGAAGAATAGTGATGCAGATGAATTCCGTCGATGCCAAGCAGGTCGCCCTTCATCGGGAAGCTCAGCACCTGTTCGTTGCCATCGTCGCCGATCATCACGGTTTTGAGAAAGCCCGTGGAGACAACATAGAGCATCTCGAATGGTTGGCCTACCGCATAGATGAACTGACCGACCCTGTAGCGCAGATAGTGGAGCTGCAGCTCTTCATTGGGGATGGACGGGTCCAAAGGGATACCCAACAATTCGCATACGTCCTGAAGGTTCGCCCAAGGCTTTACGCGCGTGTCCGGCACGCTGCGCCGGATGTCGGCCACCCCCTGCGTTTTTTGATTGCCGTTGCCGTTATTTTGAACGGTCAGCATTTTGCTGTTCGCTACATGCGGTTCAGTGCCTTCATGCGTTTCTTCAATGTCAGATGTCTTTCGCTCGAGCTCATTCATTGTTCCTCCGTTAAAAAAACCAGAGTGAGCTTGTCTTGGGAGAATGTATGTTCGGAGGCGAACACCGAAAAACTAAATTGCAAAAGATTGATTTATCTCATTTTTGGAAAATGCCAACCCCATGCGGCCGATTTTCGCCGGCATCGCTTTCGTCTATAGCGGTTTAATGAAAAAGATTGCGCGTCAGGCTAATCGTAAACACGCATCCGACCTCAGGCAGATCCAGGATGGTGAGGGTTCCATTATTTGCCATGACACATTGCTGTGCAATCGAAAGCCCAAGACCTAATCCCGTTTAATCTGCTGCCTGCTGTGCGAACGGCAAAAACATGGTTTCCGCGCCTCCAGGCGGAAGTCCCCACAATGACCTTTCACATCAATCAGGATATGATCACCAACGGCGTAGGCGTTTAACGTTAGGTGCATATGAGAACCGCACGTCCAGCTACTTCTGTATTTGGAATATCCTTGTCGTGAGCGACTAAAGCCGCTGACAACCGTCATATATTCGAGGTTCAAAAATGCGCAACATACTTCCTACTCTCTTCCTCGTCATTTGCATTCCGCTACAAGTGAATGCCAAGTCTGCATTCGTCGGGATCGACGGGCGCGCGCTTACCTCCGCTGAAATTGACGCTACCGTAACGTCCGCAATGCAAGGTGCAGAAGTTCCGGGACTTGCGCTCGCGTTGATCAATGGCGGCAAACCGGTCTATCTGAAAGCATATGGCGTCAAGACCTTAGTGCCGGATACGCCGCTGACGGTAAATTCGGTCATGGTTGCAGGATCCCTTACAAAGGTTGCCTTCGCTTACCTCGTAATGAAATTGGTCGATGACCACGTGCTTGATCTCGACAAACCCGTATATAAATACCTGCCCAGACCGATCGACGGCTACGCTGCCTGGCGGGACATCGCCGATGACCCGCGCTACAAGTTGATTACCGCGCGCATGTTGCTAAGCCATACAGCCGGGTTTGCAAATACCCGTTTTTTCGATCCGGGACATCGGTTGGTTATCCACTTCGAGCCAGGAACGCGGTACGCCTACGGTAGCGAAGGCTACGACCTGCTGCAGTTGGTCGTGGAGAGCATCACCAGGAAGACGACCGAAAACCTCATGCAGGCGCGCGTGTTCCGACCATTGGGCATGACGCGAACCAGCATGGTGTGGCAGAGTGCCGTCGATACCGACTATGCGAACGGCTACGACGAATATGGGCGTTTACTGGGACATCAACGACGCAAGACCGCCAATGCAGCCGGATCCATGCAAACGAC
>Ga0207095_10337_pt1 | contig 11136 bp, 9 predicted proteins | sample Alteio_BWMinHeat_88_FD_153529 | JGI IMG/M metagenome (GOLD analysis project Ga0207095, IMG submission 153529) | Enriched cells from forest soil in Barre Woods Harvard Forest LTER site, Petersham, Massachusetts, United States -... | ecosystem: Environmental > Terrestrial > Soil > Temperate forest >... | reverse complement strand
GCCACAGCAGACCGAGTGAAAGAACGAACTCCACGAGGGAGATGCCGAAGGCGAAGCCACGAATCCATTTGTGGTCGTCGGCGCGAAGCAGCAAAAGCGCGAGCGCGCCCGCGGCAGGGAAGAAGATCAGAATCGTAAGCAAGTGTCCGCCGAGGGGCATCAGCGCACCATCCCGATGACTGGCTTTGCTGTTGTGGTGGGCCAGAAGAAGATGACCGCAATGACCACGATGGCGCCGACAACAACCCAGACCGCATAACTGCGCGTATTGCCGGACTGGGTGTGACGCGAAGCATCACCGATGGCGGTGGCGCCCGAAGCGATGCCGTTGACGGCGCCGTCGATGGCACCGACGTCGGCGACTTTCCAGAGGACGTTGGTGGAGAGCCAGACAAGAGGCTGGACGACGACTGCAGCGTACAACTCATCGACGTAATACTTGTTCAGCAAAGTCGTGTAGACGCCATGCATCGATTTCGCCAGCGCTTCGGGCTTGCCCGGCTGCCGCAGATAGAGCCAGAAGGCCACGAAGATGCCGATGAGCGCCGTGACCACGGCAACGACGGCCATGGGGATTTCGAGAGCGCGTGCGGCGGCCTCCGTGCCGGCGGATTCAGCGCCTCCGAATACCGGCGCCAGGAAGTTCGCGAACAAATCGCTGCCACCAAAGAAAGACGGAGCCGCGAGCCAGCCGCCGATGACTGAGAGCACTGCGAGAATCACCAACGGCCCAAGCATGGTCCACGGCGATTCGTGCACGTGAACGTGATGCTCGTCGTAACGCTGTTCCCCAAAAAAAGTAAGGAAGATCAGACGGAACATGTAGAAAGCGGTGAGCAACGCCGTAAGCAGCCCAAAACCGTAGAGAACACGGCCGACATTTGCTCCGCCGTTCTCACTCTGAAACGCGCTCAGAAGGATGGAATCCTTGCTGAAAAAACCGGCCAGGGGCGGGATTCCGGCGATGGCCAGCGTGGCGGTCAGCATCGTCCGATAGGTCCACTTGATTCTCTTGCTGAGGCCGCCCATGTGGCGCATGTCCTGTTCGCCGCCCATGGCATGGATGACGCTGCCCGCCGCGAGGAAGAGCAGGGCTTTGAAAAAAGCATGCGTCATCAAGTGGAAGATGCCGGCGGAAAATGCTCCGACACCGCAGGCCAGAAACATGTATCCGAGCTGACTGACGGTGGAGTAAGCGAGAACTTTCTTGATGTCCGTCTGCACGAGGCCGATGGTGGCCGCAAAGAACGCCGTCGCACAGCCGACAATCGCCACGACCAGCATCGCCGTAGGAGCATGCGTAAAAAGAATGTGCGAACGCGCAACTACATACACGCCCGCCGTCACCATCGTCGCCGCGTGGATCAACGCGCTGACCGGTGTGGGACCTTCCATGGCGTCCGGCAGCCAAACGTAAAGCGGAAGCTGCGCCGATTTACCGCAGGCGCCCATGAACAGCAGCAAACAGGCAAACGTCAAAGTGCCAAGATGCCCGCTTAATTCCACGGGCCAGCCTTGCAGCGTGGGGCTGGTGAAGATGGCCTGGAAATCCAGGGTATGGAAGGCGCGGAAGAGCAAAAACATCCCCAGCATGAATCCGAAATCGCCGATGCGATTGACGATGAACGCTTTCTTTCCGGCGTCGGCGGCCGATTTCCGCAAGAAATAAAATCCGATCAGCAAATAGCTGCAGAGACCCACGCCTTCCCATCCAACGAACAAAAGCACGTAGTTCGCGCCGAGAATGAGAATCAGCATGAAAAACATAAACAAGTTGAGGTACGAGAAGAAGCGGTAGTACCCGCCCTCGTGGGCCATGTAGCCCATGGAATAAATGTGAATGAGCCAGCCGACACCGGTGACGACCAGAAGCATGACGACCGTCAGCTGGTCCATTTGCAGGTCGAAGCCCGCCCGGAAGTTGCCGGCCACGATCCAGTCAAAAAATTCCTTGTGAACGAGACCTTGTCCCTTTCCAAAAAACTCGCGGACGGCTTCGAGCGCACAGGCAAACGAGAGACCTGTTGAGCCGACCGCCACAAGGTTGACAATGTTCTTCGGCCACTTGCCGCCAAGCAAGCCGTTCGTCGCGCTGCCGAGAAGCGGCAGCAACGGGATGATCCACAAATAATCGAGCATCGGTGTCGGCATTAGAGTTTGAGCAGGTCGACGCGCTCGACGTTAAGCGACTGCCGGTTGCGCGCAATGAGAATAACGATTCCTAGGCCCACGGCGGCTTCCGCGGCCGCCACCACGATCACAAATAAAACGAAAACCTGTCCGTCGAGCTGGCCTAGCGCCCGGCTGAAGGCCACGAAAGCCAGGTTGACGGCGTTGAGCATCAGCTCGATGGACATGAAAATGGTGATGACGTTGCGCTTGAAAATAAAAGCCACCACGCCAAGCCCGAAAAGAATGGCGCTGAGAACGAGATAATAGCTCGTCGGGATCATCAGCTATGCTCCCGCTGGGCCAGCACAATGGCGCCCAGAATGGCAATCAGGATCAGAAACGAGGTCAGTTCGAAGGGATATACAAATTCACGGAAGAGCAGCGTCGAGAGCTCTTTCGTCGGAGCCACCGCGCCGGTCTGCGATACGGAAAGCACGGCGTCATTCGAGCGCGCAACCGCGGCGGCGATGAATCCGGTAACGGCCAAGGCGAGAGGAATGCCCGCAAATCCGGCCAGCTTGGAAAAGTTGGTGTGCTCTTCGATCCCGGCATTCAAGAGCATGATGACAAACACAAACAGCACCATGATCGCGCCGCCGTACACGATGATTTGCACGGCGGCGACGAATTCCGCGCCCATCAGCAGATAAAGCCCCGCGAGCGACACCATCACGACGATGAGCGAAAGCGCACTGTGAATCGGATGCTTTTGCAGAATGAGATTCACGGCGCCGCCCACGGCCAGCGCCGCTAGAACAAAGAAAACCAGTAGAGGCGCGTTCATCAGTAGCCTCTCCAGAGAATCGCGCCGGCGGTCAGGACGACATTGACCAGCGAAACCGGCAGAAGCAACTTCCACCCAAACGACATCAGTTGGTCATAGCGGAAGCGCGGAAGCGTGCCGCGCATCCACACATACACAAAAAGGAACACAAAAATCTTGGAAAGCAGCCAGAACGGCCCCTGAATGAAGTTGTTCAACGCCGGAAGAAGGATCAGCGCCGCGCCGATTGCGACCAGTGCCGCGCCAATTCCGGGCAAGATGAGCCTTCCCCAAATCGTTTCATACCGTAAGCCGTCCCAGATGACCCACAGCCCGGAGGGAATGAGGATCAGCGACGGCAGATAGAACGTGAATGTCCAGGAAGGAGGGAAGGGAGACAGCCATCCGCCGAAGAAAAGAATCGAGCACAGGCAGGACACCGTGATCATGCTGGTGTACTCGGCGATGAAAAACATGGCGAACTTGAAGCTGGCGTATTCCGTGTGGAAGCCGGCGACGAGTTCGGATTCCGCTTCCGGCAAATCGAACGGCGCACGATTGGTTTCCGCGATGGCCGCGACGTAAAAGCAGAAGAATCCAAGGATTTGCGGCAGGGGACCGGCAAAAATACTCCAACTGAAAATTCCTTGCCAGCCGAAAATCCCATGAGCATTTTTCTGCGCGTCAATGATGTCGCGCAGGCTGAAACTTCCGGCGGTGAGCAACACGCCAACCACGGACATCGTCATGGCCAGCTCGTAACTGATCATCTGCGCCGAGCTGCGCAGGCCGCCCATCAGCGGATATTTGCTGTTCGAAGACCAGCCCGCGAGGGCGATGCCGTAAACACCGAGAGCGGTAATCGCAAACAACCCGAGGATGCCGATATTCAGGTCCGCGATGCCAAGATACACTTTCTGGCCGAGGATGAGCCACGGCAGCGGATCGGGTCCAAACGGAATGATCGCGATGGAGGTCATCGCGAGCCCCAGCGAGAGCAGCGGAGCCAGGAAGTAGACAAACCTGTCCACTCCCGCGGGCGTGGGATCTTCTTTCAAAAGAAACTTCGCGCCATCCGCCAACGGCTGCAGCAACCCGTGCGGCCCTACGCGATGCGGCCCCCAGCGCGACTGAATGTGCGCGACGAGTTTGCGCTCGAACCAGGTGAGATAGGCGTTGACGGTCAAAAGGATAACGAGCATCAGCACGATCTTCACGAGCGTGATGATCAGGAAGGCGTTGGCGTACAAGAAAGAGGTCACGGCTTGGCTTCCGCCTCCGGCAAGGATTCCATCATCTTGCAAAAACGTCCGAGCGTGCCGCTGGTAAAAAGCGTGTCCTGCGCTGAACGGATCAGGCCTACGGGGACGTCGTAAGGCGGGTGGCCGTTTTTCGCGAAGTGAATTTGCGTGGGCTCGGCGCCGCCGGTGAGCAGCCCCGCGGGCTGCACGTTGTAGCCAGGCACCGCTTTGCGAATTTCTTCAAATACCGCCGCGGGCGTTTTGTAATGAAACGCCTTTCCGAGGCCCAGTTTTTCGAGCTGGTGCGAAAGAATGCGCAGCAAATCGAAATCGCTCCGCGGCCCCATGACCTCCGCGCCCTTGTGGAGGAGCTGGATTTCGCCGGAAGTGTTTGTGACCGTGCCGTCTTTTTCGTAAGCCGAGGCCGCCGGAAAAACGATGTCCGCCACTTTCGCGGTTTCCGTCAGGAACATTTCATGAACGATCAGCAGTCCCAGCTGGCCGCGGCCAAAACCCAGCGTGCCGAAGTGCGCCAGCGGATTTGCGCCCACAACGTATAGCGCTTTGAGTTTCCCGGCTTGCGCGGCTTCCACCATTTGCGGCGCGCTCAAACCCGTCTTGGAAGGAATGGCGCCGCCCCAAAGTTGCTCAAACGCTTCGCGCGCGCCACTGTTGTCGGCGTACGCGTAACCAGGCAGGCGGTCGGGCAGCAGACCCATGTCGGCTGCGCCTCGCGAATTAGCGTAGTCGCCTAGCGCCATGTAGCGAACCTTGCAGGGCAGCTTCGATCCAAAGGCAACGAGATGCGCGATGGCCGCGCCGGAAATTTGCGCGCCAAACACGATGGCAACTTCACCTTCGGTCTCGAGACTCGCCTTCAACACAACCAGTTGTTCGACGAGATCCGGCGCGAGTTGGCCCTCTTCGTGAGCCAGATACTTCAGCGCGGCGGCCTCCTGGCCTGCTACAAGTTTGACAAACTGCTTGGCCTTGCGCTTCAGCTTGATGTCGTGGGCGTTCAGAATGTAGAGCTTCGTGCCGTGATGCCGGATGCCGGAACGAATCTGCCAGGCCACGAGCGGGTTCTGATTCGTCGGGTCGTTGCCGATCAGCAATACCGCCTTCGATTTATAGAGCTGATCCATGGTCAGCAGGGAATCGGAAGCGCGATCGCCAAGTGCGGTCACGAGTCCGGTGTAATCGGCCGTGCGGTGATGATCGACGTTGTTAGTGCCAAACGTGGCGCGAGCGAGACGCTGGAACAGATAATTCTCTTCATTCGAAGTGCGGTTGGAGCCGATAAAGCCGATGGCATCCCTGCCGCCCGCGTCGTAAGCCGCTTTCAGCTTGGTTGCGGCAGTTTGCGCGGCTTCTTCCCACGAAACGGGATACAGTTTGTCACCCTTGCGCACCAGCGGCTGCTTGATGCGCTCGGGATGCTTCGTGAAATCAAAGCCAAAGCGCCCTTTCACGCAAAGAAAGTCTTTGTTGATGCCCGAAAGGTCGCGGTTATTCGAGCGCAGAATCTCGTGATTGCGCACACTGAGCGTAGTCTTGCAGCCGTTCGAACAGTGCGTGCACACCGTCGAGACGTACTGCATTTCCCATGGCCGCGTCTTGTAACGGTACGTGCCGCTGGTCAGCGCGCCGACCGGGCAAATGTCGATGCACATACCACACTCTTCGCACTCCAGGTGATCTTCGCGGTTCGGAATGATCACGCTGTTCGCGCCGCGCATGCCCACGCCGAGGGCTTTGACGTCCATGCCTTCATCGCACACGCGCACGCAGCGGAAACACAAAATGCAGCGCGGCGCATCGTAATAAACCAGCTCCGACCATTTTTCTTCCGGCCGGTGAATTTTTTCTTCTACGAAGCGGCTGGTGTCCGCGCCGTAGCGGAAGACCATGTCCTGCAATTCGCACTCGCCGCCCTTGTCGCAGACCGGGCAATCCAGCGGGTGATTGGTAAGCAAAAACTCCAGCATGTATTTGCGCGCATTGCGCACCGGCTCGGAATCCGTGTGCACCACCATGCCTTCGGTCGCCACCAGCGTGCACGCCGTCTGCATCTTCGGCATCTTTTCCACTTCCACCAGGCACATGCGGCAAGCGGCTTGGAGCGATAGCCCGGGGTAGTAGCAGAACGACGGCACTTCCGTCCCGATACGCCGCGTGGCTTCAATCACCAGCGTGCCCGGCGGCACCTGCACGTCCCGGTTATTAATTTTCAGCGTGACTAGCTTCTGGTCGGCCATGGATTCCTTCCGCGAGCCTCTTACTTCGAGCCAACGAGCGCTTCGGCGGATTTGTACGCACAACGTCCGTGCAAATGATCTTCAAATTCACTGCGCCACTTTTCCACGATGCTGATGGTGGGTAATGCCGCGGCATCGCCGAGCGGGCAGAAGGTCCGGCCAAGCATGTTTTTTGCCAGCTCGTCCATCATGTCGATGTCTTCCACGCGCCCGTATCCGGCGTGGAAGCGTTCCAGCGTCTTGTGCAGCCAGGTCGTGCCTTCGCGGCACGGGATGCACCAGCCGCACGATTCGTGCGCATAAAAATGCATAATGCGTCGCGCCATGTCCACCATGCAGGTGTCTTCATCCATGATCACCATGCCGCCGGAGCCGAGCATCGAGCCGGCCTTGGCCACGGAATCGTAGTCCATGGGCACATCGATTTCGTCCGCGGTCATCAACGGGCAGGAGCTGCCTCCCGGAATCACGGCCTTGAGTTTCTTGCCGCCCGGAATGCCGCCGGCCATCTCGTAGATGAACTTTTTCATGTTCATGCCGAGAGGGATTTCGTAGATGCCAGGTTTGTTGATGTGTCCCGCGACGCACAGCAGGCGTGTGCCGCCATTTCTCGGCGTGCCGCGATTGGCGTAAGTTTCGCCGCCTTCGTTGATGATCGACGGCACCGCGCTCAGTGTCTCGACATTATTAATGATGGTCGGACAGCCATACAGGCCAACGACGGCAGGGAAGGGCGGCTTGATGCGCGGGTAACCGCGCTTGCCTTCGAGCGATTCCATCAGCGCCGATTCTTCGCCGCATTCGTAAGCACCCGCGCCAGTGTGGGTGATCAAATCGAAATCGAAGCCCGTGCCGAGAATATTTTTGCCGAGATACCCGCGCGAATAAGCCTCACCGAGAGCCACGTCGACGATGTCCAGCACGTAGCGGTATTCCCCGCGAATGTAAATAAATCCTTGATGCGCGCCGATGGCGCGCCCCGCGATCACCATGCCTTCGATGAGCTGGTGCGGGTCCATTTCCATCAGCGGGCGGTCTTTACAGGTGCCCGGCTCGGATTCGTCCGCATTGCAGATGAGGTATCGCGCTTTGGGGGAATCTTTCGGCACGAACGACCACTTCATGCCGGTAGGGAAGCCCGCGCCGCCGCGCCCGCGAAGGCCGGACTTCTTCACTTCGTCGATGATGCTCTCCGGCGTCATCTGCTTCAGCGCCTTTTCGATCGCCTTATAGCCGTCGTGCTTCAGGTAGGAATCGATGTTGCGCGAATCCGGGATGCCCCAGCGCTTGCTGATGAGCGGAGTCTCGGCGGCATCGCGCGGGTGCAGCGCGCCGGAGATCACCGGCTCGGGCGCCGGCCGCTTGCCCGCGTCGAGGTCTTCGATGAGGCGATCGAACTTGAGAGGCGTCAGATTCTCGTAGAAGTCGTAATTTACCTGCATGGCCGGGGCGCCGGTACATGCCCCGATGCATTCGACCTCTTCCAGAGAAAAAATTCCGTCGCTCGTCGTTTCCTTGTGGCCGATTTCCAGACGCTTCTTCGCGCGATCCAGCAGCTCGTAGCCGCCCTTCAGCATGCACGCCACATTGGTGCAAATCTGCACGTGATGTTTGCCCCAGGGCTTGCGGTGCAGCATCGAGTAGTACGCCAGGGTCTCCTCGACCTGGACGTTGTTCAGATCCAGTCGCCGCGCGATCTCCGCAATCAATTCGTCGCTGATTTGCCCGTACTCATCCTGTCCGTAGATCAGCATGGGCACGAGCGCGCTGCGCTTGACGGGATAGCTCGTCTGCAGCTTGTCGTATTTGGCCGCGAGTGCTGGCGTCAGTTCCATGGCTATCGGTCCACTTCTCCCAGGACGATATCGATTGTGCCGATGCAGGCAATAACGTCGGGCAGGAGTTGCCCCTCGATCAGTTTCGGCAAGGCCTGCAGATTAATGTACGACGGCGAGCGGAAGTGCACGCGCAGGGGCTTCGGCGAACCGTCGCTCGCGATGTAGCAGCCCAGCTCGCCGCGCGGCGACTCGACGGTGACGAACGCCTCGCCTGGTGCGGGCGAAAATCCCTCGGTGAAAATCTTGAAGTGGTAGATGAGCGCTTCCATCTCCGTCTTCATCTTTTCTCTTTGCGGCGGAATAATTCCCGGCGCATCGGTCTTGATGGGACCTTCGTCGGTGATCTTATCCATCGCTTGCCGCACGATCTTCAGGCTCTCGCGCATTTCCGCCACGCGCACCATGTACCGCCCAAAACAATCGGAATCCGTGCGCGTCGGCACGTCAAACACGAATTCCTCGTAGCTCGAATATGGAAAGACTCTGCGGTTGTCATAAGGGACGCCTGCGGCGCGCAAAGTCGGCCCGGTCATGCTCAGTGCAATCGCGTCTTCCGCGGTGATGTAGCCAATACCCTTCGTGCGGCCCATCCAGATGCGGTTTTCCGTCAGCAGCGTTTCGTATTCATCGACGCGGCTCGGCATCATCTTCAAGAACTTTTCGATAGCCTGCCGCCAACCTGCAGGCGGGTCCAAGGCCACACCACCGATGCGGATATAGCTGGTCATCATCCGCTGACCGGCGAACAACTCGAATATTTTCAGAATCTCTTCGCGCTCGCGGAAGCAGTACAGAAACACGGACATGGCGCCAAGGTCGATGGCATGCGTCCCCAGCCATACCAGGTGCGACGAAATGCGCTGTAGCTCCACCATCATCACGCGGATGTACTGCGCGCGCTTGGGAATTTCCAGCCCTAGAAGTTTTTCCACCGCCAGGCAGTAGACGAGGTTGTTGCCGAGCGGATTGAGATAGTCCATCCGGTCGGTCAGCGTAATGGCCTGCGAATACGTCTTCGCTTCGCAGGATTTCTCGATACCGGTGTGAAGATACCCGAGGTCGGGAATCGCCTTTACAATCAACTCGCCGTCAAGCTCCAGCAAAATGCGCAGCACACCGTGTGTCGATGGGTGTTGCGGACCCATGTTCAGAACCATGGTCTTCGCGGTGCCGACGGGAGTCTCGACAGTGGTCATGTGGCTGATTTCCTGAAGTTCTGTCTACCGGGGGCCTTCAACCGAATAGTCCCTGCGCAGCGGATGTCCTTCCCAATCATCGGGAAGAAGAATACGCCGCAAATCGGGATGCCCCGAAAAACGAATCCCAAACAGATCGAAAATCTCGCGCTCCAGCCAATTCGCGCCGGGCCAAACGGTAACGAGCGAATCGACAACGGGATCGGTGCCCGACAACCGGACCTTGAGGCGCACCTTATCGCGCCGGGCAATGGAAACCAAGTGATAGTTCAGTTCGAATCGCGGTTCGTGGGGAAAACGGTCAACGCAGGTAGCATCCGTAAGCAGATTAAAATCCAGCGCGGCATCCTCGCGACAACGCTCAGCCGCTGCGCGAAGAAATTCCCGTGGAACCACGATGGTGGTTTCCCCACGGAACTCAAGCACTTCCGCCACCGCTTTTGCGTTCCACGAACGCAGGTGTTGGGCTACAACACTAGCGTTTTGGCTGGGAGACTCAGTCACGATTTCCAAACCCGCGTGCGCCGCTTACTTGTACCAGTCCAGCGCGCCCTTTTTCCACAGATAGATATAGCCGACGACCAAAATGGCGATGTAGACGAGCATCTCTACGAAGCCATAGACACCAAAACCGTGCGACACCTTAATCATGTCCCGAAACAGATACGCCCAGGGGTACAAAAAGATGGCTTCCACGTCGAACAGAATAAAAATCATGGCCACCAGGTAAAATTTCACGGAAAAGGGAACGCGCGCATCCCCGGTCGGCTCCATGCCGCATTCATAAGGCTGTTGTTTTGCGCGATTGGGCTGCCGCCAGCCCACCAGCCCCGACAGCAGCACCAACATCCCCGCCAGCGTCGCGGCGATCAGCAGGTGTAAGAGAAGTGGAACGTACGCGTGTAGGCCAGACTCACTCATAAGCGAAGCGCTATAATATCGATTCACCGCCAGCCGGTCAAATGGCCGGCGGCAAATCTCAGGCAGAGGCGCAGGCAGGGACATGCTGTTCGGGCACAACACTAACGTCAAAGTCGGTGACTTCACTTTTCACGTGCAGACCGAAGACCGTGGCGTCACCAATGCCTTGATTGACACCACGGTTTACTGCTACGGAAGAGTGCTGCACCGGCGCACCAACAACTATTTTGATCTCCTGCCGCTCGATGCAGGCCGCGGAGAAGCATTGAAGCTGCGGCTGACCGACCAGCACAGAACTGTTCTCGAGGAACTCCGCACCGGCGCTCTGCGCCTTGCGCCGCCGCCCATGCCCGTAGCGGACGCGCCCAAAGCGGTTGCCCCGAAGCAGGCCACAGCGGTTGTCCCGGCGATTCTTGCGCTGGAGTTAATTAATGCGAGGACCTGGCTCACCGGAAAACGCGCCTTGCTTCAGGTCGCCGTGCGGGATCAGGCGAACAAAGCGGTGGAAGCGGCGACGGTGACGGCAAAAGTGGACGGAGCCGCGGAGCCGGCGATATTTTCAACCGTGACGGGTCCCTTCGGCCACGCACAACTGGAATTCGACATGCCTCGACTCTCCGGAGCGGAACCGGCCCTGGTGATTGAAGCAATCCACGGCGACGCCATGGGACATGTACGATTCCAATTGCGCGCAAGGCCCCGCGTGCCGTCCGCGACCTGAACATGAACCCCACGCTTGAAATCACC
>Ga0207095_10341_pt1 | contig 11143 bp, 8 predicted proteins | sample Alteio_BWMinHeat_88_FD_153529 | JGI IMG/M metagenome (GOLD analysis project Ga0207095, IMG submission 153529) | Enriched cells from forest soil in Barre Woods Harvard Forest LTER site, Petersham, Massachusetts, United States -... | ecosystem: Environmental > Terrestrial > Soil > Temperate forest >... | reverse complement strand
GGTTTCCCTGCTGTTCCCTTGTCTTTCATGACTCCCTCCTAACCAATAATTCTTTCCTTACTGATCTCGTATTTTCAAGGAATGGCGCCAATTACCTCCAGAAACTACTGAGGAAAAAAGGGATTCTTTTTTGTGACGAGAAACGGGGGACGCTGTGAAATCACCCAAAATTCTTTTAACCGGCGCCGGGGGGTACGTGGGAAGCCATGTCCTGCAGCTTTTTCTTGAACAAGACATGCCCTGCGTCGTTCTGGACGATTTATCAAAAGGGCATCGACAGGCCCTTCCTTCCACAATCCCCTTTTTTGAAGCCAACATCGACAATGAAAAAGTGCTGGATGAACTTTTCGAGTCCTTCACGATTTCAGGAGTCTTACATTTTGCCGGTTTCATTGAGGTTGGAGAATCGGTGAACGACCCGTTAAAGTACTATAACAATAATGTGGTGTCTGCCATTCCTCTCCTGGAAAAATGCCGAACATTTCAGGTTCCCTGGATCGTGTTTTCTTCGTCAGCTGCCGTTTACGGAGAACCGAAAACCGCCCCCATTCGTGAAGACGCTCCTCACTCCCCCACCAATCCTTACGGGATGACCAAATGGATCTTCGAAGAAATGCTTCGAACTTATGAGACACTTCATGGGGTTCGTTCCATTTCACTTCGTTATTTCAACGCCGCAGGTGCTTATCCCAAATAAGTATCCTGCATCGTTTGCTACATAGATGGTGTCGCCAGTGCTTCCAAGAATTGCTCTCTCTGGTTTATCCAAAGGGACTTCAATCTTTTTGTTCCACGAGAGTGGTTCGTAGAGAAGAATTTCGTTTCCTCCATGAGCAGAGACAACGAGCCCCTTATCGGAGAGGAATAATGCATAGGGTCCAGGGGGAGACAAAGTAAGACTTGTGGCACGGGTTCGAGTTGCACTGTCATAAACGTCGACTTCTTGCAGGTCATCAAAAGCAAAACACAAACGAGTTCCATCCGTATTTCCTACCATGTGGCTCGGCTTTGAGTCGAACGTGATGGTTTGTGTGACCAGATAAGTCGACGCATTGATTACACTCATTGATTTTTGCGAGGGGTTCAAAACGTAGAGTTCGTTTTGCGCAGAATTATAAACGACATCCCCTGGTTCTCTCCCAACCGGGGTAACCGTTATCGTGGTGCCAGTGGAAGTCGAGTTTGCAGAAACCAGGTTGTCGCGATCAAGCGAAACGTAAAAAAACCCTGGTTGGCCCAAAGCCATTCCCCCAATGGCTTGGTTCATGGAAAATCGATTAAGCAACTGGTCGTTTTGGGTATTAAAACTGAGGATGTATCCGTCGCGTGAAGCCACCCAGAGGCTTTGATTGTCAAGCGAAACAAAAGCAGATAGGGCTTTTGTGAGTTCTGGGATTCGGTGAAGAAGCCTAAAGTCCATCGGGTCCACAGCTGAGATGCCCTGACTTGTGACCACATAGAGGGTTGGTCCATTTTTCTGAAAATCGGTGGGGCTCTTGGAATGGTAAACGGTTAGATAAATGGCTCCAGATATGAGCGCTAACAAGAAAAAGTAGTAAGGTCGATGGATGGCTTCCACCGTAAAAGTGACCACGGCAGCAATGCTTTTCAAAATGGCTTCTCTCATCCGAATGTGCAGAGGGGGAACATAACGTTTGGGGCCGGGTACTCGTAACTCTTCTGGCGGGTGAAGTATTTCATTGAATTTTCTTTGGAGTTCAATGACATTCTTGGGTCTTTTTTTCGGATCGGGGTCGATGCATGGCATAATGGCTTGGCTTGTTTTTTCGGAAACCGATGGGTTGATCGAATGGATTGATTGGAGTGGCTCCGGGTTGTTGCGTGTGAGTAAGAAGTATAAGGTGGCGCCAAAGCTATAGATGTCGGCTTCCATAGAGGGAACCCCGGTTTCTCGAAATTCGGGAGCAAGAAAGGTGTGCGGGATTTCCTTTGGAGGTGTGAAAATAAGATGGAGTCCATAGCCGCCGAGTTTTACGTGTCCGTCACGATCCGCGATGATGGTTCGAGGGCTTAAATCCTTTTTATAAAAAGGTTGAGGTAGGGTATGGAGGTACTCTAAGGGATCGCACACCTGGATTGCCCATTCAAGGACTTGATTTTCAGGTAGCGGATTTGGGGTTAAGTTGGCTAAGGCCTCGAGGGAGAATCCATCCACGTATTCGGTGATGAGGTAAGTCCGATTTCCCTCCACGAAAGAATCGAAAACCTGCACCAGGCTCGGATGCGTAAAAGTTCGCACTTGGTCCACCGTGGCTTGGAAAGCCTCTTCAGCTTTCATCCGTTCTTCTTCTGACACGGGGAGTGGCAGGTATTCCCTTGCCACAAGCGTACGCTCGGTTACCTTGATATCCACAACCAAGTAAACAGCACCCAATAAACCCTCTGAAATGACGTTGCGAATTTTAAATCGACTGTTGAGAACTGTTCCTGGCGCTAAAACTTGTGTCATGTGAATTGAAACGTTAGAGGGGATTTTTCGCCGTTATCGTCGTCTTCAAATCGCATCTTTGGCATAGGGGATTTAGCTCACTGTTTCGGAAAAAAAGAGGCAAAGTCCTCTCCAAATGAGGCGGAAAATTAACAATTTGGCAATACTTTTCGGAAAGAATCCAAGGTTCTGGACGAGAATTACAGAGGGCTAATTCTGCAATTGCACATTCTGCGTGCCACTCCATGGAGGAAAATTCGTGAAAGATTTAACGCTGCGTCGAGCCCTGCAGATTGCCACGAATACTTCGGAGTTTCTGAGGAAACAATTGGGAGCTCGACAAGGGGGGCCCTACACAGAATTTCTTCGATATAACGATCAATTCATCGCTTCCCTGAATGAGGCTCGAGGTCGGGAGTCCAAGGAATTGTCAGGAGCGAAACACTTAGCGAGTATTTTCTCCCGTGATTCGAAGGATTCATCTCAAAGTGAAGAGGCTCATGCATTCTTTTATTTCGCTAGGGCTTACGCGAAAAGGGTTAATTCAGTTACCAAATTGTCCGCTCATCCCAAGCTTTCTGTGAATCTGGACACCGCCACTCTTTTTTTTGATGGGGAAAGCGGAATGAAAGATGAATACTTGAGCGGATTGGACGAAGAGACCTTTTCCCCGGATGGAAGTTTGGTTGGCATGCCGATTCCGACGATGAAAGTCCACGTGTTTGACACGGGATCTGGCGAACAAGTTTTTTCTGCCCCGGGGAGGAGTGAATTCGGCCGCACAACAATCGCTTTTGCTCCCGACAATCATCGATTGGCTGTTGCGTCATCCAGTTTTATGGGGGATATGCGTCGACCAAGAATATCGCTCTATGGGCCTGGCGGGCGAGCCATCTGGCGCAAAAAGTCATTGAGAACAGAGGTGTGGGGTTTCCCCTCACTTTCTTTTTCACAACAAGGAGATCGCTTAGCGGTTGGATCCTCTGGAGGAAGAGTTGCGGTATTCGAAGCGGCTTCTGGGAAAAAGATTTTCAGCAGATCACTGATTGACAAGCGCGAGTCTCCTGAAGAGGTTCTGGTAGAGCACTGTCTTTTTTCGCCGTGCGGGCGCCTCTTGAGTTGTGCGGTGCACGATATGAAACCAGACTCCCACGAGGTTGTGAACTTAGAAAGTGGGTCTGGGGCATTGGTCGATCGAAAATCATTTGATAAACCAATTTTTTCTCTCACCTATTCGAAGGAAGGAGATCGACTTGCCGTTGTCCACGGGTTTAGTTGGTACGATGCTACGGTTTTAGATTCGACAAACGGAAATGAAATGGCCCGCTATAAAGCGACGTATAAAAAATTGAAAGGGGTGGACCGATCGTGTATGGTCTCTTCAGCCTTTTCTCCTGATGGCTCGAGTTTGGTGGTTGGGATTGGAAAAAACATCCTTACTTCGGATGGATCGTCCGGTGAGATGATCCCCTACCTAAAAGCGTCACATACAATTCGATTTCTAAAGTTCTCGCCAGATGGCAAAACACTGAGGGCTGGAGTGCTTGGAGGATCGATCGAGACATTCGATACTTCCAAGGTGCAGACTTAGCTGATCGTATTGTCACGGCCATACACCGAGGTGAGTCAACTTGCGGCCTAGACCTACAGACAGTTCCATTCCAGCTTACACCATCAGTCGTCGAGTCCTCCGGCGGATGCAGTTTCAACTCGGCCAACAATGCGATTCCGAAAGAGGTGTTTCTGGCCTTTCCCCAAGTCAAACCTCTGATGTTCGTGAATTCGGAATCATAAAGCCGACAAGCCATTTCGTACACTATGCGGGAAGAGTCTGGATTGGAAGTGAGTGGGCTCCTTTAAAGGCGGCACTTATACAAAACAATCTAAGTCAAGAAAATATCAAAGTAGCGTGCATGAGAGGAATTGCCCAAAAATTCGGTGTGTTGGAAGGAATACAATCACTGTACGGTTCTGGACAGATCGAGATCAATGGAGCTAAAGGTTCTGACCAGCACGGGAAATTCCTCGATTTTCTTGGAAGTCAAGGAGTCGAATTGTATGCGAATTTATCAAACGGTACAGGAAGTATAGGTAATGCTTTTACTCGAGACAAAGCATTTGTTATTCGGGACACCTTGTATGCCACTGAGGAAGGTCTCGCTTCCACAGGTCAAGGAGCAAAGGCCCTAGGTCTTGCTGTTCCTCTCGTTGATCCGCTTGATGAACTCTGGTCAGGACTACCGAATGTTGGGAGATTTTCACCTTTAACCGAAAAAATTGAAGGTGGGGATGTCATGGTTTTCGATCAAGGCAATTCAATCCTTGTTGGTACAAATAAAAACACAAGCGCGGAGGGATTCCATGCACTGAAAAGACTCCTAAGTTCTCGCGGGACCGATGTCCATCGAATCAGGCACACCGGATGGCATTTGGACACTTGCCTGGCCCCGCTTCCTAATGGAGAGGCGCTTTATGCACCACGGAAATTCCCGGAGCCCATTGAGCATTCTGTTGGCCGTTTTTTTAAAAAGCTTGAGGCAATTGATGAATCAGAAGCGAGCTGTTTTTTGGGGACGAACATGCTTTGGCTCAATCCTTACCAAGTAATTTCAACACAATCCGTGCCGAAGACGAACGAAGTTTTAAGAAAGAAAGGTTATGAAGTCCACGTGATCGACTACGAAGAGATGATTCTTAAATGGGGAAGTCTGCGTTGCACGGTGTGTCCCTTGATTCGCGAAGACTAATGAGCATTTCATTAGGAGCTGCCGCATGCCTTTAGCTAGCGTCTTGCCAGTCAATGTTTCTCCAAGCACTCAGGGAATCAAGGTGATTGGGTATTTTGATTGCCGGGAAAAATCTCTTGCGCAAGATGCAGCTGTGCAAATGGATGCATTGTCTGGCATTTCCTGGAAAGTCGATCAAAAAGTTAGAAGTGTTGTAAAACTTCGTTTGAACCGGCTTAATTCATTCCCTAAAATATTTTGGAGAAAAGAGGGGGAAACTCCATCTCCTGTCTATCATCTTGTTCCGGGATTTCAGAAAATTAAATGGTTATCTTGGGGTGACCCGGAGAGGAACTATTCTCCGATCAATAGGAGAGAGTTTGGGAAATATTTGGGTGGGCAGATGGACCCATTTCATATGAACGTCGTAATTCTAAAAGGGCATGCCTATGGCTATCGTCAAGTAGCCGGGACCACGGGCAGTGTCATCCGTGATGGTTTGGAAATTGCGCATAAGATTTCAGGGAAAAAGGTCGATGTCCTTGCCCTATTGGGATGTTTTGGCGCGAACTATGAGCTCTTTGTCCATCTGGGGGACCGAGCGCACTACGCCTTTGCTTCACCAGCCATTTGTTACGGAGGCGGGACTCCACTTGGAATGGTGCTAAGATATGTTTTAGACGAAGAGGGATTGGAAAGAGACAAAGTGATGGCTATGTTACGTGTTCCTCGAGACACTCATGTGCTTAAGCAAAATGGAATTTTGCATCAACTCAATGGAACCAATAAGGGGGGGAATGATCTTTACACGATTGTTGATTTGACTAAGATGAATCCACTCCGAAATTCACTCGATGCGCTTGGTTTTGAACTTCTTGCCATGCGTACCAGAGAGGAAGACGTCGATCGATTTTCAGTGGCCTCGCATCAATCGAAGATGCCTTATCCAGATTCAAGAGGGTATGGTGACCTCGGAGATTTAGGCTTATTTCTGCATGCACTTGATGAAGCGATTCATCCTCGTTCCGCGGCTCATTCCGCTTTACTCGATGCGAAAGCTAAACTAGCTGAGGCTGTAGTGGACACTACTGCGACACTTTATTTTCCGAAAGCCTCGGGGCTCAACTTTCAACGTTCAGTTCATCATGGAATCTTTCGCCGGTTTGAGAAAGCATCGAAACGAAATGCTGCAGCTTATGAAAGCTATTGGGGGATTGATACCGGGGATTCGTGGAAACGTTTCATTCAGGTGGTGTCGAAGCACAGCCTCCGCAGGCACATGTTGGTTTAACCCCAATGAAAATCCAACAACCGGTCTCTGCAAGTAGAATCGAGCCGTGTGGCATTAAGCTCATCACGCACCTTGATTTGAAAGATCGAGAATTGTTCCCTGATGCATTTAGGATGATTCGAGGGGTGAAACAACTTTGCCGCGAGTATCCAGATGATTTTGAAGCGGTTGTGCAGATCTTATCTCGTTCTCGTGAAACCGCTCCTCGATTTTTCCCTCAAGGAAGGGTCCTGAAAGGGACTTCCACTTACTGGATTCATGCCTCTGGGAAGAAAGCCGTTGTTGAAAGGGTCAACTACGATCGAGGTTACTCTTGCCCATCCGAAGAGGAGTTTGGGACTTATCTTGGAGAGAACATGTTGCCGTATCGGGCTAACGTAGTCCAGATTGGCGGCCACTCCAGAAGCTTTCGGTGTATTGCGGACTTTACACCAAAGCGTGTCCGGAGAAGTTTTGAAATCGCCCATGAGATGACGGGCCAGAAGCCAGATTTGGCTTTCTTTGACGGATGTCAGACCAGTTCTCACGAATCAATGCTCGAGTTTGCTGAAAACGACACTGTTCCTTTTGTGATCGGCTATCCCGTAGTGCAGTATTTAAGTGGAGCCGATTGCGCTTTGATGCTTCGGGAAGCTCTGAACAAAAGCGGAAGTCTCAAAGAAAAGTGGATGGCCATGATGGATGGCCTTCCTGGGGGTGAGGGAACAAATCGATACAACTTGATTGACGTGAGAAAAACGATAACCCTAGCGCGGAAGCTCGATGATCTCGGGGAAGCGTTTTTCCCCATAACTAAGGGAAAAGTTGACAGAGCAAAGTTCACGGCATGCTTGTCGATTACGCGAATCATAAATGGCGAGAAGGGAAGAGAGACAGCGGGATTGGGCGATCTGGCTATGTTGCTCGGAGGTCTATTCCTTTATTTCTATGAACCTGAATCTTTGCGAGAAGGAATTAGGGAGGCAGAAAAAGCGCTTGAAGAGGTCATTGTCAGACAATTTCCCTCTCAGGATTTCTTTCTAGGCTTACCAGCTCAATATGGACTTTGTTTTCAGGCTTCCACCAAGACAACCGGTTTTCGGTATAATGAAAACCACTCGAACCGTGACAAATATCGGGATGTCCGGGTTGGTCATAGCTGGAAGCGACTCATTCGACGATGTTCCCAGGATGACGAGTTCAGCCAAACTAGCGAATATCGAGTCGTAGGCCCCATCCAAAGGGGGACCGGTCTGTAGAGCGGAAAGTTCATATTTTGTTCATATAATTCCTACGTTGGGTCTGCTATAATAAGCTTTGCTTGAAGTGAGAGTTTGTCTATTTGGAGGAAAGTGTAATGAGTGACTGGAGAGTAGGGCAACTTCTGCAGATTGCCGGCAACACATCGCAATTTCTAAAAAAGCAGCGCGGCAAACGAAACGGGGGACCTTATACCACCCTTCTTGATCTCAATGATCGGTTTATCCAATCGCTTCGCTCTTCACACAAGAACCATGAACCCATAGAATCATGGCAAGCACGGTTATGGTCAAGAGTCTTTAGAGTTTTCGATACACCAGAAGAAGATTCTTCCAAAGTGGAAGAGGCTCGTAGATTCTATTCTCTTTTAAGACGGTACAATGAAGTTTTTATCAGTATCCAAAAGCATTCTGATCTAAACCTGGATAGCGCACATTTGTTTTCCTCCAGCGGAGCGAAGAGCCCAACTTTGACCCGCTTGGATGAAGAGACATTTTCTCCCGACGGAACTTTAGTCGGGATGCCAATTCTTAAAGGAAAAGTCCATGTCTATGATACCGAGTCTGGAGATGAGCTTTTTACAGTGCCTACGAGGGGGGAAATGGGTACAACGGTCATGGCTTTTGAACCAGGCAACCGTCAACTGGTTGTTGCGGGCAGTACCATACAATACGATCGTTATGATCTTTACAATGCGGGTATATCCATGCACGTACCTGGGGGTAGAACGCTTTGGGATCACAAGACTGATGTTGGAGAAGTTCGCGCAACTTCTCTCGCTTTTTCGCCACAAGGTGACCGTCTAGCCGTGGGATTCGAGGGTGGAGTAATCGGGACTCTCGAAGCAAATTCGGGAAACCCAATTTGGAATACTAATCTTGTAGACAATTTACGATCAGCAGAAGATGCCCTAATCAGCCATTGCCTTTTTTCTCCCAATGGTCAAATTTTGGCTTGTGCTTTGGTGCGCTTGGATGAAGGTTCCAACGAAGTAGTAATTCTAGAGAGCGAATCAGGAAAATTAAGGTATCGAATAGATTTTTCCCCTTATGAAATAAATTCACTCAGTTTTTCTCAACAAGGGGATCAGCTCGCTGTTATTCATGGGACTAGCTGGGACAATGCCAGCATTTTAGATCCACGAGACGGAAGTGAAATAGCCAGCTACAACATGACTTATGAGAAATGCGAAGGAGTAAAGGGTTCGTGGATGGCCTCGTCAGCCTTTACTCGTGATGGCTCAAAGTTGCTTGTTGGACTTGGGAGAGACATCCTTATTTCCGATCCGTCTTCTGGGCACTTGATTCCGCATTTAAGATCTCCTTATCCAATTAGGTCTTTTCACCATTCTGCGGATGTAAACAGCCTTAGAGCAGGGGTCCTTGGTGGTTCAATTGAGACTTTTAAGCTTTAGCTAAAATGAGGCGCGTTGGTCCATGATTGGAGCGATTCGAACTTCAATTCTTTCTCGGCGTGGTTTTTTGGGCGCTTTGGGAAAGTTGGGTGTAGGCATGCCACTGGCCTCCTTAGCGAGTTGCGGTGGTCGCGAAAACTCAGCGACTCTTCCACCAACAATAGCTAAACGTACTGAGGCAAACGACTGGTTCCATCGATTTCCCGAATTTCCCATCAGTCGTTGCCTGGCAGGAAAACATGAAGAGCCAGGGGCTAAATACCTAATGGTTAATATTCGTATGCGTCATGAGGGGGATGAAGACACTTCGCCAGAAGAAGATGATAAAACAATCAAAGTTCAACAGAGTGTTAAGTTAATTTTGGAAACATTGATGGCCAATCAATTTCCAAAGAGAATCTATCTCGACGGGACAACACCTGATTCAGCAAAGAATTTAATGAATACGCGAGCGGGAATTCGGGACTATACCCAACTCCTCAGAGACGTGGATACGGCTCTCGAAATGGTGAATGAGAAAGTCAAGGCTGGACAAGCTTCGCCACAATTAAGAGAAGAACAACGGAAGCTACTAGAACACAGAGTAGCGCTGAAAGCTAAACTTTCTAACAATACCGAACTAAATCGATCCATGCAAATGGATGCGGTTGTGCAATTGTTCATCGAAGGAAAGATCACCATTCTCGGGGGAGAAACCAAAGAATTAATTAATGAAACTGAGAGAGCGCTAGAAATTTACAAACAGACTCATGACGCAAGACCCGTGGACGAAACCTCCGAAAAACGAGAGAATCATTTGCTGTCCGTTGTTGCGGCAGCTCCATTCCCCGTAGCTGTTACGGTTTATGGGCGGGATGACGATTTTAGAAATAACATTAACGCCTGGAATACACAGCATCCGGATCGTAAAATTTCCTTCATAGATGTAATTCCCGCTGAATTTGTTCCACCTGAGAAGCTCAAGGCTTTAGAAAAACAATTAGAGGAGATTCGAGAAAAGTCAAAACTTAGATAGAACAAAATTGATTTCTTGACAGGAAAACAAAGTCGTGTTAGAATAAAGTAGTTGGACAATCGTAGTTCGTTTCTCGTATTCGAAAAATCCAATCCAAGAAAGTCTTGAAAGCAGTTATAAGATACCCCTTGACAAAGGCAACTTCGTATGGTAACATAGCTGTGCCCAAGAAACAGATCCTTGACAACTCAATCATGTACGGTAAGGTTATATTGTGTGGAAAACCCCATCAACAATAACCAAACAAACAAGTAAATAACCTCATTTATTGAGATTATTGCCAGTTTATCAAGAGAGTTTGATCCTGGCTCAGGACGAACGCTGGCGGCGTGCCTAACACATGCAAGTCGCGCGAGAAAGGCCCCGCAAGGGGACGAGTAAAGCGGCAGACGGGTGAGTAACACGTGGATAACATACCTTCCTGCGGGGGATAACCGTCCGAAAGGGTGGCTAATACCGCATCACATCATAACAGGGCATCCTGAAGTGATCAAAGGTCGAAAGACTGTGGGAAGATTGGTCCGCGACCCATTAGCTTGACGGCGAGGTAACGGCTCACCGTATTGGCTACGATGGGTAGCTGGTCTGAGAGGATGACCAGTCACACTGGAACTGAGACACGGTCCAGACTCCTACGGGAGGCAGCAGTGAGGAATCTTCCGCAATGGACGAAAGTCTGACGGAGCGACGCCGCGTGAGGGATGAAGGCCTTCGGGTTGTAAACCTCTTTTGCAGGGGACGATAATGACGGTACCCTGCGAATAAGCATCGGCTAACTACGTGCCAGCAGCCGCGGTAAAACGTAGGGTGCGAGCGTTGTCCGGAATTACTGGGCGTAAAGCGCCTGTAGGCGGGTTAGTATGTCCCGGAGAAAAATCCAGAGCTCAACTTTGGACTCCTTCGGGAAACTGCTAGTCTTGAGATCCGAAGAGGAAAGTGGAATTCCTGGTGTAGCGGTGAAATGCGTAGATATCAGGAGGAACACCAGTGGCGAAGGCGGCTTTCTGGT
>Ga0207095_10340_pt1 | contig 11161 bp, 14 predicted proteins | sample Alteio_BWMinHeat_88_FD_153529 | JGI IMG/M metagenome (GOLD analysis project Ga0207095, IMG submission 153529) | Enriched cells from forest soil in Barre Woods Harvard Forest LTER site, Petersham, Massachusetts, United States -... | ecosystem: Environmental > Terrestrial > Soil > Temperate forest >... | reverse complement strand
GGCAATCATCCTGCTGTACCTTCTTGGGATATTCGGCCTGAGCGCCGTAGGCGCGGCCGAGCCGCCGGATGAGGAGAAGCTGAAGGAGCAAAAGGCGTCGGCGAAGGCGCTGGTGGAGGCGCTGGCGAAGGAGGACTTCAAGGCGGCGGGGAAGGATTTCGACGACGCCATGAAAAAGGCGCTGCCGGTGGACAAACTGGAATCGACCTGGAAGACGATAACGGGACAGGTGGGCGCGTTCAAGAAGGTGACGGGGTTTCGAGTCGAATCCGCGGCGAAGCTCGACTTCGTCTACGTTGTCTGCCAGTTCGAGAAAATCGACGTGGATGTGAAGGTGGTCTTCAACGCGGACAAACAGATTACGGGCCTGTTTTTCCAGCCCAGCAAGCCGAAGTTCGATTACAAACCGCCGGGCTACGCCAAGCAGGATTCGTTCAAGGAATCGGAGGTAACCGTAGGCGAAGGCGAGTGGTCGTTGCCGGCCACGCTGACTGTTCCGAAAGGGGACGGGCCGTTTCCCGCGGTAGTGCTGGTGCAGGGATCGGGGCCGCACGACCGCGATGAAACGGTTGGCCCGAACAAGCCGTTTCGCGACCTGGCCTGGGGATTGGCGTCGCAGGGCATAGCTTCGCTACGTTATGAAAAGCGGACGCGCGAATACGGCGCGAAGATGGCGGCGCTCAAGGACATTACGCCGAAAGAGGAAGTGGTGGACGACGCGCTGGCGGCCGCCACGCTACTTCGCAAGAACAAAGTGATCGACGGGAAAAAGGTCTTCATTCTGGGCCATAGTCTGGGCGCGTCGATGGCGCCGCGCATTGCGCAAGGCGACGGCGAGCTGGCCGGCTTGATCCTTTTGGCGGGAACCACGCGGCCCTTGGAGGACGTCATTGTCGAGCAGATCAGCTATATTATTTCGCTCAACGATCCGATTACGGACAAGCAAAGGGAAGAGTTGGAAAAGATCAAGAAGCAGGCGGCGCGCGTGAAGGACCCGAAGTTGTCGCCGGACACGCCGGCGGTCGATTTGCCGCTGGGAGTGCCGGCGTCGTACTGGCTGGCGTTGCGCGACTACGATCCCACGGCGACGGCGGCCAAGTTGAAACGGCCGATGCTGATCCTCCAGGGTGAACGGGATTACCAAGTCACGATGGCGGATTTCGAGGGATGGAAGAAGGCGCTCGGCACGCAACGAGGCGCGCGTCTCAAGACCTATCCGAAGCTAAACCACCTGTTCATGGAAGGAGAAGGCAAGGCGATTCCGGCGGAATACGACCGAGCGGGACACGTGGCGGTGGATGTGGTGGATGATATTGCGGAGTGGGTGAAGAAGCAGTAGAGACCCCACCCGATGCAACGGGTGGGCTTTCGCGCGGTCAACCGCCGATGGCGTGCATGGTGCGTTGAGGTTTGATGAAGCGGGCGGTGTTGATTTCGTGGCCTTCCCACTTGTCGAGGACGTTGCGGCGGATGATGTCGGCCAGTTCGGCGTCGTTGGTTTCGCCGCGCAGAAGACGCTTCACGTCTACTTCGTTCAATGCGAACAGACAATTGCGCAGCTTACCGTCGGAAGTGAGGCGGATGCGATTGCAGCTCAGGCAGAACGGGCGGGAAACCGAGGCGATGATGCCGACGCGGCCGCCGCCATCGGTGTACTGGAATTCCATCGCGGGGGCGCGAGGGTCGTAGTCCTCAACGGGCACGAGGGGAGCGATCTCGCGTTCGATTTGTTCCATGATTTCGTGGGCGAAGTAGACTTTGCTCCGCTCCCAGTGGTCGGCGCCGATGGGCATATACTCGATGAACCGCATTTCCAGGCCGTATTGACGCGCGAACCGAGCCAGGGGCACGACTTCGGGTTCGGTGATCCCGCGGATGCTGACGGCGTTGACCTTGATAGGGTGGAAGCCGGCCTTCTTGGCGGCGTGAATGCCGTCGAGCACTTTGTCCAAGCCGTCGCGGCGGGCGATATCGCGAAAGCGCGCCGGGTCGAGCGTGTCGAGGCTGATATTAATGCGGCGCAGCCCGGCGTCGAAGAGTGCCTGGGCTTGATCGGCGAGCAGGATGCCGTTGGTGGTCAGGCCGATGTCGCGGATGCCCTTGACGGCGCTGATCATCCGGACCAGAGCGGGCATGTCGCGGCGAATGAGCGGCTCGCCGCCCGTGAGGCGGACCTTGTCGATGCCCAGCGGCGCGGCGACGCGGACGAAATGGGCGATCTCCTCGAACGTGAGGAGCTCGGCCCGGTCCATGAAGACGACGTCCTCGGGCATGCAATAGGTGCAGCGGAGGTTGCAGCGATCCGTGACGCTGATGCGCAGGTTGTTGTGCACCCGGCCGAAGGAGTCGATCAGAGACATTTATGGTCCTCAAACGGACGGATTGCTACCCGCTCGTTTATGATGGATGCACCCATTCCGTGGTTCCGTCCGCCCAATGTTCCTTTTTCCAGATCGGGACGATTTCCTTGAGGCGGTCGATGGCGTGGCGGCACGCCTCGAAGGCTTGGTGGCGATGCGGGCAACTGACGGCGACGGCGACGCTAATCTCGCCGACTTCCAGATGGCCCAGGCGATGGATCATGGCGATGTCGCCGACTGGCCAGCGTGCGCGGGTGTCCGCCTCAATTTCCGCCAGCTTCTTCTCGGCCATGCCGGGGTATGCCTCGTAATCGAGGGAAGTCGTGACCCGCCCTTCGGTCAGGTCGCGTACGGTGCCGAGGAAGGTTACGACCGCGCCGCAGTCGTCGCGTCGGACCTGCTCCGAGAGAGCGTGGTAATCAATCGGCTCCGGGGTCAGCCTAAACATGGTCCACTCCGAAAACCGACCCATCCAGGCGGGTGGATTCAGCCTCCACTCACCGGCGGCAGCAACGCGATCTCGGCAGTCCCCGACAGCAATTGCGCGTCGTCCGCGAATTCATTATTCACGGCCAGGGCGGAGCGTTGGAGCAGACCCGCAAGCGCCGGGTAAAGCTGGGCCATCCGCCGGCGCAGGTCGCCCACGCGTGCCTCGGCGGGCAACTCGACGGCCACGGAATCCGCACCGGCGAGGTCCTTGGCACGGGCGAACAGGCGCACGTGAACCGTCTTCATAGTACCAGATCGCGGATCGGTTGGTGGAGGCGGCGGAGCAGATCGGGCATTAAACCGTAGGCGAGGGCGAGGTACTGGGCCGGATGAAGCGTCCGCTTGCCCGCGCCGTCTTCCATTTGCAAGCGGCAGGTGCTGCACTCGGTCGCGCCGAACAGGGCCGTGGGGCGGCGCAGTTTCTCGAGCATCGGCCGGCCGGCTTCGAGCGACACATCGTAATTCCGGGCTTTGAGGCCGAAGGTCCCGGCCATGCCCGAACAACTCACGTCGATTGTATGGACAGTCAAACCGGGAATCAACGCGAGCAGCGCCGGCCCGGCCACGCCCTGGCCCAGGGCTTTGAGATGGCAGGGCACGTGATGGCCGATGGAAAAAGGCAACGGATTGAAGTCGGTTCGCAACCGGCCCTGGCGGCGAAGTTGATCGAGATAGGTCGTGAATTCGACCGTGTTTTCAGCCACCACGCGGGCATCAGGGTCGTCGAGGAGGTCGAGCGCGTCAAAGCGGAGCATGCGGGCGGCGGTTGGTTCGGAGCAGAGGATGGGAACGCCTTCGCGCGCGGACTCCGCCAGGACGCGAAGGTTGTGCTGGAGCGTTTCACGAGCCGTTTCAACGTCGCCATAGGCGAGCGGGGCCATGCCGCAGCCCCACTGGCCGGGCGGCACATGGACTTCCACGCCGTTGTGATGGAGAACGGCGACGACGGCTTCAGCGATGGACGGATCGTTGTAGTTGGCGAAGATGTCGACGAAATAAGCGACGCGGGGCCGGCCAAAGCGCGGCGGGTTCGTCCAACCGCGGCGTTCGGCGCGGCGCAGGAAACTTCGCTGCGCGAATCGGGGCAGGCGTCGTTTGCGGGAGACGCCGAAAGTCTTTTCCAATAACCAGCGGACGGTGCGACTTCCCAGGGCGGCGTTCGTAAAGGCGGAGAAAGTGCTGCCAAGGCGGGCGAAGCTCTCGGTACGGGCCAGCACCCAGTCGGAACGGTCCATGCCATGCTCGGCGACGTTGGCGGCTTTGGCTTCGAGCATCAACTTGGGGACGTTGACGTGAGCCGGGCATTCGACGGCGCACATTTTGCAATTGACGCACAGGTCGGCCACGTCCCGGACTTCTTCGGAGGAAAGCGCTTGCGGGTCGGCGCCTTCGCGCAGCAAATGGCGGACCAAATTGGCCTTCGCGCGCGGGCTCGCCTCTTCGGCATGCGTGGCTCGGAAGATTGGGCACATGCGACTGGTTGGCGTTTCGGTGCGGCAATGTCCGCAGCCGTTGCACTCCACAGTTTCGTCGCGGACTTCGTCCTGCCGCCAAACGAGAAAGCGCTTGGGCGGTTCCGCGGCGGCCGGCTGCTGGCGCAGCGGCCAGAGCGGACCCGATCCATCGGGCCCGACAATCTTGCCTGGATTAAGGAGCTGGCGGGGGTCGAAGATGGCTTTGAGTTCTCGAAATACGGGAAAGAGCCGGCCGTACTGCCGCGCGACCCAAGGCGTGCGCGCGAGTCCGGTGCCGTGCTGCGTGCTGATTGTGCCGCCGAGATCGATGGCCGCCGTGTACACTTCGTCGGCGATGACGCGCAGCTTGGCCGCATCATCCGGTTTGGCCAGGTCGAGAAACGGCCGGGCGTGGACTTGGCCGGTGGCAGCGTGGATCAGATACGACGCCGTTGTTTCATGCCGTTGCAAGATTTCCTGAATGTGATGCAAATACGCCGGTAATTCCTCGGGCGGCACGCGGGTGCCGATGGCCAGGACCTCGGCGCCCCAATCTTGTTTTATCAACGGCGCCAGCTTCCGCCGATCGGCCGGATTTCGGAGGACCGCGACCAGTAAGCGAGACGGATCGTCTGCCACCTCACCCAGCGGGTTATCGCTTATGGCGGCGGCAAGCTCCGCGGCCGTGACCACCGTCACCCGAGCGGAAACGCCCAGCACCGTAGCGAGCCCCTTCTCGATGCGGGCAGCGGCATCGCCCGGGGCCGCGCGGGGCGTGGTGAACACAACGTTGCCGCTGTTGAGCAAGGTGCGCACGTCCCCATAGCCGAGATTCTCGACAAGCGCACGCAGGTCCGCCATCGCCACCCGCTTCGCGCGACCGACATTAATCCCGCGTATCAACGCCACCTGCCTGCTCGCCACCGCGCCCCTTCCTTCCGCGATCCTCTCGGCCGCTGCCTGCATAGTTTCCAGCCAAATTCCAAAACCCCCGCAACACCACGCTCACCCCGTCTGACCGTCAATGGCATCGATCCACGCTTGTCTGCCGAACGTCACAAAACGATATTCCGTGCCTTCCTTCGTGGCAACAGCAATCGAGTTCGGGAAAAGTGGAATGAGGTTCAAGAACTTGGTCCAGCACGTTCGAGCCCCGGTGATGCTCGCCAGCGGAATGATCGTCCGCCCCGATTGGACATTGAACGCATGCGCCTCGAAGATCAATCGCTGGTTGGTCAGGTAAAGCCACCCACCGACCGTTTCGATCCCCCGCTGCAAATTCGCCGCGCCGTCCTTGACTGGTTTCTCGCCGGAAAGAAATTCGGTTTTCATGGTGGTCTCCACCCCAGCGTGGCCGGGGCTGAGGTACTCCGAAGTCCCGGCGCCGCGCCCGAACCTGGATGGCTCCGCCGGAGATTCGGAGTACCTCACTCCAGGCCACGCGGCCGAGACCATAAATGGGTTCGGCACTACTCACTTATGCAGGCCGCGCTGCCCGCCACACTCCCACAACCTCGCACCATCCAACCATGCCGACAGCCATTCTTCCAATGAATCCGCTTCGCGGATTAGGCAATCGGCCAGGGACGCGTCTCCGACTGCCGAATCAGGGTTGTAAAAGAACACTGGGCAGGATGGGTGAGCGCAATCGATCCCTGAGAAGTAATGACACCCCCAGTTGACGAACTCAACGAGGCGCTCGGGCCATATCCATTCGGGTACGGTCTCCAGATTCATCCGCAACCGACTCTCAACGAGCGTGTAATCATGACCGTCGAGCTGGATGACCCCGTATCCAGGTCCGTATCCTCCATCCGCCACCCGGGTATACAGCGACCCGACCAACGGCGGCAGCGGAAATCCCAACCGGGACTCGGCAGCAGCTAGGGTCTCCTCACTGACCGGCGGATGCGGGCAGATCGGAGGGCAGACGGCCATGTCCACTGTCGGCGCCGACCGGATGCATTCCTGAAGCCGGCGGATCAGCGTTTTCGACATCAACCGCCTCCGTCGGGTGCCATGCTTTCGCGGCCCCTGAATGACATGCCACTGTCATCCGCGACAACTAGGGCCGCGAAAGCATGCCGACACTGCCGACTCTCGACTCTGGAACCGGCCCTGAAGCACCTCAGCCCTGCCCGCCCAGCCGACTTCCTGCCTTTGCGAATCTCAAAACAAGCTCCCTCTCACTACCTCTTCCATTTGGTTTTCGCGGGCAGAGTTCACCATCTCGGCGTTCCGGTGGCAATCCCAGAAATGGACTACCAGACAGAGGCTAATCGGAAAACAGACCATGATCATGAAAGACAAGACTACATAGTCGCGAAGACGCATTCTTGCCGTCTTGCCATCTTCATCCTGCTCCCCCCACGCTCTTCGCGAGTCCAGAAGTCCACGGAATTGCGGCAGTGATTGAATGTCCATCGCAGATGCCTTTCCTACGATCGTCCGGACATTGGCAGGCATCGGGTGCGTGGCCGGGGCTGAGGTACTCGGAAGCACTTCAGCGCCGGCCACCCGGCCACCACCAAACCTGTAACGGGGTTGAAATATCCCCCTTTGCCCGACAGAAGTAGTGGAATACCTGCACAGCTCGGTTCGCCCTTGTGGAAGTGGCCAAGAACCAACCAATAGTCAGTCGCGCGGCCTTTCTACGCGAGCGCACCGTTCGGTGTATTCCGGGCTACTCAAAACGCGACCGGGTGATCCTTGGGCAGGTGTACGTCGCACAGGAGCCGCCCGTCAACGACTGCCCCGCGGCTGATCCGGGTTGGAGTGTATTCGGTGCAGTTCTCGACGTCATACACCCATTGGTAGCAGACCGCACACCGCCCGACTGCAGGCTTGCCGTCCAGAGGCTCGGAGCTCATCGATTGCCATTCAACAGCGATGTCCGGCCGCTTGGCGAGGAACTGGGCGAGGGCGGTCGTTACTACCTCCTGAAGCTCGTCGTCGGTTCGCCAACCCTTACCGAGCTTGGCGGCCCATTCCTCGTTCTGTTCGACGAGGACGGAAACAGTCAACAGCCATGAACGTGTCGCCATACTCTTTGTGCGGCGCTCCGCCACCGGGATTAGATTAGTTGGGCTGAATTCGTACTCGCGCTCGGCGCTGGCCTTTGACGCCACCGACACGCCCGACCGCAGGTCTCCTCCGTTCGTCAGTCCCGAATCATCTTGATCGTCCGCTTTCCCTTTCGAAGACCCTTTCCCTCACGGCGGCAACGGAACCGTACTCCGCGGCTTCAGCGCCCGTTCCCACACCACCTTACCGCTCTCCAAGTCCAGAGCCTTAAGCGCATTGGCCGTCTCCGCCCCCCTGTCCCTGGCTAGCTCCGAATAATAAAGACGCTTGCCGTCCACAAATGCCTCCTCCGGCGAAGAAACCCCCTTCACCTCCTTGGCCACCGGTTTGCCGTCGCTCAGCGAGTAGATCGCCACCGCGGAAGTGCCGAAGACCACCCCGGCGTGACGCCGGTCCGCGGTCAGCACAATGTTGGCAATGTTGATGGCCTTGTCCTTGACCAGCTCCACGGAGTCGGCGGCCGCGCCCGTCTTGACGTCCCAGGCGTTCAGGGCAACTTTCTTCAGGAATTCCTGACCCACCGGTTCCAGCGTCATCGAAACGCCGACCAGGCGCTCGCCCACGAGCGTGATCCGGCCATCCTGGTCCTTGTGATATTGTCGCCACACCGCAGCCAACTTCTCCGGCAAACCGGCCGGCATCCGCTTCTCCGCCTTCGCCGCTTCCAGGATCAGTCCCTGGGAAATGTCCGCCGGCTTCGGATCGGTCTCCAGTTCCGCCTTGCCCGAATCCAGGTTGATCTTCACCGTTCCCACCGGCACCGCCTTGTTGAACGCAGTCCACGCTTCAAACGGAAACGGCCGACCCTTGCCGCGGTCAATGGACGCGACGGCATACCACTTGGCCTCCAGCGCATCGCCGACGACTCGCGGACCCCAGAGCGGGAACGCCACCGTGCACTTGTCGGGAATATCCACCTTGGGAAAGGGCAGGGCGTCGCATTTCCGCAGCAGCTTCCCCTCCTTCTTGAGGTCAAGAATGAAGAGCCGCTCGCCGCGTGCAATCAACCGGTCTCCCGCCGCCAACCACGGCTGGGCCGCGCAATCGTCATTGGTCCACAGCACCTTGCCGTCCTCCAGCCGAATCGCCTGAATCCCGCCCTTCGGACTGCTGACAAACGCCGTGCGCCGCTCCGCGTCGAGCACCCCGTCGGGAAACGGAATCGGTTCCACCGCCTTCGCGTCGCCCCCCTTGTCCACCGGCGCCGCGCCCAGGGCTTGCCGGCGACCGTCCCCCGGCACGCCGCCGAAAAAGACGCCGGCACCGAAACCGGCCGCGCCTAATACCAGCAAGACGGGTTGAATCTTTTTCCGTGTAAGGAACATTTGGCAAGCACTCCTTCTGGCAGCGGAAGATTGCCGCCGAGCAATTGGTCCAGTGTCTCAAGCTTACACGCTCCGCCGCCGAACGCTAAGCGTAGGCTGCCGGCGTAGCCTGCAATGACGTTGAAGCTCGGAAAACCATGATGGCGACCCCGTCGGCTTCAGCCGCGTGGATCGGCGCCTTACCCTTCCAACCTCTCCAATGCCGATGTTACAGGAATCCATTGCCAGCCAATTTGTGCCTTCTGTCGCTGTATGAGTGTCTTAATTCCAAGTTCGGCATCCGCGCGAGAAAGCAAGCAACTATCGCGAACAGATTCCGGACAACCAAGGTAGATGCACTCGTAGTGCTCAGACCCATTACCCCGTGCAAGAAAATAGCTCATGCCTTTCTTCGATCGCCTTAGAATCCACGCTTCCATATCGCCCATCGCCGCGAGGGCAACTGCAACGATCATGGGACCATCACCCAATTCCCAGATCTCAAACTCGGGCCGTCCCTCTGCACCAGATTCAATTCTGTCCATCAGCGATTGAACGTCATCCCATCCTGCCTTTTCATCGGTGTCAAGGTGATGCAGATTAAAGGATCGCATTAGTACACCAAGTGGCCAAACAATGATTCGACCGAAACAGTCCGCATAGTAATGCGCCGGTTTTGGTCCTCAATCGGCAGGGTGCCATGCGCGCCACCTGCCCATCTGGGGATCGACGATTTTCATGGCCGTAAGGTTACTCTTACGTCGCAGCCGCCGCAACAGGCCACTTCCCCAGTGCTCCGGCACGCGCTTCGGAGGTACTCACGGTGTGCCTACCCGCCGCACCTTTTCGAGAATCGGAGGAATCGCCGCCTCCGGCTCGCTGATCGTGAATTGAAGTTCCCAGGTACTCACGTTACGATGCGAAAAGGGAATCCCTGCTTGGAGAACCAGGTCATGTCCGAACCTGTCCGCTACAAGTTCTTGGAGCCAAAGCGCGGCTCGCGCTATCAACAGCTCGCCGTGGGCGGGCGCATTCGCGCGGAGATCTTGTATCGCGAGACACTCGGCGCCGAGCCGCTAAGTCCCGAGCAGGTGGCCCAGGAGTACAACCTACCTGTCGAAGCCGTTCTGGAAGCCATTCACTACTGCGAACACAACCGGGAACTGCTGGATGCCGAGAGGGCTCGCGAACAGGCAACCATCCAGAAAAGGAAAAAGGAGTCTGGAGTCTTTGTAGAGCCAGACTGTCCGAAATGACTCTCGACCCCTCGTTCTTCCCAAAATCTACTCCTCGGGCAAGCTCCAGAGCGCATGCAGTTCGCCGCTTGTTGTCACGGCAAAAATGCTCTGGACCCATCCGTGCACCGTAATACCGTCATGGGACATCTCAAATTCGTTTGGATAGCCGAGCTGTTCCGTGCAATGAACCTCTACCGTCGTGCGTCTGGGGATCGCCACCGTATCTCCCAGCGGCTCGATCCACAGCTTCAATGGAGCGTCGGTTGGGTTGCGCAATCGGATGCGGACAACCGGCGCTTTCAAACTGGCCGTAGCCATCGTTATCCTCCTCTGAGAAGGCGAGCGGCATAGCGCATGAGGTCCGCACGACCGGCCGCGCTTGGGTTTTTGGGGGGTCAAGCGAACAACCGCATCTTACGCGGAAGCCCAGTGGTCTGCCATTTCAGCCCTGATGCCGGCCTGGGAAAGATCCTTAGCGGACAAGGCGGCCATTCGCTCCCGCGCGGACGCGCTCCCCCTTCCCCAGTGCATGAGTTCGCCGAATTGTTTTGGCGTCATTCCCATCGGCAAATTCGCCCTCATGATGGCCGAAACGTCATCCAAGGAAGTCAACGTCGGCTCCTTCAACGCATGGAGAAAAGACTCGGCCCGCGCTTAGCGCGGGTCTTTGGCCCCGCCGACACGCTCGACCGGGTCTCCTCTTACTTCCGCCGACGGCTGAACGACAAAACCCACTTGCCGGGGCCGCGCCAATGCCTACCGAAGCGCGAAACCAGTAACTCGGCTCCACTCGGGTGCAGCAAATCGTTAGCGCCGGAACCCAGTACCACGGCGCTCAACTTCCCGCCGAAATGCCGGGAACAAATCAAGCGGGGCATACGACTCGCACTCGCGGAAGAACACTGACGTGAACCGTTCCAGCGCTTCCCATTGTTCAGGGGACAAATCGGCCAACGATGCCTCGACGCCTCGCCCTGCCGTTGCTCCATCCCGGAGGAGGTCACGAAACCGGTCTTCGCCGCGTATTATTGCCTCCGGTAGACCGATGCCCGTTATAAGCGATTGGTGCATTTCGCAGAATCGCAGCCAACTATCATGCCGGTTGCTACCCCGGAGGAATGTCATCGGTACACCTCAAGCTATCCACTACACGCGCTCGGAGCGGGTCTTTGACCCCGCAGACACGCCCGACCGCTGGTCCCAAAGACCCGCGCCGAGCGAGAGCCCACGCC
>Ga0207095_10339_pt1 | contig 11179 bp, 11 predicted proteins | sample Alteio_BWMinHeat_88_FD_153529 | JGI IMG/M metagenome (GOLD analysis project Ga0207095, IMG submission 153529) | Enriched cells from forest soil in Barre Woods Harvard Forest LTER site, Petersham, Massachusetts, United States -... | ecosystem: Environmental > Terrestrial > Soil > Temperate forest >... | reverse complement strand
ATCGGCTCAGCTTCTCCAGCTTTTGCGCCTCCGCGAGACTGAGGCAAAGCGGTTTTTCAACCAGCGCGGGAATTCCGTTTTCGAGCGCGTGCGTGAGGATTTCAACATGGGTTGACGGAGGCGTGGCGATGATGACACCGTCGATCGCGCCTTTTTTAAGGTCGCGATAATTCGAAACGATTTCAACGGGAGTGCGCGCGAGCTTTCCGTTTTCGGGAAAACGCGTGCAAAGATGGGTGAGCTGCGCCTCGTCGAGGTTGTTGAGCGTGTTGACGTAGGCGCGACCCCAGCGACCCACGCCGATCAGGGCAAGGCGTGGTTTCATCAGCTTTCCGGATGATAAGTTTTCTCGGCCCATTTCATGAAGCGGCGCAGTCCTTCCTTGAGGGGAACGACGGGTTCGTAGGCGAGTTGCATGCGGATTTTCGTCAGGTCAGGGCACCGGCGCATCGGTTCGTCGGCCGGATAGGCATCGGGATATTCGATCCGGTTGATATGAACTTTTTTCCGAATCACCTGTCCGAAAAGCCGGGCCAGTTCGAGCATGGAAATTTCGGGATTCGAATTGCCGACATTGTACGCCTCGCCCTGGATGCCGCGAAGCAGGACTTTCAAAAATCCCGTGACGGCGTCGGAAATGTAGCAAAAGGTCCGGGTTTGTTCGCCGGTGCCATAAATCGAGACGGGTTTTCCCGCGAGGATGCGGCCTGCGAAATTGGGCAGCACGCGATAATCCGCCTGCTGCATCCCGGGTCCGTAGACGTTGAAGGGGCGCACGATCTTCGCCTTCACGCCGTGTGTTTGATGAAAGACGTAGCAAAGCGTTTCGCCGAGGCGCTTGGATTCGTCGTAGCATGCGCGCGGACCAAGGCAGGCGACATTTCCACGGTAGGATTCCGGCGTGGGAACATGTTTTTCGTCCGGATCGCCGTAGATCTCGCTCGAGCTGAAGAAAACAAAACTCTCGGTCCGTTTTTCCAGGGCGAGCTGCAACATGTGCCGCGTGCCGCTCGTGGCGACCTGCAATGTTTCAAGCGGATATTTGCGGTAGTAGTAGGGACTGGCGATTCCTGCGGCGTGAATGATGTAGTCGACGCGGCCCTCGATTTTCAACGGCTGGATGATGTCGTGCTGGAGGGTCGTCACGCCGCGCGCTTTGAGCGTGCGAATGGCGGCGGGTCCGGCGGTGATCAGGTTGTCGACCGAAATCAGCCGGCAGGGATGGGCCAGCGTCTGCCGGTTGATGAAAACAAAAAAGGCCTGGATGTAGCGCCCCAGGAAACCGCAGCCGCCCGTCAGGAGGACGGTTTTGCCGGCGAATCGATGAACGTCCTTTCCCAGCGCCTGGACGATGGCTTGGAGTTCGGTTTTGGAGACGGGGTTTTTAGTCATGAGGAACGGACCTCCAATTTCGGCAGGGGAATGATGAAGCGGCCGCCTTCATCCATAAAGCGCTGATGTTGCTTCAGGATGGGGGTTGCGAAATTCCAGGCGAGCAGAAGCATACAATCCGGTTTGCGTTCATACATGGCGGCGACGGGCAACACAGGGATGTGATGTCCCGGCGTAAAAAGTCCCTGTTTGAGGGGGCTGTCGTCGACAACGAAATCAATGACGTCGGGCCCGAGTTCGAAGTGATGCATCAGCGTCGTCAATTTCGCGGGCGCGCCGAAGGCGCCGATATGTTTCCCCTGCGATTTCAATTCATTCAGAACTTTTCCCAGCTCGTTTTTCAAATGCGCGATGTTCCGTCCAAACTCGATGAAAGTTTCCTTCCGGTCGAGGCCGGCCGCGGCTTCGAGGGCGAGAAGTTCCTGGACGGAGGGTTTTCGCGGGTGAGGACCGCCTTTCAACTGCGCGATCCCGCGGAGCGATCCGCCATGCGTGGGAACGCGCCGGGTGTCGATGAGCTCCATGCCGTGGCGGGAGAAAAGGACTTCGAGCGGTTTGACGGAATGATAGGAGACATGTTCGTGATACGTCATGTCGAAGAGCGTTTTTTCGTAGACGTCGAGCAGATAGGAGACTTCGAAGACGAAGACGCCGTCCGGAGCGAGGAGTTCGCGCACGCCGTCGAGGATTCCGTGCAGGTCGTCCGCGTGGGCGAAAACATTGTTGGCCGCGACGACGGCCGCTGCGCCATGTTCCCTGCGGATTTCGCGGGCGCGGTTGAGCGTGAAAAAATCGGGAATGGTGGGGATGCCCGCGGCTGTGGCGCTTTTGGCGATTTCGACGGCGGGATCGACGCCAAGCACGTTCATGCCCGCGGTCTTGAAGTGTTTCAGCAGGACGCCGTCATTACTGCCGATTTCGACGACGAGCGATTTTGCCGGAAGGCGATAATCGCGCACGAGTTCCTCCGCATATTTTCGAAAATGCTCCACGAAGCTTGGCGACGTGGAGGAGACGTAGACGTAATTGCGAAACAGGAGGGCGGGATCCACGACGTCGAGAAGCTGCAGGTGGCCGCATTGCGCGCAGAAAAAAAGATCGAGCGGGAAAACGGGTTCGGGATCGGCGAGCTGTTCCTTTCGCAGGAAGGCGTTCGCGAGCGGCGTGGGTTTCAGGGAGATGACGCGCTCCACGGAGGCGCTGTCGCAAATCCGGCACGTGGTCCGGCGATGGACGGAAGAGGCGGACACAAATCAAATCAATTGAACGCGGACGGTGTCGCTCTCATAATTTTCCTGTTTGCGGCTGTTGCGGGAGAAGCACCAGAAGACGGAGTCTTCGAGGAATTTCATGGCGTGTTCCGCCATGGGCGGTGTGTAGAAGACCTGGCCGGCGCGGATCACGGTGCAACTGGGTTTTTCGCTGCTGCCCACGGGGCGCTCGTAATATTCCATGCGGCCGGATTCAAGCAGGCAATAGTGATAGTCCTCCTTGTGATAATGGTTGGCGCGGATGGCGCCTTTTTTGGAGGAGATGCGCAGGACGCTGCTGAAAGGCCTGCCTTCGATGATGGTTTTGATTTCGCCCCGGTCGTCGCTAAAGGCCGGCTGTTCGGGACAGAGAGTGGTTTCTTTCATGGCGCGTGGAGTCTCCAACCTATCAATCCGGCGGATTTGCCGCAACCTTCGAGAATGGCGCGATCGGGGATTGGAAAATGGGCGGGAATGGATAGGATGCGCGGTTGAGATGAAACTGGAGAGGGCGCATGTTTTCTTTGAGGGCCGTGTTCAGGGCGTGGGTTTTCGCTATTCCTGCCGCAGTCTGGCGATGGGATTTTCCGCGACGGGCGTCGTCAAAAATCTTCCGGATGGCCGCGTGGAACTGATTGCCGAGGGTGAGCGCGCGGAACTCGAGGAATTTCTCCGCGCGATTGATGAAAGTGAATTGAGGGCGTTCATTCGCAAGCGAAGCGTGGAATGGAAGGACGCGCGTGGCGAGTGGAAGGATTTTCATATTGAGCATTGATCCATTTTGTACAACGATTGCTCCGCTTCCGCACATGCATGCCATTGAAACCAAGGATCTCAGCAAACATTTTCGGATTTCGTTGCGCCGTAAGGTGGTCGGGCTGGACCGGCTGAATTTCATTGTCCGCGAAGGCGAAGTGTATGGACTCCTCGGGCCGAATGGTTCTGGCAAGAGCACGACGTTGAAACTGGTGCTCGGCTTGTTCCAGCCGACGGAGGGCGAGGCCACCATTTTCGGACGCAGCGTGGAGGAGGTCGCCTCCCGCGTCAGCGTCGGTTTTCTTCCTGAAAACCCTTATTTTTACCGCTACCTCACGGGCGAGGAAACCGTCCGTTTCTTTGGGCGCCTTTGCGGCATGCGCGGACGCAAGCTGGAGGAGAAGGTGAGCGAGCTTTTGAATCTCGTGGGGCTGGAGGTGCATCGCCACCGCCGTCTCGCCGGATATTCGAAGGGCATGCTTCAACGCATCGGCCTGGCGCAGGCGCTGGTGCACGAGCCCAAGCTGATGTTGCTGGATGAACCGACGGCGGGCGTCGATCCGATCGGTTCGATCGAGATCCGCAACCTGATCATCAAATTGAAGCAGATGGGAAAGACGGTGCTGCTTTGCTCGCACCTGCTCGACCAGGTGCAGGACGTCTGCGATCGCGTGGGAATTTTGCATTACGGCAAAATGATCCTCGAGGGCGAGGTGAAGGACCTTCTGGCGCGGAAGGACCAATTCCAATTTGTCTGTGAAGGCTTGAACGAGGGCGCGCGGGGCCGCGTGCGCGACGCGATCACCCAGAGCGGCGCGAAGGTGGTGACTGAGGGAAATCCCGAAACCACCCTGGAACAACTCTTCCTGCATTCCGTGCAGCAGGCTGAGAAGGACAAAAAGTAAACCTATGGCGAACTCGCAACGTCTCTTTTTTTCAGTTGGGCGGATGTGGACCATCGGCCGGAACACGATGACGGAAGTCATCCGTCAGAAATTTTTCTACATCCTGCTTTTGTTCGGCATCGTGGTGCTTTGCACGGCGATCTATTTCTCGCAGATCACCGTCTCCACGCCGGCCGAGCAGGTGAAGTTCATCAAGGATTTCGGCCTCGCCGCGATCATGATCTTTGCCTCCCTGATTGCGATCGTGGGCACCGCGCAGCTTCTTCCGTTGGAATTGGACAATCGAACGATCTATCCGATTCTGGCCAAGCCTGTTTATAGGGCGGAGTTTCTTCTCGGAAAATTTGCGGGAATGGCCGTGCTTCTTTTTCTGACGATTGTTTTGATGTCCGGCATTTTCACGGGCGTGCTTTTGTACGCGGAACATTATTTCAAGCAGGCGGTGGTGGCGGATCCGACGGTGCCGATGGACGCCACGACGCAGGACCTCGTCTCGATGCTCGTGCGGCAGATCCATGACGTGAATCTCGTGAAGGCGGTGGCGCTCACCTATTTCAAGGTGGTGATCGTTTGCGCGATCAGCCTTTTGATTTCCACGTTTGCGACGTCGGTGATTTTCAACGTCATCGCCTCGTTCATGGTTTATATTTGCGGACACCTCGAGAGCACGGCGCGCCACGCCTGGGTGGGTGGCCAGCAGCCGGCGTGGACGAAATTCATGCTGCTCATCATCACCTTTTTCGTGCCGGACCTGAATGCGTTCGACGTGGCGGATGCGGTCATCAACGGCCAGCCTTTGCCGATGGAGTATATGATGAGAACGATCGGCTACGGATTATTTTATGCGACGGTGGTTTTGGTGGCGGCTTACGTGATTTTCCAGGAAAAGGAAATTTAAAACCGGTGAGCTGACGTTTGCACGTGAAGAAACTGCTCGTTCAACTGCTTTTGATCGTTGCGATTGCCGCTGTCGGAAAGTCGTGGTTTGAATCCTCCCTGCAGCAATCCTACAAGGATTTGAAGCTGGGCGGCGCCGGTCTTTCGATTCAGTTGCGCTCAAAGCTGAGTCAGAAACTGGCGGTGGCGCTTCTCAGCGGTTTTCGCGGGGTGGTGGCGGACTTCGTCTGGATCGGCGGCCATCAGGCCTGGGAGGACCAGGTTTGGTACAAACTCAGGGAGGCGATCGAGCTTGCGGTGGTGCTGCAGCCGCATTCCATTTCATTCTGGGACCTGGGCAGCTGGCACATGGCATGGAACGCGAGTTATGCGGAGAGCGTGAACACGAAATATCACAACAAGGCCGTGCGCGAAAAAATCCAAAAGGAATGGATCCAGGCGGGCAAACAGTTTTTGCTCGATGGCATTAAAAACAATCCCGACACATACGAACTTTATTTTCGTCTGGGCTGGCTGATTTATCAGAAGGAAAATGATCCGCTGGGGGCGGTGCCGTGGTTTGAAAAGGCGGCCACCTATCCCGAGGCGCCGCTTTATGTGGGACGCATGATCGGTCATATGTATGAAAAGGCCGGAAAGATGCAGGAGGCTTATGGAGTCTGGAAACGGCTCTGGCTGGTGGATCATGATCAATATCCCGGCCAGCTTTGGCAGAAAATCGCGCAAATGGGGGGGCAGGCTGAGGAAAAGTTGAATATCCCTTTGGAACAAAGAGTCTTTCCTTCGGTTCCAAAATCGGTTAGACCAACCCATTCGCAATGAAGTACGCCATTTTAGGGGATATCCACGCGAATCTTGAAGCCTTGGAAGCTGTTCTGGCCGACGCTGAGAAGGAAAAGGTGACGCATTACGCCTGTGTGGGCGACGTGGTCGGCTACGCCGCGAATCCGCGCGAATGCCTCGCGATCATCCGCCAGATGGATTGTCCCGTCGTGAAAGGCAACCACGACGAATACGCTTCCGTCGACGATGAATGCACGAATTTCCGTCCCATGGCCGCCGACGCGATCCGCTGGACACGCAAGGAATTGAACGAAGAGGAACGCGCGTGGCTCAAGGGTCTGAAGTTCGTGCGCTTCGTGGAGTCCTTCACGATTGTGCATGCGACGCTCGACATGCCGCAGAAGTGGGGTTACGTGATGGACAAACTCGCGGCCGCCTCCAGTTTCAGTTATCAGAACACCGCGGTTTGTTTTTACGGCCATACGCACCAGCCTTGCGCCTTCATTCGCGACGGAATCGTGAAGGGCGGTCAGTTCGAGCGTCTACGCGTGGAACCCGGTAAAAAATATTTGATCAACGTGGGCAGCATCGGTCAGCCGCGCGACGGAAATCCGCTTTCCGCCTATGTGATTTACGACATGATTTCCAATCAGATCACACTCAAACGGCTTCCCTACGACATCAAGACGACTCAGAAAAAGATTCTCGCCGCGGGTCTTCCCGACAAGTGTGCCACGCGATTGGAGATCGGCAAGTGAGTCATTGGCGCTGGGTGTTTGCGTGTCTTGCGCTCGCTCTTTTCGGCGCGACGTCTGCCTGCGCGCAGGTGAAGGTCGAGATTTCCTTTGAACGCCCTGATTATCTGCTTTTCGAATCGGTGGAGGCCAAGGTCCGCGTCAGCAATCTCATGGGTGAGCCACTCGACATGGCGCGCATGTCCGGAGGCAAGCCATGGTTGAATTTCTACATCACCACTTCGGACGACGATCAAATCAACCGCACGGAAAAAGAATGGAAATCGCCCGCCATGACATTGCTTCCCGGCGAGGTCAAATCCCTTTCCATCAATCTGATGCCCTGGTTTCTCATCCGGGACACGGGTGATTATCGTGTCGTCGCGGAAGTGACGAATCGCGGCAACACCTATGCGAGCCGCCCCGCGAAATTCAACGTGGTGAATGGCCCGAGCATCTGGTCGCAGGAATACACAGCGCCGCCCGATCCGAAGGATCCCGCCAAGGCGATGCGTCCGCGGTTTTATTCGCTGCACCTCCACAAGATTAAGGAAGGCCACCAGCTTTACCTGCGCATCCAGAATCCGGAAGCGCATCGCGTCTATTGCACGCTTTCCCTCGGCGATATCGTGAACTACGGCGACCCCAAGGCGCGCATCGACCGCATGGGAAACATTCATGTGATGCAGCAATCGGGCACGCGCATTTTCACCTACAACGAATATTCACCCATGGGCAAGAGGCTGCAGACGCGCTTTTTTTCCAACGTCAGTTCGCCACCGACCATGGTGGCTTCCTCGGATGACGAAACGATGATCGTGGGAGGCGAGGAACTTTTTGAAAAGGACAATGAGGTGAACAGCACGGTTCCGACGGCGCCGGTTGGAAGAGCGCCATCCGAGGAGTCGAAATAATATGGCCGCTAAGATTTTACTCATTGGGGCGGGGCGTTGGGGCATCAATCATTTGAGGACATGGCGCACGTTGGGCGTGGATCTTTACGTGGTCGATGCCAGTGACAAGACGCTCGAAAAATGCCGCGAGATGGGCGTGCCCGCGGACCGGCTCGCGAAGGACCACAAAGCTTTTCTGCCGCAGGTCCAGGCCGTCGATATCGTCACGCCCGCTGAAACGCATCACCCGCTTTGCTGCGAGGCGATCGCCCTCGGAAAGGATGTTTTCGTCGAGAAGCCGCTCGCCTTGACGGAAAAGGACTGCGTGGACATCGTCCAGCGCGCCGCGGCGAAGAAATGCATCCTGCAGGTGGGCCATATTTTTCGCTACGAGCCGCCCTCGCAATTCGTGAAGAAGCTCGTCGACGCCCGCCTGATCGGCGACATCAAATGGCTGCGCGGCAACTTCAGCGGCTTCAAGCGTCCGCGCTCCGATTCGGGCGTCACAATGGCGGACGCAATCCATTTCGTCGACCTCTTCAATTATCTGCTGGGAAAATTGCCGCGCACCGTCAACGCGCGTCTGCTCGACGTCCTCGGACGCGGCATGGACGACAACGCCTGGCTCTGGCTGGATTACGGCGACGTTTTTGCGACCGTCGAAGTCGGTTATTTTTCGCCGCTGAAAAAGCGCGAGGTGCTCGTCGTCGGAACCGAAAAATCGGTCGTGGTGGATTACACCGTCCAGCAGGACAAGGTGAAAATCCACTCCAACCAGCACAAGCAGGAAAAGGGCGAATGGAAGGCGATCGAGGGCGGCGTGCACACCACGGAATTCGATCCCGAGGAGCCGCTTCTGATTGAGCTCCGCTCTTTTTTGAACAGCATCGAGAAACGGACGCCCCCGATCGCGGACGGTCAGTCCGGCATTGATTCGGTGCGCGTCGTCCAGGCCCTGCTGGAGTCGCAGCAAAAAGGCGTGCCGGTTCAAATCGCGTGAAGCGTCAAAGCGTCGGAGCGTGAGAACCTCCCGAAGCAAAAACGCTTAACGCTTCCACGCTCCTTACGCTCGGACGTGCATTTCCATTTGCAGACCTCTTTTTCCTCAGGGATAGTGTCGTCAGCTCCCGAGGAATCCACGTGAATAAGGCTCTGAGTCCGCTTGAAATTTCGCGCGGCATCAAGCGCAGCATGCTGGCCGGCGTGTTTGGCTCGCTCTTTGGCGTCTGCATCGCGCCGCAATTTCTCACCGCGTTCGCGATCCGTCTGGGCGCGACGCAGCTCCAGATCGCGCTCCTCACATCGCTGCCGATGTTCGGCCTCGCGCTGCAGTTTGTCGCCACGATTTTGACGCAGGACCTGCGCGAGCGAAAGCCATCGTGGTTCTGGCTCGCCACCGTGCACCGGCTCATCTGGCTTGCGATTGCGGCGATTCCCTTCCTCATGGGAATGCTCGGCGCGCGGCTCACGGTGCTTGGATTTCTCGGATTGTTTTTTGTGACGAGCGTCCTGGGTTCGATGTCGGTGCCACTCTGGTTTTCATGGATGGCGGACCTTGTGCCCGCGCCGCAGGCGGGAAAATTCTGGGCGCGTCGCGTGGCGATTGCGAGCCTCGTGAACATGCTGGCGATCCCGCTGGGCTGGGGGATCGACCATTTCAGCTCCCACGGACTTCTGCCCTATGTCGCGCTTTTTGCCCTGGCGGCGATCGTGGGAGAACTCGATCTTCTGATTCATTTCAAGGTGGGCGAACCGCCCGTGAATCAGCCCGGCATTCGCGAGCCCCTGTCGAAACTGATTTGGAAACCGTTTGCGCATCCGGATTTTCGACGGCTGCTTTTTTTTACCACGTCGTGGAGTTTCGCCGGCGCGTTTGCGGACAGCTTTGTCGTTTATTTCTTCCTGACGCAGATGGGGTTGAGTCTTTCCTTCATTGCGCTCGCGGCGAGCAGCATGTGGCTGATGCGCTGGGTGATGGGAAAATATTGGGGATTTCTGGCGGACCGGTTTGGCGAGGCCACGGTTTTGCGCGTCTGCTCTTCGGCGCTGGTGATCTGGCCGCTGGGCCTGGTGTTTTGGGGTTATTCCCATCCGAAGCTCGCGCTGCTGGGAATTCATCTCTACATGGGATTTTTCAATCTCGGTTTTGAGTCGTGCTCGACGGGTTTGATGCTGAGCTTGAGCCCGAGGCAGAACAAATCGCTTTTCGTTTCAGTTTCGATTGGCACCGCCGGCCTTGTCGGTGGACTGGCACCGTTGCTTTCGGGCTTTTTCCTGGAGCATTCGGCGGGCATGACGTGGCTGGGCGGGAATCTGGACGCGTTTCAAGTGGTCTTTTTGATGGGCTCGGTGCTGCGTTTGGCGACCGCGCTGCTTTTTCCGCTGCGCTTTGGCGAGATGAAAGCGACGCCGCCGGTGTTGCTCGTGAAACGTCTGATTGACGCGAATCCGTTCAAGGTGATCCATCACAGCTATGTGTTGAACGAAGGCGTCGATGAATCGCAGCGGCTCGACGCCGTGCATGAACTGGCGGATGCCGGGAGCGACATCGCGACGGAACAACTGATTCAGGCCATGAGGGACCCGAGTCTGGATGTGCGGCGTGGCGCGGTGCGCGCGCTGTCGGAGATTGGCGAGAAAAGCAGCCTTCCCGCATTGCTGGCCGCGGCTTCGTCGCCCGACGCGCAGATTCAACCCGAAGCGGTGGAAGCCCTGGGACGTTTTGGAGAACGATCGGTTACGCCCTTTTTGCTGAAATGTTTGGAAGAGCCAGCCCTCCGGCTTCCTGCATTGCGAAGCCTGGGTTTTTTAAAGGATCCCGCCGCCATGGAGCAGCTTGTTTTCTGGAGTGGGCCGAAGGAGAGCGTGGGCGTGCGCGCGACCGCTTTGGAGGCGCGTTGTGCCTTGGGGGATGAAAGCGTCCTGGCGCCCTGTTTGCATTTCATTCGGACCTGCGGACATGAAATTCCGCGGTGGCAGGTGGCGATCGCGCTGGGGCGCATGGTGACGGCGCCGGTGGATTATTACTCGATCCTGCAGCAGGAGCTTAGGGTGCGTGGGGAATGCGTGGCGCAACCGCCGGCGTGGAGTCCTTTTCCCAAATGGACGCGCGAGGAGCAGAAAAAGCGTCGCAAAAAAATCCAGGAAATGACCCGGGCCGGGCAGGCGGAATATATGGAGGGGCACTGGAAGGAAGCGGTGCGCCATTTCTCCTGTGCGGCGGCTGTGGCGATGGAAATTTCCGACGGCGCCGATGCATCCCCGTCGGCAATCCTGGCGGGATTACAACGCACGCTGGAAGCGGTGAAAATCACCCGATCCCAATGGGTGCTCAGCCTTCACATGGTCGAGTGGTTTTTACAACACGAAGGCGACACGGCGCCGATGGTCCAGGAGGAGGCGGTCCTGGCGTTTGCCCTGTGGAAAAAAACCCAGGGACAGGGAACGAACTAACCGACGCTTGCAGGAGGAGTGCCGAGCTTTTTGTTATGCTCGATCATGTCGGAAATGATCCGGCGAAAATCTTCCAGGCCCACCACGGGAATCACGATGGCATTTCGACGTCCATT
>Ga0207095_10338_pt1 | contig 11238 bp, 11 predicted proteins | sample Alteio_BWMinHeat_88_FD_153529 | JGI IMG/M metagenome (GOLD analysis project Ga0207095, IMG submission 153529) | Enriched cells from forest soil in Barre Woods Harvard Forest LTER site, Petersham, Massachusetts, United States -... | ecosystem: Environmental > Terrestrial > Soil > Temperate forest >... | reverse complement strand
AGGATGCGCTCAATGTCGCGGAACGGATACGCGCGAGCATGGCGGATCATGCGTTTACACTCAGTACGGATGAAAAATTGACGGTGACGGTGTCGGTCGGTGTAGCGACCATGCTGTCGGTAGAACGCGATGCCCAGATTGAAATTATTGCGCAGCAGTTTATCGCGAAGGCGGATCGCGCGTTGTATCAGGCGAAATCAGGTGGGCGGAACAAGGTCGTCAACGCGGAGTAAGTTGGTAACCTGAAATGCAAATCAGGATGCCTTCAACACCGCCTGCAGCCGCTCATACTTGGTCTGCAATTGTTCCGGCGTCTCGCGCCATGCGGGATCAAGCGGGATGCAACTCACCGGACATACCTGCTGGCATTGCGGTTCGCTGAAATGACCGACGCACTCGGTGCATTTATTCGGATCAATCTCGTAAATCTCCGGACCCATATAAATTGCATCGTTCGGGCACTCCGGCTCGCATACGTCGCAATTGATACAGTCGTCGGTAATGATAAGCGCCATGCTTAGCCTTGGCCGCCCTGGTCTTTCGCTGCGGCGATTTTTTCCATCAGCCATTTCTCGACTGACGGGAAAACGAATTTGGAAACGTCGCCGCCCAATGTGGCAATCTCGCGCACGATAGTGCCGGAGATAAACTGGTACTGGTCCGACGGCGTCAGGAACATGGTTTCGACATCCGGCAACAGGTAACGGTTCATGCCTGCCATCTGGAATTCATACTCGAAATCGGATACAGCCCTGAGACCGCGCACGATCACACGCGCGTCGTGGTCACGCACGAAATCTTTCAATAGACCTGAAAAACTTTCGACCTGCACATTTGGATAGTGGCCAAGTACTTCGTTAGCAATCGTCAGACGTTCGTCCAGCGAAAAAAACGGCTTTTTGTTCCTGCTGTCGGCGACGCCGACGACCAGTGTGTCAAAAATACCGGATGCCCGCCGTACCAGGTCTTCATGGCCGCGTGTCAGTGGATCGAACGTTCCCGGATAAACGGCTGTGACCATAATGGCTCCCCAGATTTACACCAATCTAACTACAAGAACGCGCATTATGCCTCAAATCAGGGCAGTTTCTCCCGTTGCAACAAGTGGTAGAACACCATACCGGCCTTATCCGCCCGGATCACTTTCCAGCCGGCCAGCCAATCTGGCGCAGACTCTGGCGTGAGCGGCATTTCGGATTCTGCATAGACCAGACCGTCTGCAACCAATAGTCGCTCGCAGAGAGGCAACAATTTCGGGAGCCAGCCCTGTTCATATGGTGGATCAAGAAAAATCACATGGAAGGCCCCTGCCGTCTTTTGGGCGAAGGATAGTGCATCGGACCGCAGGATGCTGACCTGTTCCGCGTGCAGTTTTTCTTTCGTTATTTCCAGTTGCCGCATGGCAGGGGTGTTCACTTCAACCATCACTACTCGCGCAGCGCCCCGGCTGGCCGCCTCGAAACCAAGCGCACCGGTTCCCGCAAACAGGTCCAGGCAAGCGATATTCGACCACCCACCGTCGAGCAGATGATTCAGCCAGTTGAATACCGTCTCGCGTACGCGGTCCGGGGTCGGACGCAAGCCATCTGCGGCCAAGACCGGCAATGGTGTACGTTTCCATAGGCCACCGATGATGCGAACCTGCTGTGCAGGTGCTGCCCTTGGTACACGCTTGGCCGCGTGCTGCGGAGCCGACTTGCTTCCCTGTTTATTTGACATGCGGTCCGAGGTATTTTTAAAATTTCGTGGAGTAAATTAGGGCTGTGCCGCGCCGACAACTACCGTTACCAGTTTATCGGCTGAGATGATTCGATTAAATGCGCTCACGACATCGGCTCTGGTCACCTTTTCCACATTGGCGGTCCAGGTATCGAGATAATCGAGTGGCAGATTATAAAAACCAATGTTGGCGATGTTACCAAGAATCTTGCGATTGTTATCGATCAGCAGCGGGAAGCCACCGACAAGATTATCCTTGGCCGCCTTCAATTCCTCCTCTGTCGGACCCTCCCGCAAATAGCCAGCGAGCGTATCGCGCACAACCTTCAATGCTTCGTCGGTCTGCTCTTTCTTGGTTTGCAAACTGATTTGGAATGGCCCTTTTTGTGCACGGGGAATGAAAAAACTGTCGATGCTGTATGCAAGTCCGCGCTTCTCGCGTACCTCATTCGTCAAACGAGAAACAAAACCACCTCCGCCTAAGACATAATTTCCGACCGTCAACGCGAAATGATCCGGATTGCCGCGTACTACTGCAGGCGCACCTATCAGGATATGTGACTGTGAGGCTGGATGCGGAATTCTTGTTTCTTTGGTCTGCGGTGCGGGCACGTCCGGCAAAGTCGGCAGCGACGCTCCCTGCGGTAGTCGCGTTGTCAATTGCTCGGCAATGGTCTCCGCTTCTGCGCGAGTGATATCGCCGATCATGGCGACGATCGCATGGTTGGCTACATAGTTGGTACGGTGGAAGGCCATCAAATCTGCGCGTGTGATTGCGGACACCGACGCGACTGTCTCTTCATTGCCGTACGGGTGCTCACCATATGCCATGCGTGCGAATGCCCTTTCGGCAATTGCTTCGGGTTTGGTGAGGTCTTCCTTAATCGCAGAAATCGTCCGCGCCTTGTCGCGTGCGACGAACTTTGCGGGGAAGCTGGGTTGCGCCAGAATGCGAGCCAGTAGTTTGACTGCAGTATCGCGTTCTGTGGCGCTTGATAAAGTGCGCAAGGTCAATCCGGCATTGTCGTTTTCGACTGCATTGCCGCTTTGGGCGCCGGTATCGGCAAACGCATCTGAAATTTCTGCCTCGGTCAGCGCGGGCTCAACTGAGGAGGTTATACCGGCGAGGTGTGCCGCCTGTATTCCGAGCGCCAGCGTGCCATTGGTCAGTGATGCGGTACCTGCTTTGCCTTTTGGGTCGCGTCGCGAGCCCGCATCGAATTCGACGCTGAGGTCGACTATCGGGATTGAATGGTTTTCAACGAACAGTACGCGTGCGCCGTTGGCGAGTGTCCAGGATTGGATTTGCAACGTGGCGTTGGCTGCGCTGCTGGTGACGACTAGCAATAGGATCAGGAATTTTTTAAACATGATGGGCCTTGGGTATTCTGTGCAGGTGGTTAGCTCCTTCCCCCTCTCAGGGGGAAGGTTGGGATGGGGGTAGTGAGCTCGAGGTAGAACCTTTCTTATCTCGACCCTTCCACCCCCCACCCTAGCCCTTACAGGGGGAGGGGACGTTCGTTGTTCATTTTAAGTATGTCGGATATCGAAAAACGGCAGATCAATTCAAAGTTAAAAAATTAAACTCCCTTGTGAAAGGACTAATGCCGCAAGCCCTCCGGTGGCGCCAACCTCTTCTCCGTCACCGGCAACGGAACCAAGGTCGCAATCGTCAGCTCATCATCACCAAAATACTTTTGCGCCACCGCCTGCACCTGCTTCGATGTAACGCCCTTCAGCTTTTCAATGATCCGGTCAATCTGCGTATGCGAAATCCCGCTCATTTCCATCACGCCTATCTCCATCGCCTGTCCGAAAATGGAATCGCGCTTATAAATCTGCCCCGCAATCAACTGTGCTTTCACACGCTTCAATTCTGACTCCGATACGCCATCTTTTGCAACACGCTGGATCTCGGCACGCAAGCGCTGCTCTAGTTGCAGTGTCGTTGTGCCTTGCGCTGGAACGCCATCCACCAGGAACAGTGTCGGTCCACGCGCAATATTCTCGTAATCAACCGATACTGCATTCGCGACCTTGTCGGTACGCACCAGCATGGCGTTCAGGCGCGCGTTGTCATATCCGTCCAGCACGGTCGCGAGAACATCCAATGCGTGCACGTCGCCGTCTTTCTCTACATCACGCAAAGTCGGGACCTTGAATGCGAGTACCACGTACGGATTTTCCGCAGGCGCCTTTACCGTCACGCGTTTGATGCCGTGTTGCGGCGGCTCATTCTGCGGCTTGGTCGGCTTGTGTTCCTTGCGCGTGATACTGCCGAAATATTTTTCCGCCAGCGCCAATACCTGCTTCGGATCGACATCACCCGATACCACCATCGTCGCGTTATTCGGCGCATACCATTGCTCATGCCACGCCTTCGCATCTTCGACCGTCATGTTCTCCAGGTCATCCATCCAGCCTATCACCGGGTTGCGATATGGATGCGCGGCAAATGCGGTCGCATCCAATGCTTCCCGCACAAGAGCAGTCGGCTGATCGTCCGTGCGCCAGCGGCGCTCTTCCATCACGACCCGGATTTCTTTCGCGAATTCGTCCTTGTCGAATACCAGATTTGCCATCCGGTCGGCTTCCAGCGCTATCACGTCTTCCAGTTTCGATTTTTCGATTTCCTGAAAATACGCGGTGTAATCCTTGGTGGTAAACGCATTCTCCGTACCGCCGAGTGCGGCAACATGTCTGCTGAATTCACCGACTTTAAGTGTCTTGGTGCCCTTGAACATCATATGCTCCAGCGCATGTGCAACGCCGGTGGTGCCATTGAATTCATCCATTGATCCGATCTTGTACCAGATCATGTGCGTGACGGTCGGTGCGCGATGGTCCTCCTTGACGAGAATTTTCATGCCGTTTTTCAACACGAATTCTTGAGCAATCTCAGCACCTGCATTTGCAGACAGGCAAACAAGGCAATACGCTGCTGCAAGCAATTTTTTCGAAAATCTCATAGTCTGCGCTCTGTTAAAATAGGCGACCCCACCATATGTGGTGACGGGTTAAGCATAGTGGTGTGTTGCCTCCCACCGCTTTGATGAGTGTTGTAGTTTGAATCAATATGATGCGTTCCTGATTGTATCCGCTTGTCGACGCACCTTTCCGAGTACATTCCCGATGTTTAGTTTCTTCAAGAAAAAACCTAAAGACACGCCTGCAACGTTACCGGAACCGGTCGCAGTATCCGAATCGGCCAACGCATCGGTGTTGCATGCATTCGCACCTTCCATCGTTGAAGAGGCGGCTCCGCCAATCCCGACTTCGGCAGAACAAAAAAGTACCTGGCTGACGCGCCTTAAAACAGGCTTGGCAAAAACCTCGTCGAACCTGACTACCCTCTTCGTCGGCGCAAAGATCGGCGACGAATTATACGAGGAACTTGAATCCGCATTGTTGACGTCCGACGCGGGTGTTGAGGCAACGCAATTTTTGCTCGACGGATTGAAGCGCAAGGTCAAGGATGAAAAATTAACCGAAGCTGCGCAAGTGAAATCCGCGTTGCGTTCATTGCTGATCGACCTGCTGGCGCCTTTGCAGAAGTCTTTGGAGCTGGGCCGCCATCAGCCGTTGGTGATGATGATTTCCGGCGTCAATGGCGCCGGAAAAACTACTACCATCGGCAAGCTGGCCAAGCATTTGCAGGCACACGACCAGTCGGTCTTGCTTGCAGCCGGCGATACCTTCCGCGCAGCCGCACGCGAACAGCTTGCCATTTGGGGCGAGCGCAATAACGTGGCAGTGATTTCGCAGGAGTCGGGCGACCCTGCTGCTGTTGCATTCGACGCCGTGCATTCGGCCCAGGCGCGCGGCACGAATGTCGTCATGATCGATACGGCGGGTCGGCTGCCGACACAATTGCATTTGATGGAAGAGCTCAAGAAAATCAAGCGCGTGATAGCCAAGGGCATGCCGTCTGCACCGCATGAAATCCTGCTCGTCATTGACGGCAACACGGGCCAAAACGCGCTGACGCAGGTCAAGGCGTTCGATGACGCGCTCGGATTGACCGGGCTGGTTGTTACCAAGCTGGATGGGACGGCAAAGGGCGGTGTGCTCGCGGCGATTGCCAAGACCCGGCCTGTACCGGTATATTTCATCGGGGTTGGTGAACAGATTGAGGATTTGCAGCCCTTTGATGCGACGGAGTTTGTAGATGCGTTGTTGAGTTAGGGGTTTCCACTTCATCGTGAATGCATAGTGCCGCAAAGACGAAGAACGGTGCACCAACAATGCTTTAAGTCCCCTCCTCCTTGCAGGGGGAGGGCTAGGGTGGGGGTAGTGAGATAGCGAGCCAACGCAGTAGATATGCGACCGCACCACCCCCATCCTAACCTTCCCCCTGAAAAGAGGAAGGGACTAAAACCCAGGCATCTACATCCAAGCGACCGCTCTCCGTTTCAATGACGCGAAATTCTGTATCAGCTTTCTAAAGTGACTAGCCGCCAATGATCGAATTCCAGCACGTCTCCAAGCAATACTCCCAAGACGCCAAAGCGCTGACTGACGTCACGCTATCGATCGCCAAAGGCGAACTGGTTTATTTGGCAGGACCATCCGGCGCCGGCAAATCCACTTTGCTTAAAATGATCGCTGCAATAGAGCGCCCCAGCGCCGGCACAGTCGAGGTCAACGGACAGGATATTGGCGGACTGAAAACCTCCGGCCTGCCCTTCCTGCGCCGCAAGCTTGGCCTGATCCTGCAACAGCAGCGCTTGCTGACAGACCGCGATGTGTTGTCCAACGTGATGCTACCTATGCTGGTATGCGGCGAACCCCGCGCCGACGCGGAAAGGCGCGCACGCGCCGCGCTCGACAAGGTCGGGTTGCTCGACAAAGCGCAATCCGCTCCGCTTACATTATCCGGAGGCGAGCAGCAGCGCGCAGCAATCGCGCGTGCAATCGTCAATCGGCCGCAAATCATCCTGGCCGATGAACCAACCGCCAATCTCGACCGTGCCAGCGCGAACAAGGTACTCGATGCATTAAAAGCTTTTCACGCAGTCGGAGTGACCTGCCTCATATCTTCGCATGATGAACAAGTCCTCGATGGAGCCAGCCGTGTGGTGTATCTGGACGGCGGCCGTATCGTCGAGAGCTGGCATAACGCGCCGGCGAAAGGCTCACTATGAAAACCTGGTTCAACCAACATCTTGCTGCATTAGCGCAGGCTTTCCGTCATTCCTTCAAACCGCGCAGCGGCTTCCTGCTAAATGTACTGGTAGTGGCAATTGCACTGGCATTGCCTTTCGCCGGATTGACCGCACTGGAAAATGTCCGCCCAGTCGCACAACAACTGGACGTCGAACCGGAAATCAGTATCTTCATGGGCATCGACACGCCGCGCGACAAGGCAGTCGCACTGGCATCCGATATCCGCCGTCTTGTGCAAAATTCCGAGAGTGCCGTGAAACTTGAATTCGTCCCTCGTGAAAATGCGTTGCGCGGATTAAAGGACAAAACAAACCTATCCGATGCGATCACTGCGCTGGGAAGCAATCCCCTGCCGGACGCGTACATCTTGAAATTACCGGGTTTTCAAAACGCCAACGATGCGACACGGATCGATACGCTTGCCGCACAGCTCAAGGCACTTCCCGGTGTGGAATTCGTACAGATCGACTCCGCGTGGGTAAGACGCCTCGCAGCGTTGCTGCACATATTGCGCTTGGCATTACTGTTTCTCGCGGCCACTCTGGGTGCAGTTGTCGTGATGGTCGTGTTCAATACGATACGGTTGCAGGTGTTGAACCATCGCGAAGAAATCGAGGTGTCGCTACTTTTGGGTGCTACCAACCGCTATGTTGCGCGACCGTTTTATTACACCGGTGCGTTGCTCGGATTATGCGCAGGAGTAATTGCATTGGTCGCTGTCGCATTGGCGTTGCAACCGCTCAATGGCGCGATCGCCGAATTTGCGCGGTTATATGCATCTGACTTTCAGTTGATGCCGCTGGGCGTACTGCCGACCGGAGCACTGTTACTCGTCAGTGCGACGTTGGGATTGATGGGGTCACTGTTGTCGGTACAACGTCATTTGTCGCGGCTGGCGGCAGACTGAGTTTTTTACCACCAAACATTTGCGTTGTCAGACCACAACGCGCATATCCGTCAAAAATCCTCCGTCGTCCCTGCGAACGTCGGGACGACACATTTTTTTAACGCCATTGGCACTTGCCCCTAATGACTATTCTGCGTATCAGCCAACGCAGCAGCAGCCAGCAATTGCGCCGCCAGCGCGCGTGCCTTATGCGCAGACAGCTCATGACATTGCTCGTCATTCCACAAACGCACAACCGCCGGCGCGTCCTGCGTTAACGCCTGCGTGCCCGCAAACCGGCTCATGCGCAAAGTACCGCGGTTACGTACATCCACTTCATCGCCAAAACGTGTAGTCAAAGGCTTGCGATCTTCAACTGCCGCCAACAAGCGCGACGGTTGATTCTGGACCACTGGATAATCCTGATACATGACTTGTTTCATCGTTGCCTCCCCCTATAAACTGCATACAAAAACAACTGTACATAAACACAGTATATCCGAAAAAGCCGATCGCGCAACAAGCATTTAATCGGACATGCCACTTTATCGTTTCTTCGCGCATAATCAGTAAATACGCAGCACTTCGAGCCGCTGCAAAACATGGAGCCAGGCCAAACAAGCATGTCTGAACCGATTCGTTTTTATTATCGCGGCACAGTTCAAACCGTCACCGATGCGCCGCTTACGCGCACTATCCTGCAACATCTGCGCGAAAGCATGCACTGCACCGGCACCAAGGAGGGGTGTGCTGAGGGCGATTGCGGCGCCTGCACAGTCGTCGTCGGCGAACTGCGCGACGGCAAGGTCGAACTGAACACCATCAACTCGTGCATACAATTCCTGCCTGCACTCGATGGCAAAGCACTCTTCACCGTCGAAGATCTGAAGCAAGCCGACGAATCGCTGCATCCGGTCCAGCAGGCTATGGTCGAATGTCATGGCTCGCAGTGCGGCTTTTGCACACCCGGTTTTGTGATGTCGCTGTGGAGTCTCTATCTCAGGCAGGACGGTAAGACAGAGCCGCCGACACGCGACGAAATCAATGACGCGCTGTCCGGCAATTTGTGCCGCTGCACCGGCTATCGGCCGATTATCGAAGCCGCGCAGCGTATGTGCACATTGCCTCAAGTGGCGTTCGATCATCAGTCATTGAGTGATGCACTGTCGGAACTGCAACGCGATCAAATGCTGAGCTACACCGCGCATAGCCAAACCTTCCACGCACCGCGCACTTTGGAAGAACTGATGAAGGTGCGCGCTGCCACGCCTGCCGCGTGCATCCTTGCCGGCTCGACGGATGTCGGCCTGTGGGTAACCAAGCAAATGCGCGATCTTGGCGACATCATTTATCTCGGCCAGGTCGCAGAACTGAAGGTCATGACGGAACAATCCGGCGTACTGGAAATCGGTGCGGGCGTATCACTGAACGATGCGTATGCGGCAGTGTGCCGCCATTACCCGGCTGAACTGTCGGAAATGTGGCAACGCTTCGCTTCCCTGCCGATTCGAAATGCCGGCACGCTGGGTGGCAATGTGGCGAACGGCTCGCCGATCGGCGACTCGATGCCATGGCTAATTGCACTCGGCGCTGAAATCGTATTGCGCAGCGGTACCGGGCAACGCGTGATGCCGTTGGAAAATTTCTATCTCGATTATCAGAAGACAGATCTGCGCGCTGACGAATTTGTCGAAGCGCTACGCATCCCACTACCTCGAACAGATGGTTCGCGCCGCACCTGTTTCCGCACCTATAAATTAGCCAAGCGGTTTGATCAGGATATTTCTGCGGTATGCGCAGCTTTTGCAATCACGCTCGAAGGCGATATCGTGCGCGACGCGCGCATCGCTTTCGGCGGCATGGCAGCGATCCCCAAGCGTGCCGGCAAAACCGAAATGCAGCTCAAAGGACAGACGTGGAATGAAGCGACGATGACGTCGGCAATGACGATGCTGGCGCAGGACTACGCGCCCTTGTCCGACATGCGTGCGTCCAGTGGATACCGGATGAAGGTCGCGCAAAACCTGCTGCATCGCTTCTGGCTTGAAACGCGGCTAGCCGCACCATTGCCTGACAGTGCCGTCAATGCGTTTTCTTGTAATTGATTGTGGAAATGGCGGCTTGCAGCTTGCCTGCACCCGCCATTTCAACCGGGAAGCCGACTAGTTCACACTCAATAATTCGATATCAAATACCAACGCCGCGTTGGGAGGAATTATGCCCACCCCATTAGCGCCGTAGGCCAGCGAGCTAGGAATAATCAGCGTGCGTTTGCCGCCGACCTGCATGCCCGCTACACCTTGATCCCAACCACTGATGACCGACCCTGCGCCGAGCACAAAACTGAACGGTGTACCGTGGCTCGCTGAACTATCAAACTGCGTGCCGTGATAACTCACGGCATTGACCGCATATAACCACCCGGTGTAGTTCACCGAAACAGTCTTTCCAGCAGTAGCAACGGCACCTGTACCGACCACAGTATCGGTCTTGACCAATGTTGTAACAGCAGAGGATCCGGAAGGATCGGTAGATGAGCTTGAGTTTGAGGAGTAGCCGCTACCGCCACCACAAGCAGTAATGCTTGCAACGACAAACAATGAAGCAATTAATTTCAGTGCATTTCTCATATTTTCCCCGGTAAATTTTGCATCGAGCAGGGATTATACGGCAGCCCTGATTTGATCTCAATTCGGCGGGAAAGTACAGACGGATGGCGTAATGATCAAGTGTGGCTTTTGACCGACGCAGCTACAAGTCACGAAGTCACATAGGGCGCGGCTCCCGAAATGGTCCTATTGATCCGGCACGATAATGTATGGATACGGCCCCCCTCTCTTGCAGAGCGCACGCGGGCTTGCAAGCCCGCGCCGTTCCGCGTGCGGATCGCTTGCGATCCGAAACAATAGGTGCCGCACTACATTTCCGTATTACTCTACATCATCGTTAGAAAGTTCAATTCTTACTTCGCCCACAATGATAGCCGGACCCTTGGGCGATTTATCCCCATTTACCCGAACGATAGAAACCGTCATTCCACTGAGGGAGGCAGGCGCGATATTGGCCAGCAATCGCGTAGCGGGCATTACCAGGCGCGCCACGTTGCCGTGATGCTTCGCCCCTGAAATCTCAAACGCGCCGACACTGCCGACAAAATATTTTTTCTCGGCAGTTGAAGCGTCGATGCTGTCCGGTAAATTCAAATAAATATTATAAAAATATCCACCTAATTTCCCAACCGGCGTCACCTGGAGATTGTCCAGTATGACTTGCACGGACTTATATGGCCCGGCGGGAGGCTGGCCTCGCCCGAATGGCGACACTCCCAAATTCCCTAAAACCGATTGCAAGGATTGCGCATCGCCACTTTGAAATGGAATACGTGCACTCACCGAATTTTCATCAAGTTGAATTTCCTTCACGCCACCGATCGAGTGCCTATTCGGTGCTGTAGCCCGGGCACCGGT
>Ga0207095_10336_pt1 | contig 11272 bp, 5 predicted proteins | sample Alteio_BWMinHeat_88_FD_153529 | JGI IMG/M metagenome (GOLD analysis project Ga0207095, IMG submission 153529) | Enriched cells from forest soil in Barre Woods Harvard Forest LTER site, Petersham, Massachusetts, United States -... | ecosystem: Environmental > Terrestrial > Soil > Temperate forest >... | reverse complement strand
TGGCAGTCGTCAATAGCTTTGTCTTAAAATATTCTCACAATCATTTTGCGTCAAGCGTTCAGCGTTAGGCGTTCAGCCTTAAGCGTTAAGCTATATAATATAAAAATTAAGCCGGCGTTTATATAACTAATGAACCCGACCGGATTTTATCGATGCTTATTCATACTGTTGCTTCCCATTCTGGTATCTACTTCTCTTCTGGCGCAGATCAGGCTGGCAGCAATAGGCGGAATCCATTCTTCCAACTTTATTGAAAAAAATTCGATCCCTGGATATGATACTTCTACGGGGAAATACTTTTCACCAAATACGGGATTTGAATTGGGTGTACTGGCAGAAATTCCTTTGGGAAAATATAACCTGTATTTGCAACCTGGCATTCTGTACAGCTCAAAGGGGAATCAATTTCAAAAGTTTTATGATTCTACTGATTATCAAACAGATACTTTATATAATCAGTATACGCTAAACCTGAATTATGTAGAAATTCCACTTTATCTGACCTGGAAGCTTTCGCTTTCAAAAGACCAGAAAAATCATTTCTTTATTAGCGCAGGTCCTTATTTCGCATTCATATACGGGGCCACCCAGTCTTATCAGAACAGGGTATTACAATACAATTCTTCAAATTATATCTATCAGTCCGGCACGGAAGACCTTCCGGTGGGTATAGGCCCGCAGAAATATAAAACCTATGATATAGGTATAGACGCAAAAGCGGGTTTTGAATTGGGAAACGTACTTTTAAGTGCCTATTTCAGCCGGGGATTAACAAATGCTTATACTGCTCAATATCCTTCAAGCTTTCATAACCAGGTATTTGGTGGATCATTTGGCATATGGTTAAATAACCCCAAACCGGCTCCCCAGGTAGTAAAAGATTCAGATAATGATGGTACGCCTGATCAGGATGATTCTTGTAAAACAATTCCGGGACCCCCCAGATGGCATGGATGCCCGATCCCGGATTCTGACCATGATGGAATAAATGACGAAGAAGATTCATGTAAAACCATTCCAGGACTGGCAAGATATCACGGATGCCCCATCCCCGATACGGATCACGATGGAATTAACGACGAAGAAGATTCATGTAAAACCATTCCAGGACTGGCAAGGTATCACGGATGCCCTATCCCTGACCGCGACCAGGATGGAGTAAATGATGAAGTGGATAAATGCCCGGATCAGCCAGGACCGGTTGAAAACCAGGGCTGTCCGATTTTAAAAACGACTATCAGTAAACGGGCACAACTCGTTGCTGCAAATGTCATGTTTGATATCAATAGCAGCCGTCTTACTTCAGGTTCTTATCCTGCTCTTAAGGAGCTGGCAGACAGCCTGAAAACAAATCCGGACCTTGATTTATTGATTGAGGGTCATACAGATAACGTTGGTAATGCTGCGTATAACCAAAAACTATCTTTGGAAAGAGCAGAGTCTGTCAAAAATGTACTTATAAAATTAGGAATTTCTCCCAGCCGGATTCAGGTTATAGGATATGGTGATTACCGCCCGGTTGCAACAAATAAGAATGCTGATGGAAGAGCAAAAAACAGACGAGTGGTATTTGTGTTCCAATTAAAGAACCGTTAAAAACCTATATTCGATTGACATATTAATTAAACATATGACGATCTTTGCGGGTCCAAATAATTTAAAATAATCATATATACAGGAAAGCTTCTAAGACGATTACTAGTTATATAAAAACTCCATGATGAATATTCGTACCAGTCAGATTTTATTTTCTTTATTACTCCTTTTATTTTCTTCTGCATCTATTGCGCAGGGAACTAATAATAAATCAGAACTTGTAAAAGGATGGCACCTGCTTGATAAGGAAAAAGACGGAGTATACGGTATCAGTCTTGACAAAGCATATGATTTCCTGCGTTTAAAAAATCTTAAAAGCAAACCAGTCCTGGTTGCTGTAATAGATTCCGGTGTAGATACTTTACAGGAAGATCTGGTTCATGTTTTATGGACAAATCCCGGCGAGATTCCAGGCAATGGCATTGATGATGATCACAATGGTTATGTGGATGATATTCATGGATGGAATTTTATTGGAGGAAAAGATGGCACAAATGTGAAAGATGATTCCCAGGAAGAAGGAAGGGTATATTATAAATACAAAGAAGAATTCGACAATAAAAATATTAAAGAGGACAGTATGAATGCCGATAACCGCGAACATTATGAAATGTGGGTGAAGGCAAAAAAGAAAATAATGGGTGATGGAAGCGATGATGGTGTTGACCTGCTTATGTTGAAAAGAGTTGTAAATGCGTGTATTAAAAGTGACAGTCTTCTCCAGGTTGCCATAGGCAGGAAAGAATATACCGGAAATGACCTTGATAGTTTCCTTGCAAAAGACATGGAAACCCGTACAGCAAGATCAGTTCTTCTTTACCTCTTCAAGGAAAATCATATCATGGATATGACAAATACAACTTTCATCTCCGATTTTACAGAACAGGCAGACAGGGAAGAAAAGAAAATGGAAATAAAGGAAACCGCTCCAAAAAATTATCGCGGAGATATTGTTAAGGATAATGAAAATGATATTACGGATAGTGTTTATGGTAACAATGATATCATGGCATCAGATCCTATGCATGGAACACATGTTACCGGAATAATCGGCGCTGAAAGAAATAATGCCATAGGTATAAATGGGATTGCAGATAATGTAAAGATCATGATGATTCGTGCAGTTCCAAATGGAGACGAACATGATAAGGACATTGCTTTGGCAATCCGTTATGCAGTGAACAACGGTGCAAAGGTTATTAATATGAGTTTTGGGAAAAATCTGTCTCCTCAGAAATCATGGGTAGATGATGCCGTTAAATATGCTGAATCCAAAGGCGTATTGCTCATTCATGCTGCGGGTAATGATGCAGAAGATGTAGATTCAGTTGACAATTTCCCGAATCCGAATTATAAAAACTCGCGGTCTCATGCGAAAAACTGGATAACAGTCGGAGCAAGCAGCGATCCCAGGGCTGAAGAGAATTTTAAAAGTTATACCGCATCATTTTCCAATTATGGTAAAAAAGAAGTAGATGTATTTGCTCCTGGTACACGTATTTATTCAACACTGCCGGGTGGTAATAAATATGGAAATCTCGATGGGACCAGCATGGCCGCCCCGGTAGTGACCGGTGTTGCTGCCCTGATCATGGAGTATTTCCCAAGCCTTAGTCCTGAAGAAGTAAAATATTGTATAGAGAAATCAGCTATCATGCCACTCGTGAAAGCAAAGAAACCGGGTACTGAAAATGAAATGGTTCCCCTTTCAGACCTAAGTGTTTCAGGTGGTATCCTGAATGCTTATGGAGCGGTGAAACTGGCGTCTACAATTGCCGATCCAAAGAAAAAAGATGTTCAAAAATCTTCTTTGCAGAAGGAAAGAAATTAGTCTGTCATTCCCGGAATAAATTCCAAATAGCAAATTGCTTACAGTAATTTGCTATTTTTTATGCCCCTCGTACAACGACGACTTCATCGTATTGCTGTAAGCAGTTTTTTCTTTCTGGCCGGAATTTGCTTTGCATCCTGGGCTTCCCGCATTCCGGATATTCAGACCAAACTACATCTCAATAGTGCTGCTCTTGGTGGAATTCTTCTTTGCCTGCCAATTGGATTGCTCAGTTCCCTGCCTATTGCTGGTTTTCTTGTTGCAAAATATGGAAGTCGGATCATTGTGATGCTGGCATCTGTTTTATATGCGACTACACTGCCTATGCTCGGATTTGCCAATTCCTCTACCCATCTGATGATCACCTTATTCGTTTTTGGATTTGGTGGAAATATGCTGAACATTTCCATCAACACACAAGCCGTGGGAACAGAATCTCTGTACCATAAACCCATTATGGCTTCCTTCCATGGTATCTGGAGTACGGCCGGTTTTACCGGAGCTGCTATTGGAACTTTAATGGTTCGCTTTCATGTATTACCACCCTATCATTATTTATGTATAACAGGAATAGCCTGCCTCATTCTTTTTATTTTCTCCGGTAAATTAATCCGAAAGGATAGTAACCGAAATGAAAAACAACCCATTTTTGCGCGGCCTGATAAATCAATCCTTAATTTCGGACTGATTGCATTTTGTTCCATGATCTGCGAAGGAGCCATGTTCGACTGGAGCGGTATTTATTTTTTGAAAGTTGTCAAGCCCGGTGCAGCCTGGGTTACTGTCGGATATACTGCTTTCATGTGTACCATGGCCACAGGAAGATTTATAGGAGACTGGGTCGCATACAGGCTCGGCATGAAAAAGATGTTACAATTGAGTGGAATAATGACAGCAGGAGGTTTATTGTTGGCAGTTTCTTTCCCGCAATTCATAACAGCAACTATCGGATTCTTAATTGTGGGTGCCGGTGTTTCCTCCGTCATCCCAATGGTTTATAGCACAGTAGGAAAATCTAAAGTGATGTCACCTGGTATAGCCATCGCTGCGGTGTCTACAATTGGCTATCTGGGGTTTTTATTCGGTCCCCCTTTTATCGGATTTATAGCCCAGGCAACCAGTCTGCGCATTTCATTTGGTTTCATTGCAGTTATGGGAATTATGATTGCGGTGATTGCTACAAGGATTCACTTTGAAAAGTAAAAAGGAAAAAGTAAAAAGGAAAAAATCAAGTGTTCCGTTTTCTAATATAAGAACCAGTGCACGCTTTTTACTTTTTACTTTTTAATTTTTACTTTTTAATTTTTATAAACAACCGCCTTCAACGAAATCATATCATCCATCACGTTAACGGTTTCTTTCAGATAGATATCTGTTTTGCGACTATCCATCCATTGTTTATATCTGTCCGCTTTATCCTTGTCTTCGCTGTATTTCAATGTATCCTGAGGTATTGAGTATATATTCATGGGTACAGTCAGTTTACTTACAGAATCGATCTGCTTAACAGTAGACCTTATCATCTTTTGTTCATCCTGGTAAACTTTTAGGTTCAGCGGATACATTTTATCATTCTGCTGATCAAGCCAGGATGCATCTTTGGAAATTGTAGTGAAAGCGGCATTTGTACTTGTTCTTTCTGTACTGGATGTTCTGATATTATTTATGTCATACGCATATTTCCAGGTGGTATAATCTGCTTTTGGCATTTCGTCCCAGGCAAGCGCATCCGGCTGATCTTTCTCACGAATTTTGTAATGTTCGTATAAGTCCGGAAGGACAATATCAGAAAATACTCCGCGCAATTGAGTGGAACCTCCATTTATTCTGTAAAATTTCTGCAGCGTTAGTTTTACTGTGCCAAGAGGTCCGCCCATATCATTATAACCGACATTTTTATCTAATGGAATATTTCTTTGAACCGTTCCTTTACCATATGTACTTGTACTGCCAATAATTATACCTCTGTGATAATCCTGGATGGCTGCTGCAAAAATTTCTGAAGCAGAAGCACTGAATTCATTTACCATGACAGCCAGCGGGCCATCATATAAAACGCTTTTATCACGGTCATTCAATACCTGTGGTTTGCCATCGCGGTCACGAACCTGCACTACAGGACCTTGTTCTATAAAAAGGCCTACCATCTGCACGACATCGATCAGGGAGCCACCTCCGTTATTGCGCAGATCCAGTACAATGGCATCCACTTTTGCTTCTTTAAGCTTAATGATTTCTCTTGCGACATCTACTGAACATCGATTCCCTTTCGGATTATCGAAATCAGCATAGAATTCCGGAAGGAAAATATATCCTATTTTCCCTTTCTCACTCTGAATGATTAAGCTCTTGGCAAATTTTTCATCCTGTACTATTTCATCTCTGATCAAACTAACCACTTTAACAGACCCATCAGCCTTTTTCAATGTAAGTTTTACTTCTGTTCCTTTATTTCCACGAATGATTTTAACCGCATCTTCTACCATATAACTTGAAAGGTCAACCGGTTCCTGATTTCCTTGTGCCACTTTCAAAATAACATCCCCAACATTAACCTGACCGGATTTCCAAGCCGGACTACCGGTTACCAGAGTAACAATTTTAATAGTACCTTCTTCATCACGCAGCGCAGCACCGATGCCATAAAAACGGCCACTCATATCTTCATCAAATGATCTTTTTTCTACAGGTGGAAAATAATCAGTATGCGGGTCCATGCATTGAACAATTGTTTCAACGAAAACATTGAAAAAATTATCTTCATCCGCTTTTATCTTAAGATGGTCATAAAATCTGTCTGTTACTTTCAATGTTCTGTCACGGGCTTCCTTTTCAAGCTGGTCATTGGTTTTTGCAACATAACCGGGTTTGCTTTTAGCGGCTGCCTGCTGATCCAGAAGTTCAGCATATTTTTCAAGTGTCAGGTATTTCAATTTTTTTCTGATCTCTTCCTTTTGTCCCGCGGTATTTACAGGGTAATCCAGCTTGTCATAATCCAGGTTAACTGTTTCCTGTTTGTTAAAATCAAATGGTTGGGCAAGTACTTCATGTGAAATATTTTGCGTTTCCTGCAATCTTTTTTTGTAAATAACTAAAACAGCCGGTACAAATTGAACGGGATCCTTACCAAGAATTTCATCATCCAGCTGATTCTGAAATTTAGATAATTCCGTAATATCCGATTTCAGGAAGATTTTTTTCTCCACGTCTTCTTCTCCCAGAAATTTTTTAAATACTTCCCTGGAAAACTGATCGTCAATATTTTTCGGACTATAATGAATCTCTTCGAGCAGCTCACTCACATTTTTCAGTATTCTCTCGTATTTAGTGGGTGGATCACCCGCAAATGCAAATGCTTTAAGTGCTACAACAATTCCAATGACGGACACGAACAAAACAATAGGTAAATTCCTTTTATTGAACATAAGTGAAAACAGTTTTGACATTGTCCAAAAATAACGATTAATGGCTCTGTATTGTTGTTGTTCAGATGAATATTAACCAGCTGTATACGTTAACGGCAAATAGGGTTGACGGATAACTGATTCCCAATTGCCGGATTCCAAATTTTCCTTAGATTTGCTGCCCAAATGGTGGTTGTAGCTCAGCTGGTTAGAGCACTAGATTGTGGTTCTAGGGGTCGCGGGTTCGAACCCCGTCATCCACCCATTTTTCCTGAATACATATCTGGAGTTCAGGCATTTTAACACCGGTGCAGTTAACATTCTCTTTGCAATACGGTTAGGCACACTCCTTGAACTCCTAATTTCTTTTCATTAATATGAAAATTTCCCTGCCCGGTATTTTGACGATTTGTATACTGTTAATGAATTCAGTCAATACTTTTTCACAGGATTCAACAAGACCTATGATTCCATCTTTACCTCCGGATTCAACCACACCCGTATCTCCGGTTAAAGTTATGCCGAAGGATTCCATACCACATCCGGCAGATTCTTTTCCTACCGGCACAAAAACTCAGATATTAGTCCCTGTACGACAGGATTCTGCATTAAATTCCCAGGCTCCTATTTCAAGGGATTCAACTCAGCGTAAAATCCCTAGGACGCAATCAAATTTTAATCGTTCAGGACTTGCGGGCGGAAGGGGAAATGGAAGGCAGTCAGCAGCCATCGGACATTTTTACGGGCGGATTGTGGATGCAAAGACAAATAAGGGAATGGACGGAACTTCCGTACAACTTGTCATGACGATTTTCGATACACTTACCAGGAGCCGCCGCGATTCAGTAATACGTGGAGCTATTACCCCATCTAATGGGGATTTTAGTTTTGAAAGCCTGCCCATTTTCGGCAATTACAGGTTGAAATTAACGGCTATCGGATACAAATCTTTAGATCAGAGAGTTGCATTTAACCTTAACGACGCTCAAAGCGCAGATCCTGATCAGAGATTAGGTGCAGTCGATAAAGATCTGGGAAATATTAAAATGCTGGCCGATCCTCAAAGTCTGCAGGCTGTAACAGTCACTGCAGAAAAACCCCTTATTCAGCTGGGAATAGACAGGAAGATTTATAATGTTGAAAAAGATATCGCCGCTTCAGGTGGATCTGCAGTGGATATCATGAAAAATATTCCTTCACTTGCTGTTGATATTGACGGGAACGTTACGTTGCGAAACGCACCACCCACAATTTTTGTTGATGGAAGACCTACCACGTTGACCCTTGATCAGATTCCGGCTGATGAAATAGAAAGTGTTGAAATAATAACAAATCCAGGAGCAAAGTTTGATGCCTCGGGTGGCGTTTCCGGGATTCTGAATATCGTTATGAAAAAAAACCGCAAGCCTGGATACAATGGAGCCATTCGCGCAGGGATCGACAAAAGAGGCGGATATAATCTGGGCGGTAATTTAAATATTAAAGAAGGAAAATTTAATTTTTTTCTAAGCGGAAATTATAATCACAGGAAAACTATTTCGCCGGGTACTATTGATCGTCTCACATTCATCGATGAACCGGAATATCAATTGCATGAGGTTGATAGCAACGTTACAAACAGTCACTTCGCATTTGCACGTTTTGGAATGGACTATTTCATGGATAACCGCAACACATTTACAATATCAGGCACTATTGTAAAAGGTGTTTCTACTCCTACTACCAATAGCGGGATTACTACAGATACTTTATACAATGATGGTTATTCGAACAGTTCGTTTACTCAGCGGTATTCCAATACAACTTCAAACTTCAATAACAAATCAGGAATGATCAGCTTTAAACATAATTTTCCAAGATCAGGAGAAGAATGGACCGCTGACGCAAACTACACGCGGGGAAATACTAACAGTGTGAATCCTATAACGTCCTATCTTTATAATATTCCAGGCGGACCACTTACAAGCATCTATGAGCAGCAAACAAATACTTCTGGTAACAACGAATTTATTACGGCACAAACCGATTTTACCAATCCATTTACAACGAAATCAAAACTGGAAGCGGGTGGCCGGGTTGCAATAAGGAATATCAGTAACCTGAATAATTTCAATACGGTAGACAGTGAAGGAAATCTGATTTATCAGCCATTGCTGTCTTCAGATTATAATTATCATGACCAGGTGCTTGCAGGTTATATTCAGTATTCGAATACCGTTGGTAACCTGGGTTTTCAAGTGGGTTTACGTGCTGAAAATTCCAGCTATCATGGCTCAAATAATTTTGCTGAACAAGATGAATCGAATCCGGGCGGTCTTAAAGATACAGTTGGAACATTCAGCAATAGTTATCCCATCAGCCTTTTCCCAAGTATATTTTTGACGGAAAAGTTAAACAGCTCACAAGATCTTCAGTTGAATTACACCAGGAGAATAGACCGGCCAAGTTTTCTTGAACTCTCACCATATACGGATTATTCAGACTCTCTAAACCTGAGCCGTGGCAATCCGAATCTCAAACCGCAGTTTACAAATTCTTTTGAAATGGCCTACCAGTTAAATTATCAAAAGAACACATTTCTGGCTTCCGTATATTATAAATATACGACGGACCTCATCACGCGTTATCAGACCAAGGAAGTCAATCCGCTGACAGATTCGATCGTGCTGATCAATACTTATATCAATGCAAATTCCAGTTATGTAGGCGGACTAGAATTGATTGGACGAAACAGCTTGACAAGCTGGTGGGACCTTACAACCAACCTGAATATCTATACATCAAAAATCAATGCAGGTGATTCTATCCCGACAGCTCCAGCCAGTTATAGCTGGTTCGCGAAAATAAATACCACCTTCAAATTTCTCAAAAAGTTTACGTTGCAGATCACAGGTGATTATACATCCAAAACCGTGCTTCCTCCCGGCGGTACGGCTGCACAGGTAACTGGTGGACGAGGAGGAGGTGGTACTGTAAGTGGCAATGCCCAGGGATATTCTCTGCCAACAGGTGGCGTAGATGGTTCGCTTAAATACGACTTCATGAAAAATAAGGCGGCAAGCCTGACGTTCACGATCAACGATATTTTTGCCACACGCAGATCTGACATATATGTTAACTCTCAATATTCTACACAACATTCCCTCCGTTACAGGGATCCGCAGTTTTTCAGACTTCAGTTTAATTACCGATTTGGAAAAGTGGATGTGTCACTTTTCAAGCGTAAAAACAACAAAGAGGACCAGGATAATCTCCAAAACAACGTAGAAGGTCCTGTAAATTAATGAGTTAATAGGGCATTAGAACCATCAGCCGGGTCTTGTTCATTTTTTACTTTCAATGTTATACTGTAAAATTGCACGCCTTCAGGCATGTTTAACATCATTTGAAAAAGTATGGCGAAGAATCTATTGATCGTGGAGTCCCCGGCAAAAGCGAAGACAATTGAAAGAATTCTGGGTGAAGATTTTGAGGTAAAAAGCTGTTATGGTCATATCCGCGACCTGGAAAGAGCCGATATGGGTATTGATCTGAATAATAAATATAAGCCTCGTTATATCGTACCCGAGGATAAGCAAAAGATTGTCAAGGAATTAAAAAGTCTGGCAAAAAAATCCGGAGAAGTTTGGCTGGCGACGGATGAGGATCGGGAAGGAGAAGCCATAAGCTGGCATCTTTGCGAAGTGCTGGGACTAGACCCAAAAACGACAAAACGAATTGTCTTTCATGAAATTACAAAACCTGCGATTGAGTCAGCTGTAAAAATTCCCAGAACAGTCGACATGAACCTGGTAAACGCACAGCAGGCCAGGCGGATTCTCGATCGTATCGTAGGGTTTGAATTAAGCCCCGTCCTGTGGAGAAAGATGAGCATGAAGAATAATCTGAGCGCCGGAAGGGTCCAGAGTGTTGCCGTGCGTATAATTGCAGAAAGGGAAAGAGAGATCAATGCATTTATACCGCAAAGCACGTTTCGGATAGAAGCTTCTTTTTCTTCGAAAGATATTTCAGGAAAAAATGTTGTTTTTTCGGCCGAGGGCAAAAAGTATGCTGAAGAATCTGGTGCCGAGAAATTTTTGCAAACCTGTCTGAACGCAAAATATACAGTTACTGATATACAGGTAAAACCTGGTAAAAAATCCCCTGCCGCCCCATTCACAACCTCTACTCTTCAACAGGAAGCAAGCCGAAAACTCGGATATGGTGTGAGCCGTACAATGCTGCTTGCCCAGAAATTATATGAAAGCGGTAAGATCACATATATGCGTACCGACAGTGTGAGCCTGAGTGAAACTGCCATAGAGAACCTTCGGTCTGAAATCAATAATAAATTCGGAAATAAATATTATCAGAAGCGTGTATACAAAAACAAAAATGAAAATGCGCAGGAAGCGCATGAAGCCATCCGTCCCACCTATATGGAAAATATGAGTGTGGAAGA
>Ga0207095_10333_pt1 | contig 11331 bp, 6 predicted proteins | sample Alteio_BWMinHeat_88_FD_153529 | JGI IMG/M metagenome (GOLD analysis project Ga0207095, IMG submission 153529) | Enriched cells from forest soil in Barre Woods Harvard Forest LTER site, Petersham, Massachusetts, United States -... | ecosystem: Environmental > Terrestrial > Soil > Temperate forest >... | reverse complement strand
CTTCTGCATGCCGTAGGCCAGCTCGTAGGCCTTGATCCGCGCTCGCAATACCGGGTCATCTGGGTAATCAATGCCCGAAAGGCGATTTAGCTTGCCGAGCAGGCTGAACTCGGCGTCCTGCTCCTCCGCTTTCATGCCGGCGGGCGGATTGACGAACGGCAGCGGATCCTTGGCGCCGACATTCAAGCGCACGCCGCCGAATTCCGGCCCGAGGTACCCCGCCCCGTGCGTCCCCTCGCCGCCGCAACAATCCCCTGTCGGCACTCCGAGGACGACGTATTCCGGCAGGTTCTGGTTGAGCGTCCCTAGCCCGTAACAAATCCACGAGCCAATCGTCGGATAGAACCCCTCCCGCACGTGCCGCCCGGTTTGGAACTGAAGCTGCGCCCCGTGATCATTGTCCGTGGTCCAGAGCGAACGAATCACCGCCAGGTCGTCCGCGCATTCTCCAACATTCTTCCACCACTCGCCGACCTCCAGTCCGCACTGTCCGTGTTTTTTAAACGGCGTGTTGAGGCCCATCAACACCTTCCGGCCGCCGTGGGCCGGGTTGGCCTGGATAATGTTCTTGAGCTTCTCGGGATTCATCACGTCCTTATACGGCGTATCGTCGATGGTCTTGCCGTTGTATTTGTCCAGTTCCGGCTTCGGATCAAAGCTCTCGACGTGACTCACGCCGCCGCACAGGAAGATCCAGATGACCGATTTCGCCTTTGGCGGAAAATGCGCCTTGCCGTCGGGCTGCGGGTTGTCCGCCGCCTGGAGCGCGCCGTCGCGGAAGAGCATGGCGCCCAGCGCCAGGCCGGTGAAGCCCAGGCCGGTGTCGAGCAAAAACGACCGGCGCGTCACGCCCGGACAACAGTGGGACGTGTTCATGGCGTGGACCTCACTGCGCGGCGTCGCGCATTTTTTTGAGTTCTTCCAATTCCAAAATGTGGTTGCGATCTTTCACTCGACCGGCGGCTTTTTTGGCGGCGATAAGGCCGTCGACGGAGAGGATGCGGACGATCACACCAAAGACGGTTTTTTCCTCGGATTGCGCCAGTGCTTCTTCATACCTGCCAATGCCCGAAACCTCGCCAAGGACGTCAATGTCGCCCAGATCGGTTTGCAGCGTGAAGTTCAAGCCTGCTCGAATAGTAGGCGGGTCGAACTGGAAGGGAAGTCCGGGTGGCGCGCCCCGCAAATAGGGGTGGTGCGGCGCCAGTGCCATTGCAAGGGCTGCGATGTTCTCCTTGGTTCGCGCATAGCAAAGATCCAGGTCGAACGTGACATGTGCCGATCCTTGAAGCGTCATGGCTTGTCCGCCGATCAGCACGTATTCGACTCGGTTGCTGGCCAGATCCTTCAGGACGAGTTCCAATCGCACCTGTTGCGCCACCGGCGGTCCTCCCTCATTCGGATTCGATGCCTTCGCCCGGCTCGCACGCCCGGCTTCCAGCAACACATTGGCAAACGCGGCGGCGCTCAACCCTCGTTCCACGCGCTCCGTCGGGCTCAGCTTTAGATTCCGGCGCAGCAGCGTCAGGTCGATGCCGCTTTCCGAATACACCTGGTAGCCGCCGTAAAACTGAATGCCTCCGTTCTTGGCAGTCGGTTCGTTGGTCTGGTGAATGTCCTGGCTCATGACTTGTCTCCTCTCTCCCTATCGTATCGTCACAAAGTCATGATGATTCAACAACACATGTACCAGGTTCTCCCGCGCCCGCAGTGCCGGATCAGCGGCGGCTTGCTTGACGTCCGGGTCGGGCCCGGCGACGACAGGCGGCGCTTTCGCGTGCCGCTCCGTCTGCTGCTTCAAGAAAGTAATGCACTCGGCCAATTCCGCTTCGGTCGGAGGACGAGATAACACCCGTTCAAACGCTGCAATCGTGAAAGCACTGGCATCCTGTCCGTCCTTACCGGCTGCGAGTTCACGAGCCAGGACGCGCGCGTGCTTCAATGTCAATTCACTATTCGACAGGGCCAACGCCTGCTGCGGCATCACCGTGCTCTTGCGTTGGTAACACTCCACCACGTCCGCGCTATCAAAAATCTTCAAGAACTCGACCTCTTTCTCGGCCGCATGACGGAAGTAAAGACTTCGCCGCGGTGTTGTCAGACCGAGATTCTGATCGATCTCCGCGCCGCCCATCGTCGCGTCGAGCTTGCCTGAGACGTAGAACACGCAATCGCGCACGACCTCCGCTTCCGCCTGCCGCGTCGGCATCCGCCAGAGATACTTATTGTCGCGGTCGATTGCGACCATCGCCGGATCGCTCGTCGAAGCCATGCGGTAGGCGTTGCTCGTGACGATCAGCCGGTGCATCGCCTTCATGCTCCACTTCTGGTCCATGAACTCGCTAGCCAGCCAATCGAGCAGCGCGGGATGCGTCGGTTGCCGGCCGTTGCGGCCAAAGTCGAAGACGGACGGCACAATCGCCTGGCCGAAGTGCCGTAGCCAAACATGATTCATCGCCACGCGGGCCGTCAACGGATTCTCACAGTCGGCGATCCAGCGCGCAAACGCCAGCCGGCGTCCGGTGCTGGTCGTCGGGAACTGCGGCAAAGGCCGTGGTGTGTACGCGGTTCCTGCCGGCTGTTTCGCGTTCGCTTCCGCCGCTACCAGCGCCTTCTGCGCCGCTTCAATCGCCTTGGCCGGTTCCGCGCGCGCGCTGGCGGGCGCGGCCGCGTGTGCGTTCTGAGCAACAAGCACACTTCGCCGCGCTTCCAGAACCGCAACTTGCCGCTGAGCCGTCACCGTCGCCGTCGCCGCCAACTTCCATTCCTCCGTGTATTTCTTGCCGGCCTCCTCAAGATGATCAACACGGAGTATCGATTCCAGTGCCGTCTGCCTCGCTTCAGCGAGCGGCGCATCCACTTCCGCAAGCCCCGCCGTGTTCAACGCCGCCTGTGCGGCGGCAAAACACGGGATTATCCGCAATGGATTATCCAACATGGCCTGCGCAATCGCGCGCGCTGCATGGACGCGCGCTGTTTCCAGGGCGGCTTTCGCCTTCTTGATGTTGTCCACGCCCGAGGTCACCGTTTCCTTGTCGACAAACTCGCGCCGGTCCGGCAGATACGCGTTGCGCGGCAACTTAATCGGCTCGATCTTGGGGAATCGCCCGCCCATGGCCTCGGGAACGCCCGGATCGAGCGGCGTTTTGTCGGGAGTGCTGTCGTCGCCGCGGATGAAGAGAAAGGTCTTCGCATTGAGCATGCCGTCATAGGCATGCGCCACGCCGTCTTTGGTTGTGTCCGGCTGCCCGGGCACACGGTCGATGCGCACCTGGTACGGCTCGAAAACCGCGCGCACTTGGTAGTATTCCTTCTGCAAAATCGAATCAAACTGGTGATCGTGGCAGCGGGCGCAGCCTAACGTCGTTGCCTGGAAAGCCAGAAACGTGTGATCCACACTGTCCTGGATCCACTTTTCCCGGCCATAGCGCTTGTAGTTGCGTACAAGGTAACCGGTCGCTCGGAGCGTGTTGGGATCTTCCGGCGCGATCTCGTCGCCGGCGAGCATTTCGACGATCATCTGGTCGTAGCCCTTGTCGGCGTTGAGCGATTCAACGATCCAGTCGCGCCAGCGCCACACATGCGGCTGGCTGTCGCGCACCTCGGCTCCCCACCCGGCCCAGTCGCTGTATCGCCAAACGTCCATCCAGTGCCTGCCCCAGCGTTCCCCGTGCTGCGGACTCGCCAGTAACTTGTCCACGACCTTCTCGTACGCATCATCGGATTTGTCGTCGAGAAAAGCGTGCAATTCCTCCGGCGTCGGCGGCAGACCAATCAAATCAAGATAGACCCGCCGCAGCAACACGGCCCGCGCCGCTTCGGGCTTCGGAGTCAGCCCGCGCTCTTCATGTTCGACGGCGAGAAACGCGTCGATCGGATTACCCACCCATGCGCTATTCTTCACCTTCGGGACCACTGGCCGCTGAACAACTTCAAACGGCCGCCACGGATAACCGCTGCGGTACTTCTGGAATTCGAGGAGCGTCTTCCGCGCCGCGGCGACTTCCTCTTCCGTCGGCTTGTCATCGGGATCGCCGGGAAAATGCCCGGTGAGAATCTCGATCAGGTTCGGCACGCCGTCGCCGTCGCTGTCCTCCTCGGCAATGGCTTCGAGCCGGCTCATGATGTCGGTCTTCTTGCCGTCCTTGGCCAACTCCTTCTTGACCGCCTTGAGCCGCGCCCCGAAGACGTTGTGCGGCTTCTTGTCCGCGGCGATGGGATCCTTCGATTCCGTCGATTCGGGCACGTGGCAAGTACGGCAATCATTGAGCTTCTTAGAGAGGAAGGGGCCAAAGTAATCAGCCAATGCCCGCCTGTGCGCCGGCCGGGCATGAACGGGTGTAGCCCCGGCGAGCCAAGCGACCGACACCAACAAGATGAGTGATCGAATTGCGCGTTTCATATTGCGCTTTCGGTGGGACCAGGAGCGGGGAGCGATCGGAGTACAAAGGTGAGATAGCGTTAGTGTGACCGGCTGGAAGTGGGCAAGTCAAGGCATTTCACAGAGCTGAACGGGGCATTCTGCCCATCACTCATCCTGCACCGTTACCTTCGGCAACGCCTTCTGCAACTTTTTCAGCCCCTCGCCCGTCACTTTGGTCTCGCGCAGGTCCAGGTTCTTCAAACTCGATAGGCGCTCCAGCGGTTCCAGCCCCTTGTCGCCGATCGCGGTCTTGCGCAACACCAGCATCTCAAGGTTGTTCAGCCCTTTGATCTGCTCCAGTCCCTTGTCGGTCACCCGAGTTCCCTCCAGGCCAAGCGTTTTCAAGGTGGTCATTTTCGCAACGGTTTCCAGGCCCGCGTCGGTGATGCGGGTGCCGCCGAGGTTCAGGGTCTGAATCTTGGTCAGGCCTTTCAGCGGTTCAAGCCCCTGGTCGGTAATGTTCAGGTTGCCGAGGTCGAGGAGCGTGAGCTTGGACAAGCCCTTTAATAAGACCAGCCCGTCGTCGGTCGCTGCGGTGCCGTTGATGCTCAGTTCCTGAAGGCTGGCCATGCCTTTGATCCTCTCCAAGCCCTTGTCCGTGATGCGGTCGCCGCCCAGATAAAGCATCTGGAGTTTGGTGAAGCCCTTCAGAAACGCCAGGCCGTCGTCGTCGAACCGTGTCGCGTCGAGCAGCAGGCCCTGCATCTCGGTCAATCCCTTGAGCTGTTCCAGCCCCTCGTTGGTCACCTTGGTCACGCGGACATTGAGGATGAGCAGTTTGCTCCGTTCTTTCACCTTTGCCATGCCCTTGTCGGTGACGTCGGTGGACTGCAATTCCAGCCGGCGCAGATCCGGGAATTTCTTGAGCAGGTCAAGGCCGTCGTCGGTAACTTGCGTGCCGCTCAGGTCGAGCGTCTGAAGCGCCGTGAGCTTGGAAAGTTGCTCCAGTCCCTTATCGGTCACCTTGGCGCCGAAAAGGCTTAGCTCCTGAAGATTCGTCAGGCCCTTGATGTGATCTAGCCCTTTATCGGTGATCGCGGTCTGCCGGAGCAGCAGTTGTTGGAGCTTGCTCAGCGGCCGCAGTGATTCAATGTCCCTGTCCGTCACTGATGGGCCTTCAAGCAGTACCGCGACAATCGGCTTGTCGGCACGGTTGTTGTCGAGTACGTACTTGCCGTTGAGCTTCTTGATGTCCTGGATCGCCTTCTCCCGATCGGCGTCGCGCGTTTGCCCCCACGCGCCAGAACCGGAAGCCAATAGCAGGATTGCCAGCAGGGCGTACCGTCGCATAAGCGCCTTCTCCGTAAAAACCTCTTCCCACGCTCATCCATGATACTCTCGACGCGCTATCGCCGCGAGGGTGCAACAATCCTCAACCGGCGCGAAAGCTCCCATGAGTGACTATCCGTGCCAATCCGGTCACCAAGAATGAAGAGCCCGTGTCTCACGGCATAATGAGACACGAAATCGTTACGATAGTTAACTAATTGCAATGTAACGATTTATGCACAAGGCCGTGCTAGTGCACTTGCGTGAGACACGAACGGTGCTATAGCTCGATGAAGCCTCGGCGCAAATGCTGCCTCGGTCCTAGCCAAACTGCGGGCATATTTCGTTTAGCTGGCCTACGTGCTCCGCGCCGCAGACTGCGCGTCACGGCTGGACACAGACGGCGCCGTTCCATTCACAAGAATTGGCGGGAGAGCCGTTGGCGCGGCGCTTGCCAGGGTTTCGCGCTTATCCGAAAGGCCCGATCCAAGCCGCCACAAGATGTAAACCGCCGGCGGCACGCACAACGCACATACGATCCAGCGCAACCAGTCGGACCAGGGCAGCGTTTCGCCTTTGAACCCCACGGCGCCGAGCAGCGCCTCCAAGAAGAGTGGCCCGAGAAATAGGCCATTGTGCAGCGCGTGCAGCAAAACGCCCGGCCAGATGCTCCGGGTGCGCGTAGCCAGCAGTGCCAGCACCAACCCCAGCAGAAATGCCGGAATGAACTGGAACATATTCATGTGATAAAGCGCGAACAGGAAGCTGCTCAGCATCACGGCCTTCCACGGCGAGAAGCGCCGTTGCAACCCGCTGAGGATGAACCCGCGAAACGCCAACTCCTCGCACACGGGCAGCAAAACGACGAATACCAGCAGCAAGGGCCAGGCGGCCGCCAGTTTCGCTGCGTCGCCGTGGTAGCCTTGCAGGAATTCGGCCAATGGATGGTGGTCGCTCATGAGCTGCATAAGGCCTGGGAATTGCCGCAGGATCAACGACGTCGTTTCCGCCAACGGCGGCAACAGCAGCACGGCCAACCCCAGGCCGACGGCCGCCTGGCGAAGCGTCGGCCGGCGCAGCGCCAGTCCCGCCGTCGGCCGGGTAGTCAGCAGCAAGGCCATGAGCACGGGCGGCGTCGCCACGAACGCGAACATCTCAATGCTCGTCCGCGCCAGCACCGACAGGTTGCCGCCCAACCCCAACGCCAGCCAGCGCAATATCACAACCAGGCCGAAACAGAACAATGCCTGCCCCGTGCTCGGCAGCGTCTCCTTGTCGCGGAACATGTGCCGCAGCCACAAGCCGATGTCGAGCCGTTCCGCCTCTCGGAACAGGACCTCTTCGCGATTGAATTGCTCAATGGCCCAGCGCAGCGCGAACCAGCCGTACAGCGCCAACGGCCCCAGCACCGGAATGAAATACAGCCACGGTATCTGCTCCGGGCCATTCGTCATGAGCTTCTGCATCAACAGCGCCACCCCGGTCACCGGCACCATGCTGTAAAACGGATTCAAATCGACGCCCGGCGCCAGCGTCAGAAAGATGAGTGGCATCGTGATCAGGAAGAGCGGCATCAGATAATACTGCCCCTCTTTCGAGCTGCGCGCATACGCCCCCACCGCCAAACACAAGGCGCTGAAGAATGCCGACAACGGCAGCACCAACACAATGCACCAAATCAGGCCCGCAACGCGCAGCGCATCGTAGGGCAACATGCCGCGGAAGTTCCACGCAGTCAGCGTCATGCTGGTGAGGTTCAGTAGCGCCGTCGCGGAACTGAATGTCCAGATCGCCAGGAATTTGCCCCAGACGATCTCTTCGCGGCCCACGGGGCTGATGAGCAGCGTCTCCATTGTGCCGCGTTCCTTCTCGCCGGCGCACAGATCGACCGCCGGATAGAGCGCCCCGGCCAGCGACCACATGACCAGCATGAAGGGGAAGATGCGCACCAACGTGTCGAACAGGTCGCGCTCGGCATGTTTGGTCGACGACCGCGACCGTTCCAGGTCGCGCACATCCAGCGTCTCGTCGAAATCACCCGGCAGCCCTTGGCGGAGCAGACGCATCTCCTTGACGCGCTTCTTCCACCGGTACAGGACGCTGTGCACGCGCACGTTCACCAGCCGCGAACGATCGTCGCCTTCGCGAGTCAGCACATAGACGGTTGGCCGTTCGCCGCGTTCGAGTTTGGCCTGGAACTCGGGTGGAACGATCAACAGCAGATCCACCTTCTTGGCGTCGAGCGCGGAGCGATCGATGCGGGTCAGGAAGGCGTCGGGCTCGTCGTCCTCGTCTTCGTCCCGATCAGGCCGGTCGGCGGGCGCTGGCGGCAGATCGATCGGCGGCAACAACTTGACGGTCAGTGCGTTGGCTTCGTGGGAACTGTCGAAATACCAGGAGGGGAAGTGCGCCGTGTCATTCTCGACAAGCAGCAAAGGCGGGTAGTCCTGTCCCACGCCGCGTTGGGCGGCATGAGCGAGCGCGGCCGCGGCGATCGCCTGATCGACGCCGCTCCCCGGCGTCAGCGCGAACCAGGCCGTCGCCGGCAACGGGCTCAGCAGGGCGCTGCGCGGCGTTGCCGGCGGCAAATTCTCCACCCCGATCACACCGACGACGCTGCTTTGTTTGAGAAAACCGGTGGCGAATTGCATCAAGCCGATGCCGGCCAGTGGATAAAGGAGAATCGGCAGCACGGCCATCATGAAGACCGTCCGCCGGTCGCGCAATTGATCGCGCAGTTCGCGAAGCCAGATGAGGCGGATGATGGACCAGCGCATGCGGCAGGGGATCCCAAGTCCGTGGCCAATACTCCAATGTGAAGTTATACCATGCTCCCGCCCCTTGAGGCGGGACCATAAGAGACTTTTCGGCTGAGACAATAGTCGCGCTTACGTGCCCCCGCCTCTCGGTTCTTATCCACTTGTCTTTTTCACCCCGTCACCCCGTCATACAACATCCCAATCCCTCGCCCCGTCACGAGAGACCCGCAATTCTCATGAACGCCTGGCACCCCTTCTTCCAGCTGCTTCTCACCCGGCTTCGCGAGTTCTACCGCGAGCCGGAAGTCCTCTTCTGGGTCTACGGCTTCCCATTGCTGCTGGCGCTCGGCTTGAGCATCGCCTTCTGGAGCCGCAAGCCGGAGCCGACGTTGGTGGACGTGCAGGCCGGCCCCGGCGCGGAACAGCTGGCCGAGAAGCTTCGTGGGCCGAACATGATCGTGGAGGTGCTGGACGAAGACCAATGCCAGCGCCGCCGGCTAACCGGTAAGACGATGCTTTATCTCGTGCCGCTCGAAGACGGTGGTCTTAAGTATGTCTACGACGAAACCCAGCCGGAAAGCCGGTCTGCGTATTTCCAGGTCGACGCGGCCCTGCTTCGCGATAAAGACCCGAACTGGAAGCCCGAGGAGAACCCGACTCCCGAGCATGGCAATCGCTACATCGACTTCCTTCTGCCCGGTTTGCTCGGCATGAACCTCATGGGCGGCGGCCTTTGGGGCGTCGGGTTCGTCATCGTCGATATGCGCGTACGTAAGTTGCTCAAGCGCCTGCTGGCAACGCCAATGAAACGCAGCCATTTCCTGCTGTCCGTCCTGACGGGGCGCATGTTGATGATGCTGCCGGAGATGCTTTTGCTCGTGCTGGCCGGTTACTACGTCTTCGGCGTTCCCATCCGCGGGAATCCGCTGACCCTGGCCCTGTTCGTCTTCCTGGGAGCGGCGGCGTTCTCGGGCATCGGCCTGCTTCTGGCCTCGCGCACCGACAAGACCGAGACCATTTCCGGCCTGATCAATCTCGTATTACTGCCGATGTGGCTGCTCTCGGGCACCTTCTTCTCGTCGAAGCGGTTCCCGGACGTTGTGCAGCCGATCATCCAGGCGTTGCCGCTGACACAACTCAACAACGCCCTGCGCGAAATTATGCTCGAAGGCGCGACCTTCTCCGAAGTCGCCTGGCGAGCCGCCATTCTGGCGGCCTGGGCGCTCGGCTGTTTTCTGCTCGGCCTGCGTTGGTTCCGCTGGCAGTGATAATGACTCTTCCTTTTCCCGCACGCTGAGAAATTCGCCTGCCTCGGTAATTTGACAAGCAGGTGTCGCTGGCCTAGCCTCCCTTGGGGGAGCGAGCGCCATCCATTCGCCCAGAGAATTGTCATCATGCCTTCGGCCGAAGCGAACGAATCGCGGATCTTGGTGGTGGAAGACCAGCCGGTGATCGCTGCGCTACTGGAGCAGCTGTTGTCCGCGCAGGGCTATGCCGTCGCCTGCGCCGCCGATGGCCTGGAGGCCCTCGAACACGTTGCCCTCCAACCCCCCGACCTGATTTTTCTCGACCTCAACATGCCGCGCCTGAGCGGTTACGAGGTTTGTCGCCGCATCAAGGGGAACCCGGCCACGCGTCTCATCCCCATAGTTATTGTCACAGGGGAAGACCGGTTTGAGGCCCGCCTCAAGGCCTGGGACCTCGGCGCCGATGAATTCATCTCCAAGCCCATTCAAAACGTTGAACTGTTGGCCCGCTGCAAGTCGCTGTTGCGCGTTAAGCGTTTGAACGACGAACTCGAGACCGCTCAGTCCGTGCTCTTCGCGCTGGCCCGGACGGTCGAGGCAAAAAGCCCATACACCCACGGCCATTCCGAGCGCGTCGCCGACTTCGCCGATCAACTTGCGGAGCAGATGGGCCTCCCATCCCGCGAGCGGGAAGTGCTTCGCAGAGGAGCCCTGCTGCACGATATCGGCAAGCTCGCTGTCCCTGACGAGATTCTAAACAAGCCCGGTTCACTCACGGACGAGGAATATGCGATCGTCAAGCTGCACGCGGTGAAGGGCGCGGCCATCGTCGAGCCGCTGCGGTCCCTGCGCGACACCCTGCCGTTGATTCGCTCGCACCATGAACGGCTGGATGGGCGCGGATACCCCGACGGTTTATGCGGTCGCGACCTCACCCAGCTGGTCCGGCTGCTGTCCGTTGTGGATGTGTACGACGCTCTGTCCAGCCCGCGACCCTATCGCGCCGCGCTTCCCATGGAAGTATGCGTCAGCATTTTGCGGGAAAATGCCGCCGGAGGCGGGCTTGATCCGGAACTCGTCGAGCATTTCCTGGCGGTCCTTCACGTCGGCGAATTGATGCACGCTACGCCCGCGCCGATCGCATTTCTCGGTTCCCGCACGGCGAGCCTTTCCAGAGTGTAGTTGCTCGCGCGCCAATCCTGCAATTCCTTGAGCGCTCCCGTATTAAAACCCCCCCTGCCCTCGCTTCGACCACCACGGCAACTGCGACCCGCCGTCCACCGACAGCGTGCTTCCAGTCACGTAGTCCGAATCGGGATCAATCAGGAAGAGAATGCCGCGGGCGATTTCCTCGGGCTTGCACATCCGGCCCCAGGGGAGAATCTCGCCGGCTTTCTTGAGCATCTCCTCGCTGAAATACTTGCGCTCGCCGGGCGTGTCGGTCCATCCCGGGTGGACCAGGTTCACGCGGATGCGGTGCTTGAGGAGCTCGACGGCGGCCGTGCGGGCCATCTGGTCGTTGGCGGCCTTGGCCATGTTGTAGGCCATTGACGTCGGCATCGCGACATGGGCGTGCGGCGAGCTGACCACGACGACGCTGCCGCCTTGGCCCTGCTTGATCAGTTGGTTCGTC
>Ga0207095_10332_pt1 | contig 11345 bp, 8 predicted proteins | sample Alteio_BWMinHeat_88_FD_153529 | JGI IMG/M metagenome (GOLD analysis project Ga0207095, IMG submission 153529) | Enriched cells from forest soil in Barre Woods Harvard Forest LTER site, Petersham, Massachusetts, United States -... | ecosystem: Environmental > Terrestrial > Soil > Temperate forest >... | reverse complement strand
GCACGGTCCAGTTCTGCCAATACCGCCTTGCCGAAACGCCGTGCAAGACCGCCACGTGGCAAGCGTCGCAGTTGTCCGATATTCTGGCAGCCGATCGTGTGCAGCGTTTCCAGATGCGGCTGTGTGGAATCCATCAACCGTACCGGCAGTCCGTCCAGAAGTTCCATACAAGTTGCCCTGTCACTTGGCGGAATATCCCTGTCCTGTACATCTTCATGCTGCGCAAACAGCCACGCTGCCGTGGCAGTAGGCGCACTCACCATCTGTGGCGTCAAGCCCAACTCCAGCAGGCCCTCGCGAAACCGCTGCATCAGTACAGCGCATCCGCCAAACAGTCGTAAACTCGCCGTCACTTCCATCAACAACCCATCCGGCAGCAGACTCACTTGCGGTGTGAAATGCAATGCCCATAACGCTGCCTCAATGATCGCTTTTTCTTCAGCGGCAGGATCGCGTGCAATCAGGACGATATCGGCCGCGCGCGAATAGGCGCTGCTTTCCGCCATTCCCGGCAGGATGCCTGCCTCGCGTGCGCAGAGGTTGACCCATCCAACACGCCGGGACTCGATGACCGCCAGAGGCACTGTGCGCTGCAGGCTATCGTGCAGTGCTTCAGGCCAGCGACGGTACGCGAGATCCAGCGGCAGTTGCGGCAGGTATAGAGCGATCCAGAGCATGTGCAGACTCGACAGGCAAAATATTCGGGAAGCGCGACAGCTTGATTGCCCGTGTTATGACGGGCGATAACTGAGCGGACAAGGTAATCGGTGCACTCGTCGCCGGCCCTCGTCGCTTGATGACTTCCACGGATATTTGTCCATCGGTGTGCGCCTTGCACAGCAGGCGTAATGGTGCAGGAGAAGACTCCATCTGTGCAGCGCTGGGACGAAACACGAAGGCCAGTCCTTCGCTGCTGCCTGCCGCCAGTTGCAAGCGCCTTAAATGATCCGGCCGAGCCTGTGGTAACCAGCACAACAGTGCGCCAAAACTAGCGCTCTTCAATACCTGTTCAACGGCCCATAAACGATCTGCAGGCTTCTCGGATTGAACAACCAGCACCTGCCGGATATCGATACCCAATTGCGCCAACGCTGGAGCAAAAACCAGATGCGGAGGTGCCAGCAGGATGATCGTTTTGCCTGCTTGGCTCAATCCGCTTAATACCGGCGCCAGAAGGCGAAACTCACCGCCGCCGTGTTGCGTCCACAGCAGTTCGGTAAGTACCGAAGGTGGCCAGCCGTCACCTGGAAGTTCACGATCAAGACGCGCATAACCACTCGGAATACTCGTTGCTGCATGGCTACCTAGTGTGTCGCCGCGCCACAGCGCATGCGGCAAGGAAGCTGCAAGCGCATATGCCTGGGAGCGACGTTCCGCTGAAGGTAGTGACGAGGAATGGGGCTGCATGAGGACCTCCGGTGCGCAAATGACAGACATCATTTAACTGTATATATATACAGTATATATCGAAAAATGCGCTCTGGTACATGCAAAATAATTGCTGCCAGATTATTGATGTTGATGACCCTGCTTGCGGTAAACGTGCGGTGCAGCATAAATAGAATCAGCAATTGTCATGAAATTAAGTAAAATTGACTCCGATCAAAATTACCATTTTTTGGTAACTAATAATAAGCGTCTCCTAATTCCATTTAACAAGAAACTCCGCAGAGAGAAAATCATGGCAATTTTTTTATTGTTGGGCCTAATAATTGCACTCGCAGCCAGCACTGCAATTGTCTATTTCAAATGGCAAAAAAATCTGCACGGAGAAGTCAGCTATAAATCACGCAAGCCGATGACTACGGTTGAACAGACAATGTACAGACGCTTGACCAAGCTGCTTCCGGATCGCATTATTCTGGCGCAAGTGGGAATGAGCCGATGTGTCAGCATCAAAGGCCCGGCATTCAACACCTTGTATGGTGAACGCGTTGATTTTGTGATTTGCAATAAGTCGATGCAGATCATCGCAATCGTAGAACTTCAAGATGACAGGGAAATCACCCCACGCCGCCGAAAAATCGAAGAATTAAAAGAGCATGCGTTCGATATGGCGAGCATCCAGGTTCTTAGATGGCCAGCCAACCCTCTTCCAAGCGAAGCGTATATGGCGATGGAATTCCAGAACAGCCTGCTTTACGATACGCGTCTTATGGTGGCCTAGTCTTTCGTGGTAATTGTTATCTGTCTTCTCTATTTTTTAGAGGGGAAATTACAGACGTCCGGTTAGTAGAGTTCTCTGCTGATTTTATCTCCCTCCTTATCACTCACGTGCCGTCATGCAAGGCGGCACGATTCATTTCCCAAAGCAATATAGTCGACAAATTCCAGAGAAGTCGTAGAATGGCACGGGTTGCAATAAGACCAATAAACCATAACCATGCGCGCCACCCATTCGCCGACTTTGTCGATAGCCGAGTAAACAAGGAACTTTGAAGATATGAACAACACCGTGCATTTCATCCTGCAGGGCAAAGGCGGAATCGGCAAAACGCTGGTATCGACCATCCTGGCCCAATGGGTGAAAACGAAGAATCCTGAATCTTTGCGGTGCTACGACACCGACCAGGAGAACCCGACGTTTTCACGGTACAAGGCAATGCATGTGAAGCACGTCCCGGTGATGACCGATCAGCGCACGATCGATCCCAAGCGTTTCGATACGCTGATGGTGGATATCATGGAATCGGACGGCAACTGCGTCATCGACAATGGCGCCAATTCATTCTCGCCATTGATGGCATACCTGCTCGAAAACTCGGCATTCGACATGCTGCGCGATGCGGGACGTACGGTATATGTCCATTCGATCGTCGGCGGCGGCGACACCTTGTATGACACCGCATCGGGTTTTGTCACGACTGCAAACGCCACCAAGACGCCGATCATTTTGTGGGAGAACGAGCATTTCGGTTTGCTGCAAACGCCTACCGGAAAACTGTTCTCCGAATCGCAAACATTCAACGACCATGCGGACAAGGTGAAGGGCAAAGTCAAGCTGGCACAGCGCAACTCCGATACCTTTGGCGCGGATATAAAAAAAATGAATACCGGCCGTTTCACGCTGGAGGAAGTGCTCCTGAGCGAGAAATTCAACATCATGGAAAAGCAGCGGATCAAAACCGTCTATCGCGGCATATACGAACAGCTTGATAACATCAAGTGGGACATAAGGGAAGTCAGCAATGGATCAAAATAAACTTCGCACCCTGGTCTTTGAAAAAACCGGCATCAAGATCGATACGACCGATCCGGTCTTTGCGGTCGTTGCATTGAATGAAGCCGTATTGTCGGAATATGTCGACCGGCACGTCGCTGCCATACACGAGCTGTCGGACAAATTGAATGGGCAAACCCGTCATCTGCTTGAGGCGGGGGAACGGTACAGGAGGCTGCACGAACTGGAGGATACGGGTGCTGGAAGAAGTGATGTGGCGCCTTCTGGAATCCTGCCTGCCGAGACTGCACCTTTGAATCAGCATGCGGAAAATGTTGCGTCTGGCTTGTCTTCCGGACGTGTAGTTGCGCTGGTATCTGTCGTGGCGTTGTTGAGTGTTGGGCTCACCCTTCTTGGGCAATGGGCATTCGCACCTCAGGCTCGACCACCGGTTCATGCGACGCAAGCTATTGTGCCTGCATTGACTGCACAACAGATGGCGATGATTCGGAATGGCGAGAAATACGCCAAGCTGTGGCCTAAGCTTGATACTGAAACACAGGCGAAAATACAGGGGTTGATGCAGCAGCCTTGATACTGTGCAGGTGGCTCATGGCGAAGCACGAACCGCTTTTAGTCCCTTCCCTCCTGCAAGGAGTAGGCTCGAGACAGAAAGGTTATACCTCGAACGCACTACCCGCATCCTCCCTTGCAGGGCGCATCTGCGCTTGCAAGCGCAGACCGTTACGCAGGCATGGGGCAATGCCCCATGAAACCCCTGCTTCACCCTTCCCCATGCAAGGGGAAAGGGACCAAGCACAGCTGTAGCGAACAGTTGCGCCCTTATTTGTCTCTATCGCAATCTCAAAATTCTTCCAACTGATACAACTCCTAAACAATTTTTCCAAATTTGCAAAACACCCATAGACATTCATTTTATTAACAAACATAATCAAAAAGAATCTGTACGGAAACACTCCAATGTTGCATATTCGGCAAAACGGCACACTGAGGGAACCATCGAAATGGAAGCTATCAGGAAAGTGGACGGAGTGGTGCAGCAGTCTGACAAACGCCTGTCCAGCCTTTTGGAGGTAGCATCCGATTGGTACTGGGAGCAGGATGAAAACTTTCGCTTTACGCTACTGACCGGCCCTGCGCTGAAGAAAGCAGGAATCGACCCGCAAGCAGATCTCGGCAAAATGCAGTGGGGGAGCGGAGAAGTCCCATTACATGACGGCGGCAAATGGGATCAACATCTAGCCGTCCTCAACGCGAGACACCCCTTTTCAGATTTCATCTACAAATACGTCAGTTCCAATGGCGAGCTCCACTACATCAGCGCAAGTGGGCAACCTGTTTTCGACCAGGGTGGCGAGTTTCTTGGCTATCGCGGTATCGGCCGGGATGTCACCCAACAGGTCCAGTGGGAAATGCGGCGCACGATCGAGCATGCCGTCACGCGCATACTGGCCGCATCCGACAACATCCACGTAAGCATCCCACGCATCATCGAAATCATCTGCAACACCTTGGGATGGGTCGGTGGTGCGCATTGGCTGCTCGATCAGCCTTATACGATGCTGCGTTGCGTTGGCATGTGGGGCGCGACCACGCCTGCCATCGCCGGTTTACTCACCCTCGATAACCGTTTAATCGAAGTCGACAAGCATCCACGCGACCTCGTGCGTCATGCATGTGATGCCGGTGAGGCCGCATGGGTACGCGAGCTGCAGCCCGAGATGCCTTCAACCGATTCCGACGAGATGGCAAAGGCCGGGCTACGGAGCGTGCTCGCCTTTCCGATCAAGACCGGCTCACAAGTTATAGGAGTGATTGAACTGATCAGCGACAAGATCGACCCGCTCACGACCGATCTCATCGAATGTCTGAACGATGTAGGCGATCAGATCAGCCAATTGACACAACTGATTCATGCGCACGAAAAACTGCAACAGCGGGAAGAACGTTCACGCGATTTGATCGAGCTCTCTTCGGACTGGTCCTGGGAGCAGGACGAACAATACCGTACGACCTACATCGACGGACGGATGGAAGAAAAAACCGGCATCAATCCTGCCTCGCAAATCGGCAAACGGCTGTGGGATTCCGTCGTTCCCAATCTGACTGAAGAGGATTGGCTGAACCACAAGACCCTGCTGGAAAGGCGCGAACCTTTCTACGATCTGGAACTACGTTTGCCAGACCTCAATGACGGTCAGCGTTGGGTATCCGTCAGCGGCCGGCCGATGTTTGACGCCGATGGGAATTTCAAAGGTTACCGAGGCATAGGCAAGGACGTAACCGCACGCAAAGGCAACGAAGACCGGATACGTTATCTCGCAACGCACGATGCGCTGACGTCACTACCGAACCGTTCGATGTTCAGCGAACTCCTGAACCGCACCATCCATTCCGCACGGCGCTACAACCGCAAGTTTGCCGTCGCCTTCATCGACCTGGATCGTTTCAAGCTGATCAATGACACACTCGGCCATGATGCCGGCGACACTCTGCTCAAAGTCGTCAGCATTCGCCTGACCGAATGTTTGCGCACCAGCGACGTGGTGGCCCGCCTAGGCGGCGACGAATTCGTCGTGATGCTGCAGGAAGTGGATGAGCAGATGGACGCTGCTTCTGCAGCCAATAAAATTCTTTCTGCCGTTATCAAGCCGGTGACGCTCATGGGTCAGGAATGCAGGGTCACCTGCAGCGTAGGGATTTGCATGTTCCCTGCAGGCGGCGAAGACGAGCAAACGCTCATGAAAAACGCAGATATCGCAATGTACCGCGCCAAGGAAGATGGCAAGAATATTTACCGTTTCTACTCAGAAGACATCAAGTCGCAATCTCTGGAACGCATGGTGCTTGAAACCGGCCTTCGCCGTGCAGTCGAGCTGAAACAGTTCTTCCTGCATTATCAGGCACAAGTCGATTTGAAGACCCGCACCATCATGGGGGTTGAAGCGCTCGTGCGCTGGCAGCATCCGGAGCTTGGTGAGATACAGCCGCTGCAATTCATTCCGCTCGCGGAAGAGACCGGCTTGATTGTGCCGATCGGCAGATGGGTGCTACGTGAAGCATGCATGCAGAACGTCGCGTGGCAACGCCAAGGTGTACCGCCAATGTCCATCGCAGTCAATCTTTCGGCACGGCAGTTCGTTGACGAGTCTTTGATTGATGACATCGCCAATGCACTTCAGGAATCGGGCATGGACCCCAAACTGCTGGAGCTTGAACTCACGGAAAGCATGGTGATCCAGAATTCCCAGCTCGCCGGAAAACTGCTGACCGCACTTAAAAATATCGGCGTACGGATCGCCATTGACGACTTCGGCACGGGCTATTCATCGCTGGCACAGCTCAAGCATTTCCCGATTGATACGCTTAAGGTCGACCGTTCCTTCATTCGCGATTTACCCAACAATATCGAGGACCGTGCGATAACCCAGGCGATCATTAACATGGGTAAGACGCTCAGCCTCACCGTGGTCGCGGAAGGGGTCGAAACGATGGATCAGGAGAGTTTTTTACGCGACAATTTGTGCGATGAAATCCAGGGGTTTTATTTCAGCAAACCGATCTCGCCGGAACATTTTCTGGAATTGTGGAACAAGCAAAAGAAGATTCCTTAATCAGAACTCACGCTAATTGGACTTTTGCAAAATGGCTGAAAAAAATCACCGTCGTTCCCGCGCATGCGGGAATCCATAGTGAGGTGATTCGATCAAGCACAGCATGGATTCCCGCATGCGCGGGAACGACGAATTTATGCAGTGTGCGTAAAATCCTGATGAATCTTTTGCTCCGCTTGCAGCATCAAGCAGCCAGCCTTGGTCACTTCGCTTTCTTGACCTTGTCGAAAACAGGACCCCATAAAGGATGCCCCTTCTCACCCGGCATGAGATCAAACGACGATCCCAGGGCAAGTGCCTTTTCAAACTGTAACTTGCACAGCGCCTGACGCCCCGTAACGCAATAGCTGAAAGCCATGTACTTCAAGGCTTCCTGCTGAACTGGCTTGTCGGCGGTCCATATCTCACCGGCGCCACTCAAGTGTTTAATCGCGCCGTTGTAATCGCCCTTGTCGTATAGGGCGATCCCTTCGACCAGTGCCGGTAGCTTCACCGGCGGTGCCGGGATCGGGGTCGGGGTCGGAGCCGCAGCAGTCTCGGTTGGAGGCGTAATCACCGGCGCCGTTGCAAAGCATCCGCTCAACAAAGGTATGGCAAGCAAAAAGACGAGATACACGCGCATTAGTGGATTTTTTATCATGTAGTAGAGTGCCTGGTGTTTGACCGGCCTCAAAACGATAGCCGAAAAGATTCTCAAGCGTAGCGCAAAATCGGGGACATGTAAAAAATCAATTGAGGCAACCTGTGCTGACGCAAGGCGGCGCAGCAGAATATTGCCTGACCCGGCCTATTTTTTTAGCGGAGAGAAGTCGAACTCAATATTTCCCGGTGCCTTTTTACTGACGTCGAGGCTGACCAGATGGTCGGGGAAATTCGGGTTGGTGATTTTGATCTGGTGTTTTCCTGCGGGCAGGACCAGCTTTTTCAGCGGCGGGCTTACTCCCTTTGCTGCGCCATCCACGACAACGTTCCCCCACGGCTTGATGGTAAATGTAACGACGCCCGTCGGCTTGACCACCGGATCTGGCACGACAGCGGCGGCGGAAACCAGCTTCGATGCGGCAACGTCGGCCGCAACCTTGATGTCGGCAAGCTTTGCCCGAACCGCTTCGGCATGCTTCCCGTTGGGATACTCGTGCAGGAAGTTTTCCAGCTCTTCAGGACTCGCCTTGTCGTTGCCTTTAAGCATTTCCCAAGCGAGTATTTCGCCGTCCAGTAACTGCTCAACTGGCGCCGAAGCCACCTTGGCGACAGCCACATTGTCCACCCGAGGATGCGATGCATGGAATACAAAATATCCGGCCAATGCAATCGCCAGCACGCCGCCTGCAATCGCGATTGGCCGCACGTGCATCCGCGATAGAACACCCTTTGCTGTCGATGTGGCCTTCGCTTCTTTTTGTCGCGCCTCCGACTTCGATTTCGGTTTTCCCTTGCCGGGTGAAACAGCTGAGGCGCGCCTCTCGGTTTTATGCGGCGCCACCGACGGCAGGATGCTGCCGTGATGAGAGTGCGAACTGTTGATACCCAGCCATTTGCGGAAGTCAGCTATGGTTTGCGGACGGTCTTCCGGCTTGATCGACATGCCCTTCTCGATCGCTGCCAGAAACTGGTCGCTGTATGCGGGATATACACCGCCCCGTAAAGGTTCCACCGGATCCTTGATCATCCGTGCCACCGAAGTCGGAGGGGCCTTCTTGACGATCGCCGCGTAAACCACGGACGACAGGGAATAGATATCCGTCCACGGCCCCTGCGTCATTGACGCATCGTCGGCGTACTGCTCGACAGGTGCATAGCCTGGCTTCAGAATCACGGTAAATGCTTGCGACATGCCGGTGATGATCTGCCGCGCCGAGCCAAAATCCAGCAAAACGGCCTCGCCATTTTTCTGGATCATGATGTTGTCCGGCGAAATATCCCGATGCAGAATATTGACCCGGTACAGGACGTCGAGCGCTTCCAGTATCGGTTTAAGTATCGATCGCAATGATGCTTCGGTAAAAAATTCGGGATGATGCTTTAACAGGCGCTTCAGCGTCTGGCCTTCGTAATAGCGCATGGCCATGTAGCCGGTCTTGTTTTCTTCCCAGAATCGATAGACCTTGATCAGTGCCGGATGCTCGAATTGCGCCAGAAGTCGCGCTTCATTGATAAAGCTTTTCAGGCCTGCATTGAAGGTTTTCTCATGACGGCTGGAGCGTACCGATACGCTTTTATCGTCACCGCGTCCGGCCAGCGAGCCCGGCATATATTCCTTGAGCGCGACCGTGCGTTGCAGAGAATGGTCGAATGCCAGATAGACGATACCGAATCCACCCTCGCCGATAATCCCGGTGATCTCGAATTCGGCCAAACGCGTCCCCCGCGGAAGGCAATTTTCCGAATCAATGTGGGTGTTCTCGTCCAAGGTGCTCATGCTCATGTGTTGTGCATTCACGTCCGGCTTATATTTCTCTATTTGAATCGGGACTCACATAAAATCCATTAATCCGTTGTTCCCGTAGGCAAAAATGACAATGAATCCGGAATTACCAGGTTTGATTACACGACGTCAGCGCTTGAAATCGCCCATCCAGATTGCAAACGCGGTGTAATTGTCACGGGATTTTGCCGATACCGCGCTATGCTGCTCTGCGATCCGGCACATATCGGCCAGCCAGTTTTCCACTGTCGCTGCACGTGATAACGACTGCTCCATTTCTTCTTCACCTATCCATTCCCAAAAACCATCGGTGCAGATAAAGAATGCGTCACCGTCCTCAATGTCCACGACAAGCTCGGTTACCTCGGGATGTGTGTCACCTTCCGCACCAATCGCCGCATACAAGGTGCCCCGTAATGGATGCGTTCGCAACTGGTCCGGCTTGCAATAGCCGGCGTCAACGAACTGCTGAACGAGGCTATGGTCTTTCGTCATGGCGGAGACTTTGTTATTGCGAAACAGGTATATACGGGTGTCGCCCATATGCGCCCATACTGCGCAATGTTTTTTCGGGTCGAGCAGCACGACTGCAGCGGTCGCACTCATGTTCTGCAGCTGCCCCTGCTCGGCCTTTCCGCGCCCGATCTCGGCAGTCGCATGTTCGACATGGGCTCGCAGAGCGTTGGGGTCAGCGGATGGCGCCTGAATAAAGCGATTCCTGATTGTATTGACGACGAGGGATGAGGCAATTTCACCGCCCGCCTGTCCACCCACTCCATCCGATACGACGAAACAGGCAAGACCGTCCTGTTGAGCACTGCCGAGTGCATCCTGATTGGATTCACGCCCTCCGACATTCGTCATTTGCGCAAACCGGAACGCCATGGTTCGCTTTACAACTGAGGCATCTTCCATTTTATGATTTGCTCTTGAAACGTTCGATTTCCTTTTCGTAGGCTTTTAAAAATGCCTTGCCAAACAATGATTTGAAATCGTCACTTGCATCCTGCTTCACACTCTGATATTCGCCGGTATAGGCATCCCAAAGTCTCGCCTTGCGATATCCCGGCAGAAAATCCCAGATCGACGATTCCACTTTTTCATCCAGACCGGCAGGATTGATGCGGCTCACCATATCCGCCATCGCCGCACGCATGCCGGAGACCACACCGAGTTGATGCGCTTCGAGATCTTCGTAAGCATCCTCCATCGCTTCAACCGGCCCCATAAATCCCGGCATTTTCTTGCGCAGCAACTGGACAAGTACAGCAGACCCATCCGTAAAAAACTTCAAAGGATTGTTGTTTCTGACGACAACCATCGTCACATCGGCATTAACTTCCCGCTTGACCAAGGCACGCAAGGCGCTTAATGCGACCGTTCCGTGTACTGAAACCCGCACCACATTACCGATCATCTCCATCCATTCAGGCGTAAGGCCGGTCGGGAGCGTGATATTGGGAGCACCGGCGCCGTTTAAAAAGGCTTTGGTCAACGCCTCGCAATCTGGAAGACCTGCCATTGCGGCGCCGCTATCCCCCGATTGTGCGAGTGAGGATGCATTTGAATCAACCGGCGGCATTGTCATGTGGGAGTCTCCTGTTATTTTCAGAATAATTGTCGGTGCAGGCTCTGGTCGGGCAAATTTGCATAACCCGGCACATTTTAGGCATGAGTGCCACGCCGAGGCTTGTAATTTTAACGTTAGTTACACATTCGACAGCTATTAAAAGCAAAAATGGGCAAAATCTGACGAGATTTCGCACTTGAGACGAAAAAATACAGGTCTGAAAATGTAATCGCAAGTAATGTGCCACCCCCCAAAAAAAACCACCGGATCCGGAGAAGATCCGGGGCGGTGGCTTTTCAAGTGCTGTATTTCGAACTTACACCTGCATTTTGTTAGGTGCCCTCATCAAAAAAATGGCGGCTGCAACGTTAGTTGCAGCCGCCAACACAACTACAAGACTGAAAATATTACTTCAGTGTGTAGCTTTGTTGAGGAGTGTCTACTGCAAAGGCATGCGCAACGTCCCAATAGGTATAGCTGTATTTAACGACATCACCAACTTTCAATCCCGAAACTGCATATGTGTTCTTGCCGCTAGCCTGCGTCATACGCACA
>Ga0207095_10331_pt1 | contig 11347 bp, 8 predicted proteins | sample Alteio_BWMinHeat_88_FD_153529 | JGI IMG/M metagenome (GOLD analysis project Ga0207095, IMG submission 153529) | Enriched cells from forest soil in Barre Woods Harvard Forest LTER site, Petersham, Massachusetts, United States -... | ecosystem: Environmental > Terrestrial > Soil > Temperate forest >... | reverse complement strand
GATGTCGGTGAGAAGAAAGTACTGGCCCGCAACGAGGACGATGGGCGGTGACTCCCAACGTTGCATGTCCCTTGCTGAAACTGTGACGTGGTATTCGATTCCCGGCTTCAGGTTATCGAATTCAAATGCGCCATTGTCGCTGGCAACGGCGGTCTGCCGATCTCCGGGGTTGGTGCTCTCGAGCGCGACGGTTGCGCCGGCGATCGAATCACCATTCGCATCGGTCACTGTGCCGCTGATCCATGCAGGAAACGGACTCGGTATTGACGCCGGCTGCTGCTGCATCCCTTCCTGGTGGCCTGGTGTGACGCCAGGATCGGCCCCGCTCTGTCCGCCACCGGGCTCATGTTCGGGCGTCTCAACGGGCTGGGCCTGAGTAGAAACTACATGCGCATCGGGCGCATCCCGAAGGTCTTTAGAGGAAACTACACCTGGCCCGCGCCGCGCGTCCTGGGCATGCATGCGCGGAATTGGAATGAGCAGGACTATGGACACGACAAGCACGAAAGAAATAAAGCGAGAAGACAGCACATCCATTCACAACTCACAAGGAAAGCGTCTTTCTGGATAAACTCGTTTTAAAAAAGATCGACCGAGCGTGCGACGTTGAGTGGTTCGCCAGGCACCGAGTCGCGCGTACGGAACATCGTTTTTGGTTTGAGACTGTCCGGGCATTCAGGCTAACTAGATTCGACGATGTCCGCATCTCGGGCCCTCCGTCAGCCGTCAACTGTCCTGATTATTCAGGGTGTTACGGGACTACGACACTGCCAAAACTAATAGTGGCTCTGTAAACCCTGTAACCGAATGCGTAAGTAATTCTCGGCTGCGCCGCTGCTGCTTCACTTTTCTGCACCCATGGGGCGCAGAATACGTCTAAAGACTCAATGGTCGGTTTTCTCTGGAGTCCATCGGCCGCGACAAGGCCGGCTCCCGTGCCTCTCTGTATGTGACTTAAGTTCTTAAGTTCATGGCAGATATGCTCGAAATCCCTGATGGTGATACATGCGCCGTAAAATTTTTGGTTTTTGTACCGTAATCATATGTGCGATTTTTGCGCTCATAACACCCCTGGAGTCTCACGCGCAGGAGCTGGCAGCGCAATCCGCTGCGATCGCAAGTGTTGGTGAGGCCCCCGGGTTGCCGGATGCTCCGGATCAGCAGGGGCGTAGCGCTGCGCATTCCGGGAATCCTGGGGATGTTAGCGGCACGGTGACTGACACCTACGGGGATGTTGTGCCCGGCGCGACTGTACGGCTTGAAGGAACGAATCCTCCCGATCGCCAAAGCCAGTCTGCAAACGACAACGGCTTTTTCGAATTCAAGAATGTGGCGCCCAATATCCCTTACCGGATTACCGTGAGTGCCAATGGGTTTGACCCGTGGATCTCTTCGCCAGTAACGATTGCCGCGGGACAATACTTCGATGTCACCGGGATTCAACTGAGGCTGCAAAACGCTGTTACATCAGTGACCGTGACCGCGTCGCCGGAGCAGATTGCGACCGAACAGGTAGCCGTTGCGGAGCAGCAACGCATTCTTGGTATCATTCCGAATTTTTACGTTGTGTATGACTCGAAAAATGCCGTGCCGCTTACCACTAAACTGAAATTCCAAATGGCGTACAGGGTTTCGGTTGACCCGGTCAGTGTCCTAGGAGCCGGGGTGCTTGCGGCAGTCAATCAGGCAGGCGACACTCCGGATTATCAGCAGGGGTGGGCTGGGTATGGACAACGTTTTGGCGCGGCCTACACGGATGGCGTGACCGACATCATGTTCGGCGGAGCGATTCTGCCGTCGCTGCTGCACCAAGATCCGCGCTATTTCTATCAGGGCACGGGGACGGTGAAGTCGCGCATGAAGCATGCGCTCGCCAATCCGTTCATCTGCAAAGGCGATAACGGCCGCAACCAGGTGAACATTTCGAGCATGGGAGGCGATCTGATCTCCAGTGCTATTTCCAATGCGTACTATCCGGAGTCGAATCGCGGCGCATCGCTGGTATTCAACGGGTTTCTGATCAGCACGGGGGAGCGGGAAGTGAGCAGCCTTGTGCAGGAGTTTCTGCTCCGGAAACTGACGCCGAGCGCCCGGCATTGAGGCTCGAGTCACCCTGCGACAGGCATAGATACGGGCGCATTGAGTTTATTCTCTGTACGTCGAGTTCTCTGCCCGCTATCGGATGACTGTATGGCCGGTGAACCGAATGGGCCTTCGAATTCGCATTCCGAGTCGGACGCGCTCGATCGCAGTGAGCGTCGTTCTTTTGCACTGCCCCTTCTTTCTGAATGCGCAGCAGGGCCGCGAGACGCATTCCACCGTGATGGTGGATCTGCCGGAGACACCTCAACCGCAATCCAGCGCACCGCAGTCCAATTCTGCTCTGCCGCAAACAGAGCCGCCGTCGGAACAGCATCCTGTACCAACTGGAACTGGCACTCCACCCGCGCCAACTCCGCCAAGCCCGGGGAACTCAGGCTCACAAGATCCCACGGCCCAGACTCCAGCGGAAAAAAGCCAGCGTGAGAAGGCTGAAGAACAACTAAAGGAACAGGAACGCCAGAGAGTTGCAGGGGTCATGGCGACGTTTAACACCACGCGCAACTGGGATGCGGTTCCTCTGACTGCCGGACAGAAGTTCCGGCTTTTCTTCAAGAGCGCAACCGATCCATGGCCCTTCTTTCTGACCGGGGTGGTTGCCGGCATCGGCCAGGCTGAAGACAGCTACTCAGAGTGGGGGCAGGGCATGCAAGGTTATGCGAAGCGCTACGGCGCCGCATACTCCGATTACTTTATCGGCAACTTTTTCGGGAATGCAGTGCTGCCGAGTGTTCTGCATGAAGACCCGCGCTTCTTCCAGAAGGGAACGGGCCGTGTCGCAACGCGCGCTCTGTGGGCGGCAGCAAGTACTGTCTGGTGCAGGCGCGACAATGGCTCGTGGGGGCCGAATTACGCGAACGTAGCGGGAAACCTGATCGGCGCCGCCATTGCGCGTGTGTACTATCCGCCATCAGAGCGAACGGTCGGCGACACTATTAATGATGGGCTAACGATATCCGTCGAAGGAGTTGTTGGCGCTGAAGTCATCGAGTTCTGGCCAGATATTGCCCGGCACTACAAGCGCAAGCACGACGAGAAACTGGCACGGCAGGCTGCTCAGAGTGTCGCGCAGAAGACGCCCCAATCCGGTACCGACCCGGCTCCGATGCCCGGATCCGCCAAGCCCCACGAGTAGTTGCGGAATTGACGATCAGCCAGGCGCGCGATACCATCCTCCTCTTTGAAAGCAATCCCCGCTTTCTGCGGCTCCCGAAGGTTCTGTTGACGCGGGCATGATGCTGGTTGTTGCCGAGTAAATCGCTTAAACTCGAGGACGAATCGGGGTGAATGTGCCCAGGAGACAGCAGTCGGGCGAGTTTGGATACGATGCGTGCGCACGGCCAGCAACTGGTCAGTGGATTGGTCGTGGTGGCACAAGGCACCGGCCGAGCAGCAACTCAGCGACCGCATCCAACACTTCTTCGTGTCGCAGGGTATCGACGAATATGGACCGGTGTTCGCGCTGGACGGCAAGGACGTGGGCGCCACGCCGGGCCTGACGCACGAGGATCATCCTGCAGGTCTGGCGGGCACGAATGCTGTTGCGGGGCTGGCGACGACCGACAAGGCCCTGGCGAACAAGTTTACCGAGGCGCTGTGGAACGCGCCCATTCCCTCGGGTCAGAACCGTTACTACGACCGAATGCTTTACCTGATGAGCCTGATGCATATCGGCGGGGAATTCCGCAACTGGATGCCGCGATAGTGGCGATGCAGCTTCCATTGCGTTGGGAAGATGCTGCTGGAAGAGGATCAAACTCCGAGCCTTCACCAAAGCACATGGTGTTTGTAATATCAGAGGAGTGAGGTGGAAGTGGGCGAAGCGACGCGAGTCACCAAAAGCCGCTTTGAGATTGTGCAGGATGGGCAAACGGGTTATCTAGAATTCGAAACGGATGGCCATGGCTGGATGACGATCTGGCATACGGAAGTTCCCCCGGGGCTGCGGGGCAAGGGAATTGGAGTGGAGCTCGTCACGAATGCGTTTCAATATGCAAAGGAAAATTCCTTGCAGGTCGATGTAATCTGTCCGGTGGCAGAAAACTTCGTGGCGAAGCATCCTGAGTTCAGGGCCCTCGTCGGAAAAAGATAACAAGGTCACAACTTCGGCCGACAGTTCCGGTCCCTTCTGCGCTGGTAGGAGCTGGAGCGGACTCTTGGTTTCCGCTGTTCTGCCTGTCACTCGTTTGGAATGGGTTCCCCGTTACCGGGACTCAGCCGCAGCGAGAGTCCGGCCCTGGAGTATCGCGCCGGACCGTTTTTGCGGCGCACGGTTCGCCATGGCCTTCCTCCTTCACGATGGTCACGGGTGCTGAGAACCAGGTCGTCGCTGAGTTGCACCCTGAGCTCGGACAATAATGCGTCATGGGCTCGCTTAAGAACCTGCCATGAAAGCCATGGCATCTCCAGTTCTCGACCGATGGGCTTCAATCGCAGCGTTCCGACACTGGAGGGACGAACGGGTTTGCCATCGCGAGTGGCGATGACAAACGAATTCGGGTCGGCAATCCCATGACGGCGTCTTAACCTCATGAGCGCCTGGATCAACGGGTCAGGGACGGCAACCTGCCTGACGCGATTGCTGCTAGCTTCCACTACGCCCATGGCGTTCCATTGCCTGCTGACAAGGATGGATCTCGGCGGAATGAGTTTTCCGTCGGAGTATACGGTCGAGCCGGTCAGGTTGACGTGTTTCCATTGAAGGGCGCAGATTTCAGAAATGCTCAAGCCGATGGTGATGGTAATGAGGGCAATTTCTCGTTCCGGATATTTCATCATTCCGAGGATTGCCTTGGCTTCAACGATGGTCAGGTTGTGCGATTCCTTGTGGGGCATGGGCGGCAACTCTACCCCGGAAATCGGATTGTCGCCGCTGAACATGTGTTCTCTCCTGGCATGAGAGACGATAGCGCTCATCACGTTCCTGATGTGTTTGACGGTCTGATGCGAATACCCGTGGGCGGATGCCGACGCGGTGAGTTGCCGCACGTGATCGGCGTTGAGATCGCACAGCCTTATATCGTCCAAGTACGGCCAATCCGGGGCGGCCTTCAATCTTGCTTTTGCCGTTCCTGCATACGGAATGAACAAGCGTTCAACGGTCTCAGGCCTGAGAATATGCTTCAAGATCGCCTGATAGTGCGTGCGCCCGGCGAGACTCTTCAATTCAACATGATGGGGGATGAACTTTTTTTCGATAAATTCCGCCAGGGATAATGTGGTGTCCTCGCTGGTGTCGTACGACGCGAAGGTCGCAGCTTTCTTTGCTTCGGCGAGTTGGGACTCAGGTTGCATCGGATTCTGCATTTGTCCCCCTCAAGTCAACAAGGCTTGCAAATGACGTTCGTTCCCGTGGTTAGTGCGACAAGTGAATCGGCCTACTTCTGGCGACGAAGGATCTTCTCGAATTCTTCATGCAACTTACGTCCAAATTCCGATTTCAATATGATGCGAGTCCGGGTAAAATCGCGCCAGGAAAGCCACGGCATCTTCAGCGATCGTCCGATAATCTTCAGGCGACGCGCGGCAACATTCTCCGGGTGGATCGGGGTACCGTTTCTCGATATCAATACGAAATCGTGGGGCGCCGTGAATTGCTTGCGATTTTTCAAATCCTGCAAAATGGAACAAAGCACTTCGGGCACGCGAATAAACTTTCGCCGGCTGGCCGTCACCCCCCCAAATTGTCCGCGATAGGTCTGTTTCCTGACCGCAATTGTTTTTGGCGGTATAAATTCATCGTCGACCAGACGGTTGATGTTCGATGTGTTCAGGTATTTCCATTGCAGTCCGCAGATTTCGGCCACGCTCATATCAGTCAGCATCGCGAAGAGGGCGATCTCCCTCTCTGGATAATGCATCGCGCGCACCACTTCTTTGAACTGGGCAAGGTTCAGTGTATGCGCCTCCTTGCGAGTCATAGCAGGCAGGGTCACGAGATTGGCGGGGTTAGCACCGGTGTAACAACCCGTACGTATCGCGTGGGAGAATATGACGCGGATTACGTTACGGATATGCGTTGCTGTCTGAATGGAATAACCCTGTTCCAGGGCTCTTGCGGTGAGGTGCTGGATCATTTCAGGGCTTACTTCGCATAGGCGAACAGAATCAAGATAGGGCCAATCCGGAATCGCTTTTAATTTGTTACTCGCATGTTCCGGGCCCACCGCGAAAGCGCGAGCGACCCGTTCCGGAGGCAGCACGTGATTGAGAATGGTCCGGAAGTAGGAACGGCCTGCGGGCCTCTTGATCGCAACGTGCTCGGGAATAAATCTGCGCTCGATAAACTCGCCGATGCTGATGGCGGGCCCCGCATGCTGATTGGCTTGATCCTTTTGCTGCCTGACACTGAACTCATCGACGCAAGCCGGTTCAGTGTGAGTCAGAAGAGTCATTGTGGTCGGTTGAATCCAGGTCGGTCGGAGCCACTCTGCATCCCGAGCGATCCCCGCTTCGATAACCGGGCCGCCGAGGCCTCGGTCCCAAGCATCGCGTTCACGCAGATCATGGTTTCTAGTGGATATTGGTTCCCGTTCCATAGGCCTCCCAGCGTCAGTTCCTGGCAGTCGCTCTGCATTTCGGCTCGGATTGAACCAGTCGCCTTTGGATGGCTCACTCACAGCGGGAGGAGCCCTGTTCGGGCTTGTCAGTGCAGACGCGATTCGCGACTCGTATCCCACGAGGGTCTTGGCTTGGGCCGCTTTCAACCGACTTCACGGACCGTCACCACGCCTGGCCAACGAGCAGATCGTTCTATGACCTCGCCAGGGGTGGTCGTCGGGACAACCAAAGGCAGGCAATCGATACGAAAACTCCAGCCAGCAGAAAAAACAAAATCTGAGGCAGCTAATCCGACCGAGATCTGTGAGAAATGCTGCCCTCTTTTGTGAGTTCGCCGGATGAAAGGCTGTTCATTCGTATCCGGCAAACAAACGTCTGTGTATTCGGATTCTGAGCCGATATAGGTGACATTCTTTGCTCTGAAGCAAAGATAATTGATTCATATGCGATAAAAGCGACTTTTTTGGCATATTTAGACTGTATGCAAAGAAAATTGACAAACCACCTCATGACTTGTAAATGAAGCTTTACAGGTTATGCGTCCGCCTTTTGTCTACATGCATGATGAATTGAAAACATTTTCTTGAAACTTCATGATTCCAGACGGACAACGCCCTGGTCCGGAAGACTGGATTTTCCCCCGATCAAAAATCATCCCGGTGGGATACCAATGAGTTGCCACTTCTAAAAGTGGCCTTCACGCACGAAGGGGAGAGTGATTTCGCATCCAGTTGCCGGATTTCACGCAAATCGTGCAGACCGTCAGAAATCATGAACTTTGTCGAAGGTTATCGGGCAGGGATTTATCGTGAAGCAAATAGGAAGCAGTTCGAATCGAGTTAGTTTTTAGATCGTCCCCCGGTGGCGGCGTGGCAGCCGCCGCGGCGAAATCAAGGAGGGGAGAATGTCCGAGCCTGGCGATTCGAATCGAAGGAAAGCCACTGGGCTCACTTTTCCTGGTTTTCCCACAAAATGTGCAGGATATATGCTCCCGCGCCATATCCGACCATAGGCAACGCCCCGGTTGGATCACCGATCACTCCAGGAAAGAGACTGCAGGGCACCGCAACGTACATTTCGGGAATGATGTTGTGGTCGGCGGCCGCTTTATCAACGATGCGTTTGAAGATGGCGTCTGCCTCTTCGTTCCTTCCGAGACGACGATACACCTCGGCGAGACTGAGATCGACGAACAGGAATTCCTGTCTTTCATACCAATACTCGAAGATCGCCGGATCTGTGTATGTGCTGCGGACGCGGCGATACCCGCCGGAGTCCACTTTCAACAGCTCCATTCGTTCCGCCGTGTCGCGAATGGTTGCGGGATCGGTGACCACGCCGAAGTTGATCACCGCCAGCAAGGCACCATCAATGTCGTTCTTCACTCCTTCTTCAAGCGTCCCGCGCAGCTTTCCGTCTCGGATGAACGCGGCGTTGAATCCTTTCTCAAGCAGGGCAATGTGGTTGAGGACATCGTCTCGAGAGGCTTCGTCGCCGGAACGTTGCGCGACTTCTGCGAAACCGCGCAGGCCCACTATCGCGGCCGCGGTCGAAAAGGCGAAGTGCTTCTTGTCCTTCTGCCGCTCCTCCCAGATCGACGTGTCGGCGGCGACGATCAAGCCGGGGCCGTATGTCTCCATGTTTTCGAACAGCGGTTTCACGACATAGTCGCGGGCGCTCTCGTAGAGCCGGCCGCGATGGGTGGGCGTGGCCAAAAGTGCGGGGTCGTCGTACTGGCGCAGGTATTCGCTCAATGCCCACAGCGCAAGCCCCCAGTCGTCGAACTCGATATTGGTGCTGCCTTCCATGGTGAAGAATGGCTCTTCGGAACCGTCGCCAAAATAGCGGACCACCGAAATCTGATAATCGGCGCCGCGCGTTTCTGCCCGCATTTTTCCGGTGGGCTGAGCATTGAACCAGGCGAGCAGTGCGGCGCGCGCCTCGTTGCGGTGCCCCATGCGCGCCAGCGCAACTGCTGCGTAGGCCATGTCTCGAACCCATGGAGTGAACCACATCCCGTCAGGCAAGCTCGCGACGATCAGCCCGTTGCTGTTTCTTCCCGGCCGGTTGGGTTCGCGGCTTTGCGCGATGCGAAGCATGACCTCGCTCTGACGCCAGAGGTGGCGTTCCTTCTCGCCCTTGAACTGTACGGCCGGTTTGATCCGCCAGCGTTCTAACTCGGCGATCTCGCGCCTGGCCAATCCTTGCAGACCAAGTCCCGCCCGCCAGCGGACGAAATCCCTCGCCGTCCTCTCCAGTTCGCCTTCAGTCTCGACCGAAACCAGGGCCCACGACGAGCTTGTGGCAAGCACCTGTTGCGGGAGCGCGGGTTGCTTTGTCTCCGCGGTCAGCGGAACGAGCAGCAATGATTCCTGGGTGTCGCGGAATTTCAGCAGGTGCATCTCCACACCAGACAGACGGACGACCCTCTGGGATGTGACAGGATGGTTCCATTCGACACGCCAGCTGCCGGTGTGTCCGGGCGCGGGTTCCCAACTGATCACCAGTGCCGCATGCGGGAAACCAAAGGGCATGAAGAAGCGACCTTCGCCATGAGCGGTGCGGACGTCGACGATGTGCGAGTCTTCTTCATACTCTGCCGAGGGGGTATCCGCGCTTTGGTCGCCCCATTCCAGTTTCTTGATGAAATTGGCGGTTTCAACGCCTTCGCTGAGAGGATGCGCGGGGTCGGGTCGAACGAAACTGTAGGGATGGGGGTAGAACCTTGTCGCAGTTCCGGTCTCCGGCGATACAACGGAGAATCCGAAACCGTTGCCGGTTACAAGGTGAGAGGCAAGCGCGGGTAAGCATGTGAGCAGAGCTGCGCAAACCTCAGCAAGACGATAACGAACGAAGGACATGGCCAAGCCAGTTTCGACCGATCGTCCGGAATCTGTAACTACCGAGTGCGGTTCCCCAGGGCGGTCAGGGGCGTAAAGTGGAAAACCGGCGACCAGGAGCGGCCGCCGGGCTCGCCCCAATGAGCAGCGAACCCGGATTGGCGCCGCATTCCTGGCAAAGAGAAGAAAGGCGAATTGAACTCAGCCAGGAACGGCCGATTCCCTTACCATGCGGACACTGTCAGATTGTCCATGTAGACGGTAACCGTGCCGCTTGAGCCGAGACCATCCACCTGGAATTGGGTTTGGATGACAGGAGCCCATCCCAGATCCGCCGCTCCGAATGCCTGAACGTTCAGCTTGTTCTCTTTTCCATCAACCCACACGGAGTTATAGGTGATGGTGCCCGTGCTGCTGCGGTAAAGGCTAGCCTGAATGTGATGCCATGTGTGCTGAGACCAGCTCCGCGGGTTGCAACTGGTTCCGCTCTTGCCCACCCAGGCTGGGTTGGGGCTCGAGGCGGAGCCTTGGTTCACGTTGTAAGCCCACAAGCCTGAGTAGCCGTCGCACTGCACGCCCATCAACACAGTCTTGCCGTCGGGCATGACCTGATTCACGTCAAATTCGAGATTGCCGATTTTGCTGGACGAACTGGTGAGATAGATCCAGGTGTCATAGAAGATGTTCTTGGCATTGACGTTGTCCGAGAACGCAATGGAATACCGCTCGTCTCCGCTATTGGAGAACGAGGTGACAAATGCCCGGGTGTTTCCATAGAGCGAAGGTGAACTGACCATGCCTGTCGATCCACTGGAGGAGCCAGGCCCGCCGGTATCGTGCACTTTGGACCAACCGCTCAAAGCCTGTATATGGCTGACCACGTCAGCCGTCGAAGGAACGATCGACTCGGGGCTTGCCGAGCCGGCTTTGACGGTGATCACGACGGACGTGACGCATGCGCCTCCGTTCCCGCCCCACGCTTTCACGTGCAAGGTGTGCGTCCCTATGGAAGACGAAACGGCCTTATTGATCGATTGACCGCTAAAAACGGCGGCGTTTGCGCTGCTATCGAACGAATATCCCATGGAGACAACGCTCTGCGATGAGCAGGTCGCGGCACTAGCCGACAGGGTAAATGGGGACGGGACATCGGTGTTGTTCACCGGGCTGTTCACGGTAACCCCGGCCAGTGCGGGGACGGTGAGGGCAAGGACGAAGGAGGAGGCGAGAGTCAAAGAACGGAGCATATTCATCAGTGTTCCTTTGAGATCGAGGCGCGGCCCAGCGCAAAATTTTGCGCCGGCTCTGATTCCCCTCCATGTCGCAGAAGGGGCCGAATACGTTTTCCTGGGTGGGTTGTTCTGAGGGCTCTACGAACGCGCCGGATCTAACTCCTCAGCAACCTCTGATCGCGTGCCGGGGCTCAAAGTGGACTAGCCGGTGAGCCACCGGTCTAATTCCGGTCAATCTGAAGGTTCGAGCGAGATGAGGAAGCGTTACTTTCTCTGCTTTGCCGCAAGGCTCACTCTCAATCAGATTGATCGAAGGCAACTTTTTTAGAAATGTTCTAAGGCATCCTTACACAGAAATGCCCAACACGACAACCACATTTTTTGAAAATATTCTTAAGAAATTTCTTACTTGGACATCCTCTCAGGTATCACCTGCATCTTGCAAGGCTTCCCCGCAGATCGAGCAAAAAATAGACTGGACTCTCAGCGAGCGGGCCAACGCGATGAACGCGCATCGCCGTGGCCCAATTCAGCTGATTGCAATCCGCCCGCTGGGCGGCACCACCCCGAGGTCACGTCCGAGTCGGTGTGTCACTCCGGACTCGTTCCTGCTGC
>Ga0207095_10330_pt1 | contig 11365 bp, 10 predicted proteins | sample Alteio_BWMinHeat_88_FD_153529 | JGI IMG/M metagenome (GOLD analysis project Ga0207095, IMG submission 153529) | Enriched cells from forest soil in Barre Woods Harvard Forest LTER site, Petersham, Massachusetts, United States -... | ecosystem: Environmental > Terrestrial > Soil > Temperate forest >... | reverse complement strand
ATGAAGTCAATCTCGTGCCGACCCTTACCGTCCACCTTGTCGCATGTGAAGCTGAAGTATGTGTCGGTGTTGTCGAACATCCCGCCTTGCGCGCCACTACCTGTCTCAATCTTGTTGCCCGCCACTCCCGCGCCCAGTTCAGGATTGGAGACGGCGTCGGTGGTACAGGAGAATGTATGTACTATGGTGGGGTGCAAGATGCAGTTGGACGGGGTACAGGCGCTCACATCCACATACATCAAAGACAGGCCATAAGCAGCCCCGGCTCGCGCCTGAAAGTAAATGCGGTGCGGGTCAGTGAATGCCCAAAGAGCATCGCTGTCGCCGGCATCAGGGTAGATGCCGACACCCAAGTCTGTCGTAATGCGGTTGATCGGCGTCGGCGGAGTGGTGGTTGCGTCGTACAGGTCCAGCCCCGCGTTGCCCAAATCGGTCATGAACATCAGCGTGTTATTTGAATTCCACGCCTGGACGCGATTGTAAGCCGGGATCACTTTGCCGCTTGTGTTCGCAGGGGGCACGGCCAGCCGCCAAGTGGTCGTGCCGAAAGTGGGATCGAGCCAACTTTCGCCCGGTGCTGGGATTGGCGGCATGGGCCACGTGGCGCAAGGAACCGTCCCGGCGCAGGTGTAATCGCTGCTCGTCGTCAACAGCCCATTAAATTGCGCGGGAGTCTGCGACCATGCCGCAATTCCAGAGATCATTAACGTCAAAATGACAAGAACATGTCGCATAGTGTCTACTCCGGCATCATGCCCGCAATCCGATTGCCAAGTGACGACACGCTTTTTACAGCAGCAGACTGTCCCCATCCGGCGACTACGATCCTAACCTGCCCGCACCCGTGGACCGGAGTAGGAGTTCAATGACTACCCCGCATGGCTCTCATAGCTCTCGCGGCTGCAGGCTTCGGAGCAGTACCAGCCGTAATCGCTCTGATATATATACCGCACTCTTTCGAGAATTCCGCGCCGCAGAGAGAACACACGCGCGTGGGGGAACCACCTGGAAACGGCCACGCCAGGAACCGAAACACAACGCGCGTCCCTCTGGGGCAGTACAGCCTATCACGAATCGGACCTCATGAAACATGACGACACCGGAGCGAAAGCCCGAGATGCCGATCACTGACTTAAAATTTTGTCTCGGGATTCAACGAAGATGAAGGCGTTGAGGACCAGGAAGAAGTACTGGAAGCCAAGAGCCACCCACAACTTGAAGTTGAAGACACAGAGGGGAGAACTGCCCGAAGACTGCACATCGTTTTCGTTGTTACTTCACGCTCGAAAGACTTGAATCTCAGGCGCCGCCTTCTCGAGAAGATTGTGCCTCGTGCAACAAATTATTGTGATTCCTGCCTCTGAAGTCACTCTATACTGATGGCTCGATCATCTCTTTATCGACAGAAGAGTGTGAAATGAATCGTCTTTTGCGCAATGTGATGGACAAGATTAAGTGGAACTACCTCCTTGCTTTTTGGGGAAACACCCTTGCGGTGCGATCCCTGGGAGTCACGGTCGGAAAGGATTGCCGGATCTATACCCGGCTTTTTGGTGGCGAGCCTTGGCTGGTTTCGATCGGTGATCACGTGGCTGTTGGGCCGAATGTCGAGTTTATGACTCACGACGGCACAGGATGGCTGGTTTCAGATGAGCGAGGTCGACGGCACCATTACGCTCCAATTTCCATTGGCAATAATGTTTATATCGGGGCAAACACATGCATTCTTCCCGGCGTCAGGATTGGAAACAACGTGATTATTGGCGCAGCTTCTTTAGTCAACAAATCAATTCCTGACAACTGCGTTGTGACCGGATCTCCGGCCAAATATCGCATATCATTTGACGAATTCAAACAATTTGCGTTGGCACATTATCCAGCTGAATCGGATATGGTTGGGAAGACTTTCCGCGAGAGGGTCGATAGCGTTGTGGATCGCAACCCTGCGCTTTCAATCAGAATTCCATTGGGTTGAAGCATCTCGGTGGTTTCAAGCCTGATTCTCGTCCTGAATCTTTTTCGTTCTCTGAAAGGATCTTCTCAATGAATGATAGAAAATTGGTAGATGATTTTACTTTACTCGTAATCGCGGAAAATCCCCTGCATTCCTTCTTTATGGAGCAATCGCTCAAATCGATGCGCGTTGTAGAAGCGATCTCGTTATCTCCAAGGGAGAGCTTTAGCGGCAGGCCGCGATAATCCAGTGCCAGCAGCACCGCATCCGGCTTTGAGCGGTTGACTTTCGAGTCCGGGTTCAGGGCCTCTTGTGCTACCTGGTCGTACGAAGGCTGTATCACTTCAAGCGCAATTCCATGCCGTGCAGCGCTTGAGACCAGAGGAGGTATCGTCATATCGCTGGTCGAGTTGCTGAGTACTGCCAGCCGGAACGGAGTGAGTGGATCAAGGGATTGACCCTCCTTACGCGTTTTGCAAATGGCATTTGCCAGCTTTGTCAACTGGTTCAAATCTAATCCGCATGTCGCCAGCGATTGAATTTCCCGCCCCACAGGACCATTCAGACTCCCTAAACCCTTCACCCTCTCAGGAAACGCCCTAGGCGCCCGCGGAAGCCGTTGCAATTCCGTATAGAGTGGGTTCATTAGAAGACTACCCTCCCTGTTCGATGCAACGCGTGGTGCGGCTAATCGGCATATCTAAACCCGCGCCTTGATCACCGAGACAATACCTTGCACGTTTTCAATCTCACGGACCTCTGAGGTTGCAAACTTGATCTTGAACGCCTTCTCGATCGTCAGTATCAGCCGGATGTGAGCTAGGCTATCCCATCCTTCAATGTCCTTGGCGGAAAGCTCCGGCACAGCCTCAATTGAATCTTCGTCGAAGATGTCCCTGAATATGTTCATCAATCGAGCCAATATCTGTGGTTCTTCCATGATCGCAAATCTCCTCTCCTTGCCCTCTAACACGCGATGTTAACTTATCTTGAAGCCCAGGTCGATCGTAGTCCCCACCTGGAAGCTAGCACCACCACACAGTTCAAATGGCCGCTCTTGCCTTTCCGGAGGGAAAGATTTTGTAGTGTCCAACTGAGCGAACGTGACGTTGCGTGTCTAGCCGCCTATCCTTCACTCGCGGAACAATAGTTTCATTTGGGGCAGCACTCTGCGCCTGATGTTGACTCGGAATGTCCAGCCGACTGAGAGCACAAAAATGGGCAGGAGCATAATCGTCTGAAGTATAAACATTGTCATACTGGCCGCCGGGAAGAACGCCTTGGCCGCATATGAGACGGCAGCGAACGGCACAGCGGAGAGGAACATTGGCCCCCAGACGTTTAGGAGGACTTGTCGATAGTTGATCTTCACCAGATTGGTGATATACCTGGGCCAAAAGAACACATTGACTACAAGGCTTGGTACCAGGGTCCCAATTGCCACGCCATAAATTCCGAAAATGCGCGCCAGGACAACACTGAGTGACAAGTTTACGGTCGCCTCTCCTATCGCCCACTTCGCAATCGTCTTGTGCTTTTCAATACCAAATGCAATCGACGCGGCAGGAGTGTTAGGGAGAGAGAACAGGAGAGCGGTAGCGAGAATTGCCAATACGATTCCTGATGTGTGGGAGTATTGAGGTCCCATCCACACGCCGATGAAGTTATCGCCGCGAACTAAGAGAGTAATGAGGATCGGCATGGACACGGCGATCGTAGCGCGTGTTCCCGTATAGTAGAGCGCACGTAAGCTGGATGCATCGCCGGCAGCATCATAAGTGCTTGCCGCAGGCGTGAATGTCGCTGTCATCGCTGAGACAAGGTGCTGCGTGTAACGGCATAACGAATTCCCGATTGAGTAGAAGGTAACCGCCGAAGCCGAAACAAACGCGCCGACAACCAAGTTATCCGTTTGGTAAATCACCTGAACCGCTACCATGACCAGGAAAGCGTACAGACTATAGGACCAAATCGTCTTTAGGACCTCCCAGCGCGGTGTCTTCCACCTGATCGTCAGTTCTGGATAGATTCTCCGCGCTACATATGCCATCAGAAAATTACTAACCATCGCAGCGAAAAGCTCGCACCAGGCGATTGCAATGATACCTCGCCCGGCACGTATCACCGCAACCACCCCAATGACCCTTAGACTCAACTGTGTCAGTGTCACGAGAGTGTACAAATCGTACCGGTTCAGTGCGGAAACCACTCCGCCGTATACACCAATTGACATCGCGATGGCGAGGCTCAGACCCATGAGGGCGATGACGATGCGAGCATCGTTGACCAGGTCGAAGGGGAGCTTAAAGAACCGCGGAAATACCGCGGCGAGCCCGCCACAAAGCACCAGTAGCAGGGTACTGATTTGGACCCGAACCCAAAACGCGGCTGAAAACGCTTCCGAAGCCGCCTCGTGATCGTGAGTCGTGTACCCTCTGGAGACATACCTCAATACCGAGCTGCGCATGCCCAGGTCAAGGAGACCGAAATACTGGACCGAAGAGATGGCCAGAATCCACACACCATAGGCGGCATTTCCCAGGCGGTGAACAAGGAACGGGGACAGGAAAAATGCAACCGCCATGCTGGCGGCCATTGCTAGCCAATTGGACACAACGCTTCTCGCAATGTGCCTCAGGCGCAACTGCAAGCGATACTCCTTGCGATAGTCCTTGTGCCCAAATTCCAGCTATTATACATTATAATTAGCGCCTATTGGCTCGAAAGGGTGGCGCAAGATTCATGAGGGCTCCTACCTGTCGCGGCACAGTCGTGGATTCGAGAACCTCACTGTGCGCCACGGAAACCAGACAAGCCGTCGACGTACAGTTGAAGAGTGTTGGTGGCCAAATACGTCTCTGCCGCATTCTCCTGGGCACGCAGGGGAGGTTGCATCGTGGGCTTTGGCTTAGGTCTTATACACTACGTTCCACTCGTCGCGTATCTCGGCTTTCCCATCATGTGCTTGGTCTCGCTCGCGGGACGGCCCCGTTGGGCTCTCTATTATGCGATTCCGTTTTTGCCATATCGCTCGATGCGAGACCACTTTAATGACCTTCCCCTGGGCGAACACGCGCTGACCCTCTTGATTCTGGCCGTGATTGCAGGCGCCATCCTTCACGGCAAGCGTCTCCCAGCATCAAAGTTCTACCTGATCTGGCTTATTATCGGTATTTATCTTTATCTGTCGATGTGGTTGGGCGTCGTGAACGGGATTTCACCGGCTCCCCTGTGGACTTCCAATTCCAATTTTTCAACCTGGAAAGAGTACATGCTCGTTCCGTTGGTCTTCATTGCGACCGCTCTAGTGGCCGACGATCGAAATGCGATCAAGAGGATCGTTATTCTTTCTGCAATTACTCTCCTGATCATCGACAGGAGTTGCATCCTGGAGAGCATGCAAAGATCATGGGCGGTCTTCGACGAGAGCAAGCGGGATCGTGGCCCGTTGGACTGGGGTCCAAATGTATCCGCTGCTTACCTGGTTCAGTTCGCAATGTTCACCTGGGGTGTCTCACAGTTCGTTAAGGCGAAGAAATACAAGATCATCGGTTGGGGGGTGATCGCGGCATCACTGTTTGCCCTTCTGTATACATTCTCTCGGGGGGGATATCTCGCGGCACTCGTTGGTGTCCTCATACTCGGTATCCTGAAAGACCGCAAGCTACTGATTATTCTTGGTGTATTCCTTTTGACCTGGCAGACGGTCGTCCCCACAGCGGTTCGCCAGCGTATCGATATGACCAAGAATTCCACCGGAGAACTGGACGTTTCGGCCCAGCAACGCGTGGAGTTGTGGAAGGAATCATGGCAATCGATCAAGGAGAGTCCGATCGTCGGTAAAGGGTATGCCACATTTCGATACGGTCAGCATGCGGCCAATCTCTTCGATACTCACAATTTCTTCGTTAAAATGTGGGTGGAAACCGGAATTATCGGACTCACAATGGTCTTCTTTCTGCTGCAACAAGTGCTCTCGATGGGATATCGCCTCTTCCGACGCGGCAATGACCCCCTGTATCGCGGCCTGGGTCTGGGGCTGGTGCTGGCAACCTGCTGCTCCGTGGTCGCGAATTTTTTTGGGGATCGGTGGAATTTGATTGAGATTTCCGGACCGATGTGGGTGCTGGTAGGTGCTGCAGTTAGCGCCATAGCTCTCAAAGCACTGGAACCACTGGAAGCGGAGACACAGGTCATGCCGGTTCAGACAAGGTCTCAAATGGTCTCCGTGAGTCGTCCGTAAAGAACATGTAGACGGGGCGATTGAAGCGAGCTTAAGGCAGGGTGCTGTGATACAGCCGCAGGTCATGCGGAGAATGGCAGACCACGATTCGTCACCGAAATTCATGGACCGCGTGTTTGCCGCGAGGCTCTCGCGAAGACAGAAGCTAGCCGTACTCGAGCTTTCAGGCAGACGAGAGTGCTTCCGCCGGAGCAGAACTGGAGTGTCTACGCAATCTAAGAAATCTCAGCTCAAAGAAGTAGTAGGACAAGCTTGCGATGATCAGTGTCCCTGGTGCGGCGACAATGAACAGTGCCAGAAAATGTAGCTCTCTACCCACGCCCGGGAAGATGCGAGAGGCAATCCAATCGAAGGCATGTGCGAGCAGAATGTGATAGACGTAAACGCCATAGCTGACGCGGCCCAACCACCTGAGCCAACCTATTTCGAATATGGAAGCCGCCAGTCCAGGCCGCAGGCTGAGGCCGATCAAAGACGCAAACAGTAAAGCATTGATGGCGATTCCGATGGTCGCCATCCCCTTACTCTCGACACCGGCTCCCCCGGAGCCAACGATAACCGCGATCACCGCGAGCGGCGAAACGGCAAATATCCATCGGGCGCGACGGAAGAGGCGTTCTTTGAAGATCGGGTCACGCACCGCCAGCGCCAGGTATGCACCCAGCGATAACTCGCCGGCGCGTGCAGCTAAAAACGCGATTGCCCAGAGGTGCCCCGCTCCGGTTGCGAATACCATTACGCGAAACACGAGTGATGAAAGCCATATAAGGAAACAGACGTTTCGCGCCCTGTCCGCCCTTGGGTACAACCACGCCAGCACAAATGGCCATACCATATAAAACTGCTCTTCGACTGCCAGGCTCCAGAAATGACTCAGCGAGCGAACATCCGGGAATTTGGCCAACGTGGGATAGAGCGACGGGACATTCTGCAGATACACGAAGTAAGGCAGGACTCCGGGGAAAATCGATCTGAGGCCGTGCGAGCCGATGGAATGCGCAATCGCAATCAGCAGAGCCAGATAATACAACGGAAAGATCCTCAGGGATCGTCTCCAATAGAATCTCCGCCACCAGTTCGGGGTTCCGATGCTATCCCACAAGATCCCGCTAATCAAGTATCCCGAGAGAACGAAAAACAGCGACACGGCAGCCCAGCCGAAGTTAATCGGTTCAGCCAGATAGCGGAGCCGCCCCATAAAAGCATGGGTTCCCCCGGCGTAGTGCACAATGAAGATCGCGAGAGCGGCGAATCCCCGGATCCCATCAAGTGCAGGTACGTGTTTTGCACTTTCTTTCATCGCTCCATCCGATCCAAGAGGCGCCTGGCGGCCTTGTGCCTGGGGGCAGCAACTGCGGCTTTGTATGTATCGAGATAGTCATGCGCCATCTGTTCCGCGGAATATTCCGTTTCGATCAATTGCCGGGCGGCAGAACCGAAGCGACGACATTTGTCTCGATCGTGGAGCAGATCCACGATTGCCGAAGCAAGTGCCTCGGGATCGCCGGCAGGCAACAGTATGCCCGTTTCGCCGTTCCGAACTACGTTGGGGACGTCTCCCACGGCGGTGGCGATGAGCGGAAGCCCGCTGGCCATGGCCTCAAGAATCGCCATGGGAAGCCCTTCTTTGCGGGAGGACGAGACCAGGAGATCGAACGAAGCATATTGAGCCGGCATATCATTCCGCCGGCCCATGATCGACACAAAGGGCTGAAGTCTGAGCTGATCGATCAAGGTTTCGAGTTCTTCCCGGTCGGGCCCGTCTCCCACCACCACGAACCTGACATGCGAAATCGTGCCAGCAACCTGGGCCGCGGCACGGACGAAGAGATCCACTCCCTTTTCGGCTGAAAGTCTGGCAACCATGCCGACCACTGCAGGGCGATCCTGGGACCAGTCGGCGGGGTCCGGGCTGCGCTCGACTGCGAAAGGACGCAGATCAATCCCATTGGGAATAACCCTAATTCGTTCCTCCGGTACGCCAGCCCTCACAATCCTGTGCTTTACTTCCTCCGAAACGGCGACTACACACGCAAAGGAGCGGAGGAAATACCGATCTGCGATGCCGTAGAGAGATGTTCGCCAATTCTCGTCGAGCCAGTTGTGGCAAGTGGAGACCAGCGGAAGCCCGTAATTGCGCATCGCAAGGCAACTATATGCGTCTGCTTTATAGCCGTGTGCATGGACGATGTCGGCGTTAATGTCTGTGGCTAATTCACGGAGGCGTTGGATTGCTGCTCGATCGAACTGAGCCCTGCAAGGAAATGCAAATGAGGGGATTCCTTCCTCAAGGGCTCGGTCGTGAAGTTGCAGGTTGGGATTCAGCGAGTTGACGAAAACGCCGAGGAAGCACGGATGCCCGGCAGTCTTCAGGCCGCGAGCCAGATTGAGGATCACCGACTCGGCCCCGTACATTCCGTTGCTACTGATTACTTGCAGGATCTTCATATGCAGTTGGCGGTAGGACCTGGCTTTCCGTTCCTTGTCGAGTCACGGCGGCCCACAGCTTGTCGTAGGCCCAGTCTCCCAGGAACACCTTGATTGCCTTCTTTATGCTGTATTGACGTTGCAACTTCGACAATTCCCTGCTCTGCGGCTGAAGTAACGCGCGTATCCAGCTGACCGACCGATCCGACGAGACATTGACCCGACCAATCGTGAACGCTGAGACTGTGGTCTCGAGCCGCGGTTCGGATGTGTAGACCCTGGTGTATCCAGCCTTCTGACAAGCCGCGAGTACACGCCGGTTGTATCTTCCGCCAGGCAACGACATGGTTGTGACCGCGATACCGAGCTTGTCTTCGAGCAGTTTTCTCGAGGCATTCAGTTCGCGGTTCAATTCCTTAGCAGAACAGTGTGTGAGCAAAGCATGCGACCATCCGTGCGTACCGACAATGTGACCTGAGTCAGTTAGAGACCGGACTTGTGGCCATCCCATGTACCCGGGAATCTTCCCGGTCCATCCCACCGTAATGAAGAAAAGCGCGCGAAGACCGCGCGCATTCAGGATCGGCAGGGCGTACTCCGAGTCCGACGCATACCCGTCGTCAAAGGTGACCACAGGCGAAATTCCTGGTTGGTCATTCCCGAGGGTCTCGGCGATTAGGTCGGCGTGGACTGCAAATGCGGAAGTCCCGAGGGCGTAGGAATACTTGCTGGGTCCCGGGCGGAGCTCATGGTAGAGAAGATAGAGACAGCGCGATTCCTTGTACGCATGAGTTGCGGAAATGGATACATCGAGCATGGCCCAATCTCCACGTTTCTCCTGCGGCTGTTCCTCAAGCTTAACAACCGGAGGGCGTGCATACGTACTAAAGGACTATCCAACAACCTCGGCGCCTTCGCGCGAGGGGCTTCCAGCCGGTGTGGATTCGACCCGAATCGGGGCGAGATCCTCGGAGGCGTAGCGAGAGCGAGCACGTAACCGGCGGCGCAATCCCATCATGGGCTTTTCGATCACGTAGTAGGACGCGAGCGCCGCCCCGGCCGCTAGCAAAATATTTTCCGGGAAGGCGTTAATCCACGACGAAGAGTTCCTGTTCAGGAACAACTGCTGCCAGATGTAAAGGGAATAAGAAAGAACCCCGATAAACGCGACGGGACGCCAATTCAGAAACGCCCCAACATAATCCTCATACTTGACGACGCAGCGGTGGACCAGGAGCGCAATCCCGATATTGATGATGGAGGTTCCCAGGACCCCAACTACCGTATACCCGGCAAACCTGTTCAGGATCAAAATCACAGCGACTGTTGCAAACGCCGGAACAGGCCGGAACAGGTTCAGATACCAGCCCTGTCTTTCGAGCCGCGATCGTGTCAGGGCCACGATACATCCTGTTGCAAGGCTGTCGGCTACCATCGGAAACATCGGTAAATCCCGATATCCCGTTCCGATCAGAAACACGCGGGCGCCGGCCCTCGCGAAGATCGCGAATGCCATGACTGCTACCGAAGCTCCGATCCCCTTTCTTCTCCCCAAGGCAGAGAAGGCAAAGGGCCACAACAGGTAGAACTGTTCCTCAACAGAAAGGGACCACAGGTGTCCCACCTGCCAGGCGTGACCAGGAAGATAGTTGATGGTGTAGGTGAAGGCACAGATCATGCTCACCCATGGCACCGTGATGAGGCCCAATGCACAAAGCGCAGATAGCACGATGAGATAGATATACGACGCTGGCAAGATGCGCAGTGCTCTCCTGAGATAAAAGAGTTTGAGGGAGATTCCGCCCGTTGCCGTTTGCTCGGAGATCAGAAGCGACGTGATCAAGAATCCAGATATGACAAAAAAGACAGTCACACCCAAGTGCGCATAGTTTCCGATCCCGAGATCGATGCTCCGGAAATTGCGCGTACCGCTAAGATGGCCGAGCAGCACCATGAGAATCGATACTGCCCGCAGGCCATCCAGCGAAGGCATATGATGCTCTACGGATGCATGTCCTTTAGCAGTGCTCATCCACTACAGTCCCCCCTCGTGTATTCGGGGTCCAATTTCGGTCTGCCCAGCCCCCCGCATCTGTGGAGCATCGTGTGCCGTCGCTGGCATCTGCCCCTCTTGCGCCCCTGGAGTGAGACCGCGATAAACGCGCAGCAACTCGCGAGAAGCGACTTCCCAGGTGTAGTGCTGCTCGACACAGACCTTACCGCGTCCGCCATACGAATCATCGTGTCGCGCCTGGTAGGCTGCAATAATTTTGGCTGCGGCATCTTCGCGACTGCCTGACTTGAAGATGAATCCGCAACCAGACTGCCCGACGATTCGTGCCAGTGGCTTCGCGTTCGAAACCAGGACCGGCCTTCGGAGCACCATGTATTGGAAAAGCTTGTTAGGGATAGTCGTGTTGATGAAGTCGTTATAGACATGAGGCACAAGACATAAGTCGCTTTTTATCACGTAGGAGTGAATCTGATCGAAGGGCAAAAAGCCCAGGCAGGTAACGAGATCACTGACCCCCTCTGTCTCCGCAATTGTTTTCAACCGGGGCAGGTCCTTTCCGGTTCCTGCAATGTAAAGATGCACGAGTGGAACTACGTTGCGCACCAGTCTAAGTGCCCGCACAATGTCATCCAGCCCTCGTTCGACGGTTATGTCGCCTACGTAGAAAAGCTTGTATGCATCCGGGTCAAGATCGAACGATACGCCGACGGATGCGGACGTCTTCAGG
>Ga0207095_10289_pt1 | contig 11378 bp, 11 predicted proteins | sample Alteio_BWMinHeat_88_FD_153529 | JGI IMG/M metagenome (GOLD analysis project Ga0207095, IMG submission 153529) | Enriched cells from forest soil in Barre Woods Harvard Forest LTER site, Petersham, Massachusetts, United States -... | ecosystem: Environmental > Terrestrial > Soil > Temperate forest >... | reverse complement strand
TCCTTGGTCTGCGGCTGCGCGGGCCATTCGATGCGCCCCGCGAATCTGGCTCAGCCGCCCATTGTCGTGTCAGATGCGGTGCGCGAGTCGCTGCCCAATGATTATCTGCGCGTCAGTTTCCTGCCCGCCGGCGTAAAGGTGACAAGCCTGTCCCGCCCCGGAGCATGACGCGCATCGACCGCCACCGCCAATCTGTTTGAGTTTTTCCGCTTAAGCCTTGCGAGAATTTATACCAGCCGCGCGCCTGCGATTTGTTCCAGCACCGCGAGCGGAACGGATTCCGGCGTGACCATGGCGGCGGGATCGACCAGGAAGGTCTGCTCCAGCGCATATTGGCCGGCGAGTGCGGCGTGGGGAACGGTTTCGGTGTAGACCATCCAGCTGGAACCGGGAGCGAATTGCACCAACTCCCGGGCGCAGGTCTGCTGGAATAACGCGTCTTCCTTCATGGCGTTGTGCAGTTGCATCATGAACTCGTCGTACGGAGTGCGTTTCCATTGCGGAACCAGGCGACCCATGCCCGAGGCTACGGCGATCTGCCGGGCGGTGCGGGCCAACGCGCCGACTGGATGCGGCACGGCCAGCTTGCCCGGCGCGAAGCTTCCCACGATTCGCGAAAAGGGCTCCCCGACAGCCCAGTCGCGGGTCCTCTCAGGATGGATGTTGTGGAAGAAGCGGAGAATTCTCCAGCCTCGCGTGGGGCGAGTGGGGAACGCGTCGACGTGGAGCAGGTCGTTGCGGCGCCGAAGGGGAAGGTCACGTCCCTTCTCCTCGATGGGACGATAGCTGGCGTAGTCCAACTGCCACCGGTTCTGATACGGGGCGAGAAAGTCCGACAGAAACTTCTCCACTGCAGAGGAATAGCGGCGCATCACGGAGTGCAGTTGCTCGACGACGGCGCTGGGGGTGGATTTTTTGTCCACACCGCTCAGGCGGTCGATTTCCGGTTTGTAGGAGATGTTCTTATGCAGGCGGCTTCCGGACTGGTGCTGGCCGAGAAGGAATTGAATATCGTCGTCGGGCAGGGGCACGGGAGTTTCGGGAAAGTAAAGGATGCCGCCGGCTTCGAGCAAGGCGCACCAGGATCGGAGTTGCTCACCTCTTTGAGAATCGGCCACACCTCGGCGCAACGCGTCTTTCAATCCATCGAGCTTGATGGAATGCACCGGCATACATCTGCCCTCACTTTTCGAGTTTGGCCCGTACCCACAGGGTTCCGAAGACAGGCAGGGCCACCAGCAGGACAAGGATGCCCGCAGGCAAGCCAACGTAACGGTAGCTGTCAGCGTAGTCGACGGCGTGGTGGCCGCCCAGGTTCCACATCAACAGCGCGAAAATCGCAATGCAGGTGGACGCGAAGAATGCGAAGAACGCGGACGCGAAGGAAAGGAGCAGGCTGGTGAACAGGCCGAACCCGGCCAGGGGAAATCCCAGGAATGTTCCGCCTCGCTGCGGGGATTGAAGTGTGCGCGTCAACTTCCGCCTCTCTCTCGGGGGTCCGCAGCGATAGGTCTTCATCGCTGGGGTGGTCTCGTCTAGAATACAGTTTCATGGCCAGCAGCGCGCAGATTGAACTTTGGCATGCGGAGAAGGTAGCCACCCAGGTTGAGGTAGGCACCGCTCCAAACGGCATCCATTTCGGCTCGTGGGGAGAGACACGCATCCCCGAGCCCGACCTGGAGCGGCTGGTGGGCGCGGTGCCCTCCACGCTTTCTGCCGCGCTCGTACATCGCGCCTATTACTTCGTTCCGCTGGCGATCGCGGACACCGGCGAGACCATGATTGCGCCAGCTTACACCGTCGACCTGGGCGACCGCGCGGTCTGCCACCGCAATGCGTCTTTTGGAACGACCGAGGCGGTGTTTCTCTCGACCCGCCTGGTGGAAGACCGCTTTGGCCTGGCCTTCGAGTTCTTTATCAACGTGGCGCACAATTTTGTGGAAGCGGCCGGCGTGCCCGACAGCTTCGCGTCGCTGGCATGGTCGCAGGCCGAAGCGCAGGTGCGCGGCGAAACCAGCCAGGACGCATGGGAAACCCGCCGGCGCGCCCAGGACAGCCGCAGCTCCAAAGGCATCGACGAGCGCGCCCGCAACAGCTACATCGAGTCGTCGTTCTCTGACGCTCTGGCTATCTACCAGCTTTCGCTGGCGGTCGATTTCGACTACCACGATCTGCGGGAGCGGGAATATCCGCTGCTGGCCGCGCCGGCGCTGGCGGAACGGCTGCGCCATGTGGCGGGGCTGTTCCCGGCGAACCCGGGGTACGAGTTTCAGATCCTGTACCGGCGAAAAGGGTAAAAGAGATGGAACCGTCGCAACATGACCCGCCCTTTCAAGATCAGGGAATTGAACCACGAAAGAGACCTCGCTACCGTCTGGAGGATTTGCTCGCGGAGTCGGATTATTCCCAGCCGAGGTACTCGAAGAGCAGGAGTGGCTGGGCAAAGAGTTGCCTTAATTCAGAAAGGCATCAAAGTCGACGTCGCTCGATCCAAGCCGCAACATCCCGTGCCCCATCCATTCGGCTTTTTCCTGGCGAATGGGTGGGAGACCACGAATCCTCACGCACCGACTCATCAGCTGTATAAATTCTTTTCCACAAATTCATTGCGGAACTTGGCCGACGGGTCGTAGTGCTTGACCAGGTCCCGGAAATTCGTCAGGCGCGGGTAGCGTGGTTGCAGCTTTGCGGGCGCCAGCGTGAACAGCTTTCCCCAGTGCGGGCGCGGCTCGAATGGTTCCAGTGCGGCTTCGATCTGCGGCAGCACCTGTTTGACCGCCGACCATTCCGGCTTCCAGGTGAAGTGAATCGCCAGTGAAGGTCGCTCATACGCCATGCTCATCCAGAGCTTGTCGGCGGCAATGGTGCGCAGCTCGGTAATAAACAGGTGGGGCGTGATCTGGTCGCGCAGTTTTTCGACCGCAAGGATGGCCTCGTAGCCACGACTGAAGGGCACGAAGTATTCCGACTGCAGTTCCTGGCCGCTCGAAGGCGTGAAGTTCATTCGGAAATGGGGCAGGCGTTCGTACCACGGGCCGGGAATGCCCTGCTGTTCGGTGCAGGCTTCCGCGGAGTGCCCGGCGAGCGGATGCAGCTTTTCGCTGGCGAGCTTGGCGCCGAAGAACTCCGGCTCCCATTTGTTGGCGTCGCCGGGCGTGAGGCGGCGCTTGATCCAAACCTGCGTGGCGCGATGATTCTGCCAGTCGGTAAACAGGCTGACGCTGTAGCCGCTGGAGAAGATCTCTTCGAAGTGATGCTGCAGGTGATCGAAGGAAAGATTCTGGTAAACAGACTGTGCCACTTGAAATGTCGGTTGCACGTCGAGGGTCACGCTGGTGACCACGCCCACCGAGCCCAGTCCGACCACCGCGCCGAGGAAACGGTCGCCGTCCTTCTCGCGGGACAGGCGGACCATCTCGCCATCGGCAGTAACGATTTCGAGCGCCGCGACTGGCGTGGCGAGGTTGCCGTTGTGGACACCGGAGCCGTGGGTGGCGGTGGCGCACGCGCCGGCCACCGAGATGTGGGGCAGCGAGGCCAGGTTGTGCACCGCGTAGCCGCGCTTGTCGATCACCGTAGCCAGATCGCCATAGCGAATTCCCGCGCCCAGCGTGACGGTGCGCGCCTTTTCATCGATTGAGACCTGGTCGAAACGCTTGAGCGAGATCTGGCCCGCGGTACTGTCGGCAATGGCATTGAACGAGTGACGGGTGCCAAGGGCGCGCAGCTTTGCGCCGCTCTTGACCGCCTTCCGTACTTCGTCGACCGAGCCGGGCGTAAGGAGATTGTCGGTACGGTAGGTGTAGTTGCCGGCCCAGTTGGTGCGCGGCTGGGCATGTTGCTCAGGGTTCGGTTCGGCCAAGGCGCCGCTCATCAAGTTGGCCGCCACGAAAGCTCCCGAGGCTTTCAGAAACTCGCGTTTGTCCATCGATTCTGCTCCTGTGAAGCCGACGGATGGCCGTCGCTCGGAGCTTTCATAGTATCGTCAGGGGCCGCGGCGGAGCGGCGGATCGAGGATCGATTTTTCTAGGTGGGGAGATCAGGCAGCTTCAAGAGCAGCAATCTTTTTCGAGACCTCGAAGGCCAGGGTTTCGATGTCGGTGTGAAAGAGTTTGCGCTCCCGCGGCGGCAACTGTTCGAGAAGTTCCTCGAAGGTGGGGGCATGACAAGCGGAAAAGGCCGCAAAGCCCGCCGTGTCGGCCATGCGGCAGCTTAGGCCGACCAACTCCGCCATGTCCCACTGGCCAGGGGTGGAGCATTCAGAGTGCGGAGCCGCCATGATTGCAGCGAAGTCCTCAGGGAGATTCCAGTCGTGAACCAGCTTCTTGCCGAGTTCGCAATGATCGATGCCAAAGATCGCACGCTCACGCTGCAGCAGGCTAGCCGGTGTGCCGATGTGGGTCCCGAGGAGATGCACATATTCGCTGGGCCGCACGACGGCCAGGCCAAGCAGCCCGATTCCGTGCAGGACCCCGGCCGTGTAGGCGATCTCGCGATCCATGAAACCAGCTGAGGCAATCTGCTGGGCGATGAGGGCGCTGGCCATGTTGTGTCTCCACAAGGTACGCATGGTGGGGTGGCCAAGCGACTTGCCGAGGTAGGCCCTAACTCCCACCGTAAGGCACAGGCCCTGGAGGTGGCTCGCGCCGAGTACCTCGATGGCCTGGAGAATGCTTTTGATGGGATAGCGGGGAGCGTACAAGAGCGAGTTGGCGATGGTGAGAACTTCGCTGGCAAAGGCCGGATCGGAGGAGATCAGCTCGCCAAGCTTGCCCAACTGCACGTTTTCATTGGACGCCAGTTGGAGAACCTTGAGCGCGACCTGGGGAAAGGGCGGCATCCGGAAATGTGCCCAGGAGATTTCGACTTTCCGATCCTCGAGCACTTCGGTATCCATAACGAGCTCCAGACTGGTGTGCATGGCTGCATTTGCGACGCATTCCTTTCTTCGGCGGAAAGGTGGGATGTCTTTAATTGCACAGAATGCGGGGCGAGAACGGCGGGCCTGATTTATTCACTTCCCTGTTGCTCGTGCCAGACTCTGCCGTCGGCGCTGACCCACGTCTGGTGGTGATCGTTGATGAGTTTGAAGAGCATTCCCGGCATAGGCGGAGCAGCATCGGCGCTGGCTGGGGGAGGAGGAAGACTGGGACCGGACATGCCGGTCACGGACTCGGCCGCTTTCATTGACTGGACTGGTGGAGGCGGCGCGACCGGAGCTGGCGCAGGGGGCTCTGGGCTGATCGAGACGGACGCGACCGAACTCGTGTGCAGCGCGGCATCTTTTTGAGCCGCGGAGTTCATCGGATAGAACTCTCGCGGCGGGGCCTGCACGGAGACCGCCTTGCCGGTCCACTGGATGGGCACGCGATCCCAGTGCTTCGCCGCGTCGTGGCTCAGAAACACCGCGCCATCCGGATCGACGGCCAGAATGCGGTCGAGCATTACCGCCGACGATACCGCGTTCAACCCGCTCGGTAGGCGAGGATGACTGGTCAGGCGCAGAGCGGCCAGACCGTTGACCGGCTGGGGCATCAGTTCCATCTGCCTGGAGGTCGCCGCCTCGGCTGCGAGCGGACGGGGACCGCCCGATGCGGGAGCCATCAGGTTGCCGTGCACCGCGGTAAGGTTCGGCGGAACAGGCGCGGTCGGGGGCTGAGCCGCGATTCCCAGGCTGGAGATTACCCCTGCGTTCATGTCACTCTGTTTCTGCGCGAGCGCGGACCACTTCGCCTTCTCCGCGGCAGGCAAGTTCCCGCGGGCATTTGCCGATGCCGGAACGGCCGGGGCGATTGTTGCCCCTCTTGCTGCCACCTGCGGGGCCAACGAAGGCAAGCTTCGGTCGGCGCCGAACCTGTCGGGCGCTCTTAGTTGGCGGGGGCGCGGTGGGAGCTCTGGAGTCGTTTCAGTCGCCGCCGGCCTGGTCAGGCTGAGAGTCTCAGATGGCGAATTTCTCCGCGCGGCTCGCTCAGCTTTGGGCTGGGCGTGTTGCACTGCAACGGGAGCAGCAGCGGAGGCTTCAGCAGCCTGGGCCGGAGACGGGACCGGAGGCACGGCCGCTGAAAGCATCGGAGATGGATGCGATACCTGTGCCACGATCGCTGCGGGGGGGCGCCGACTTCATCTGCACCCAGATCAATAGTCCAGCTGCGGTTGCAAGTGCCGCGGCCGGGACCAAGGCTATCCGCCAGTTTGCAAAGGCGGCCCACCACCACGTCCGGCTCGATTCGGCCGGGAGCAATTCTGTCTTGACGGCAGCCACCAGTGCGGCGTCGGTTTCAGCGGCGGCCTGGGCCAGGAAGACCACTTCCCGGCAGCGCGCACAGCCCCCCAGGTGAGCCACGATCTGCGCGCGCTCCGGTTGCGGCAGAGCCCGTTCCACAAAAGCGTTCAGGCTCTCGGCGTCGGGATGAACATCGGGTTGGAGAACTCTATTCATCGTTCCGCCTGCTCCCTGAACGCTTTCATCGGCGATTTTTGCAGCAGTTCTTTGAGCCGAAGAAGATTGGAATGCGCGTCGCCGGCTCCGATGGAGTCTTGCGGGGCGCTTAGGTCGCGAGGATCGGTGGCAAGCGCTTCCTCGGCGGCGCGACGGCTCAAACCGCGCCGCTCCAGGCCGCGCAGGATCTGCTTGCGGACTGCGCCCGTCACGCGCTTCAGCCGGCGGCTCACCGTGGCTTCGTGAACTCCGAGCAGCGCCGCAATCTCATGCAATTTGCGCCCATCGAGATAGTATGACGCAAGCAGAAAGCGCTCCTCGGGACCCTGCCGCTCGAGTGATTCCTCGACGACAACGGCCAACAGAGGGAGGGGCAGACCGGGCTCCGGAGGCGCCGACGCGGGCGATGAACACTCCGTGGTTTCATCGAGTGCCTGTTCGCGATGGGTGCGCCGGTGCTGGTCGACGAAGCGCTGCGCCAGCGTGGTTCGCAGCCAGCCGAGCAGCGATCCGCGCCCGCTGTAGGAGTCGAGCGGACAACGCCGTTCGCCCTCGCGGATGTTCAGCCCGTAGAGCTCCGCGTAGAGACCGTCGGCGAGCTCGCGTCCCAGGCTCTCGTTGCTGGTGATGGCGATGCCGGCGCGGAGGAGTGGCTGCCGGTAAAGGGCGATGAATCGCTCCCATGCTCGCTCATGCCCGCGGGCGCAGGCGCGCGCCAGTACCAGGTCCGATAGTCGCAGACTCTGGAAATAGGCGGCTTGCTCTTCTTCAGTTGCTTGAGAAGCCAGGCCGGAGGCGAGACCGAAATTCCTGGCAATGCCGATGCGGAGAAGGATCTGGTCGAACTCGGGGCGCAAGAGGCCACAGGCTTCGGCTTCGGAGGTGCGCCAGAGTTCGTCGAGCAAGCGTGAGGAAATGACGCACGGGACGGGCGGGGCGAGGTCCGCCTGGAGGGCAGTTCCCACGGGTTGAGCTGGCACCACGCTCACGATTGCGAAGATACTCCAAAACCGACCCGCCAAAAAACTCTGCAAGAAGCTGGCGCGCTCTCGTTCTCTGGACGCAGGCAGGAGGAAAAGGAGAGACATGAGCCATCTGGGCGGATTGGGTAGCAGGTTCCTGGGAAAACTCGCGCTTGGTTTTCTTGTGGTTGCGGCGGTGGGATGGGGATGGTTTGCAATCGAATGCGGAAACGGCGTGAGCGCCGCGGGCGGGCCCGCTGAATCGAATGGTGAGTATCGCGTGCTGGCTCCGATCGAGAGCGGGAATCTTCTCTTGTACCCGGTCGTTCGCGCCAATGGGAAGCAGGGCGGCGAGAGTCAATTTCTCACCCTGGACGAGGGATTCAAGAGCGGCTCCGTCGAAGTAACGGAAGCGGGCAAGGTGCGCGGGCTGGTGCGGGGCCGCGACAATGGGCCGGCGATCGTGGGGGGCGACCAGGTGAACACGCTGGTGCTGGTTAACAACTCCAGCCAGCCGCTGCTGCTTCTGGCCGGCGAGATCGTCACCGGAGGCAAACAGGACCGCGTGATTGCCAAGGACCGCATCGTGCCTCCCGGCGGCGACCCCATCGATTTATCCGTATTCTGCATCGAACCAGGCCGATGGGTAGAGAGTTCGCCGGTGTTTGGCGCGTCGTCGAAGGCGCCGGTAGCGGGCATCATGGTGCAACCCACCGTTCGCGAGCAGGCGATGGTCGCAAGGGACCAGCAGCAGGTGTGGAACTCGGTGCACGGAACCATTGCAGCCTTGGCAGCGGCGCCCGCGGCCACGGGCGGCCCGATGATGCCCTCACCCGCGCCGCCGACCACCAGCTATGCCAAGGCCATGCAGAGCGAGGGATTCAAGGCCAAGGTGGACGAAGCAGCCGCGCCGCTGATGCAATCACGGGAAGCGATCCTTGCACAACTGAAGAAAGAAGGAGCGGTCGGCGTGGTGGTCGCGGTGCGGGGAGAAATCGTGTGGGCCGATCTGTTCTCAAGCCCCGACCTGCTCTCGCGCTACTGGACCAAGCTGGTCCGTTCGTATGCCGCAGAGAGCCTGAGTCCGGGCGAAACGCACGCCACGCCGACAGTGGCCGACGCACAACGCTTTCTGGAGACGACCTCAGGCGGCACGGAGACCAGCGAAGGCTCGGTCGGCATCTACCGCTATCGCGAAGTCAGGTCGGGCGGCACAGAGACGTTCGTGCTCGAGTCATTGCTACCCGATGCAAAGTATGACGTGCACATCAGCAAGCTGAAGCTGCGCAATGCGGAGCGGCGGCCGCGCCCGGTGTCGTTTCACGGCACGATGCCACCGCCTCCGGTCCCGCAATTGGTTCCGCCGGTCCCGGTTGAGCCGCGGCCCATGCTTGATTAACCCAGGAGCGTGCGGGGAAACGCTGCGGTTCGCGGCGCGGCAGTGCCAACCATTACGATGAATCTTTGGAGCAAGACATGCCAAAGGTTTTGGATGGCGCTGCGATCGCCGGCGCAATCAAGCAGGAGGTTGCGGATGAGGTCAGGCGGCTGGCCGAGCAGGGAGTGCGGCCGGGGCTGGCCGCGGTGCTGGTGGGCCACGTGCCGGCCTCGGAAATCTACGTGAAGAGCAAGGTGCAGACCTGCGCCGAGCTTGGCCTCTTCAGCGACCTCATCACGCCGGCAGACACGGTCACCACCGAAGACATGTTCGACGTGGTGGCGAGCCTCAACGATCGCGACGACATTGACGGCATTCTCATTCAATTACCGCTGCCGAAGCAGGTGGACACGAAGGCGCTGCTCGACGCGGTGTCTCCGGCAAAGGACGTGGACGGCTTTCATCCCGTGAACGCGGGCCGCCTGCAGGCGGGGCGGCCGGCTCTCGCGCCCTGCACTCCCGCGGGCGTGATCGAGATTCTCAAGCGCAGCGGGCTTCCGATCGCGGGCCGCCATGCCGTGGTGGTTGGGCGAAGCGATATCGTTGGCAAGCCCGTGGCCATGCTGCTGCTGCACGAGAATGCAACGGTGACGATCTGCCACTCCAAAACGCAAAACCTGGGCGACGTAACGCGGGCGGGGGACATTCTGGTCGCAGCGATCGGGCGCCCCGGATTCATCGCGCCGGAGATGGTGAAGCCTGGGGCCACGGTGATTGATGTGGGCATCAATCGCATCACTACCCAGGAAGAATTTGACCGCTACTTTGCAGGGAATGCAAAGCGCCAGGCGGCGTTTGAGAAGCGCGGCTCGACGATCGTGGGAGATGTCCACCCGGCGGCGTACGAGGTGGCCGGGGCTTATACTCCGGTGCCCGGCGGAGTGGGTCCGCTCACCATCGCCATGCTCATGTCGAACACGGTGCGGGCCGCGAAAATGCGGCGAGGACTCTGACTGATGCTGCGAGTCGGCCTGACCGGAGGGCTGGGCAGCGGCAAGAGCACTGTGGCCGCGATGCTGCGCGAACTGGGGGCGCAGGTCATCGAAGCCGATGAGTTGGGCCGAGCCTTGATGGAGCCGGGGCAGGCGGTGTACGCGGAGATTGTGCGCGTGTTCGGGCCGGAGGTTGTCGGTCCCGACGGACGGCTGAACCGGCCCAAGCTTGCGCAACTGGCGTTTGAGGCCGGCCGTCTGCAAGAGCTCAACGCCATCGTGCACCCCGCAGTGATCGCCGAGCAGCAGCGCTGGATGGAACAAGTGTTCGCGCGCGATCCGGCGGCGGTGGCGGTGGTGGAGTCGGCGTTGATTTTTGAAGTGGAGCGCGATGCCCGCGCCCGTGGCGAGTCGGAGGGGGTGTTGGCCGATTGGCGCAACCGGTTCGACCACGTCATCGTGATCACCGCGCCGGACGACGTGAAGGTGGACCGCTATGCGGCGCGGACGGCCGCGCCTGGTCCGGCCCGTGAAGCCGCGATTCGCGATGCGCGGGTGCGCCTGGCACGCCAGGTGCCCGACGCGGAGAAGGCGGCGCGGGCGGATTTCGTAATTGAGAATGCGGGCGGTCTAGATGCGCTTCGCGCGCAGGTGAATTCGGCCTGGCAGCAGCTCACGACGGAGAGAAACAAACCGCCATCCCGCGGTTCATTAGAATAGGAACAGGCATTGGGCGCTGGGCAATCCCACCCTAGCGGCAAAAACAACGACGCGGCGAGGGTGGGGCACCCGATTGGAAAGGTTGCAGGTTCGAGTTATGAAATTTCGTCGTCTTCTTCAGCTTGACGGTCATCTGCCGGCGCCCGCGCAGGACGGTGATGCTGATGGTGTCGCCCGCCTGGTGCTTGTCCATGATCGAGGCGATGTCCTGGGGATCGGTCACCTGCTGGCCGTCGATGGCCACGATCAGGTCCCCGCCCAGCATGATCGGCGTGTTGCCCACATAGGCCTGCTCCGTGCCGCCGCGCAGCCCGGCGCGGTCTGCCGCTCCCCCTGGAATCACCTTCTGGATCAGGACCCCGGAGTCAGCCGCCAGGCCCATCTGCTCCGCGAGGTCCGGCCCGATCGCATACGAAACGATGCCCAGGGACGGCCGCCGCACCTGGCCGTACCTGGTCAGATCCGCCAGCACCGCTTTGGCCGTATTGATGGGAATCGCAAACCCGATGCCGGAACTCTGCTCAGCGCCGTTCGAGGCAATCATGGTGTTGATGCCGATCACCTCGCCGCGCGAGTTGAGCAACGGGCCGCCCGAGTTGCCGGGGTTGATGGCGGCGTCAGTCTGGATGGCATCCTCGATGGGAGCCCCCTCCGCCCCGCGAATGGAGCGGATCGAGCTGATGATCCCCCGCGTCATGGTTCCAGCGAGCCCGAAGGGATTGCCGATGGCGTACACCTTCTGGCCCACCGAGAGCCCCGAGGAGTCGGCCAGCGTCACCGGCTGCAGGCCCTGCGCATCGATCTGCAATAGCGCCAGGTCGTGGACTTTATCGGTCCCGATCACCTTGGCGGAATAGCGATGCTTGTTGCTGAGCTGCACTTCAATG
>Ga0207095_10329_pt1 | contig 11384 bp, 11 predicted proteins | sample Alteio_BWMinHeat_88_FD_153529 | JGI IMG/M metagenome (GOLD analysis project Ga0207095, IMG submission 153529) | Enriched cells from forest soil in Barre Woods Harvard Forest LTER site, Petersham, Massachusetts, United States -... | ecosystem: Environmental > Terrestrial > Soil > Temperate forest >... | reverse complement strand
GGTAACACCGGGGAGGAGAGCGGAGGAGCGATCACCGTCGCGGCCGAAAACTCGAGTGCATCCCCGACTCACGCAAGCGGCGCTGGTGTAAAGTTCTATTTCGTTGATCAGGCTCACGCCGGCAGATCGTCGACGTCAGCGAGAAGAGGCCCGAGCGTCCATCGCTACAACGTAGGGACTTGGGCGGCGTATCATGCCGCCCGCATTGCGGCGGGCAGTATCGCGGGAGTCACAAAGAGCGCGGCGAATAAGGAGTAGCAGGACTTATGAAGGCCAGCACGGTCACATCGGACGAAACGCTTCTTGCAAGGCCGAAGTATTATGAGATGGACGGAGCGCTGCGAGCGAACGCGAACCGGGCATGGCTTCTTGCCTTCCTGACCATCCCGATCGCACTGCTGGCAATCGGATTTGCGATCTTTGTGCGCCTGCAGCCGCCGACGGTGATTCGCATTGGCCCCAACGGGGAAGCGTCCATCCCTGGCAGGCCCGCTAAAGGCGCCGTAACAGATCTTGCCACAGGCGGGACCGATGAATTCCTGGACCAATCATTTGTGAAGCGCTTCCTGACTAGCTATCTCAACTACTCTCCGGCTGACGTGGACGACCATTGGGCCAACAGCCTCAATATGATGACGCGCAACCTGCGCGCGTACACTCTGAAAGCGTTAGGAGACGACGACACACGCGGCAAGATCGACGAAGGACAGATTCAGTCCGTCTTCCACCTCCGCGAGATCGATGTGGTCTCCGGTGAGCCGCTCACCTATCTCGTCTATGGCGTGAAAGATGTTCACCACATATCGAACGGCACCGAGACAACCGATCATTTCGTCAATGAGTATCGGGTGCGCCTCATCGCCGACAAGCGTTCGGATGTAAATCCCGATGGGCTCTGGATTGCGGACTACAGTGAACGCCCGATCGACGGCGAGCGCCGCGACCGCATCCTGAATGCCCCCGCTGCTGTTCCGGAGAGCGGCGACGCTCAAAATAAGGGAGGTCAGTGATGGAAGCTACGCTCGCTCGTATCGCGGAGATGCAGCCGCAATCATCGCAGGTATCGAAGTCCGGGAGCACGCGCAAATCTCGCCGGCTGGTGGAGGAAGGTGTTCGATACTTTCTCGCCAAGGACGGATCGTCGGTTGAGAAGCCTGAGCTTGGAGTAGAAGTGGCCAGCGAGGGCGAGGCTCTGATCAAAGCATTTCAGTCGAAGAACGGCGTGATTTACACCGTTCTGGCATACAAGGCAGAAGCGGAGATTCAGGGAGGATCTCCGACATTGGTAAAGCGGCCCATCCGCAAGTAGGGCCATGAGGTCAGCTCGGATTCAAAGAGGAGACAAACCTGAAATACGGCTCATGTCGCCTCATTTGACGCCTTATCGCTCAATCGCGATGAGGAATTCCGCTGACCCGGTTTGCACTCCGAAAGCCTGGTTCGGCTAACACCCCACCCCTAACCCGGGCGGCCAGGCGAGGAGAGTGAAGACCGGCGTCAGCCAGTCTCTTGTCACTTCGTCTCGAAGCGCCAGACAAGTGAGGAGAACATGACAGCGAACAGGACACAGAATACGACTATCGATGACCGCCTCATTCTTGAACTGAGGATCGATGCGTCCGGTGAAGTGACCCGCAAGCCAACCAAACTCGGACGTAAGGATACGCTCGAGGGAAAGCTCCTCGGTCAGATCTATCCCGGCATCCGGGTTGCACGTGTCAGTGTGCCGTATGAGTTGACGCCGTATGAGCAGTCTGTGGTCGAAAACCGCATGGCGAGCCTTCATTATGGCGGAGTCAACTACAAGCTGGTCGGCGCGAGCGGTTCGGCGAAGGATGGAAAGTTCTATTTCGTTGATCAGGCTCACGCCGGTCAGATTGCTGAGCGCTTTCAGCATTGGCCCGAGGCGGCGATCGTGTACTTTGCGATCCTCGTCTCCGACTGCAGGCTGATGGTCGAGGAACCCGACCTCCGCATCGCGGTGGTCAAGGATCATGTCCTTGGCACCAACGACTGCCGGGGCTGGGCGCGCGAATCCCTCTACCGGAAGCTGAAGATCGGCACGAATCGGTTTTGCCAGTTCCGGCTGGCATTCGACGCTAACGAACCGAAGCAGGCGAAGGGCGCATTGAAGGCAATGAGCGATCGGGTGGCCGACAGGCTCGCGGTCGATGTCATTCTGCCCGAAAGCGCATGCAAGCCATCCTTGAAAGGAGGGGTGCGATTTCTTCCCCAGTTGGGTACATCGGGCCGCACTTACACCGGCCCGGCGATTCTCGGGATCAAGCACATTTCCCGTCAATCGGAGTTTGGATCAAGCTACACCTTGATTGAGCACGCTTCGGAAGAGGCGCTGCAGTTTGAACTGAAGCTGTGGGCGCTCGAACGAATCAAGGCGATGAGAAAGGCATGGGACGAAGGTGATTACCAGGCTCTTTTCGATGTAATCGGCAAGTCCGAGGTTACTACGATGGACGATGGTGCGGGCTTTGACCTTGACTCCCTGGAGCGAGATGATGATCCGGCTTCAGAGGGATGTGACCCGGCGGAGGCGGTTCTGCTGGCGGACCGTAGCGGAAATGCAATCAAGATTCCCTATGTGTTCAACCAACTGAACCGCAAGCTGGCCCGTTGGGCTTTCCGTGCCTGCACCAGCGCGGATCTGAGGTTGCCATCGTTTGCTCTCGCCGACGACGGCGTCCTGCTCGAGCACCGGGGAAAGATTCTCTCGGCCTCGGACTGGATACCTGAAGACAGCGCTATCACATCATTGGCGGCGGAGAAGGGCCTGTGCATCCGGTATCCCATACGGATGCAGGAGGATCTCTTACCCGTTCGTCATCTCACCAACACAGAGCTTGTTCCGGCGCTCAAACAGGCACTCGGATCGGCTCTTGACGAGTCGGAGGTCACCTACATTCTCGACCGGCAACTTCGCATGGAGGGCACCTATATCCTGCATTCGAAGACGGCGAGCAAGAATGGCGGCGACTTTGACTTCGACACCATCTGCGTGATGCCGTCCGATCAGTTCCCGAAGTTCGTAGAGGGAAGGATCGCGTATGGGGAACGATTCCACCAGGAGAAGACCAAGCATCAGAAAGCTAAGTCTCCCTGGTGGAATGCCTGCCCGGTTGCCATGAAGGCGCGGGGAAACCGGATTGGTTCGATCACCGATCTGAAGACCTCATGCATTGCGGCGGGAAGGCCGGACCTGGCCTACAAACTCGTCGAGCAACTGCAGAATGCGCTCGATTCCCTTAAACACAGGGTCGAGATCGATGAGTCCGTTGTGAGTGAGATCAGGAAGGAGGTGGCCCCGGCGCCCTGGCTCCGCTACAAGCGCGAGCGCAGAGTGTCGGATCTTCCCGCTCATCTTGAGGTCGCAAACACGGACAAGGTTGGAAGGCTCTACAACGTCCTGCGCAAGGAGGTTGGCTTTCTTCCCGACGAAACCGGCAACGGATTCGAAGAGAAGATGTCGATCGAAGATTTCCGCGGGCTCTTCTCTGGCGAAATCGTCAGCCAGGAAATGTTCGAGGAATGCCAGTTGATCAATTCGATCTACGGGGACATTGCGAGCCGGATCGTCCAGCGCGAAGACGAAGTCAAACATCAACTCAAGGACGCTCAGGCGCAATGGGAAGGTGTGCGCGGGAGCGAGGACAAAGAGAAGAGAAAGACGGCTGTGCTTGCGCGAAACAAGGCGCAGGCGGCTCTTTGGGAACACGAACAAGATGCACGGGATCAGTTCAGCTCATTGCATCTGTTCGTTCACTACTGGGCGCAAGGCAAGCAGGAGAATCGTCGAGCATGGGCACATGCGATGAATACCGTCGTCACCGGCGGCTCAGGGTCTGGCGCGGTTCTCTTCCAATCGTTTCCGCAAGAGGTGATCGATGCCTTTGCGGAGGTCACCGGCGGCCAGCGGGTACGAGTGCGACTGCCGAAGACCGTGAACGGCTATGTCTGGTTCGACGGCGAGCAGCGAGCATTTCTGGTCGAGCGGATGGCGAATCCTCAAGGCCCGGCATGTGAGAAGAGGGTATTTCTCTTCCAGTACAAGGGAAGGCGTTCGCTTGTCTTTGAAAATACGAGTGTTCCAGTTTCGATGGAGCATTCCTAACCGGCAAAAGAGAAGCTGCGGCCGCCGGCCCGGCTTCTCTTTTTCTCTGTTTGACGCAAAAGGTATACAAGAAGGTCCCCATGAAGATCATCTCGATTCTTTTCGTTGCTCTCGTTGCCGCCGCGGCCGGGGCGCAGACGACCAGCCAAAGCCAAATCCGCCACATCGAGACATCGCTGAACCATCTGACGGTTCTCGAATTTAGCGAGCCTGTGACGACGCTCGCTATCGCCGACCCCGACAGCTTCCAGATCGAGAGACATGACGACAAGGTCTTTGTGAAGCCTCTTCGGGAGGGCGTTGCCACCAATCTTTTTGTCTGGACCGCGTCTCGGGAACTGAGTTACGAACTCGATCCAGCAGGTCAGCTCGCCAAGATGGATGTCCTGGTCCGTACTGAACCTGTGCCCAATCCACACACCGACACGCAGGCTTCAGTTGACCCGTCTGATGCAGAGATCCGCAAGATCGCTTCGCTGGTTCTTACTCAGGCAATGATGGGAGTCGAGGACATCGTCCGTGACGCTGATAAGCGCACCCTAGGCCGCGTGCAGGTAGATCTTGAACAGGTTTATCGCGAGAAGGATCGCATCTACATCCGCTATTCAGTAACCAACGAGACCAAGGCTCCGTTCCGGGTCACGACTCCGGATGTGTGCGCTCCTGTCCCAACCGAACAGCCTATTTCGCTTGTGAGTCTCAGGAATCACCAGATCACGTCGCGGGCTTTCACGACCTTCAAAGCGAAACAGGTCTCCGGTCTCACAGTGATGCAGGCCGAATCAGGAGTGCGCGATCTTGCGCCGGGAGAAAAGACGACGGGCGTCATCAGCATTGGATATTCAACGGGCAACCCGCTCCAGATCTATCAACTCAATTTCGGCGCCGACCAAAACGGACCTCTAAAGATTGAGGCGGTTCTTTAGTTATGGACCCACAGGGCTACATTACGCCGCACGAGGTGCGCCAGGCGCTCAAGCAGATCTACCGTAGCGACGCTGAAATCAATCTACAAGACTCCCTCCTCGAATCCCTTTCTGATGAACTCAAACCCATCGATGAGAAGGGCCGCTGGAAACCCGGTCCGCTGCTTATTCTCACGTTGGTCCTGCTGTGCGCTCTTCTTGGGGTCTTTGTGTATTTCTCAATCGGAGGGCGCAGATGAGTCCATACTACGATGAGCCGACATGGCGTCAGAGAGGACCTGAAGATGTCGCGGGTGTCCTGGTTCTGCTCACCTGTGCCGCGCTCGCATTCCCTTGGTATGTTGCCGAATCTCGCCTCCATCTCAGCAACCAGCAGTGTCTTGAGATCTTCCTGTACCTCGCCATCCTGTTCTTTGGCGGAGGCCTCATCATCGCCCAACTCATTGGTCGCAGGAAGAAGAGAGAAGAGAATTGGCCACATCCGTCCGTCCTGATTCCGGCGATGAAAGACGCGGAGATTGTTCGCAGGGCTAACCAGGATGCGGCGACAGTCCTTGGTTATAACGTCCACAAAGAGCCTTGGCTCTGGCCCGACATCGTGCGCATGAAGCATGGCGTTATCGTGGGCGGAACGGGGGCGGGCAAGTCGACATTCCTTGAAAATATCATTGCTCAGGACCTGACACGGCGCTTCGGCTCGCGCAAAATGCCAATGATCATCTTTGATGGAAAAGGAGAAAGGGAGTTTCTTCATCGCCTTCTGCCGCACATCGAGGCTGCCGGCCGCCTTCAGGATCTGCGTGTGATTGACCCGGCCCGTCCGGGAGAGTCGTCACGCTACAACCCGTTCCATGCACTCGACGATGCATACCAGGAACACGTGAATTTCATATTCCGTTCGTTCGGCCTGCGCGAAGACTTCTTTAAGGGTCACCAGGAGGCGTACCTTTCCGATCTTGTTCGCGTACTCCAGTACACCGGAAAATTGTTCAACGTCTACGATGTGCTGGTGATGGCGCTCGATGAGAAGGTGCTGGAGGAGCAGATCGGGATTGCAAAAGCCCGCCTGGCGTCAGCGCCGGGTATCTCCATGCAGAAACATTTGAACTTTGAGATGTCGGTCAAGATGCTGCAGAGATCGCTTGCAGACCGGGAGCGCGTAGAGAAGATTCAGGGGCTTTTGAATGAGCTCTTGAGCTTCCTCGAGGACGAGTTGTCGATCGTGACCGGCTCCTATCAGGACCTGCTCACGCTCGACTATGTTCTAGAAAAAGACCTCATCCTGTTTGTCTCCCTCAACGCCAACCGCAATCAGCGGGCGGTTGAGGCATTGGGAAAGATCCTGCTTCAGAACATTCAACTGATGGTGGGGAAGCGCTACGCACAGCCGGCGAGCGATCGGGATCCTGATGAGCCCATGCTCTCGGTCATCCTCGATGAGTTTTCTCCGTTCGCGTATCCGGGGTTCACCCAAGTACTCCAGACCGCACGCGGGGCACGAGTTTCATTCCTCTTTTCGTTCCAGAGCCTTCCCCAATTGCAGCGTGTGAGCCAGGCGTTTGCGGACGAAGTGTCGTCCGCTCCGGGAACGAAGATGATTATGAACGTTTCGGAAGAGCACACGGCGCAGTGGTTTTTGAAAGCATCATCCCGGATTGCAACCAAGCGTCGCAGCCTGTCGGTGCGTAGAACGGGGATCTTTTCCACCAAATACACAGAGACCGGAACGGGCAGCGAGAGCGACATCAAGGAAACGCGTGCACGCGAGGACCACATCAAGAACCTGCCGGTCGGCCAGATGGAAATTCTGATGGTGGACAATCGCGAGGGCACCCGTTACTCCCATTTGCACGTCCGGCGCCCCCCACGGTTCCAAATGGAGGGGGTTGAGCCTTCCCTCTATCCCAGAATGCACAGCTATTTTGATCCTGTGATTGGCGTGAATCTCCGCTTCAAAGAGGCGGAGAACCGGAAGCAACGGCGCAGGAGAACGGCAGGATTGTTTCTCGGCGAGGCAGGTGGAGAATGAAAATTCGAACTTCATCCGTCATCGGATGGATGCTTATCACGATCGCATTTTGCAGCGTGACCGGCCCATCCTTCGGCCAAACCCAGGGCGATCCGGGCACCCGAACGGTGCAGTCGGTGCCCAAGCGCCAAGGGTTCTTTGACTACGCTTTGGGCAAGGTAAATCCACATGAAACTGACTACGGCTCCAGGATGGTGTCCGCGCGGAATGCCCTCGTCGGATACACGATCGACGATCTCTACTTCTGGTCGAATGTCGTAACGCTGCTTTTGCTCAGCGGGCTGGTCGCAATTGTCCTCTTTCAATGGCGCGCTATGGACAAGCGCGAGCTCATCGCAGCGTCTCTTATCGCGCAGTTATGGAACGGCCGCGTCAGCGACCGGATCGAGATAGAGCGTCGGACCCAGCAGTTCAATCAGCTGGTCGAAGCGCATAACGCCGAGGCTGAAGCAGCCCTGTCCCACAAATCAAGGCCCTCGGAACAGGAAACCGACACGAATGGGAGCTTGACGAAGAGCGTTCGCACCCTGGCGGACAGCAAAGGAATCTCGCCAGCAGAAGCAGAAAAGATTGCCGCCGTGGCGCCGGATGCGACCGCAGCGAGCCTCGAACAAAACAATCTCCTGCTGCAGCGGCGTGTAGAGGCGTTGCAAAACAGCGAACAAAATCTGAAGCAGCGCCTCAACCAAACGACAGTCTTGCTCGACCAGGAGCGGCGCCGCAACGCAACTCTGAAGGGCGCATAAGAGGGCCAGAATGACCAGAAAGATTCCATCCGACTTTGGAAGCCACGAGGACTGGCTCGCGCATGTCCGTCGCAAGGTTGCGGTCAGGGAGCAGCCTTATGCGCTTGCAGTTGGCCGCCTGGAACTCTTCCGGAGCTTTTATCGGATGCAGGGACTTCCGTTCCCAAATCAGTTCGCGGAGGGACTGGGACGCACTAAGACAATGCACGACCCTGAACGGACAGTCGCATTGGAGGCACTAAACGACGCAATCTTTAGAACCCTCACCGCGCTTCTGTTCAATCGGGCACGGTCGACGACTTCAATCGATGATCGGCAGATGCCGGCATCTCCGCGCAAACAGATGGAGGAACTGCTCAGCCATCTCGCGCAGAAGAACCCCTATTTCGCTCTGTGGACTGTTCACAAAAAAGGTGTATCCGACGGCTCGGTTGCCGAGGAGTGGGACGATTATCTCGTTCAGGAACTCGGACCGCAGTGCGCCGAGGATATCGACTTCACCCGCGCAATGGCCGAGTTGGACAGGCTTCTCACCCTTTTTCATGACGAAAGTCTGCCGCTTCCCAGGCTCGCATTCGAGCGCATCTGGTTCCTCCACTATCTCCGTGGCCCCGAAAGAATGGCCCAAACACGCGCTGTCCTGGGCATGCTTACGGCGGGGTTGGGAGCATGCACATCCGCGTAATCAGCTTTGGGACGAACTGGTGGGCGATGCGTTCACGCGACGTCGACGATCCGTTTTGCTTCCAGAGGCAGGCCGCCTACTTCAACGCGGCCGCACTCATGTCGGGAAGGCGGCTCCATCACAGCGCAGTCTTTCCCGGACAAATTCGCTTCAACGGGAAGAGTGGATTTGATCCGGAGTTCCCGTCGCGCGCGATCGGCAAGACATTTCTTTGCTCTGCGCCCCGCCAGTTCGCCGGGAGGATGCATTTGCTATTCGAGCGACGCGCCTGTGAGATGATGCCAGACGCCTATCTGGTCACCCTCAAATCCGCAGAGCACGGTGCAATCCAGTTCGCTAAACCCGGTTGGAAATCGGCTGGAGTCCGTCCCATTTCGATCAGCCTTCGCGGTGAAAGATACGAAGCGATGCTGTTGTTTGGCCACGGAGATTGGGTCGAGAGCGACCTGGGACGGTGGCAGGTTGATCCGGCCGAATGCCGAATCCGGCTTAACGATATTAGCGAAGGAGCGCTCCGGTGAGATATTACAAGGGCCATATCGCGCTGTCAGAAACACGCGACGTCCCGGTTCTATTGCACGTAAGGAACGCGCGGGCCATGTGTTTTGACCAGCTTTGCGATTTGATATCGTTCGAAATTGTCACTGAATGCCCGCGTTCGCTCCGCTGGCGGCTGGCGCGTCTTGAAAAAGCGGGGCTGGTTGCAAGGCTGGCTGGGCAGCAACATCTTCCAAAACCAGTCTACGGAATTACACAGCAGGGCCTGATCTTTCTCGAATCCCGTGGCCATTACTTGTTCTCGCTGCCAAGCACAACGGTGTTGACTCTCCATCCTTCCCAGGTTCCCCACGCTCTTGAAATGGTGAACATCCGCATCGCGTTGGCCAAGACTGGGGTGCTTCGCTCCTGGGAATCAGACCTCGAAATAGCGTCGAAGAATCTCGTATTGGAAAGCGGAATGGCAAAGGATTTCGACGCGGTTGCGGAGATCGAAGTCGACGGAAACAGCCGCACGATCGGCATCGAATACGAACGGACCCCGAAAGCTGCGGCCAGGTATCGCGCAATTCGAGAGATCTACGAACGGGACCAGACAACAGATGCCATTTTGTATCTCACAACTAACGACGACCTGCTGTATCTGCTCGCCATGGAATTGCGCGCAACGCACAAGCGAATCGGGTTCGCGTTGACTGAGGCGTTCCGCCATTCGGTGCTCGAAACGCGCACACTGACGAATTCGAACAATTCCGAAGTCGTGCCTCTGAGAGCCTTCCTGTGCGGCAATTAGCGCTAATTGCTCATGACGCATCGTTGCATCCCCTTTGCCGACCTATTACCGTCCTATTCTCGCCCTATGCACGCCCGATTGACGTCCTTTGCCAACCCTTTGAGCAGAATCGACCCTCCTTAAGTAATGGTCCATCAACGAGTTGCTTCTTGACTATCCCCTTGTACATTGACCTTTTTTTGAAGGTCTGGGTGATTTGAGGGGAGGTGAATGGGCGTGATTGTCGGAGCCAGATGTACCGGCTGAGTGAAGTGGAAGGGCATTGTGTGTGGACCTGAGCCAAGGTGGGTCGCCCAACGCTTAATGGTCACGAGCGGCTCGTCCTATACGCGGGCGATGACTTCCGAAAGCCGGGTCAATCAGATCCTTCTGCTCGGCCTTGTTTCATTCTCGAAGTCGCAGAGGTTAAGTGATCTCTTCTTTGTTCGCGGAAATTAGGACTTGATTGTGATCTGCATTGACGGCAATTACCGGTAGGTCCACCTCAAGGCATCCAAGGGTAAATGCGAATGGGAAGGGGCCCGTCGAGCTGGTTCGGTAAAGCCCGTCGAAGAATACGAATGCGCGGCTCGTATTCTGTTCGTCGAACTGGAGCGAGGGCTTCCACGGACCACTGTGCCATCCGCGATCCTCCGCAGTCATTATCTGAATCGGCCGGCTCCAATCGAAAAAAACTCCGGATGGCGTATCCGCGCGGCACCACCAAAGTCCCGTGTCGGCTGGCGCGTTGCCCTCTCCGACCCAAACGCGCGCGAAGATCGCGTCGAACGAGCCAGCTCGTTCGCGGATGCAGAAATCGAACATCTTCATCTCTGGCGGCGCGAAGACTGCGTGGCTGCTCCATCCGGTAATTCCATCGTCACTCTCAGCGTAGCCGTGCACCAGGTAGTTTTCATGGTTCGACCCAGCGACATACCACATCTTCCACTTGCCACCGTGATAGATGAGGTTCGGCTCGTATACACTCCCGTGTTCCCACTCCTCACTCGCGGCAAATGCAGGTGCGGGTTGATCGATCCACGCCTCACCGTTCCATTCCAGAAAACCAATCGTATAGGGCCCCCACAAGTTTTCTGCAGCTCCCGCGTAGTAAATTCGCTCGACCCATTCGCATTTTTTCGGATCCCATCCTTTTACATATGAGGGACAGTGCCGCCCACCGTTGCCGTCCCACGGGCGGCTCACTTCCTGTCCGGCAAGTGGGGCCAATTCGCCGGATTCCGTTTGGGTGAGATTCCAACCCAATGCGGAAAGAGGCACGCCGGGATCGAGTGAAGCGCTGAAGAGCTGCGTGGCTCCCTGTCCGCTTGCCTGCCCTGCGAGATACATCCACCATCGATCCCCATGTCTGACCACGCTCGCATCGAGGACCTCTGCACCGCTGCCCGCGGCGCAATTCTGGGGATCGAAGAGTTTCGTCTCTTTCCCTTGGGGAAGATCATCGGTAGTTTCCATGCCGCTCCCTATTGATGTTGCAATCGAATTTTAGTGGCATGCCGCACAGTTCAGCCAACAACAAACCCCATCAAGCCCAATCTCAAGTGAGAGGAGAACCGACATGCAACCCACCTTAGGAAAGAT
>Ga0207095_10326_pt1 | contig 11493 bp, 12 predicted proteins | sample Alteio_BWMinHeat_88_FD_153529 | JGI IMG/M metagenome (GOLD analysis project Ga0207095, IMG submission 153529) | Enriched cells from forest soil in Barre Woods Harvard Forest LTER site, Petersham, Massachusetts, United States -... | ecosystem: Environmental > Terrestrial > Soil > Temperate forest >... | reverse complement strand
TCGGCGGCGCCGATTCAAGAACCTGGATCAGCTCCAGAGCGCGCTGCTCGTGTTCTTGCCGGCACGTCCCTCGGTGAGCGGTCTCGGCCTGCGGTTCGGCGGATACCTCATTGACTTCGTGTTCCTCGCACTCTGCCGCAATGGCGTGGGGTTAATCGTGGTGTGGCTGGGGATATCGGACCCCACGATGGCGGTGCTCTGGGGAACCGCCAATAGCCTGGTGATCAATCTAACTTACTACGGGGCCCTCGAAGGAGTTTGGGGCTGTTCGTTGGGCAAGCGCTTGCTCCGCCTCCGCGTCGGCACCGCGCAAGGCGCACAGCCTCCAGGGATTGCCCGCGCGGCGTTGCGCTCCGGCAGCCTGTACATGATCTTCCATATTGGGAACGTTGCCTTCCAGCTGGCAATCGTGTCCATTGGCGTGCCATTTCAAGGCGGCGCGATGACTCAAGAGCAACAGGTGTACATGGGAGCCCTCGGCTTGCTCAACACCGCCTACCTTGTCCTGGCGATCGTGGCCGTCGTGTGTACGATGCGCCATGGCAACGGCTACCGCGGGCTGCACGAGTTCATCAGCGGCACGCGCACCTACCATCTGCGGTGGCCCCGGCCCGAGCGCCGACGCACCGTGCAAAGCCGGCAATTCGACCTCGATGTGGCGCAGCCCGAAGGCCTGCCCGTGCAGCTGGGCCCTTACCGAGTGCGCGGGGCCGTGCGGTGGACCGACGCGGAGCGGACGCTGCTCGCCGAGGATGCATCGCTCGACCGCACCGTGTGGATCTGGCTGCGGCCCGCGTCTGCGCCGCCCCTCGACGCCGCCCGGCGTGACATCAGTCGCGCGACGCGCATCCGCTGGGTGGCGTGTGGCACCGATGGCCCCTGGCAGTGGGACGCGTTCCTTGCGCCTGCCGGCATGCCGCTGCCCGTGCTCGCCGCCGGCCCTTCCCGCCTTGACTGGGGCGACGTTCGACCCCTGCTCGAGGACCTGGCCGAGGAGTTGGCCGCGTCGTGCGCGGAGGGAACGCTGCCGCGCGCGCTGACGACGCACCAGGTCTGGGTGCAGCCCGATGGCCGCGTCCAGCTTCTCGGCACGCCTTTGACCGGCGCCGGCGCTCGCGTCACGGCGAACGCCGGTGTCGCGGAGGCCGTCGGCGATGACGAACCTCGCGCCCCTGCATTTCCTGCGTGAAGTTGCGGTCATGGCGTTGGAGGGCAGCGACCGTCCGGTGGACGATCACGGCGATCACATTCGCGCCCCGCTGCCAGTGCATGCCGGCGAGGTGCTCGACCGGCTGATGGGCGAGCGCCAGCCGTATGGGTCGGCCGCGGAGCTACGCGCCGACCTGGAGTCGATGCGCGATCGGCCGGCGACGGTCAGCCGGCTGCGCCGCGCGGCGCACCTTGCACTGATGATCCTGCTCTTGCAGCTTCCGGTCGGTGGCGTCTTCTGGGTGGTCTTCATACCCTTCGTCCAAATCCGGTACCCTCAGCAGGGGGAACCCGAAGAGAAGATAATTCTGTGGGCATTCATGCTCGGCTCCGTCGGGTTCTGGATCGTCTGGGCATTCGTGTTCCGCGGCGGTTTCGCGTTCTGGCGCGGCGGCATCGCCCTGCGCCGCGCGGATGGACGCAAGGCGTCGCGCCTCCAGTGTGCGTTCCGCGCATTCGTGGTTTGGGCGCCGGTCGTGACCTTAATCGGGCTCTCCGTATTGCTGGCAGAGGTCGTGCCGTCGCTGTCTTGGCTGTATTTCGTGCTATGGGGAGCCGGCGTGTTGTTGCTCTTGCTTTACGTGCCGATGGCGCTGATCAACCCGACGCGCGGGCTGCACGATGGGATTGCAGGAACGTACCTGGTTCCGGATTGAACGCGATCCAGTTTCCAGAAGTCGAACTGGTCGCGGAAGGTTTGGAGCGGATGCAGCGCAGCCTCGAGCCCAAAGCCGACCGTGCCCTCAGGGAGAAAGGCCGGCACACACTGGCGCTACGGAATGCCCAAACGAGAGCGGCGCCAAGGCGTCCACGTGTGCCCCTCGGCGGGTTGGCCAGCAGATGCGTTTTTGACAGTCCCCAAATCGGGGATGGCAACCTGGAGCGTTGCACGCGTCGGTCACATTGCACCGATGCGTCGAATGGCGCAGATCTTGGCTCGTCCAAACCGGCGCCGCCGTTTTTCCTCGAATCGGTCGCCAACGCAGTCGCAAGAAGGCGGACGCAACCGTTCCCTTGCGTCCACCCAATTCTGCCGCTGGGCGATTGCGAAACGCACACCTCGCGACTATACTCCGCTGGCCGGCGTTCTCGCTCATGTCCCGCCTCAGTAACCGTCGATGAGTGAAGTTACCCGGATTCTGTCCGCTATCGATCAGGGCGACGCCCGCGCCGCCGGGCAATTGCTGCCACTGGTATATGAGGAGTTGCGCAGGCTAGCAGCCCAAAAGCTCGCCCAGGACCTCGGGTCTCGTCCAGCAATCCGTCCGCTTCAGTGGCGGCAACGAGCTCTCGCTTACAAGGACACGATGGTGATGGCGTACCTCATAATAGCCTACGTGCTTTCTGCCTTTACCTTTGTCTTTGGCATTATCTTCATCATTAGAAGACGCACACCCTTTACCACAAGCGAAGGACCACCGTCCTTCCGCACGACCAATTGGTATTCCGTGCAAGGTGGATGGGCGAGAGTCATCGGATTCATCTGGCTCATCCCTTTGTTGGCGGTAATCCTCTGCCATTTTTTCATCGCGGGAGAGTTATTGGCTGCAACGATATGGGCTCTGATAGCGGGTGTGTGTCTGTTGGTCCATAAAGTGATCGGATGGTCCGTAGGAAGGTAGTCACTGGAAAGACGCCCCGGCGGTTCAACCCGGCGATGTCCTTCGAGGAAAGGCCGCGCTGTCGTTAAGGCCTATGGGGGAGTTCCGGCTGGGCTTGCTGGCGTTCGGCGGGCTTGTTGGGGGCGGCGAGTGTCCCGAGGGAATCGAAGTCGGCGGCTAGCCATCTGTGGGCCTGCTGTTGCCCATACTTCATTGGTCTCATCGAAAAAGGGGCAGGCGCTTTCCGCATCCCTCACACCAGCCGTTGCTGACTTCTTGCTGGGAGATGGTTGCGTTACAAAACGGACAGCGAAACAGTCGGGGCTGAGGGGAGGTAGATCGGCGTGGAACAAGGAAAGATGCGATCCAGAGTGCCAAGGTCATTCCCCCGAAAACCAATCCGGCAAGGAAGGCCTCGTTTGCATTATCTCCGAACCCGGCGGCCAGTTCCTGATCACCCTGACGGGCCGCAGCGTTCTGGAGACTGACGTTTCGGGAGAATGAGAAAAAGCCAAGCAGGGTAACCATCATCGCGAGGGACCCAAGAATCCGAAGCATCATCCGAAGACATCCTCTCATGGGCTTTAGCTCCAGTTCTTCAAAGATCCTCTTGACACAACGATACGATAACGCGGATGAGGACGTAGACTGGAACGCCAATCAACAACGCGCTGATACAAGGTGCCCAGAGAAAAGGACCAACTCCAAGAACGTGCTGATCTGGTGCAAAGGTAGTGGCAGCCAGCACAAGGGATACCACGAAGCCGACAAAGGGTAGCCCTGACAGCTAACCAACCAACTTCAAAGGGGTGCCCCGCACCACATAAGGGCGGGTCGTGATCGCTCGCCAAGTTCTGAAAACCCACTCGCGTTTGCGGAGCATCATCACCCCAGTGACCAGATATCCCCCCGGAAGCACATACCCGAACACAGCCAACAATAGTGATAACATCGCGGTCCCAGTAATCACTTTGATGCGAATAGTCGAATAACTCCATCAAGAGTGGCCGTCGCCACGAGGAAAAAGCAAACAACGGTCGCGACGATCTGATACCTCCAATACTTCTTCACTTGATCCCCTGCAACAACAAAATCCTCATAAATGGCATACCGATTCAAATCGACCCCCTTGGTACCCTTCTCGCCAGGGAGGACTTCCCGTCGCAGTTTGAGAGGCCACCGCCAGACAAAGCCGAGACAAGGCCAGGCAATAAGGGGAACGAACAAGACAGAACCAATAGCAATTTGTTTCATGTAGCCGACTTCATGGCCGACCAAAAAGAGAATGAGGCTCGCCGCGAAGGGCAGCGCACCTGTCCTCGACAAACCGAGGACTGCTCCGCAAGCGAACAATGCGAACCAGACGACGATGGCAGCCGAACAATAAATGCCGTATAAGATATCAGCCATCGCTCGCATCCTCGGAGAAAATAGCCGGGTAGGAGTTTTGCTGAATCCCGCCCCTGCCGCCTTTCCCGGCCGCGGCCACCGCCCGCAACAACCTATTTACCGTCTCTCAGTTCTTTCACAAGCGCGTCAACGTCGGCCCACAACTTCCGCCACGCCTCGCGTTCCGCTTCGGGCAACTTGGCCAGGGCGTCGGCTTCGCGCACGCCGGCCAGACCACCGTCGTCCTGCCAGCCCTGAAGCTCTTCTTGGATTTCGGTGCGGGCCTTGGGGTCGTCCTGTCGCCGCTTGGCCCACGCCGTCAGGTCCGCTTGCAGCCAGTCGAGGGCCTGGTTGCGAAGGCGGGCGCGTTCCTTGTTGTCCAGATCGGAGGCGTCGTCGCCCTGGCCGATGCCGGCCAAAGTGGCGGCGAGGGCGGCGTTGTAGCGGTTCTTGCTCGAAAGGTCGTCGGCGAGCGTGGGCTGCTGAGCGAACGCCTCCGCAAAGAGGCGGGCGGAGGCGGCGTTGCGCCCTTTGCACAGACAGACCATTGCGAACTCGACCCGCTCAGCGGCGTCCACCTGGACTTCGCCGCTGAGGACGCCGGGTAGCCTGCTGTCGAGGGCGCGCAGGCGTTTGCTTAGGGAGATGCTTTTCTCTAGTTGGGGGCGGCGCGGGTCGTCGAGGGGTAGCAGCTTGAGCACTCGTTGGAAACACAGAATCGCCTCATCATAATTGCCCGTTTCTCCCAACAGGATGCCAAGGCCCCAGTGCGCGTCGGTGTCCTCGTCCTTGAGCTGGATGGCCCGGCGGAACTCCTTCTCCGCCTCGTCCCGCTTGCCCCGCATGGCCAGTAGGGTGCCGAAGTTGTAGTGGGCGCCGGGGTCGTCCTCCTTGAGCTCGATGGCCCGGCGGAACTCCTTCTCGGCTTCATCCCGCTTCCCCAGCTGGCCCAGCAGGATTCCGAGGTTCATGTGGGCGTCGGGGTCGTCCTCCTTGAGCTGGATGGCCCGGCGGAACTCGTTCTCCGCCTCATCCCGTTTGCCTCGCTTGGCCAGTAGGGTGCCGAGGATGTAATGGGCGGTTGGATCGTCCTCCTTGAAGTGAATAGCCTGGCGGAACTCCTTCTCCGCCTCATGGGACCGACCCTGCGTTTTCAGGGCGACGCCGAGGCTGAAGTGGGCGAGGGAGCAGTCCGGTCTTAGGGCAACCGCGGCCCGCAGAAAGCCGATTGCTTCTTCAAGGCGGGGTGCGGTCTCGCTTAACATCATAAATAGTGCGAGATTGATAAAGAAATCGTTCGGGTGCCCGTGCTGCGCCGCCCGCAGGAGCTGTTCGCTCCGGGCAACCGACCCCATCGCGCTCAATCTGTTGGAGATTGCCAAAGCCGTGGTGGGAGGAAGCAAAGATTCATCATAGCGAACCAGCATTCTCTCCAGGGACTCCCGGTCCCACCCAGCTATCATCAACTCATGGCGGTCATGGCGTTCCCTCCATCTCTCAAAGGCCTCCCGGTCAGCTATCATCAATTCCTGGAGGTCCTGGAGGTCGGGGACCTTGTCGGCCAGCAGGGCCGCCTCTAACAACCGCCCGAACAAGACCCGGCGCTCGAATCGCAGGTGCGACGCCCAGGCGTGCAAGGCGACGATCAGGTGCTCACGGATGTCCGACCCTCGTATCTGCGCGGCCGCGTCGGCCTGGTCCAGGCCTTCCATATCAATGCCATACTGCTGAAACGCCTTCCGGTAGCCCTCCGGCACACCCTCCCACCACCCGCCTACGACGTCCCGCATTGCCAGCAGGGGCACTTTCTCCAGTGCGGCGACCATGTCCAGATCTTTCCGGGCCTGCTGCGCCCGCTCCACCAACGCGGCCGGAGCGCCGTTGGCCGCCAGTTTCTCAGCCCCCTCCAGCACCTTCCCCGCTTCCCCCAATCGTCCCTGATCCCGCAGCAGTGCGGTCTGCGCCAACCCGGCTTGGATATCCCGATCCCGCTCCTCCGCTTGCCGCGCGGCTGCCGCCATCGCCCGGGCGTCATGGTCCGCCTTCCACAACAGGCCGCCCCCGACCAACAGCGCCGCCGCCAGCAGTGCCGCAGCTGTCGCAGTCACCGGGGTGCGATGTCGCCTCACCCAACGCCATGCCCGCACCCGCCACGGCTCGTGGTACGCCGTCGTTGGCTCGTCCGCCAGCCAGCGGTCCACGTCGTTCGCCATTTCCAGAGCCGTCGCGTACCGCTTCTGCGGCTCCAGTGCCATGGCCTTCAGGCATATCGCTTCCAGGGATTTAGAGATATTCCGCTTGACCGCGTGCGGAGTGGAAAACTCGCCGCGACGAACCTTGAGAATAATATCCCCGCCATCGCAGCCGCGCACCGGCGCCAGGCCCGTCAGTAACTCGTACAAGGTCGCCCCCAGGCTGTAGATGTCACTGGCCGGCCCGATCCTCTGCCCAATGCCCTCGGCCTGTTCGGGGCTCATGTAGGAGGGCGTCCCCTTGACCTCGCCGAACCGCGTGGCATCAGGCGCCTCGCCATCTCTGGGCGTGGGGCGCAGCGTGGCCTCCCCGCTGGCGCGCTCGGTTTCGGTGCGGTCGAATGGCCGGGCGAGGCCCCAATCCACAACGAGGGTCTCGCCGTATTTGCCGAGCATTATGTTGGCCGGTTTCAGATCGCGGTGGATGACACCGCGGTTGTGCGCAAAGGCGAGCGTGTTGCAGACGGCAATGAAACGGCTCAACAACTGGCGCAGGGCCAAGGACCGTTCGCCGGAGTCGCGGTTGCCCTTGTCGGCTTCGTGGAACTTGCGGATTGCGTCTCGGAGCGATTCGCCCTCGACAAAGCGCATCGCGTAAGCCGGATTTCCGTCAGGCCCTCGAACGAGGCCGTAAATCGGCACGACGCCCGGGTGCTCTAGCTTGCCGGTGATCTCCGCTTCGCGCAGAAACTCGAGGCGGTACGCGGGGTTGTCTGCGAATTCTTCCTTGATCCGCTTGAGCGCCACGTCGCGGTTCAGCTCCTCGTCGTGGGCCTTGTAGACTTGCCCCAATCCTCCCACCGCGTGGAGTCGCCTGGGCGTGTAGCGCAATTCGCCCTTCGTCCCTGCGCGACTCTCCGGGGCGTTCGCGCATGTCATCGCCGGCGCCACAGGGGGCGTGGTCTCGCCGTCGAGGAGCGGAGCGAGTTTCCGCAGATCCTGAACGTGTCGGTCGATTTCGGGGAGCAACGCGGGGCAGTCCCTGCACAATTCCTCGGGCGTGAGGTCGCGCCCCTGTTCGCGGGCCTCTTCCCATTGAAGAAGAAGGTCGCTGATGCGTTCATCGAGCGGCATGTTTTAGAATCTCCTCAGAACAGCATCTACCTGCATGCTGTTTGTGCCCTTCATGGTTAACGCATGTATTCCCCGAGCTGCGCCTTCGCCTCGACCCAGCGCCGCTTCACCGTGGATTCTGAGACGTTCAGGACCAGCGCTGCCTCCGCCTGGGAGAATCCCTGATACCAGAGCAAATCGAAGACCCGGCGTTCTACATCGGGTAGCCCGTCGACCTTCTCGTGGAACTCGCTCCAAGCCGCGAGCTTGGCTGGGTCAAGGGTGCTCGTGATTTTCTCATGACGCGGATTGGCTCCGTCGGAGCCTACGGCCGGAACGTCCGAGGCGTGTTTGGCGCCCATCCCCTCGGGACCATAGAAGTGCTTGATCAGGTCCAATAGTTCCCGACGGATCTGTGTGGCGGCCAGGCGGAAGAACTCGGCCGCAGATGTAAGCGGGACATCGCTCAGAGCGCGGAGCAAGCGCACCATTGATTCCTGGAGGACATCGTCCGCGTCGGCCCAGCGCCCCACCCGGTTAAAGTCTCGGAGCATCTTTCGGGCGAGGCGTTGGAGCCGGGTATAGGCGCGTTCCATCAACTGATCGCGCACGGCGGGATCGCCCGCGTTCATGCGGCGGATCAGATCGTTGAGTTCGGTTGTCGTGGCTTCCCTCATTAGGGCGCCTCCCGCGCAAATGTGGCGTTGCAAGCGACAGAGGTCGTGAGTGGAGATGCGATCGAATCTACGACCGCGCTGGTGCCGGGTCCAGGAAAAACCGGAGAATCCGTGACCCCTTTCGAGAACGGCTGTCGCCTAGCTGGACATACGAGAGCCGCCGGTTCGAAAGACAATCGATGTTCTTCGGGCTGCTCTCAAAACACTTGAAGAGTTCGGAGGTACGCCATGTTTCGCAAGCTTTGCCTGTCGGCAGTGTTGGGTCTGGCAGTCCTGGGCACTGCGGTCCTCGCCGGCGACCAGCCAACGGTCGGCAGCGCGCGGGAATCGGCCAGCGTCGCGTCCACAGAGACGGGCAGACCGCTCGATCAAGCCGGGTATTACGTCTACAGCGTGGACCGGCTGACGTGCTCTGGCTATTGGGTCCCGGACAGTTACCACTGGTCCTACTGTAGCGCCGCCGACCGTGCGGCCTTCCTCCAGGAACTGGGGTATGTGACGCGGATTACATTGACCTACGTGCCGAGCTAAACGTCCTCTGACCGTGTAAACAAGCTCGGGAGCTTCTTCCTCCTACTCAGGTGGGAACAGGCTCCCGACTTGCTGCTTTGAGACGAAATGACTGTCGGCGATTGCGCTCCAAAGTGGGCAATGGCAACTGGCACCAGGCCCTGGGGAATTCCGGGGCGCCAATCTCTCCATGAAAAACGAAAAAGGCACTCGCAATTCGTTGGGGCGAGGCTACCATGCGGTCCGGTGCCTGGTCGATGCCGTTCTCTTTCAGGATGCTGTCGCCGGGTGTGCAAGAGGGGGTCGAAATGGAAACTGTTCGCTGTCTACGGTGCGAGAATCCCTTTTTGACAGATCGGGTCGCCTGCCCGACCTGCGGTGCGCCGAGCCTTTGGAAATCCTCAAGGCCGTCCGCAGTCGGGGAAGCATCGCAATTCGGGAACTGCGACCAACACCTTTCGCATTCCACGAGAGAAACCTGTTGGGTCTGTGGAATACGTTAAGCAGACGAATTGGCGACGTTCTACATCCCGATAACCATATCGCGACTCTCGAGTCGGTCACGCAACTTGAAAGATGTTCATTGTTGCTGGAGGTGCCGGTGGTCCTATTTGGCTTGGCGCTTCATCAGCCGGCTCGTAGCTTTCTTTGGCGTAATAGCTGGTATCGGTTGGGCGGGAGTCCAAATTGCGTCGTTTCGGGAGAGTATCGTCTTTCCACTCGTCATACTGATCGGCCTGCTCTTGGCCGGAGGGGGGCTGGCTCTCTTCGCCTGTGGCGTGGAGTACGTCGAACAACAACTGTTCTGGCGGAAGCTGACGAATTATGCAGAGGAGAGGTGAGCGGCGCGAAAACGTCGGTGAAGATAGCCGTCTTCGGAACAGCCTCAGCGGCACGCCCGCGCCCGACAATGCGCAGTGGAACCCAGCTGAGAAGCAGGTCCGGCCATCCCGCATGAGGCTTGATCCTGGCACGCGACCTGTTATGGCCGGTGCGATTCTACCAAGAAAAGGGGCTGCGAAACCATCGCACCCGGCGCCACGGGTCACGGAACTCGCTGCACCGAGACTGCGCCTCGATGTAAACTCGCCGCGTCAAGTGGACGCAACGGTGCCCCGATATTCCGCACCCTTGTTGCGAGTCTAGCACTTTGGCCCTTGCTGGTCTTTTTGCGAGGCGCGCACTGATCGCGCCCTTGATCGCGTCGTCATTCTAGACAGGCAAGGCAAGGGCTTTAGCCACTTGACTGGTCTCGCATAATCGCAATGGAAGGATCGAATGGCGGAATTACCCGTTCCGCGCGGCGGTCTAGGCAAAATAGGCCGCGGAAACGAACCACCGGCAGCGGCCGGCCGTGGAAACCCTCGGTCGCTGTGCCTTCCCCATTTTGAGCTCAAGCAGTTCGGCATTTAGACTCGCAACAAGGGTGCGGAATATCGGGGTGCCCTCGCGTCCACGTTTTCGTTGCACTTCTGGCACACCGGCGTATCCTCACTGACTACCAAGGAGGGATTTCACCATGCGAACCCCAATTGGATATGTCCGTGGCAGCACCGGCAAGCACGACTCTGACCGCTTCAGAATCGAGCCGCGCCTTATTTGTCCTTGTCTTTTTCCTTTCGCTCCGGCAGATGCACTTCTCGGGCCGTCCTGTTGTTCCCCGCGATTACCAGCTTTACTTCCGCGCCTTTCGCGAGGCGATCGTCTTTGATGCCTTCCTTGCTGACTCCGCCCTTGGGGCCGAGGAACTTGGTGTCGTCGTTGATGTCGAAGGTCTTCTCGCCGTCCTCCGTTTTCACGGTCAAAGTCTTCTTGTCCAGGTCGACTTTGACCACCGTGCCCTTGACTTCCTTGTCGGCAGCGAAAAGGCCGCCCGCGAACACCAACAATAGGACCGACGCAGCGATTGAGTGGCGCAACATGTGAGTACTCCTTCAAAAACGATATACCCATCAGCCGATGCTGATGATACACTGGACAGCCATCCTGAACGGCTTGGCCAAATCGCGACAATCCTACCCGGTCACGCATAAACCTCGAGGACGCAATGTCGAGGAGGCGGCCAAGGGAGATAATCTATCCCCTACGGGGTATCGATCCGCACTCGACGTTCGCTGATCCGGCTGGCGCGCCCGGTCTCGCTTGCCCCCTGCGGGTATCTGATCCGCGAGATGGTGGCGTGCTCGGGAATGCCCGCTCGCTCACTGCTTGACTTTCAGCATATGGTTCGCCGTGACGCCCTTTTGCGTCAACTTCCCCTTACCGTGCGGCAAGATCACCTCCACGTCCACCTTCTCGGCCTTGCCCAGTCCGAAGTGTGCGTAGGCCGGTTGCCCCGAGGCGTAGCCGTAGCCCGTGGCGATCTCGCGGCAGCCGAGCAGCGCGGCGGGCTCGCCGAGCTTGCCCTCGGCGTAGAGGCTGACGACCTTCGGCGACGCCAGAGTTGGCGCTTTGGGTTTGGGCCGCCGCGCCGCCCTTTCTCGAACTCAGCCAACGCTTCGGCCAAATTTACCCACCGTGGCCGACCACAATGCGCGGCGGCGGCATTGACTGCCTTCAACTCCGAGGGGATAGCGCCCAGCCTGACCGGCAGCGGGGTTGGCCTCGAGGCGCCACGCTGTTGCGCTTGCGAAGAAGCTTCCATGAATCAAACTCCACGGGCACCAAGCTCGCGCTCGACTGCTTCATCGTGCTCCTTTTGGAGCATGGGCGCTTTCAGTATCGGGCTACCATTCAATGCCGCGAGAAACCTTTGGATGGCCTCGATCGACGTGCATCTGGTTCCACCTACTTTCACTGTTT
>Ga0207095_10325_pt1 | contig 11494 bp, 11 predicted proteins | sample Alteio_BWMinHeat_88_FD_153529 | JGI IMG/M metagenome (GOLD analysis project Ga0207095, IMG submission 153529) | Enriched cells from forest soil in Barre Woods Harvard Forest LTER site, Petersham, Massachusetts, United States -... | ecosystem: Environmental > Terrestrial > Soil > Temperate forest >... | reverse complement strand
ACTCGTCAGCGATTCCGCGTGGATCATCCAAAACAAGGGATTGACACTCGAGATCCAAGAGATTGACTCGAATGTGGTGGTCAATGCCGATCTTCAAAAAAACGGTGGAAGCCATGCGAAATGTCGTAGAGAATGCGGTTCGTTTCACGGCGCAGGGAGCTATCACCATTACCATCAAGAAGGAAGGGGATTTTGGAATCACAGAGGTTGCGGATACTGGACCGGGAATCGACGCGTCAGTCTTATCAAAACTCTTCAGCAAAGAACTGGTTCTAAGCGGTCGGCCTGCAGGAAAGGGAGAAGGAACCGGCCTTGGCCTCTATATCGCAAAGAGCTTCATGCAGCTTCAACAAAGCGATATATCCTTTCGCTCTAAGCCTGGAACAGGAAGCACCTTTGTTTTCAAATTGCCCCTTTTTCAGGGTTCGTTCAATGAATGAAAAAAGGGCCAAGAAAAAAATAGCCATTGTCGAGGATGGGGAAGCCTTCCGACTCATCTTTCGAGACCTTCTTGAAAGCCAGGGCTTTGAAGTGCTCGAAGCCGAAGATGGCAAAAAGGGCTGGGAACTGATCAGGAATACAGAACTTGATTTGGTACTGCTCGATCTGATGCTCCCGGGAATGAATGGCTTCCAGGTGTTAGCAAAAATGCAGGAATTCGAAGCCACGCGTGTTATTCCAGTGATTGTTGTCACGGCCCTTGAAGACGAATCCTTTAGTCAAAAGGCGTTAGAGCTAGGAGCGTCGGAATGCCTGGTCAAAGGCACGGTTACCCCGGACCAGATCACTGACAAGATTCGGCAAATCCTTTCACGCTAGTGTCTTGTCGCGCAAGTTTCTATACATCCGTCTTGACCTTTCGCGAATGGATTTCCGTCCGTGGGGGACCCATTTCTAACGGCGGGAACCGGTATATATCGCGTATGCGACCGGTCGACGTTAGAAATGGGAGTACCACGGACGGAAGGGTACCATGAGCGAAAGTATGAACGATTGTATAGAAACTTGCGTAGTCTCACAAAAACGCTCCGAGAGAAAGGATTTTCTCTTGAAAAACCTTGGCTTGTTCCGGAATGCCGCTTAAAACGCACAATTGAGCACCCCATTCCAGAACCGCGTGATCTTGTGGCCAAGAGTCAACGTGGAGCAACAGTGGTCTCATGGTCGCAAGCTCAAATGATTCTCCAAGTTGTTGCAAGGTGGCCACAAGTTGCCAGCGCGCCATTTCTTCGGCTCCCTCTATCGGCTCAATCCGGAAAAGCCGTTGCCGTTGTTCGTTCACGGGAAGCACGCGCGCGGCATAGCCGTCTTGAAAATAAAATGCGTCATCGTACTCGAGGAGTCTGGATCGGTACACATTTCTAAGGCGTTCCCCATCTTCCAAGTCCAGGGGGGAGGGATTGGGAAGAAAAAGTGGATCCAAGTGAGTCAGTAGACTGTTAGGCTGAAACACGACCCCCATTCGTCTTTCACGCATCTTAAGGCAGAAATCAAGACTTGGATTATGGTAAGACGTGTCAAAACCCCCGACTTCTTCAAAGTCTTTTCGCTTGACGAGCATACCGTTAGCCACCACCCCTTGGATCTCTCGACGATAACTCGCTTTATCAAAACTTTGCATCAAGTCACGGTAAACAAACGATGGCCCCTTGAAACTTCGTGAAAACACGAGGCCTGCGTGGCTAATTCTCCCGTCCAAGGTAACCAACTTGCTCCCAACGACCGCCACCTCCGGATGAACCTTGGCTTCTTGTAGTAAAGCCGAAAGCCATCCTCCCATAGGCAAAGCGTCGTGCTGCAAGAAAACCAAATAAGGGCCTCGCGCACACGCTGCCCCTCGATGAAAAGCTTCGAATAGCGAGAGATAACCGTAGGTGCAAGACATTCTAACGCGATCGTCTAGACAGCTTAGATTGGTTGGAATCTCTTCTCGAGCGAGATTGTCTACCACGATGATCTCGAAGGGGACTCCATCGGTCACGCGCAAGATTCGATTCACGCATTGTCGTGTTAACATGGGAGAATTGAGAACAGGGATGATAATTGAAACCTCTGGAGCGGATTCTGCTCGAGCGTTTGAACCCGTCTCTCCTTGGCTTTCTCGGGAATAGGAAGGAACCCCATCTCTGGTGGGTACGGTTAGAATGTCACTTGACCAGTCTTCATTGGTAGCCACGTAGTTTATGCAGCATTGATTGATTGTTCTCTCGATTTCATCAAACCTCTCATGAACAAAACGTTTGCGTTGATGAAGCCTTTTCAGGCGATCATACGCCTCCATGAAAAGCATCGAATTTTCTACCAAGGAAATCAGGATTGTTCCCGCACTTGAATCGTCCTCTCGGTTTCCACGTTTGACCAAGCGATCAGCGCAAGCCAAAGCGTAATAAGGAAAAGCTGGATCGAGCCGGTAAGCTTCCTTCAAATGATCGAGGTCTCCCAAGGTGTTGCCAACGTAATAGTGGAGTGATGCCAAGAGAAGCTCAACCAAGTGAGAGGTCGCTGGCCTTTTCTCGATCAACGATTTTGTTATCAAACCGAGGTACGATCGATAATTGAAGTAGGTACTCCAATAGTCATACGGAAAAACATCGTCCATCACATCAACCTCCCAAAAATTTGAAGGGAGATCGATGGCCTCTTTGGCTATTCGGAGCGCTTCCTGAACTTGTTGTCCAGGCCGTCCAAAGTGAAAAAGAACACGAACAAGGTTAAAGCGAAGCACGAGCGACTTGGGGAATTTTTGGATTCCCTCAAGATAAAGATTAATGGCGTCCTGCAGCAGGTCAGCCTTTGGAGGCTTGGCTTCGGTGTAAAACCGAGACGTCGCATTAAGAACAAGTTCTCTTGCCATGTTGTTCAAGAGGGTCGCATTGGGACTTGCGTTAAGCTTTGGTCCCCAGCGATGCAGATTGAGCTCAGTCAATCGATCCGCTGTTTCAACAGAAACAGCAACGCTCCCGAGTTTCTGGTCTAAAATGGCTTCAGGCAAAACTTGACGCTTTCTTCTTGGCCGAGCAGCAAGGAAGGTAGCAAAGCGCAAGTATTGGGAGATAATCCTCGACATCGAAAACTCATCCCGAATCAACTCTGCTCCCTTGCGGGCCCGTTTCTCGAAGCGGGACCAGTTGGCCAGAATTTTTTCTATGGCTCTTCTGAGGTCATGAGCCCCTGGCTCGTAGGTCAAGACACCTTCTTCTTCCCCTGCGTACAACGTAATCATCGAGTCTTTGTGGATCACTAACGCGCACCCCATCCCCAGGGCATCAAGCCCTCGAGTGGACAGCGCACGAGTAAAACGAACATAACTAAATGAAACTTTCGCGTTGCCCAAAAGGCGATAATACGCATGAAAAGGAACATAGCCATTCAGTAAAAGCATCTTCGTATCGGGCATGGAAAAAACTTGATGCAAGAGGCTCATTTTGTCTGGATGAAACGGATGCCCCCAGACTCCAGAAACAAACAAGTCAAGTTCACGTGGCGTTTCAGGCAATTCAGGGAGTGCTCCGATCCCATGGGTCTTCGGGAAAGTGGCTGCAGGCAACCCAGATAAGTGATGGATGTCGTGCCATTCTGTCGGGTCATTGACGATAAGCTCATCGAAAATCGCATACCAAGGATGCTGACTCTGAACGTGCATGTCATGGTCGCCTGTTTGTCCTAACAACGGACAGGAAAGAAGTTGAAGGTTGGAAGGAATGGGTTGCCAGCCGATGTTCGCCACATAAAAGTCGGGTGGATCGCTCGGATCAAAATAGTTTCGGACATCGGCATAAGGGGCATTCGGCAAATCCTTCGGATCAACACCGATGTTCCGAATCTTGAAGTGTCCCCTGTCCCCAGTGTCATGTGAAGGAACATGCGCGTTGGCCAATTGCGCAAGCACCTGTATGCTGGGCTTACGAATGAGGCCGAGAAGATTTCGTGCATGAGGGGCATCGAGATTCTCGAGAAAAGAGATCGCTTTTTCATCGTCACCATCAATCCAATGGGTTACGCCTGAGTAAAACATGGCCTCCCAATTCTTGAAATGACCTAAGCCTGAGAGCGCTTCCTTAGCTTTTCCAACAAGGCCGAGCGCCGCGTAGGATTGCCAGGTGTCGCGATGGCCATGCATCGCTACCGCCGCATAATTTCCGGCGTCAAAAAGTTGGGTACTGGAAGCGATGTCCATGTTTGCTAGCCAACAGATTTAAGAAGTTGCTCTTCTTCCCATCGCTTCAGCTGCTCGGTGATTTCATCCAGATCGCCATCCATGATCTGCTGGGTGTTGTGGAAAGAATCTCCTACACGATGATCGGTAATTCGACTTTGAGGAAAATTGTAAGTACGGATTTTTTCAGATCGTTCTCCTGTCCCCACTTGCTCTCTTCTCATTTTTCCTTGTTCTTCCACTTGCTGACGTTGCATCATTTCGTAGAGGTGTGCGCGCAAAACACGCATGGCTTTTTCTCGATTCTGATGTTGGCTTCGTTCATCTTGACAAGCCACAACAAAACCGGTTGGGAGGTGAGTGATGCGAATGGCTGATTCGGTCTTGTTGACATGCTGTCCCCCTGCTCCAGAGGCGCGATAGGTATCAACCCGAAGTTCACTTGGATTAATTACCACCTCAAATTCTTCCGCTTCAGGAAGAACCGCCACCGTAGCGGTGGATGTGTGAATTCTACCCCCTGATTCGGTGGCGGGAACCCGTTGAACTCGGTGAACCCCACTCTCAAATTTCAAGTGACTCCATGCCCCCTTCCCTTGAATCGAAAAGATAGCCTCTTTCACTCCACCCAGTCCAGCGGCACTCGTGCTCATGAGCTCCGTTTTCCAACCATTTCGTTCCGCATAACGCGTGTACATTCGAAGAAGCTCTCCTGCAAAAATAGCGGCTTCCTCTCCACCGGTGCCAGCTCGTATTTCCATGAGGATGTTTTTACCTTCATGCGGATCTTTCGGGAGCAAGAGAAGCGTGAGTAAGTGTTCGAGCTCATCGCGTCTCGCCTGCAGCCGATTTCGCTCCCCTTCTAAGTAACTGCGAAATTCCGCATCTTTTTCTTCCTTTTGCAAGGCTTCGGTTTCATCGAGATCGCTTTGAACTTTTTTGTATTCTCCGTACTGGGTAACCACTTCTTCAAGGGAAGCGCGTTCGCGCGAAAGGTCACGAACCAAGTTAGAATCGGCTAAGGTTTCCGGGGCACACAGGAGGCGCTCAAGCTCACGACAGCGGGCTTCCACGGACTGAAGCTTATCGAGGATTAGACCCATCGTTCATGGACCCTAGAAAGGGGAGGTGTTATTCAGGGGAAGCAACTTTTTTCTTACTTTTAGTGGCATTGCCTGTTTTCTTGTATTTGGAAATGAACTTTTCCACCCGGCCTTCGGTGTCAACAATCTTTTGTTTGCCGGTGAAAAGGGGATGACACTTGGAGCAAATTTCAACCCGAAGAACCTTCTTCGTGGAATACGAAGTGAAGGTCTCTCCGCAGGCGCAAGTAACCTTGGCTTCAACCCACTCAGGATGAATTTTTGGCTTCATAGCGAGCCTGTATTCGATTTGATTCTAAGCCTCTCCTTCTTTTTTGGGGAAGGAATGGACTTTGCTGGAGAGAAGACTCCAGGGTGATGATTCCATGAATATTTTGATCTTGGGTTGTGGCCGAGTCGGCGCCCGCCTAGCCCAACTTCTTGAAGCCGAAGGGCATCAAGTCACCATTGTTGACCGTGATCGATCGTCTTTTGGTCGGTTGGAGCAGTTTAAGGGAACGCGCATCTTAGGAAACGGCATTGACGTGGATATCTTGAAAAAGGCAGGGATCGAAAAGGCCGAAGCTTTTGCGGCGGTAACCAACGGTGATAACACCAACCTCATGACAGCACAAATTGCCCAAAAGATCTTTAACGTTCCTAAAGTGGTTTGCCGCGTTTACGATCCAAAAAGAGCCGGAATTTACTATGACTTAGGGCTTCAAACTGTTTGTTCAACCACGGTTGGAGCTCGCATGATGAGAAACCTGCTAACCGGTCCTACACTTCTACGCAACTATCACTTGGGGGATGGGACTGCCCAAGCCATTGAAATGAAAGTCGGCCCGCGGGCCTTTGGAAAAAGTATTGCGGAGGTCGAGATTCCACGTGAATTTTCCATCAGTGCTCTCATTCGAGGAGGAACGGTGTTAATACCAGAAAAAACTGAACGCTTACAAGAAAACGATCAGATTTTCGGTGTGGCTTCCACGGCCAGCATCGAAAAAGTAAAGTCGATCATGGATGCTTCTGCCTTGGCCATCAACTACGTGTAATCATGTTTATCATTGTTGTGGGCGGAGGAAAAATCGGCTACTATCTTGTGCAATCTCTGGTTCATGCCGGACACGAGATCGCTGTCATTGAGAAGAGAGCCGATCGTGCGCAAATCATCATGGATAACTTTGGAACCGTGGGGATCATCGGGGATGGGTGCGATCCTCGCATTTTGGAACAAGCTGGCTCAGGTCGAGCCGATGTCATCGTGGCCGACACCGGTGATGATGAAGATAACCTTATTATCTGTCAAGTCGCTAAGCTTCGATTCCGTGTTCCGCATACCGTAGCCCGAGTCAATAACCCAAAAAATGAAATTATTTTTCGAAAACTCGGCATCGATGCAACGGTAAGCTCAACCGATTTAGTCCTTAGCGTCATCGAACAGGAAGTGGCGCATAAGGGAATCATGCCCATCATCGCTTTTCGAAAAAACGGAATGGAAATCGTGGAAACCGTTTTGACCTCCCGCTCACCGGCGGTCGGGAAACCATTAAGCACTCTTGCGTTCCCTGCTCAATGCAAGATCCTCGCTGTTCTTCGTGGCGACGAACTTCTTGTACCGGATGCCAACACGAAACTGGAAGCCCAGGATTTACTCTTTTCGTTGATCAAACCGAGCAGCCTTAATGCCTTGGAAGAACTCCTCGTCGGCCAAACCGAAAAAGTATCCTAGTGTCCTGCCCCTAACAGATCTCTACATCCGTCTTGACCTTTCGCGAATGGATTTCCGTCCGTGGAGGACCCATTTCTAACGGCGGGAACCGGTATATATCGCGTATGCGACCGGTCGACGTTGGAAATGGGATACCACGGACGGAAGGGTACCATGAGCGAAAGCTCAAGCGGTCGTAGAGCTATTAGCGTGACAGGGCACTAGAAGAGCTTGATGAGCATTTCCGCCATGTGATCGAGTTCTAAGATCGGAATGCCGATTTTCCTCGCTTCATCCTTTTGTTGTGAAGAACTGTATCCCCAGCTTGCCAGGGCTACCTTTGCCCCAAGGGATTTTACGCTTCTGACTTGGTCTAGCAGGTCATCCACGAAAACGATTTGATGGAATGGCTTCTTGTAGGTGGAAGCAATGAGAGACATCTGTTTCATCTTATCCACCGTGTTTTCTTTTCCAATAACCTCTAACGAAATCCCTTGGGTCGAGAGTAGGCGCTTCACTGAATCCGCGTATTTTGTGGTGGCGATCACCACTTTGTCAAAATGCTTTTCTAAGATTTTCACTTGCTCCAAGATTCCTGGATACGGATGCTGAAGCGCACACCATTTTTCAAAATGCTTTTCTTGCCATTCTTTGCGAAGTTGATAAAACATTTGTTCAAAGAGTGCTCGTCCATCCGATCGCTTCCTCAGTGCCTCCTCCTCACTTTCTGACATGGTGGCTGGATCGCGATCAGGATGTTCACTGATCCAATGCATAAGAAGTACAAACTCTTCCCCAACTCGCACGAAGAATCGTCCACGTGTAAAACGATTCTCCAAGTCGCTAACGGCTGGAAGAGGCCATCTGAGCTTTTGGAATGCTTCTACGGTAATGACATAACATTCATGGACGCTCTGCCACAACGTCCCATCAAAATCTAACGCAATCAGTTGCACCTTACGTTCTCCTTCGATGGTTCCATAACAGTTGAGTTCCCGAATGGAATAAATCGACTCCTTAAAAAACTCTTCGGTATTGGGCTGAATAATCTCTTCCTTGAATGCCAGGATCCCTTCTTTTTGAGGAAGGGCGCGTCGAACCGTCCGTGGCCTCGAATAGAACTCACGCAATTCTCTTTCTAGATCCTTGTTGTTTGTTTCGATGCAGGTATTGCCATCTTCCCAAACGATCGTGGCCAGTGGCTCTTCAGGAGCGATCAGTTGATTTGGGAAGCGATAAAGTGAAATCTTCATGGATCGAAGAGACAAGAAAGGTATTCATACATTGGAACATCCATGGCTTTAAGCGTTTCTTTCCCCCATAATCGATCCCGTGGAGAAAAAAAGGAAGCCATGCTCTGCGCAAAGTATTGCATGGGCCCGGCTTCGCTGTAGCCTGACATGAACTGATGCCCTGATTTTCTTTGCTTGCAAGCAAAAAATAATCCTTGAACCACTGGGGATTTCAAGGATGCGAAATTATCTTGCCCAAGTGCATGATCATAAGCATGCCCAAGAAGAATCAGGGGAAGATTCTCGAAGCTCGAATGACCAAGAGCTTCCTCATGAATGTAACACGATTTTAAACTTGGAATATAACCTCCAGGCACCCCCCGAATTTGTTCTGAGAATGCTTCGAACAATGGCCAAAACTTCAATGATTCTATCACGAAAAACTGGATCCCAAATTCAAAACATCGTCTGGTGATATCCTCCGGGACAAGACGAAACCGGAACAGGAGGGTTTGGTATGACTCTTCGTTGTTGGCTCTAATGAGCTTCTCGAGCGGGGTATCGCCATGACTTGGCAACGTGTAACAATGAGATTCTCTCGAAGAATAATCCTTAAGCTCTTCGCGGTGCACATACGAATCGAACAGAAAAGACTCCCCTTCTTCGGAGAGCCTTTTCTTAACAAGTGTTTCTGTTCTTTTCGTTTTTTTCTTTTCGCCGGAGAGGGGGTCATCAATGGACTGCCGGATGGAGGTCGAAATCGATCCTCTCTTCCCATGCGAGGATGTTCCTCTTTTTTTTCGATAACCAACATTGTTCGGATCTAGAACTCCGAGACTAACAAAAACCTGATCCACAGTCATCCCTCCCCCAAGGTATGGCCTTGTGTTCACCTTTGACAATTGAATGAACGAGGGGCTGATGGTCTAGAGATGTCAGCCAAGAGCCTTTTACGAATCACTTGAAGCTCATGGCGCATTCTTTATATATCACCCCATTATATACGCTCTCTGTCAACAAATGGAAGAGGTTTTCTTCCTCCAAATATTAACAAATTATGAATATTATGTCACGTCGACTTCAAAAAAAGTACAAATTAAGAACTCGAGCTCTTCTTTTTTTGCTTCAATTTGTCTAACGATGGTGTATCGGCTTGATTGGAGTCCCCCATTGGTTGAGTGTGGAGGGCAGATTCCATAAAAATCGAAAGAGTCTATGCTAAGGTTAGCAACAATGAGGAGGGTGGTTTGAAAAGAACAGAAAATTGGGATGCGGAAGCCGACATCATTCTTGTTGGTGGTGGTTCAGCCGGAGTTTCCGCCTCGATCGCAGCCTCAAGACTTGGCAAATCAGTCATCCTGGTTGAGCGGTACGGATTTCTAGGCGGAACCGCTACAGCGGCAATGGTTGGCCCCATGGCCACCTTCCACACTCGATCTGGAAAACAAGTGATCAAGGGGATCCCAGAGGAAATCGTTGACGAGCTTGTAAGTAGTGGCGGATCTCTGGGTCACATCAAGGATACCATTGGAGTTTGCTCAACCTACACCCCTTTTGAACCAGAAATCCTAAAACTTGTCCTCCTCTCTGCTGCTCGCCGCGCAGGGGTCAACATTCTTTTCCATAGTTGGGTTCACGAAACTCTCCAAAAAAACGGTCGAATTGAGGCGATCCGGCTTTACACCAAAGGTGGAACGGTAACACTTAAAGGAAAAGTTTTCATTGATTCTTCTGGAGATGGTGATGTCGCTGCTTTTTCCGGTGTTCCCTTTAGTGTGGGTGAGAATGGCGTTCGCCCGCAACCGATGACATTCATCTTTAAAGTCGGAAATGTGAAACTCAAAGAAACAGTAAACTACATCCTCTCTCATCGAGAAGAGTTTTGGCACGAAACCTTGTTTGATGACTTAGCCAACACGCCGGTTATTGGTGTTTCAGGATTCTATTCTTTTTGGAAAGAAGCTCAAGCCAAAGGAGAAGTTGATATTCCAAGGGATCGGATTCTCTTTTTTTCTGGCATTCGACCAGGCGAAGTCGTGGTGAATACCACACGAATCATTCAAAAAAATCCGCTTAATCCTTGGGATTTGAGCCACGCTGAGGAAGAGGGGAGAAAACAACTTTCTTCACTTCTTGTCTTTTTCAGAAAGTATATCCCCGGTTTTCAAGATTGTTACTTGGTTCAAGCCGCTACCCAAGTTGGCGTGCGTGAATCAAGAAGAATTCATGGGGATTACACTTTGACCGCCGAAGATGTATCCGAAGGTCGAAGCTTTTCAAATGGAATTGCTAAGGGGGCCTATCCCATTGACATCCATGATCCCGAAGGGAAAGGAATTATCTTGAAAAATGTGGGTGGGAATGGATCCTACGACATCCCCTACCCTTGCTTGATTCCTCAAAAAGTTGAAAATCTCTTAATGGCTGGGCGATGCATTTCCGCCACGCACGAAGCTTTGGGTTCTTGCCGCATCCAGGCTACCGCGATGGCGATTGGACAAGCGGCGGGAACGGCGGCTGCTCTTTCCTTAGATAAAAAAGGAGAAGTTCGCCAAGTTTCAATACCAGAACTTCGAAACCGCCTCACTCAAATGGGTGCTCTTCTATGAAGTCAATTTTTGTATTCTTGATCTTCTTCTTTTTCTTACCTTTTTTTGCTTACGCGATTGGCTTGCGACTAACGGGCGATCGCATCCCCCCTTCTTTTATTGAAGAGCGCTTGAACGAAACCGTGAAGTCTCTGTACGGACCTGACGCTAATCTCCAACCCATTCAACTCTCATTTCTTTATCCTTATCAAAAAAAAGATGTGGCTTTCTCTCTTCATCTTGGAAAAGAAAAAGTTATCCCTCTTCATCTGATTGTCACCGATGAAGAAATCCCGAACGTTGGTCCACCCCTCTTGCTTTTTAGCGATCATCCGGAAATCCTAACAGAAAATGGACTCTTGTTTTCTGCGGGGATCATTTTTTTTGCGATCTGTTCGCCTCAATTACTATCATGAAAATGGGGCTGGACAGCCCCCGCGCGCTCTCGTCATTCGGGTTGATAACAAAAATGACGAACCGGCATTCATTCACGTGTTGGATACTCCCCTCACCCCATCAAAAGATGAAATGGGAACCGGCCAACGCGCCACCCTTCTTTTCCTGACCCGGAAGAAGGCTAACTTAGGTTACATTGTTTCCATCCCCCCCAAAAACCATGTCACCCTTTCAAGACAGGTGATGAATGCCGGAGAACTGGTGACCGGGTTTGTTGAAATTTTAGAACTCCAAGGTCGACCTCTTCAGCTGACCGCTTTGGCAGAAGA